>Ga0265296_1003444_pt1 | contig 14664 bp, 15 predicted proteins | sample MunlanPumphouse1_FD_189073 | JGI IMG/M metagenome (GOLD analysis project Ga0265296, IMG submission 189073) | Groundwater microbial communities from a municipal landfill in Southern Ontario, Canada - Pumphouse #1 | ecosystem: Environmental > Aquatic > Deep subsurface > Groundwater | place... | reverse complement strand
TGGTCACTTATTATGGCCATCTTCAGACAAGCTTAGTCAGCTCGGGCGACCAAGTGTCGCAAGGCCAGAGAATTGCCTTAATGGGCGGACAGCCGGGAACTCCGGGCGCGGGCAAATCAACCGGTTGTCATGTGCACTTTGGGGTTTCCGGAGCCAGAAATCCCTTTGCTAAATAAAAAATCAACGAATAACGAATTTTTTACGAATATACGAATTCGTATATTCGCGACCGATTCGCTATTCGCTGATTTTTTATTTATTGCAGGTTTGGCAAAATTTAGCTTCGGGGATGGTTTTTAATCGTTCTTCCTCTATTTTATTGCCGCATTTTTCGCAGATTCCGTATTTGCTTTTTTTAATTTTTTCTAAAGCCGAGTTTATATCTTTCAATTTTAATTCCAAGCTGTGCTCAATGGGCAATCTTCTTTCGTATTCTTCCACTTCGTCGGCTTCGGTTTCCAAAGCCGAACCCCCGGCGGCATTGCTGTCCCAGTTGGGGAACTTAGTATCCCAGTCGCCTTTCGGCTTATCATCCTTACTGGCGAATTTTTTTAATTCTTCCTCTATGCTCGCTTTTTCTTTTTCTAATTTTTCCTTTAATTCTTTAAGTAAGTTTTGGTTCATCATAAATTTATTATATCTTATAAAATTTATTTTTCCAAATCAATTATATCTGCTTCAAGCTCGTCCGCTATTTTAAGGGCGCCATCTGCATACCAAGTGTATGGTGAATTTGCGGAACCGGAAAAATATATCATTGCCGCTTTCCATTCTTTGTCGCGGGTTTTTGACGCTGCTCCGGAATCTGACAAATACAATCCCGCAGCCAAAAAAGCGTCATTGATATCCCAGGGGTTAGCCGATTTCCCGGTAATTTTTTCTATTTGATTTTTATACAACAACCAAGTAGAGGGAATAAAATCGGCCGGCCCCATTGCTCCTCCCCAGCCAAAACTCATCGGGCAAGTGACCAATGTTTTTAAGGGATCCTTCCCTAGCTCTTTGGTGATAGCCAAAAAACCAGGAATATCTCTTTTGGGGTGCATAGTTTTTTGTAAATTTTTCCCATCAATAGCCCTGACGCCCTCTCCGGTATTAAAATTTATCAAATAACATAAATCGAATTTCTCTAGCGCTAATTCTTCCTGTAAAATGCCAAGCAAAAAAGCTGGCCTTGTTCCGGTTATTTTTTCAACATATTTGGCAATATCTAAGGCCTCTCCAAAAGTGATGGCGTCCGGCAGGCTTAACAGTTCAAAATTTTTAGCCCTAATTTCAGCGGCAGATCGGATTATTTTAAATTGCTTCTTTATGCTTAAAATAAGGTTATAAGATTCTGTAATTCTTTTTTCTTCAATTTCGCCTTCTTTTACAGCGTTAAAAATTATATCCCTAACTTTATAAGCTATATCTTTATCGTACCCGTTAGGACTATTATTAAAAAAATAAATTATGTCATTGCCCGCGTTGACTGCCGTTATAATCGCCTCGTCAAGTTTGTAATTATTACTGATTGCCGCCATCTGCATATCATCAGAAATAATAACCCCCTTAAATCCCAATTGATTTCTTAGAATATCTTGCAAAAAAATTTTGGATAAAGTTGCCGGATAAATGTTATCAATTTTTTTGTCGGCTATATGTCCAACCATAACAGCGTTGAGCAGCCCTTCGTCGTTAAGTTTTTGATAAGGGAAGAGCTCTTCTTTTTTATATGTATCTGTTACGTCTGCTATCCCAAGATGACTGTCTTTTATCGCGCTTCCCTGCCCGGGAAAATGTTTTGCCACGGCGATAATATTATTTTTTAAATGGCTTTGTATAAATATTCTGGACTGGCTGGCAACCTCTTCCGGGTCTGCCGAAAATGAACGGCCCAAGGCGCCGATAATAGGATTCTTGGGATTGATATTCAAGTCAACCACGGGCGCAAAATTCATATTGAAACCCAATTCTTCCAGCTCATCAGCCAATTTTTTAGATTCTTTTTTTGTCGTTTCTAAGGTTTTGTCCTTTCCCATTTCTTCCGGTGAAAGGATCGGCAAAAAGCCATATTGTTGTTTTAGACGGTTTACATTTCCTCCTTCTGCGTCTATTGCCACAAACAAATAATCAGCAGAATATTTTTGAAGATCAGATATAAGTTTTTTTGTCTGTTCGGGGTTTATGATATTTCTGGGAAAACTGTTGGAAGGCACGTCGTAATCAGAGAATGCCACGCCGCCTATTTTGACGTCTTTGATTATTTTGTAGATATCAGAATTTTCCGGCGCTTCCGTTCCTCGAAATCCTATCATTATCATCTGGCCGATTGCTTCCTTGAGCTTTTCGTCCGTTAATCGCGCTTGTTTCGGCTCGCTGACTTCGGACGTATTTTTATACCACAAAACTCCTCCGCCGACGGCAACAGAGAGAATGATTACAATCAAAAGAAATTTCCAATTTATTTTTTGAATAATCAATTGCGCGTCCGATAATTATTTTATGAGAGAATTGAGATATTCCCAGTCAAAATTCCAAGGGTCGTCTTTTCTCCCCGGATTGATTTGGTTGTTGGCAAGAATATTTTCAGAAGGGATATTGTATTGTTGTTTTAAATAATTAACGAGTTTAGCTAAGGATTGGTATTGCGCTTCGTTGGGAGATTCGGTTTTTGTATAAATAAGTTCAATCCCAAGAGAAAAGCTATTAATAATATTTTTTCTGCTGCCATCGGGCATTATGCCGGTTCCGGCCTGATAAGCAACATCTTTGTCTAATACCAGGCGATAAATAGAGCCGTCGCGATCTATAAGATAATGGTTAGATGTTTTGTACTTCTGATGCTCTTGGATAACTTTTTCTACATCATATAGGTCTCCCCCAAGCGTGTTATAAATGGAGTGGATAATAATAGTGTCAATTGTTCTGGTGGCTGTGGTATTGCGAAATCCCAAATTAACCAGCCTCTCTTGGATTATTGGCGCTTGGATTATTTTTTCTGGCTCTTCCTGCGGAAGAACTTTTTGAGCCGGAGGAATTATCTTTTCTTCTGGCGGTTTTTTTACCTGCCAAAGCCAAAAGCCAAAACCTAAGAGAGAGAGCGAAATTAAAACTATTACACCCCTGACAATAATTTTTTTGTAAGGAAAAGAAAAAGCAGGTTTGTTTTCTTTTAGCGGAGGTAAGGGTAGTGTAGGGGAAAAAGGTGTAGAAGGGACAGATGAGGGTTGGGGTTTAATCTCAGCAGGTTTTAGGTCGACAATTCTTTCTTTTTCTGCTTTGGCTTCCGTCTCCCGTAACTCGGCAATATCTCTTGCCATTGTTTTAATCTCCTCTCTCTTCAGAAATTCCGCCTCCTGTTGGATGGGAAGATTGTCTGGCGGACTTGGTTTTTGATTATTTATCAAGTTTTTATGTTAATAAAAACGCAGATGGAAAAGAGGTTTACCTCTTTGACTCTCTGGCATCTTTGAGAGATAGATTTATTCGTCCTTGGTCGTCAATAGAAATTACTTTTACCGGCATGATGTCGCCGATTTTGACAATGTCTTCAACTTTTTCCACCCGATAATCGGCTAACTGAGAAATATGAATCAGTCCCTCTTGGCCCGGTAATATTTCGGCAAAGGCGCCGAAAGCCATAATTCTTTTTATTTTTCCCTGGAAAATTTCACCGACTTCCACCGTGCGCGTAATATTTTGTATCCACTCCAGGGCTTTTTTGGCCGCTTCTTCTTTTTCTCCCATGATGAAAATTTTGCCCGTATCTTCAATATCTATCTGAACTTTGCACGCATCAATTATTTCATTGATAATTTTTCCCCCCGGTCCGATTACTTCCCTGATTTTTTCAGGGTTGATTTGCAAGGTTAAAATACGGGGAGCGAAGGGAGAAAGCTCGGGCCTCGGGCCCTTTAAAGTTTTTCCGATTTCTTCCAGAATTTGAGCCCTGGCTTTTTTACCGCGATCAAGCGTTTCTTTAAAAATATTTTCCGTGATGCCCGAAATCTTAACATCCATTTGAATAGCCGTTACTCCGTTTTTGGTTCCCGCTACTTTAAAATCCATATCTCCATGATGGTCTTCCGGTCCCTGGATGTCGGTGAGAATTTTATAATTTCCTTTTTCATCGCTCATCAAGCCCAAAGAAATTCCGGTTGCCGCAGTTTTTATAGGGACTCCCGCGTCCATTAATGCCAAAGAGGAAGCGGAAACCGCAGCCATAGATGAAGAGCCGTTGGAAGACAAAATTTCCGTCACAACCCTGATGGTATAGGGGAATTCTTCGTGATTCGGGATTAAGGGCAAGAGCGCTTTTTCCGCCAGCATGCCGTGGCCGATTTCCCGCCGGCCGGGGCCTCGCATAGGTTTTGTTTCACCAGTGGAATACGGAGGGAAATTGTAATGATGCATAAAGCGTTTTTTCCCGACAATTTCCATGCCTTCCAAGAGTTGCTGGTCGCCGGGAGACCCCAAGGTTAGAATAGAAAGAGCGTGAGTTTGGCCTCGGCGGAATAATCCGGAACCATGGGTTCTGGGCAATAGTCCGGCCAAACAAGAGAGACCCCTTATTTCGTCTAACTTTCTTCCATCAGCCCTTCGTTCTTTTTCAAGAGCCATTTTATGGACTAAAAGATTAATTTCTTCCTCAAAAAATTTCGGGATAAAAAGTATTTTTTCCGGATTTTCCTGCTTTACGAATTCAATTAATTCTGCCTTCAATGTTTCCAAGTCCTCTATTCTGTTTCCCTTTTCTTTCTGAAAAACAGCCCCTTCCAATCTTTCTCCCAAGAAATTCCTTAATTTTATTTCTAATTCAGGGTCAAGGCGATAATCTGGCAAAGATATTTTTTCTTCGCCCATTTCTTTGATAATATCTTTTTGAAAATCAATTAATTTTTGCAAAAATGGCTTGGCAAACTGGAAAGCCCTTATTATCGTTTCCTCGTCGATTTCTTCAAATCCGCCCTCTATCATATTGATTAAAAGTTCGTTGTTTTTTTCCGTAGCGGTAAAAACCACGTCAATTTTGCCCTTTCCCCTTTGTTCGTATGTCGGATTCAAAATAAAATTATCGCCGTCAATGCCGACTCTTGCAGCTGAAGCCGGGCCTTGCCAAGGGATATTAGAGGTAGAAAGAGCTAAAGAGGCGGCTAAAATTCCCAAAACATCGGGTTCGTTTTGATTATCCCAGGATAAAACAGTGGTAACCACCTGGATTTCTCTGGTTAATTCTTGGGGGAAGAGTGGGCGGATGGTTCGGTCGATAAGCCGGGCGTTGCAAATAGCTTCGTCGGTGGGCTTGGATTCTCTTTTGAAAAATCTGGACCCCCGGATTTTGCCGGCGGCATAAAATCTTTCTTCGTATTCCACTGTTAATGGGAAAAAGTCCTGATTAAGTTTTTCCATTCTTGACATTGCGGCCGTAGACAGTACTAAGGTATCCCCATATTGGACAAAACAGGAGCCGGAGGCCTGTTCCGCAAAGTCGTTGAATTCTATTTTTAGTTCTCTTTCCGCTAATTGTAATCTAAAAGTTTTATTTTTCATCGCTCACCTACTTTTTCAATAATAAATATTTTTCCGGTGACTCTTCAATATCTATGAATTCATCCGCCGCTCCGTCTTTCAATTTGGCGGAAGCCGATCTGCCAAAAGCGATTACTTCCACTCTCTTGCCCTGGTTTCTCAAGTATTCGATCAGCTGCAGAAAGTCGCCGTCGCCTGAAACCAGAACAATAGTGTCTACGCTGGGAGAAATTCTGATAGCGTCAACCGTAATTCCCACGTCCCAGTCGGCTTTTTTTAATCCCCCGTAATATTCCTGAAGGTCTCTGATTTTGGTTTCAATGCCTAATTTGATTAAGGCCTCAAAAAAGGGTTTTTCTTCGCCCGTTTTTGTTCTGACGACATAAGCGAAAGCCCGGATTAAATTGCGGCCCGATACCCCCAATTTTAAAATGGCCCCAAAATTGGCTCGGGACTGGTATAAATTCTTAGCCGAATGATAGAGGTTTTGGACGTCAATAAAAATTGCCACTCGCTGGCCGGGATGTTTTATGACCATTTATTTAACGAGTTTTTTAAAATAAAAAATGAAGTTGAAGATGAAAAATTTATTTTTCATCGACTTTCTAATCCAATCTTTTTTGTAAAGGCGTTATATCTCCGGACATTATCTTTTTTTAGATAATTCAGAAGCTTCCTTCTTTTCGCCACCATTTTCAAGAGGCCTCTTTTGGAAGCAAAATCCTTGGGGCTTTTTTTCAAATGCAAAACCAGCCTTTTAATCTCCTCGGTTAAAATAGCGATTTGGACTTCCGACGAACCGGTGTCTGTCTCGTGGGTTTTATAGTCCTTAATGGCTCTTGTTTTTTCTTCCGGTTTCAGCATATTTTACATGATATCATATGCAAATAAAAAAAGCAAAACGCCTTGTCGGCGTTAAATTTTCTAAATCAACCCTCTTCTTTTCTTTGCTTGAAAAGCATGTCGTTCTTTTCTATTGCCGCCCTCCATCACATTATTTTCTTGAGCATCAGGTATAAAATCTATTTCCTCAATAGATGGAATTCTAAACGAAAAGGTAGTTTTATTATTGGCGTTAGTAACAGCAAAGTCGCCAAGCCCAATTATATCCATCCCAATTAGAAGTTGTGGTTGTTTATCGTCTGAAATATTGTCATCAGGAATAAGTTGCACCTCTGTTACCCGTACATGATAAACCATTACATCGCTTGGTAATGCAATATTGACTAGGTACGTGTTATTGGTGGATTTCCCGCCAGCATGTCTTGTTTCCCGTACTCCAGTGGGTTGCAATTTTAAATCATCCACAACGCTTTTTGTTATAGCAGAGTGTGTGGCTCCTGTGTCCCATATCGCAATATATTCCCTAATCTCAACATTTTGCGTTTGTGCTTCCTCTGGAGTAACGGGCAAGCACACCTTCACTTTATTAAGTAGTACGCGAGCTTGTCCATTATATCGAGTAGTGAATGCGCGATGTTGCATGGGTTCAAGAAAACGTCACCCGAGAGTGAAAGGTTTGGGTGTAGCTTTCTTGACCGGGTAGACACTGTTGAATTAAAAAAGTGCCGAGTTCAAACTTCTTTTTAGCATCTGTGTATGCTTCTATTTCTGTATTATAAGCGCCCTGAACCTCTTGGTCCTTTATAACAATAAATTTCCCTTCGTATTTCTTTACGAGTTCGTTTTGATGGGATTTAAAGTACTCGAGTTGTTTTTGAAGATAGTCGTTTGTCATATTTGATAGATTAGCACATTTGCAGTGGATTTACAAATTGTGAAACAAATGTCTATTTCCATAAAAAAGGATATTCTGCAAGATAGTTTGCAAGTCGGCGATCAATAGCACCTAAAACATCTGTTAACTTTTTATGCAGTTCGGGTAATTGTCCTTCCATTTCATCAAGTTCATCTAGAAGCACAAAAAGTATATCCATTTGCTGTTCATCGTTGAAGTTAATTGTTGAGCCAAGATCAGCTGTTTCAATTACTTTTTCGTTATACTCATATCGAAATTGATATATCTCCTCAAGGACTTCAAAAACTTTTCTTATTTTTTCTTCGTCAAAGAAGATAAACTTGCCTTCTGCTATTGAGGCTCGGACATCAACGAGCTGATTTTGGAGAAGACGGACTTCGGGGAGAAGCTGTTGAGATTTACTGTTAAAAGTGCGGTTATCGGCAGAATCTAAAGCATTCACGACTTCTAGGGTGATAATTTTTACTTTCTCGTTTTGGGCAAGGAAACCCTCAAATTCTCCACCTAATTTTTCTAGGTATGCTTCTTGTTGTGGCGTAAAACCAGTTTTTCTATCAGAGTTGTTATATATGCCAAAAATCACCAACGCAAAAAGAGTTACACCCAACCCTATTAGTATTTTTCTCTTATTGCTCATAAACACTAATTGCTTGCCGCAGGTTTATTTTCGTTTATGACATTCGATTCTTTCTCAAGTTTTTTGATCTTTCTGCGCAGTAATGCATAAACACCAAGCCAAATAAACCATGAAACAGAAACTATCATAATAGATGGCAGAAAAGCGGTTGCAATTTTAGTACCAAAAAGATACGCAAATGCGTATAGAATCATAAATGTTAACCCACCCCCATCTTGAGGAACGATAGCGCCCATTTCTCTAAAAAGTACGCCAGCAACAATATCGAGCAGACCGAATAGCCCTATCACCAAGAATATCTGCGACCACAATTTGTATTTTGCTAACTTATTTTTTGAATCCATGATTTAATTAAGAATTAATTAATAATTTAAACTCTATACTATTGGTTGCTGTTAAATTTGATCAGTGTATTTACCGATCTGTGTTGTTTATAAAATTCACCACCATACAATGGGGCGATTACAAAAAGAAGACTGCCAAAATTCCAAGCACCACTAATGCAAATAATATTAATATATTTCTTTTATACTCCCTTCGTTCTTCCTCCGAAGCAAAACCAGTACCATGAAAGAATTTTTTCCAAAACATTTCCCTTCCGCTTTTACGCGTTCTTAATAATTCAATAAAAAAGCTTATTAACCCAAATAACGCCAACCACCCAAATGTTTTCATCCTTATAGAAAGATTTTCTGCGCCAAGTAGAGTATATAAAATATAAACGCCCAGTATTATTAAACTAAAAATCGCAATTCTTCGTGCAATGCTACTCGGAATCTTCTGACTTGCAAGATATTCCTCTTGCTTCTCTCCCCTAATCGATTGTTTATCTTTAAATTTTTGCAAGTCTCTTTTTGTATTCTTAACGCCGAAAAAGAAATACCAAGCGATCGATAAAAACCATACAATAGCTACTATGTGAATAATTATCGGTGAAATTATGATATCCTCTGCACTTACAGAACTAAACAAGATGTAAAGCGACAATGGGACAACTGTAATTCCACCCATTATCCAAAATGACAACGTTATAATTCGGGTGAACGATTTTTTCATAATGCGCCCAGCAGGACTCGAACCTGCAATCTCTTCCTTAAGAGGGAATTGCTTCACCATTAAGCTATGGGCGCGAAAGTAAATTTAAATTTTAATCGGACAGTTGAGCTGGAAAAATCCTGAATTCCAATCCCTGTAAATTGCCGCAGTCCAATCGGCCAGTCCGATAAAACTCAAGAATGCGCCGACGACCAGATAAGCGAGAAAAATTATTACTAAACCGATAACAACCGACTTCATTATGTCCTGCCCTTTCTTAATCCATCCAGGGTTGCCTGCCGCAAAAACAAACATTGCCCCGCTGATTACTAATAACAGAACTGCCGCAGGTATTGTGATTTTAAAGATAAGGAAGTTAACTAGCTCCCCGAACATTACAAAAAAATGGCAGAATTGGCAAGAGATAGAATTTTTCTGCTGTGGAGATCTCCAGTTGCCTCCCAATTGAGTACAGGCCTGTTGGAAGGTAATAGGAGATTTATTTTTTTCCATTTCCTTCATCTTATCTCCAATTGCTTTTTCTGATACGCCAACACAGGAATTTCCCCCGCAAGGAACGAGTCCTTCATAAGAGATGGTTGCCCCGCTGGTATTCTTATATTCTCCTGCCAAGGAAACTAGAGGAAAAAGTAACCCTCCTAAAATAAATATTGTTAATAAATTTTTCATTTTGATTTTTCCATTTTTAATTTCTATTGTGCCCCCGGAAGGATTCGGACCCTCAGTCTTCTGCTTCGAAGGCAGACATGTTGTCCATTACACCACGGGGGCGAGCTGGATTATTAAGTTATTTTAGCATAAGATTAATTTATGACAATCCCAAAAGAAGTAAAATCCGTAATTGCCAAACTTCAAAAAGCCGGATTTGTCGCCTATATTGTCGGAGGTTGCGTCCGCGATTTTCTCCGCGGCATTGAGCCAGATGACTGGGATGTCACTACCTCGGCAAAACCCGAAGAAATCCAAAAAATATTTCCTAAGAATTTTTATGAAAATAAATTTTTAACCGTCACCGTCAAAACCGACAGTAAAAACCCGAAGCTTAAGGAAATTGAAATTACTACTTTCAGGTCCGAAGCCAAATACTCTGACCAGCGCCATCCCGATGAAATAAAATTTGCTAAGACGTTGGAAGAAGATTTAGCTCGTCGAGATTTTACCGTCAATGCTATTGCCTTGAAACTCGGTTTCGAAAAAAAGAAACCGAGTTTCGAAATCATCGACTCGTTTAACGGGCAAGAAGACCTTAAAAATAAAATTATTCGGGCCGTTGGCAACCCGGAGGAACGTTTTAGCGAGGATGCCCTGCGAATGATGCGCGGAGTTCGGTTTGCCGTGACATTGGGCTCCGGCTGGCAGATTGAAAAAAAAACAGCAGAAGCAATCAAGAAAAATGCCGAAGGATTAAAGATGATTTCTCAAGAAAGGATTAGAGATGAATTAATAAAGATTATAATGTCAGAAAGAGCGGCGGAGGGGATTGATTTATTAAGAGAGGCGGGGCTTTTAAAATATATCATTCCCGAGGTAGAGGATGGCTATAAGGTCGGTCAAAACAAGCACCATATTTACGATTGCTACGAGCATTATGTAAAATCGTTAGAATATGCCGTCAAGAAAAATTTTAACAAAGAAGTGCGGCTCGCCTCTCTCTTGCATGATATCGGCAAGCCCCGAGCCAAGCGTGGCGAGGGGCAGGACTCCACTTTCTATAATCACGAAGTTATTGGCGCCAGAATGGCCAGCCAGATTTTAAACCGGCTTAAATTTCCCAAAAAAGAAGCGGAAAAAATAGTCAAGCTTGTCAGGTTCCACCTTTTTTATTACAATGTGGGCGAGGTGGGAGAAAGCTCGGTGAGAAGATTGGTTAGAAATGTGGGTCCGGAGTATATGGAAGAGTTGCTGCAGGTAAGGCAATCGGACAGAATCGGCTCGGGCGTTCCTAAGGCGGAACCCTATAAATTAAGGCATTTAAAGTACACGATTGAAAAAGTCAGCAAAGATCCGATCTCCGCTAAAATGCTTAAAATTAACGGGGGCGACGTTATGAAAACTTTAGGTATTTTACCTGGTCCTAAGGTGGGACAGATACTAGATGTCCTACTGGGCTACGTTTTGGAAGATCCGAAAAAGAACAAGAAGGATTTGTTAGAAAAAGAAATTATCAAACTGGGCAAATTAAATGAAAAGGAGTTAAGTGTCCTAAGCCAAAAAGCGGAAAAAGAAAGGGAAAACATAGAAATAAAAAAAGACAAAATGACGAAAGAAAAATATTGGGTAACGTAAAAATACGGGGTGTCGTATAACGGCAGTATGCAGGGTTCGGGACCCTGCGGACTGGGTCCAATTCCCAGCACCCCGACACTTCGACTCTCTTCGCTCGCTCAGTGCCTTCGGCACTTGGCAAGACCGAAGGGCTTGTAGTATAGTGGCAGTACGCGGCATTCGCATTGCCGAGACGCGGGTTCGACTCCCGCCGAGTCCACCAAGCGTTTAAAGGTCGCATTAAGATTAAAAATAATCATTTAAATATAATATGGCAAAAACTAATTCTGCGTTCATGAAGCCCATGACCGTCAGCCCCGAATTGGCTGCAGTCGTAGGCAAAGGGCCCCTTCCCAGATCAGAAGTCGTCAAAAAGCTCTGGATATACATTAAAAAGAATAATCTTCAAGACGCAAAGAACAGGCGCAATATCAACGGCGACGAAAATCTAAAAAAGGTTTTCGGAGGGAAAGCAACCGTCAATATGTTTGAAATGACGAAACTCGTTTCCAAGCATCTTTCTTAAGAAATTTTTTCTTGCCAAAAATCGTCCCGAGCCCTTCGGTCCTGAGAACTCAGGGTCGAAGGATTTACCGAGGGACGATTTTTTGCTTGTCCTGCCCGCACTGAAAGTATTGAAGTGAGTTAGTCGAAGGAGTATAATAGCAAATATATGAAAATCCTGCTTTTATATCCAAAGTTTCCCGATACTTTCTGGGGATTTAAATATGCCTTGCCTTTTATTGGGAAAAAAGCCGCTTTCCCGCCCATGGGATTATTAACCGTTGCCGCCTTGCTTCCCCGGGACTGGGAGAAAAAATTGGTTGATTTAAACCTACGAAACCCCACCACAGAAGATTTAAAATGGGCGGATTTTATTTTTGTTTCGGCAATGGTTATCCAAAAGGACTCGGTCAGAGAAATTGTCAATTTGGCTAAAAAATTCGGCAAAAAGATTGTTGCCGGCGGCCCCCTTTTTGCAACCGGCTATGAAGAGTTTTTGGGCGACATCGATCATTTCGTTTTAGGGGAAGCCGAGAGTTTGCTGCCTCTTTTTTTGGAGGACTTGAAAAATGGTTCCCTAAAAAAAATTTATAAGACAAATCAATGGCCGGATATAAGAAAAACTCCGGTACCTTTATGGGAATTAATTAATATAAAAAAATACGCCCAGATGGGCATTCAATATTCAAGGGGCTGCCCTTTTAATTGCGAATTCTGCGACATTGTTCTTTTAAACGGGAGAATGCCCAGGGCAAAGGATAAAGACCAAATCCTAAAAGAACTAGATGCTTTATATGATCGCGGTTGGCGGGACAGCGTTTTTTTCGTGGACGATAATTTTATTGGGAACAAGATAAAATTAAAACAGGAAATTTTGCCGGCAATAATTAAATGGATGGAAGAAAAAAAATATCCCTTTGTTTTTAATACCCAAGCTTCAATAAATATTGCCGACGATGAAGAATTAATGGAGTTAATGGCCAAGGCAGGATTTAATTCTGTTTTTGTGGGGATTGAAAGCCCGGATGAGGAAGTTCTTAAAGAGTGTGGCAAATTTCAAAACACAAATCGAAACTTGCTAGAGTCAATTAAGGCAATTCAAAATCACGGCCTTCAGGTGTCGGCCGGATTTATTATTGGTTTTGATAAAGATGCCCCGTCAATTTTTGATCAGATGTATCTTTTTATCCAAAAAAGCGGGATAGCCACAGCCATGGTTGGTTTGCTGCAAGCCGCCTCAAAAACAAGATTATGGGAACGACTGAAGGCGGAAAAAAGATTGGTTGCTCAATATGCGGGAACGGGAAGCAATACCGATTGCACTATTAACTTTATTCCCAAGATGAATCTTCAATCTTTGATTTCCGGCTATAAAAGGGTTATAAATCAGCTTTATTCTCCCAAAAATTATTATCAAAGGATGGTTATCTTTTTCAGGGAATACAAGCCAAAAATAAAAAGAAAGCGCAGATTGAATTTTAATCATCTTTTTGCTTTTTTGAAATCAATTTGGATTTTAGGAATAAGGGAAAAAGAAAGATTGTATTATTGGAAAATTTTTTTTCGGTGTCTTTTTAAAAATCCAAAACTTTTTCCTTTGGCGATTGAAATGATGGTTAAGGGATACCATTTCCGAAAAGTTTCTGAAGAATATTTGAAATGAAATAAAAAATAATATATAGTATTAAGATAGGCGATGAAGTAGCGACCTCATCTTTATGCTCGTTTTTTAAGAAAAAAACTCACATGATAGATATTAAAAATTTTAGTTCGGCCATAGCCCAAATTGCCGAAGAGCGGGGAATTTCCGCCGAGAAGGTCTGGGAAACAATTGAATCGGCTATCGCCGCCGCCTACAAAAAAGAATACGGAAAGAAGGGACAGGTAATCAAAGCCAAACTTAGCCCAAAAACGGGCGAGGCGTTTTTTTGGCAGGTGAAAAAAGTGGTTAATGAAAAAATGATTTATACAACGGACGAGCTTTCACAGATGGAAGCGAGGACGGGGGAAGATGAAGCAAAGCTTCATCGCCCAGAAGAGGAATTAGAAGAAACAAAAGTCCGTTTTAATTCCGAGAGGCATATAATGCTGGATGAGGCCAAAAAAATTAATCCCGAGATCAAAATCGAGGGAGAAGTGGAAATCCCCCTTGAAGTGAAAGAAGATTTCGGCCGAATTTCCGCCCAAACGGCAAAACAAGTGATTTTGCAAAAAATAAGGGAAGCGGAAAGAGAAACCGTTTTGACGGAATACAAAGCCAAAGAAGGTGAAATAGTTTCCGGAATCGTTCAGCGCGTTGAGGGCGGAAATGTTATTTTTGATATCGGCAAAACTTCGGGATTTCTACCGAGAGAAGAACAGATAAGGGGCGAATTTTATCGGCCGGGCCAGCGCTTGAAGCTTTTTCTTTTGAAAGTGGAAGACACTTCAAAGGGGCCGATTATTATTTTGTCCCGGGCTTATCCGAGATTGGTTTCTAAACTTTTTGAATTAGAGGTGCCGGAAATTAATCAAGGCCAGGTGCAGATTAATTCCATTGCCAGAGAGCCGGGATCCCGTACAAAAATCGCCATTTCCACTAAGTCCGAAGGTATTGATCCGATTGGAGCTGCGGTAGGACAAAGAGGCACGAGGGTTCAGGCGGTTATCAATGAATTAGGCGGAGAAAAAATTGACATTATTGAGTATTCCGAAGATCCTGAAAAATATCTTGCCAACGCTTTGTCTCCAGCTAAGGTGATAGAAATTAAAATTATGCCAAAAAATAAGGCCTTAGCCATAGTGCAAGACGACCAGTTGTCTTTGGCTATTGGAAAAGAAGGCCAGAACGTGCGGCTGGCGGCCAAGTTAACCGGTTGGAAAATAGATGTCAGGAGTCCCGAGCAAGCCGCAGAAATGTCCGCCCAAGGCGGATCCGCCTCTGTCGGAAAAA
>Ga0265296_1003442_pt1 | contig 14668 bp, 2 predicted proteins | sample MunlanPumphouse1_FD_189073 | JGI IMG/M metagenome (GOLD analysis project Ga0265296, IMG submission 189073) | Groundwater microbial communities from a municipal landfill in Southern Ontario, Canada - Pumphouse #1 | ecosystem: Environmental > Aquatic > Deep subsurface > Groundwater | place: Canada... | reverse complement strand
AGCTTCAGCGCGCAGAACGGCACCTACAACGGCACCCTGGCCGTGGGTGCGAGCGCCAGCTACCAGTTCCGCGGCAAGGTCAATGTCGGCACCGGCAACATCGTCAACGCCGCGGTGGTCAACGCCGGGTCCGTGCCCGATGCGGTGCCGGACAACAATGCCGCGCGCGTCACCACGGCGGTCACCGCCGGTGCGGATCTGGCGATGTCCAAGTCGGTATCGCCGGCGCCGGCGGCGGCCGGTTCGGTGGTGACGTACACCCTGACCGCGCGCAATGACGGCCCCAGCGCCGCCACCGGCGTGGTCGTGACCGACGCGATGCCGGAAGGTTTCGTGATCACCGGTGGCGTGGCACCGGCCGGCTGGACCTGCACCAGCAATGCCGGGGCGAGCGTCCGTACCTGCAGCCTGGCCGGCAGCTTCGCGCCGGGTGCGCAGGCGATCATCACCATCACCGCACAGGTGCCTTCGACCGGCACCAACAGCAGTGGGGTGGTCAGCAACACCGCGAACATCAGCGCAACCACGCCGGACCCCGTGCCGGCCAACAACAGTGGCACCGTCGGCCTGACCATCATTCCCGATGGCGCCGACCTGCGCATGAGCAAGTCCCGCTCGCCCTTGCTGGTCCCGGTGTGGAACGGCACCGGTGTGCGCAGCGACAGCATGATGACGTCCACGCTTGGCGTGCAGAACCTGGGGCCACGGGCGGTCACCGGCGACCTGCAGGTGGTGGACACGCTCGCGGCCGGCGAGCAGTGGGTCGATGCCAGCGGGCAGCCGATCCTCCCCGGTACCTCGGTGGTGATCGGGCGCTGGAGCTGCAGCGTCAATCGTGCGTGGGCCGTCGGCCAGGCGCAGACGGTGGCCTGCACCCTGGTCACCGGCTATCCGGTGGCCGTCAATGCCAGCGCGCCCGCTCTGGCGCTGCAGACGCTGGCGCGCACCGCCGGTGCGCTGCGCAATGACGCCTGCACCGGCGGCAGCGGCGGCTCGCTCGAGCCGGTGACCGCCGGCGGCATCAACCGCGATCCGAACGACACCAACGACTGTGCCGGCGGCGAGAGCCGCGCCACCGACGACCGTGCCGATCTGTCGATCACCAAGCAGACCAACGGGCCGGGCGACGCCGACAACATCATCCGCAACAGCGATGATTCGGTGACCTACACGCTGCTGATCCACAATGACGGCGAAGCCACCCCCGGCGTGGTGGTGAACGACCCGATTCCGGGCTTCGTCACCGGCGTGACCACGGTGACCGGCAACGCCAGCCCGGCGGGCTGGAACTGCCGCCTGAGCGGCAGCGCGTGGGTGTGCGATGCCGGAACCAGCGTACTGGGCCGCAACGAGACCGCGACCGTGCGTTTCACCGTCAATCGCGGGCTGTTCGACAGCCAGGGCCAGCCGGCCGGCGTCTGCGGCGGGCAGCCGCTGCTGCCGGGCCGCTTCTGCAACACGGCCGGTGTGCGCATCAATCCGGCCATTCCCGGCGCGCTGGGCGAGATCGACCAGAGCAACAACACCGCCTCGGACTGGGTCCAGATCGATGCGGTGGCCAATGTCGCCACCACCCGCAAGGACATCACCTCGGGCACGCCGGGGCGTGCCGGCGTCAACACCTCGTACCGCATCACCTACCAGAACCGGGGTCCGTCGACGGCGCGTGGCGTGGTCTTCAGCGATCTGTTCACGCTGCCTGCCAACGATGCCGGTTTCGTACTGCTCTCCGCGCTGCGTACCGGTTCGGACGCGGCGAGCAAGGCCTGCACGGTGACCACACATGACCCGTCGATCAGCTCCGCACCGGCGCCCGGTGGCACCTCCTGGTTCAACACCGGCAGTGCGCCGGCCACGCTGCGCCTGACCTGCACGCCGAAGGACATGGCCAACAACTCCACCGAAACGATGACGGTGGAGATCCGCCCGAACGTCAACAGTGGCAACACCGGCCGCCAGTTCACCAATACCGGCAGTTTCCACTTCGACCTCGATGGTGACGGTACGCCGGACCCGTCCAGCGGCACCGACGCCAACGGCCGGACCTACGATTACAACAATCGCACCGACGACGACAGCAAGGACGCGACCTTGCCGTTCGATGCCGGTCGCGTCGATCTGATCGTCAACAAGATCGACCAGAACTTCATCGGCGCGGTGGACCCGCTGGGCTTCGACTCGCGCGCCGGGATGGAGGTCAACAACTACATCTACTACCAGATCAGCGTGCGCAACGCGGGCCCGTCATTGGCCACGCGCGCCATGATCGACGACACCATCACCCCGCCGCCGGGCGCCAGCGTGAGCCTGGTCGGCAGCCGCACCGGCACCGCCGCCGGCCCGCAGGGTGCATTGGAACCGGTCGGCACCCGCTGCTCGGTGGCCGCTGGCAGCACCAATCCCAGCACCGGGCCGCAGACCATTTCCTGCACCCTGCCCAGCGCCGGTGTCACCACCACCGACGAAGGCGTCATCACCAACAACCAGACCAGCTACCTGTACCTGATCTATCAGTACATGACCGCCCCGCCGGCCACCGGCGAAACGCTGAAGAATTCGGTCACCGCGCGCTCGGCCGAAGCCGAGAGCGATACCAGCAACAACACCGCCACCCAGGAAACCAGCATCCGCACGCGCTCGGACCTGTCCATCCGCAAGTCCAGCGTAGTGCTCGCCCCGAGTGCCGATCCCAGCCAGCCCCTGCCGGCGGCGGCGGGCACGGTCAGCCTGCACCAGCCGTTCTGGTTCGTGCTGGACGTGGTCAATTACGGCCCCGGCCACAGTCTGTCGCGCGACCGCACCGGGACCAACCCGCTCAACGGCGACGGCGTGGTTGTCACCGATACCCTGCCGGATGGGCTTGAGGTGCTCGGCGGCGCGGCGGCCATCACCTGGCAGAAGCGCGGTGCCACCGCGGACCCGGGCGTGCAGACCACCGGCCTGGGCAACTGCCTGCTGGTGGGCCGCACCGTCACCTGCCGGATGGGCGATCTGGCGCTGGACGGGCAGGTGCGCGTGCTGATTCCCGCGCGCTGGACCACGCTTCCGGCCAACGGCACCGGCATCAACAGTGCCAAGGCCACCAGCGACCAGCTCGATCCGGACCCGGGCAACAACGACGACACCACCACCCACACCGTGCTCCGTTCCTCGCTGGCCGGCGTGGTGTTCCAGGACCGCGACCGCGCCGGTGCCAATGGGGGCACCCTGCAAAGCGGCGAGCCGCTGATCTCCGGCGTGCGCGTCCACCTCAGCGGTGAGGATGCCTACGGCAATGCCGTTGCACTCGATGCCACCACCGATGCGCAGGGCGCCTATCGCTTCGAGAACCTGGCCCCGGCAGGCGCCCAGGGGTATACCCTGACCCAGACCCAGCCGCCGACCTACGCCAACGGCCCGGTCGCCCCGCCGTCCAGCGGTCCGCTGGCGCCGTCGGCCGGGGGTGTGTTCGCGGCGGTGACGCCGCCCGGCAGCGCCGACTCGGTCTACACCACCATCGCGCTGGGCGCGGGGGTGGATGCGGTGCGCTACGACTTCCCGGAAGTGCGGCGTCCCTCGCTGTCCGGCTTCGTCTATGTGGACGGCAACTACAGCAACGTGCGCGACGCCGGCGACGCCCCGATCGCCAATGCCACCCTCGAACTGCTCGATGCCACCGGCACTGTCGTGGCCACCCGTACCACCGGCAACGATGGCAGCTACAGCTTCCTGGGGCTGGACCCGCAGATCTACACGCTGCGCGAAGTGCTGCCGGACGGCAGCTACCGCAACCGTCCGAGTGCGATCAATCCTGGCCTGATCGGCGGCGTGGCATGCGCCAGCTGCAGCGTGGCGACCGGTGCCGGCGGCGATGCCGCCAGCACCGATCGCATCGCCGGCATCGATCTGTCCAACGGCGACGATGGCACCGTGTTCAACTTCGGCGAAGACGCGGTCACCGCCATCTCCGGCCATGTCTATCTGGACCGTAATGGCAATGGCGACTTCGACGCCGGCGATGCCGGCGACCGCGGCTCGCAGCCCAACGGCGGCCTGCAGGACGTGACCATCACCCTGACCGGCGCCGGCCCGGACGGCGTCTACGGCACCGCCGACGATCTGCCGCCGGTCAGCGTGCAGACCGACGCGCAGGGCCGTTACACCTTCGACACTCTGGTCGTCGGCCAGCACTACCGCATCACCGAAACGCAGCCGCAGGGGTATGCCAACGCGACGGAGAACCCGGGCAACCGGATCGACATCGCCACGCTGCCGTTGACCGGCTCCAGCGGCAACGATTTCGGCGAGAAGCTCGGTTCCTTGGCCGGCCTTGTCTACGAGGATTTCTCCAACGTGGCCGCCGGCAACAACAACGGCGTCCGCGACAGCGGCGAGAACCCGATCGCCAACGTGATCGTGACCCTCACCGGCACCGACGTGCTCGGCAATCCGGTCAGCCTGACCGCGACCACCGACGCCACGGGCGCCTACCGCTTCAACGATCTGCTGCCGGCACAGGCCGGCACCGGCTACACGCTGACCGAAACCCAGCCGGCCGCGTATCTGGACGGCAAGCACACCGCCGGCACGGCCACCACGCCGGGCAGCACCGCCGTGCCCAACGTGATCTCCGGCATCGGTATCGACGCCGGCCAGGACGCCACCGGTTACCTGTTCGGCGAGCTGGCCAACGCGCCCATCAGTGGCACGGTGTACCTGGACCGCAACGATGACGGCCAGAACAACGCCGGCGACGTCGGCATTCCCGGCGTGCAGGTGGTCATTGTGGGCGCAGGTCCGGACGGTGTGTTCGGCACCGGCGACGACACCAGCGAAACCCTGCTGACCAACGCCGATGGGCATTACAGCTATCCCGGCGCCGTGGCCGGGCAGGACTACCGCATCACCGAGACCCAGCCGACCGGGCTGGCCGAGGGTCGCCAGACCCCCGGCAACGTGATCAACATCGTCAACCTGCCGGTGGCCGGCTCGACCGGCAACGACTTCGGTGAGCGCGCCGGCAGTCTGTCCGGCACCGTGTACCTGGACCGCAACAACAATGGCGAGCAGGATGCCGGCGAACCGGGCCTGCCCAATGTGCAGGTACAGCTGCCGGCCGGCACGGTCGATGCGCTTGGCCAGCCGCTTGCCGCCATCACCACCGATGCCGACGGCCACTACCGCTTCGCCGATCTGCTGGCGGGCACCTATACGGTGACCCAGCAGGTGGCGCAGCCGGTGTTCAATGGCGCCGCCACGATCAACGGCATCACCCGCGCCGGCACGATCGACGGCACCCCGGCCGGTACCGCCACCCCCGTGGCAAGCGTGCCCAGTGCCATCAGCGCGATCGTGCTGCCGGCCGGCAAGGCGTCGCTCGCCAACAACTTCGGTGAAGTGCTGGCCGTGTCCGTGTCCGGCACGGTGTTCTTCGACGCCGACAACAACGGCGCGCAGCAGGGTGCGGCCGAAACCGGCATCGAGGGCGTGACCATCGAGCTGACCGGTACCGACGATACCGGCGCCAGCGTGCAGCGCACCGTGCAGACCGATGCGGATGGCCGCTTCGCCTTTGCCGACCTGCGCCCGGGCATCTATACGCTGGTTGAACCGCAGCAGCCCACCGGCACCAGCAACGGCATCACCACTGCCGGCACCATCGATGGCGTCAGCAGCGGGACCGCCACGCCGGTGACCACGGTGCCCAGCCGGATCGGCACGATCGATCTGTCCACGCCGGGCAGCGCCTCGGTGGACAACCTGTTTGGCGAGATTCCGCTCAACAGCGGGATCAGCGGCAAGGTCTGGATCGACCGCAACAACGATGGCGTCGTCGATCCGGGTGAAACCGGCCTGGCCAACGTCGTCATCACCCTGACCGGCACCGACCTGGTCGGCAATCCGATCAGCCGCGACACCGTGACCGACGCCGATGGCAACTACAGCTTCGGCGACCTGCCGCCAGGCACCTACACCGTGACCGAACCGGAGCAGCCGACAGGCACCCGCGATGGCCGTACCGTGGCCGGCAGCACCGGTGGCACGGCGACCGCGCCGGGCACGACGCCGTCGACCATCACCGGCCTGGTGCTGGGGGTCAACCAGCAGTCGGTCCAGAACAACTTTGGCGAGATTCCGACCGGCAGCATCGCCGGGCGCGTCTACAACGACAGCAACGACAACGGGCTGGTCGATCCGGGTGAGGGCGGCATCGCCAACGTCACCGTGGTGCTGACCGGCACCGACGATCTGGGCCAGCCGGTCTCGATCACGCTGACCACCGATGCCGACGGTCGCTACCGTTTCGACGGCCTGCGCCCGGGCACCTATACGGTGACCGAGCCGACCCAGCCGCCGCAGACCCTCAATGGCATCACCCGTGCCGGCACCGTGGGTGGCGTGGTCACCGGCGTGGCCAGCGGCCGCGAGACCGTACCGTCGACCATCGGCCAGATCGTGCTGCCGCTGGGCGGCGATTCGCTGGACAACAACTTCGGCGAGATTGGTGATTCACCGGACATGCTGGTCAGCAAGTCGGCCGCCAGCCCGCGCTTCACCGTCAACAACATCGCCGCGTACACCCTCCAGGTGCGCAATGGCGGACAGCAGCCGTCGCGCGGCGAATATGTCGTGCACGACCGCCTGCCTGCCGGCCTGACCCTCGCCGCTGCCCCGACCGGTACCGGTTGGGTCTGCACCGGCGCGGTGGGCGACACGCGCTTCACCTGCCGCAGCCAGCAGGTACTGGCCGCCGGTGCCACCTCGCCGGACACCATCGCGGTGCAGGCGCTGGTCGGTGCCGCCGCCGCCGAGGCCGGCACCGTGCACAACGCCGTGCTGGTTGAGGGCGGTGGCGAAAACGAGTTCCGCGCGCCGACCGCCGCCGAGCGCTCGGCGTTCGATGGCGACGTGACCCAGCTGCCCGCGTGCGTGGAGGCGATCCAGTTCAACGCCTGCCGCGTGCCGAATGCCGTGCAGCTGGCCGCGTCGGTCGGCGGGACCGTGTGGTACGACATCGGCAGCGATGACCAGCTGCTCGACGGGGGCGACCAGCGCCTGCCGTCGTGGGGCGTCGAACTGGTCGATCCGATCACCGGGCAGGTGGTGAAGACCACCACCACCGGCGCCGACGGCAGCTACCGCTTCGCCGATGTGGTGCCGGGCGTGACCTGGAACATCCGCTTCCGCGATCCGACCTCCAACATCCTGTGGCCCAATCCGGTCACCCGCGAGTCCCTGTCCGGCGTCCTGGAAGCCTGCGACGCGGCGACCGCCATCGCGCGCGCCGGGGTCAGTGCCTGCCGGGTCAACGACAATGGCATCAGCCAGCTGGAAGTCGTGCTCCGCCCCGGCCAGCACCTGCCGCAGCAGAGCCTGCCGGTGGACCCGTCGGGCGTGGTCTACGACGCCACCACCCGTGACCCGGTCCCGGGCTCCATCGTGACCCTGAGCCCGGTGGGCGTGTGCACCGGTTACGACCCGCGCACCGCGGTGCTCAATGCCGGCAGCGGTGGCTATCGCCTCGAGGGCAGTGCGATCTCGATGACGGTGGGCAGCGAGGGCTTCTACCAGTTCGCGTTCGGTCCGGCCGCGCCGGCCCGTTGCGAATTCAAGCTCACCGTCACGCCGCCGGGCAGCTACCAGTTCGTGTCCACGTTGATCCCGCCGCAGAGTGGCTCGCTGTCGCCGGCAGGCGGCGCGGGTGCCAACCATGAGGTGCAGCCGAACCGTCTCGCGCCGACCGGTGCGGTCGGCCTGCCGACCCAGTACTACCTGGGCCTGTTCGCCGGCTCGGATACCGCCGCGATCATCAACAACCACCTGCCGCTGGACACTGCGGTGGCAACGGGCCTGGCCATCAGCAAGAACGGCGACCGCCAGACCGCCGAGATCGGCGACACCGTGCAGTACACGATCACCATCCGCCAGACCGCGGGCAGCGCGCTGCGCACGGTCAACGTGATCGATCGTCTGCCGCGCGGCTTCACCTACATCGACGGCACCGCACGTGCCGATGGCCGCGCCGTGACCGATCCCTCCGGCAAGCCGGGCCCGCTGCTGGGCTTCGATGTCGGCCCGATCGCGGTCGGCGGGCAGATCGTCCTGACCTACCGCGTGCGGGTGGGCGTGGGTGCGCAGCAGGGCGACGGCATCAACCGTGCCCAGGCGTTCGGCTGTGCCTTCAGCGGCGGCTGCATCGATACCGGCAGCATCACCCCGCTGCCCGGTGCGCTCCCGTCCAACCGCGCCGAATACCGCGTGCGGGTCACCGGTGGCGTGTTCACCGACCAGGCCTGCGTGCTGGGCAAGGTGTTCATGGACTGCAACAACAACCATGTGCAGGACCGCGAAGAACTGGGCATCCCGGGCGTGCGGCTGTACTTCTCCGACGGCACCTGGGTGATCAGCGACTCCGAAGGCAAGTACAGCTACTGCGGCCTGCCGCCGCAGAGCCACACGCTGAAGGTGGATGCCAGTACGTTGCCGGTCGGCGCGCGCCTGACCACCAGCAGCAACCGCAACCTGGGCGATGCCGACAGCCTGTTCCTGGATCTCAAGAACGGCGAACTGCACCGCGCCGATTTCATCGAGGGCAGCTGTGCCAACCCGGTGCTGGAGCAGGTCAAGGCCCGCCGCACCCAGGGTGAGGTACGTGCGCCGGAGACCGAAACCGGGCAGGCGCCGCTGCGCTTTGACAGCAAACCCGCGCGGGCGCCGCAACAGGCGACCGACTCGGCCAACCAGAGACCGATCGTGCATCCCAGAGCCAACCCGCCCGCTGCCGGCGCTTCGACGGAGGTGCAGCCATGAGCCGCGCCCACCCGTTGTACCGCCTGCCGCGCCTGAGCCTGCTGGCCTGCGCCCTGGCCGCCGTACCTGCGATGGCGCAGAGCGTGGGCAGCGCTGGCCGCTTCACGCCGGTTCTCGGCGATGCCAGCACCCTGTACCCGCGCAGCCCTGCCAGCACCGATGCCGCGCCGCGCGCACTGGACAGCGCCGTGCCCGGTACGCTCGACCGCATCCTGGTCGAGCTGGACCGGGATGGCGTACCGGCCGATGGCCAGAGTGCGGTGCACGCGCGCGTGCAGCTGCTCGATGCCGCCGGCCGCGCGCTGGCCGGCACCACCTACGCCACGATCGAGACCAGCGGTGGCCGCATCCGCCTGCCGGGCTCGCGCACCGACGAACTCGGACCGGGCGCGCTCGACGCCGACAAGGTCACCCCCGGCATCCAGCTGCAGGTAGTGGACGGCGTGGCCGAGTTCGACCTGCTCGCGCCGCACGACCCGCAGGACGTGGTGCTGCGCATCACCGCCGGCGCCGAGACCGCACAGGGCACCATCGGCTTCCTGCCGGAAATGCGTGAGCTGCTGGCAACCGGCCTGATCGAGGGCGTGGTCAACTTCCGCCGGCGCAGCAATGCCGGTCTGATCTCCCCGGTGGAGCACCACGACGCGTTCGACCGCGACATCCGCCGCTGGGAGCGCCAGTTCAACAACGGCAAGGCCAATGCGGCCGCGCGTACCGCGTTCTTCGTCAAGGGGCGCATCAAGGGCGAGTACCTGCTGACCGCCGCCTACGATTCGGACAAGGACACCCGCGGCCGCCTGCTGCGCGATATCCAGCCTGAAGAGTTCTATCCGGTCTATGGCGATTCGTCGCTGCGTGGCTTCGATGCGCGCTCGGCCGAGCGCCTGTACGTGCGCATCGACAACCGGCGCAGCTACCTGCTGTACGGCGACTTCCAGACCGGCGACACCCTGGCCACGGCCACCGGTATCGGTGGCAGCGGCGCGATTCCGCAGCGCAGCCTGGGTACCTACAACCGGACCGCCACCGGCCTGGGCTGGCACTTCGAAAGCGAGCGCGTGCGCAGCAATGTGTTTGCGATGCAGGATTCGCTGCGCCAGGTGATCGAGGAGTTCCGCAGCCAGGGCAGTGGGCCCTACGCACTGCGCAACAACGCCGTGCTGGAAGGCAGCGAACGCGTGGAAGTGATCGTGCGCGACCGCAACCAGCCCACGCGCATCACCTCGGTGCGCTCGCTGGCGCGGCTGGTCGACTACAGCTTCGAGCCGTTCTCCGGCCGCATCCTGCTCAATCAGTTCCTGCCGGCCTTCGACAGCGACCTCAACCCGGTCTCGCTGCGCATCACCTATGAGCTGGACCAGGGCACCGAAAAGTTCTGGGTGGTCGGCGCCGATGCGCAGGTCAAACTGACCGACCAGCTCGAAGTCGGCGCGGCGGCGGTCGAGGACCGCAACCCGTATGCCGAGTTCAAGATGGGCAGCGCCAACGCGAGCTACCGGTTCGGGGCCAACACGCTGCTGGTGGCCGAGTTCGCGCGGACCCGCAGCGAGGTCAACACCAATTCGATCAACCAGATCACCTCGCAGGGCCTGAAGGACATCAGCGGCGAGGTTGAAGGCGATGCCTGGCGTGTGGAGTTCGCGCACCGTGCCGACAAGCTGGACGCGCGCCTGTTTGCCGCCCGCACCGATCCGGCGTTCAACAACCCGGCGGCCCCGCTGTATGGCGGCCGTGGCGAGTACAACGCGCGCGTTGCCTACCGGGTCGGCCCGCGGCTGGAACTGTATGTGGAAGGCCTGCGCAGCGAGGACCGCAATCCGGACGGCGGCAAGCGCGACGCGGGTGGCGCCGGCGTGCGCATCGGCGCCACCGACCGCCTGACCGTGGACCTGGGCGTGCGCAGCATCCGCGAGACCATCGGCGTGACCTCGCCGTGGTCGTCCGGTGTGCCGTTCGGCAATGCCGGCGGCCTGACCGGCGGGTTTGCGACCGGTTCCGGCGGTGGCGCGCTGGGGTACGGGCAGCAGGCGCTGGACCCGCTGACCGGCCTGATGGTCATCAACGGCAGCAGCACCGGCAGCCCGATCACCAGCGACCTGCCGGTGGGCACCGAGCTCGAATCGGACAGTGCGCGGTTTGGCCTGGGCTATCGCCTCAATGACCGCCTCAGCGCGGGCGCGGAAGTGGAGCACAGCGTCAGTGGTGAAGATCGCCGGCGTCTGGCCGCGGGCCTGGACTACCAGGTGTTCGAGCGCAGCCGGGTGTATGGCCGCTACGAGAAGCAGACCGGCCTGACCAGCGCGTACGGCATCACCACCACCGACCGCGAGGCCGACGCACTGGTGTTCGGTATCGACAGCAGCTATCTGCGCGATACCCAGACCTTCAGCGAGTACCGCCTGCGCGATTCGATCAGTGGCCGCGATGTACAGGCTGCCTCGGGCATCCGCAACACCTGGGACATCCGCGAAGGCCTGCGCCTGGCCAGTTCGGCCGAGCACGTCAAGGTGATCGACGGCAGCACCGGTGACAGCACCGGCCTGGCGCTGGCCCTGGACTACAGCGCCAATCCGCTGTGGCGCGGCGCGATCCGGGCCGAGCACCGCATCTCCGAGGACGTGCCCGACACGGCCACCAACGAGGCCTTCAACACCACGCTGCTGCAGTTCATGCTTGCCCGCAAGCTCAGCCGTGACTGGACCCTGCTGGCCCGCAACTACCTGCTCAGCACACGCTACGATGCCCGCGGCGATGTGCTGCAGGACCGCTTCCAGCTCGGCGTCGCCTACCGCGATACCGACCGCAACCGGATCAACGCGCTGGCGCGCTACGAATACAAGCTCGAACGCGATGAAAGCGGCCTGACCCTGTCCGACGGCAACACCGTTGATGGCACCAGCCAGGACGTGCGCACCCGCGCGCACATCGTCTCGGCCCATGCTGACTGGCACCCGTCGCGGCCGTGGTGGCTGACCGGCCGCGTGGCAGGCAAGTGGCAGCAGGACCAGTTCGCCTACACCGACAGTGCGCGCGTCAACAGCCGCTTCCGGGCCGTGTTGCTGTCCGGGCGGGTGGTGTACGACATCACCGAGAACTGGGACATCGGCGTGCTTGCCTCCACCTTCCGCGGGCAGGCCGGCGCCAACCAGTACGCCTACGGCATGGAGGTCGGCCGCCTGCTGCGGCAGAACCTGTGGCTGTCGGCCGGCTACAACTGGACCGGCTTCGACGGCGACCGCGACCTCAACGGGTACGAGTACACCCAGCAGGGCGTGTTCCTGCGCCTGCGCTTCAAGTTCGATGAAGACCTTTTCCGGCCGGACCCCGTCCGCTACCGCGACCCGGCACGCTGAGGATGCCCTGATGACCACTCTTTCCCCGATGAACCGTGCTGTCCCCTCGCTGCTCGCCGCCGCGCTGCTCGCCAGCGTTGTCGCGCCCGCCGGTGCACAGCAGACACAGCTGCTGCCGCAGCAGAAACGCATCACCGACGAGGCGATCCATGCCGACCACGGCGCCTACGAGGCGACCCAGGGCCGGATCCAGGCGCTCAACGATGGGGGCCGCCCGATCCGCGATTACCACCTGTCCAAGGCGCAGTGCTGGCTGGACGTGTCATTCCACGAGTACAGCCGCAACGACCGCAGCGCGTTCCCGCAGCAGGCGCTCACCGAGTCGGAGAAGCTGATCGTGGGCATGGAGCAGGGCGTCTCGCCGCTGCCCATCGACACCCCGCTGGTGAACAAGGCCAAGTACCTGCGCGATGACCTGTGGCAACGCCTGCGGGTGCTGCACGGTGCGCCGGGCTTCAGTTGCGCCCAGCAGCAGGTCGCCTGTGGCGAGGTCGAGCTGGTGCATGCCGGCAACGAGTTCAACCAGCAGCAGTGGCGGCACTCCAAGCCGTACATCCAGATTGCCGAGGAACTGGTCAACGAAGCAGAAGCGCTGGCCCGCCAGTGCGGCGCCGTGCCGGCCATCGCCGCCGCACCGGGGCCGCTGGTCGCCAATGTGCTGTTCGAGTTCGACCGCGATGCGTACCGTGACATCCGCACCTACTCCCTGGAAAGCGTGGACCGCGCGCTGGCCCGGATCGCCGACGAAGGCCTGAAATTGCAGGGCATCACCCTGGTTGGCCATGCCGATCGCATGCAGGGCCGCGGCTTCGACGCCAACCAGTCGCTCTCCGAACGGCGGGCACGCACGGTACGCGAACTGCTGGTCGGCCGCGGCATTGATCCGGCCCGCATCCGCTACGAGTACCGGGGCGATACCCAGCAGGTGCAGCAGTGCGATGGCGTGCGCCCACGCGCGGCGCTGCTGGAATGCCTGCTGCCGAACCGGCGGGTCGAGGTGCGGTTCGAGGTAACGCGCTGACCGGTCGGTCCGGACATCAAGTGCCGGTCTGTACGTCCTGATCCACGGGCGAACGGACCGGCTCCGGGCGCGGCGGAAGCCAGGCCATCGGCCGGCTTCCGGCCAGCGACAGCCAGCCGCAGGTCATGGCCCGTGCGGGGTCGTGCAGCAGGCTGTACAGATCGACGTCGCGGCCGGCGTCCTCGCCCCACAGCATGGCCCAGGCGTTGTGGCCGCTGCGGCGCGCGCTCTGCAGCGCCCGGTCGGCCGCGCGCAGGCTGTCGTCAAGCGCGTCCGGCGCACCGGTGAAGAGGGGCAGGGGTGCCATACCGATGCTGGCGGTCAGGGTCAGGTGCTGGCCGGGGCCCGTGTCCACCACCAGCCGCTCGATCGCCGCGCGCAGATGGCTGGCCAACGCCTGCGCAGCCGGCGCGGCGGTGTCATGCCGCGCAACCAGGAAAGTGGCGCCGCTCCATCGCGCGATCCGGTCATGGCTGTCGCAGTGCTGGCGCAGGCACCGGCCCACCGCGCGCAGCACGGCGTCGCCGGCGGCCTCGCCATGCCGTTCGTTGAGCGCCTTGAACGCATCCAGTTCCACCAGCATCACCACGCTGCGCTGCTCGGTACCGCTCCTGGCCCGGTCCGCGGCGAGCAGGCGCTCGGCTTCCCGGCGGTTGACCAGCCCGGTCACCATGTCGGTGCTGCTCAGCAGCGTGAGGCGCCGCCGCTGCCGCCGCATGCGCAGCACGATGACGGTGGCGACGGCCACCACCACCAGCAGCGCCACCAGCGCGCTGTTGCGCAGCACGCGCACGCGGCCCAGGTCCTGCATTGCATTGACCTCGGCCGGGTCGATGCTGCGCTCCGCGGTGGCCTGCAGCCGGGCGAGCTGGTTGAGGGTGTCGCCCTTGCTGCGCGCGCGGTCGATGTCGCGGGCCTCGCGCGCGTACCGCAAGGCCAGGGCGCGTTCGCCCCGCAGGGTGTGGATGTCGCCGAGCAGATCCAGGCCGGCGCGGACCTCGTCGGTGAAGCGACCCCGCTCCGCCGCGGCCTGGGCCTGCTCCGCCAGCGGCAACGCGGCCTCGGCCCCTGCCCGGTCGAGGGTCAGCCGCGCCAGCCGCTGCAACGTGACGATGTGGCCCTGCGGGTCCTGCACGGCCTGCCAGTCCAGCACGCTGCGGAACTTCGCCTCAGCCTCGGGCAACTGCCCGGCCAGTCGCTGGATCTCGGCACGATGGCTGACGATGCGGTGCAGAAAGAGCTCCTGGCCGCCCAGGCGCGTGCCGATGGCTTCGGCACGGGTGAACGCGGTGGAGGCCTCTTCATGCCGATGCATCTGCAGCAGCGCAAAGCCGTAGTTGTAGTACAGGATCAGATCGCCCGGGTTGGGCGGCCGTCGCATGTGCTGGTTCAGGGCGGTGGCTTTCTGCAGATAGGTCAGTGCGCCCTGCGGGTCGCCCATCGCATCACCGCGGATCATGGCAATCTGCATCAGCGCACCGATCTGCCCCTGCACGTCCCGTTG
>Ga0265296_1003441_pt1 | contig 14670 bp, 12 predicted proteins | sample MunlanPumphouse1_FD_189073 | JGI IMG/M metagenome (GOLD analysis project Ga0265296, IMG submission 189073) | Groundwater microbial communities from a municipal landfill in Southern Ontario, Canada - Pumphouse #1 | ecosystem: Environmental > Aquatic > Deep subsurface > Groundwater | place... | reverse complement strand
TAAGCACGCTTATGGCCCAACAGGAAAAGAAGAAGACTGAAGTCAAGAGACTTTCTGAAGAGGCTAGAAGACTCGAGAAGATCAAGGCTGGAGCACTCGCCGCCGCGAAAAATCGTGCGGCTGAACTCCAAGCTTCTGGCAAGTCGCCAGAGGACATCAAGCACGACGAACAGTATCTCAAACATCAAGGCGCGTACCGCGATACAAGCACAACTCTCGAGGAGAAGAAGCAAAGAATCACGGCTCTTGAAGGAGACATCAACACCTATGAGGGTCAAATCAGCAGTCACACGCTTCAGCTCCAGGGTCTGAATCGAGAACTGGAAAACCTGCGAGGCGAAGCGGCCGACTCGGTCGCTCGAATCATAAGCGCGAACGAACAGAAACAGCTCTCTGACATGCTCTCTGGCTTGAGCACTGACAGAGGTTCCGAGCGACTCGCTGGAGTACGGGATTCGGTAGCGGAAGCCGAGGCAGGAGCCAAGATCTCGAGCAAGCTCGCTGGAACAGATGCCAAGGTTGCGGAGGCAGAATATTTGTCTTACGCAGAATCCTCTGCCGCAGACGACGAGTTCGCATCGCTTGTCGGACTCTCTGCCGCAAAGGAAGACGCGGCAAAGGGGAAGGATTCGACCAAGGACAGCAAGGTCGCAGATGGTCTGGACACCTAGTCCAACAACACTTGCGTGAGGAAACTCATCTCACGCTTTTTTACACACCGACCGGGAAATACCCGGAAGGAGTGACTAACAGAAACGGAGGTAGGTTCGATGCGTACTTTCTCAAGGACTTTGCTGGGCATTCTCGTGCTCAGCCTCATCGCTCTGTCATGGAGCGGATGCACCAAGCAGGAGGAAACTGCAAGCACTGTCACCACGACCCAGCAGAGTACGACAACGCCACAGACCGATCGAAAGGCAACGACCGCGACGCCGGAACCGAAGGGCCCACCGCCCGTCATCACGTTCCTATGGAGCTTTTACACAAGCTGGTCTTTGCTCGCGGCCGCATGCGACTTCGGACTCATCAACGAAAACAAAGGCGAGATGGGTTCGCTCGAAAAGGAACGCAACGTTGACATCGTGCTCATCAGGCAGGAATACGTTCAGAGCATGACAAGTTACCAGAGCGGAGTCGCAGACGGAGTAGTCGTCACAAATACTGACGCTCTCGCTCTCGCGTACAGTCGCAAGAAGCTGGTCGGTGATGCAACAGTCGCAGTCTTCCCCACTTCATGGTCAGACGGCGCTGACAAGATCTTGGTCGAAAACACGATCAAGACATGGGCAGACCTGATGGGTGTGACGGTCAAGGGTGCGGAATTCTCCGTATCACATTATCTGTGCTGGCGTTGCTGTCAGATCAACAACTGCGACTACACCAAGTTCAAGTTCGAGAACTTGGACCCGGTCAAGGGTGCGCCGCTATTCGCAAATGACGAGGAAGGTTTCCTCGCGTTCGTTGGATGGTCTCCGGAAACGTTCGTCGTTCTCGATCGCCGTAATGACGTGACCGACATATGCAACTCGAGTATGCTCGAGAAGTACGAAATCGTTGACTTGGCAGTGATGGGACAGAGCGCAATCGACAAGCCTGGTGGAAAGGAAGCGATCTGGGTCCTTTCCGAGGCAATGGACCTGATGGCGGCCTACATCGTTGATCCGACAAAGACACAACAGGCACATGCCGCAATGTCGCGCAGGTTCAACAACCTGTCATTTGGAGACATTAATCGCGCGCTTGTACTGACCAAGCTCCTGCCTCCAAAGACGGATTGGGCCGTTCTATCGTCAAACGAGATGCGCAAGAACATGAAGTTCGTCGACGACTTCTCGATCGTGCACAACCTGACAGAAGGAACGCATGTCGAGTACAGATGGGGCACAAAGGAACAGGCACCAACAGCAGTACTCCGCTTCGACACTTCGTTCCTATTCACCAGATAGAAATACTGGAACGCTAAAGCGTTCCGCTACAAACGCTTCACTGGCCGAGGATTTTCCTTGGCCCTTTTCTTGGGCAGAGCACATCACAAGGATATTGCTCTATCCAAGAGAAGAAAACGGAGGAATCATGCGCGCGCTCATTAAAACCTTCAAACCACTTTTCGTCATTCGAGGCAGTGTCAGCCAAAGATGGCAAATCGCGATCTTCTTTATCGCGATTCTCTCAATCGTTATTGGTTACAGCTTGCTGGCATACGACAAAGACAACAGGCTTTTGCCAACATGGAGCATGCTCTTTGCAGGACTTCAAAAGATCATCACTGACCCTGTCACAGGCGACCACTATCTTTGGGAAGACACGATCGATTCCTTTTGTCGGATCATTCCAGCAGTTGGAATTGCAAGTGTGATCGGGATTGTGATCGGAATGTACATGGGAGTTTACGCTGGAGCAGAAGCATTCTTCTCCAGAATACTCACGTTCATCGGTAACATTGCGCCAAACGCAATAATGGTTCTGTTCATAGTCTACTTCGGCTACCAATTCAAAATGTACGTGGCCGTAATCGTCTTCGGAATCTTCACAATGATTGCCAAAACAGTTTTCGAAGCTGTAAAGGAAATCAGTGATGAAGAAATCTTCAGCTTGAAATCACTCAACGCATCAAGCTCGGAGATTGTATGGACAGTCCTCTTCCCTCAAGTGCTTCCACAAATCATTACAGCGATTCATCAAGCAATTGCTCCAGCAATCATCTATGTCATTTCCGCTGAATGGGTTTCTGGATCAAGTGGTTTTGGATATCGCTTCAGTATGTTCTCTCGTTCAGGCAGATTGGAACTCACGTTTCCATATTTGCTATATCTTGGAGCTATCGGCGTTCTCACGCTTGCGATATTCAACTTGACAACTCGTCTTCTGTGTCCATGGTACAGAAAGGAGACAAAGTAATGAGCCCGCTCGAATGTGTTGATATCACGCTCCACTGCGACCATATTCACAAAGCATTTGGAGAACAACGAGTGCTCGGTGACATCACTCTCAAGATCGCTCGTGGACAGTTTATCTCGATCATTGGTGGATCAGGTTGTGGCAAGTCAACTTTGCTCAACATGATTCACGGAACATTCAAACCAACACAAGGACGCCTTCTCACAATCAGTGATGAAGTCGAAACAGAAATCGACGGACATAGTCGCGAACGCGGAATGGTTTTCCAAAACTATTCCATTCCACCACATCTCACTGCGATAGAAAACGTAGCGCTTGGCCCAATGCTAAGCGAAACGTCTATCCCAGGAAGAATGTTGGGACGAGTGACAAGATCATGGCCGCGTTTGCGTCGAGAGCATCTACAAAAAGCAGAGGAGTGGCTTGTTCGATTTGGACTCAAGGATGCGTTGCATAAGTATCCTCACAAGCTCTCTGGCGGAATGAAGCAACGCGTTGCAATCGCACGCGAACTCATCATGGAGCCTGAAATTCTACTTCTTGATGAACCGTTCGGTGCACTCGATGAGGCAATAAGAAAGGACGCGCAAGACATTCTCCTTTCGCTTTACGAAGACAACATGAAAGCGAGAGCAAGAGGAAAAAAGCCTCCATACACAATAATCTTCGTAACACATTCTCTGACAGAAGCTGTGCTTGTCGGTGATCGCGTTATAGGTATTGGACGAAACTGGGACTGGAAAAGCGAAGGATTCGATCAGCACCCTGGCGCGAGCGTAATCTACGACAAAGTCGCACCGATTTACAGCGTGAAAGATGTTGCTGATGCTGGAACGCTTCTCAAGCATTCGCGCGAAATCAGTGAGATGGTTTTCCACGGACAAAACAACAATCGTCAAACCCACTGCACATTCTGGAACGAAGTTCACAGTGGAAGAGGCCGTGGTGTAATGAGCGGACATGGAGAAAAAGATGAGTGAGCAATTGAATCTCACGTTCGACCACACGTTTCGCAAAAAGGCCGGACGCATTCTCGAATCAGGACAGTCTCGCTCAATTATCCTGTCGGGTAATGTTCAAGACTTGTTCTATCTCACTCCAGAATTCGCTGGTGACAAATCACCAAACGGGAAATACGTCCCACTCACTTCATATCTAAGCGCACGCTGGGGACGAGTCAAAGACACGATCCTCATCGTCTACGAACTCAACGGTCCGATCCGTTTCATTAGCGACGATGAACGCACGATTCTAAAAAACGCATGGCCGCGAACTGAAACGCTCAATGAAGAACCGGAATGGAATCTTCGCACGCTTGTGAACCACGCGAAAGATCAAATCGCTGGTGCACAAAAAAAGACAGATCCATTCGACGACTACATGCAAAGAGCAATCGGGCGACCAGCAGTTGCCCTTCAGCTACTTCGCAAGTTTTGCCAACTCTCTCGAGAGGCAGAACCCGGAAGTCCACTCTTTGGAAAACAGCTTCTCATTCTTGTTGAATGGGCTGACATGATTCTTCCAGAAGGGGAAATCTCTCGCTTGAGCGAAGTTGATCGCGAACGAATCATGGTCTGCCAAGATTGGTTCTCGGATCCAGACTTTCTTGAAGGAGAAGACTCTGTTGTGCTCATCTCTGAATCAAGGAGCATGATCAACAATCGAGTTTCGCAAATGCCACAGATTCTCGAGGTTGCAATTCCATCTCCGGATGATGCAACCAGAAATCACTTCATCTCTTGGTTCGAGAGCGGACAAAAAAAGAAACTCAAGCTCTGGGGAACACAGCAAAACCTTGTTTCGTTCAGCGCTGGACTTAGCCTTCATGCTTTGCGCCAGATGCTGATCGGTTCAATTAATGATGAAAACGGGCTCGTACCTGCGGACGTGATCCGCGCGGTCGAGGCTTATATCAAAAGCCAACTTGGCGAAGACGCTGTTGAATTCAAAGTTCCAATCCACTCGATGAATGACGTGATCGGTTACACATCGCTCAAGCTATTCATCGAAACAGAGGTGATCCCCCGATTCATCTCAACAGGAGATGACGCACTATCAGGCGCGATTGTCGCTGGCCCAATTGGCTCTGGGAAGACGTTCATCTGGGAAGCTGTCGCCTCGATACTGGGAATTCCAGTTCTGGTTCTCAAAAACCTGCGAAGCCAGTGGTACGGCCAGACAGACGTCATTCTTGAACGACTCATCCGAATTCTCATGTCGCTTTCAAAGGTCATGATCTTTGTGGATGAAGCTGATACCGTGTTCGGTGGTGTTGGCAAAGACGTTCACGAAACCGAACGGCGTCTTACAGGCAAGATTCAAGGATGTATGTCAGACACAAGGCTCAAGGGCAAAGTGATCTGGCTTCTCATCACAGCGCGTGTTCATCTGCTCCCGCCAGACATGAGACGAGCAGGCAGAGGCGGAAGTCTCATTTTTCCGATTCTGGATCCTGAAGACGATGACCGCGATGCATTCATCACATGGATGCTAAAGCGTGTCATGACAGAAGTTCCAGCGACGAACTCAGAAGATTTTCAAAAAGTACGCGTAGCAACAATGGGATATTCATCCGGAGCGTTTTCCTCGCTTCGTAGTGAGCTCATCGCTCTTGCAAAGGGCGGTCAACTCACGATCGATCAAGTGCTCGCGCGAGTGCACGATCAGCTCCAACCTGACATTGGTCTGACTCGAAAGTATCAGACACTTCAGGCCATGTTAAACACCACTCGCCGTTGCCTTCTGCCTGACCCGAACGTCACAGAGGAAGAACGAAAAACGTGGTACGACGAAATCCGTGCGCTTGAAGCGCAAGGAATCCACTAACTCAAAACCGAGCATCTCTGCTCGGTATTTTTTTACCCTCATTAAACAAAAAATCTAAAAATGGTAACTTGTCCTGATATCAGACCGTTGTTCACTACTTAAATAAAAATGGACGGCCATTGCTGGTCGCCCTTAGAGCAGAAGTGCTTTGAGTTCAGCACCCAATTCCTCGTCTGTTCCATTCTCGCCAATGAATCGAGCAACGAGCTCTTTGGCACGCTCGTCATCTCTTCCAGCCACCGCGGCCCTAACGGCCCCACGTCTGGCTATACGACCTTCGACAGAAAATGGAAGAGTCAGTCTCGCTATCCTTTCCTCGATGCGCGATAATCTCCTCTCAGTTTTCTCTAGATTGAAGATGGCGGAAGTCACTTGTTTGTTCAAGTAGTCGAGCTCGTTCATGTGATCACCTTTCTTCCTCACTGTTATAGACCCAACGAGACGAGACAAGAGACGATCTACTCGAGCGGAATCTTACGTATGACGTGAGGATTCGGCGTCACACCATGAAAAGGACCGGACGGTGGATGCATCCACGTACGCTTCTGATTTTCCCAGCTTGCATTTGCGTCAGCGACTATCTTGCCCCACTTTTCTCGCGCCTCAGACAATGCATCACCCTCCTCAGAAGATGTCAGCAAGATCTCTACGCACTGTACCTCAGTTCCAATGCTTTCCATCTCTTCGTAGCCTGTGTATACAAGGTGCCATGTTGCCTGACTCATTCTTTCCTCCTTTCAGGGGTCAACTTGATCTAGCTATTGATGACAAGCGAAAGCTTGCCAAACCTGCAACCGAAATCGTTGTTAAAGTACACCCTCGCAGTGCTTTCAAGAACAGCCATGCGAGACTCGTATCTCACGTGTGTTCTTAGAGCTTGTACAAGTGAAGGCCACTCGTTTTTTGCCCATGCGAGTCCACACAGAAAGTAAACGAGCACTATCGGACGCGGACACGCTCTGCGAATATACGGAACAGGAGTGTATCCTGTCTTTCCATACGCATAGAGCATGAAGACGTCGAAACCGGCCGCGGACATTCCATCCGCAAAACTCAGAATGCACGACTCTCTTCTGATACGCTGACCAGTCGCTCGCAAGATGAGTTCCTGCGGGTCAACCGTCCCAAGCTCCCTGTTTCCTTGGCGCAGATGAACCCATCTCTCGAAGTTCAAGTCCCGCGCTCTAGTGATCCAGATGTCATTTCCACTCATGGCTTTTCTCCTCGGCCTTTCAAGCCGCTACATGTTGTCTGGAACCTCACTTGCCACGGAGCAGATCTGGCATCCTTTCAAAATGAAAGATGCAAATAATTGTGCTGTTTTATTACCAAATTATTGGTATTAAACAGACAACAAATATACACCAAAATGACAATTTTGTCAATCAAAACAACAAAAAAACAGCATTTTTGCTGATTTATTTTAATGATGGTGATCCCGGTGGGATTTGAACCCACAGCCTTCTCCTTCGGAGGGAGACGCTCTATCCAGTTGAGCTACAGGATCATCAAACAGGTCGTTCGGTCGGGCAGGTATCCAGTTGAGCTACGGAATCCTAAATACTTCGACGGACTCGACGCGCGAGTCGGTACAACTTATACCAAAACGGTTTTCTAACAAAGTCATATGTTCCAGCATAAACAACTTCATGCCCAGGAAATGATTTTTTGAAACGCGTGATCCCTGCCCATGGATGATTTGGTTGATCAGATGGCGCAATTCCACGCCAATCATAAACTGAAAGCCCTTTTTGTTTTGCATCTTTGATAAGTTCCCAATGTAAAAGATGCGGAGCCATGAGTGCACGATACTCATGCGATGAAGCGCCATGAAGATAAGTTCTGACTCCGCCAAAATCTAACATGATGTTCACAGCAATTGGTTTTTGTTCAAACATCGCTGTTGCCAAAAAAATCTTACAGTCATTTGAATTGATTTTCTCAAACATTTTCTCGTAATATATTTTTGAATGTAAACGAAACTCGCCGCGCGAACCTGTTTCAACAAAAATCGGCCACACAGAATCAAAATCAATTTCATTAAATTTTATTTCAATATTGTGACGTTGCGCAAGGCCAATGTTGTATCGAGTTTTTTTGTGCAATAATTCAAAAAGTTTTTCATCTGAAAGATCAAGCGGTGTAACCCAAGTATGAGAAGGTTGAACATCAATTGTTCTAACCCAATTTTTTTCTTGAACAACAGACTCAAGTGGAATATCAAAACGAAAAAATAAATCTTGTGGAAATTCTTGGGCTAATTTAGTTACAGCTGTTTCAAAAGAAGTTTTTGTGATCGGCCCACACGGACAATAAACGTACTGTCCAAACCCAGGTAACGACCTTGTAATCACGCTTGCAACACCATCATCGCAAATAAACCTTTCCACTTTTTCTCCAACCGTTTTTTGAAATTCTCCCCATTCCCACGATTGCAAAAATCGACCCGACAATGGGCCGTTCTTTTTCACAAACTCATTCCATTTTGTTTTTTCAAATTCTTCAACTCGTTTCCACATAATCAGTTAACCATTTAGGCCCACAAGAGACATAGGCGGGGTCCCTTGACCCCGCTTGCATTGCACCGCGGGGTGTGGGCACCCCGCCTATTTTCTATAGAATGGCCCACCGATCTTCTGTTCGAAAGGAGCGGGATACACCCTGTCGGAGGGAACAACGGCGAAGAGTCCGTTGGCCCGGAGACAGGGTGTGTCCCGCTCCTGACATTATCTTCCCAGTGTCTTAAGCGCGGCTCGGATTCGTTCTTCCGTTGTCTCACCAGAAACTCCACTCAATATATTCTCCGCATCTTTGCGAGAATAACCAAGCGAGATAAGCGCTTCAACAGCATCGCTGTCAAATATTGAAAATTCCGGTTCTTGCGCAAGCGCGCCTTTGAGTTCAAGAATAATTTTCTGCGCTGTTTTTTTACCAATCCCTGGTACGTTTGTCAGAAATGAAAGATCCCCTGCCATAATTCGCTCTTTTGTTTTTTCAACCGTATCAGCAAAAACAATTTTCTGTGCCGTACGCGGCCCGACCCCTGAAACACCAATCAATTTCCAGAATAATTCCAGAGCCTCGATCGAGGCAAACCCAAAAAGTTCGTGATCTGGTTCGCGAATAATTTCATGTGTGTAAAATCGAACTTGTCCATGTTGTGCATGAGCAACATCTTCAGGTAAAACAATTTTATATCCGATTCCGCCTGTTTCAACAATCACAAATCCAAGTCCGTGATATGTGATGTTGCCTTCAATTGATACAATCATAGTTTGACTAATTCTCGCAGGCTAAAGCCTGCGGCTACCAACTACCATCTACCAACTACTCTCCTACTTTAAACTCCCTCTTATAAAACTCATCAACTCTGTGCGAAATTTCCGCGTCTACCTTTTTTCCAAACTTTGGCATGCTCGCCTGACCCACAACAGCATACTGCAACTGTTTTAACACGCGACCAAAAGCAGGTCCAGGTTCCATCTTGAGCAAATCCATAATTGAAATTCCATCCAGTCCAACGTCTTTGAATAATAAATTTCGATCTTTATGTTCTTGCTCTTCTCTCTCATGAATTTTTTCTGCTCTTTGCATTGGATCAACATCATGCTCTGCCTTAAAAGCGTTCACAAGCATCTCGATCTCGTGCCAATAACCATGAGCTGAAAGTCTTTGTGATCCACAAACAAAATCTAAAAAGATCGCGCCTTGAATGAAATCAACAAAATCATCCGCGTCATATCCTTTTGCTTGAGCAATATGAACATATGGACTCATGTTGCTTGTTTGTGTTTTTGAAAATTTCTTAAATGATAAATGATGACAAACAATATCCTCAAGCATTGAGGCATGAATGTCAGTCAGTTGATGTGCTATCACGAATCGTTCAAACAGAGCGTGGTAAACCGGCGCGTGAATCATTTGATCATGATGCGGATATTTCACTTCAATTTCGTATGTAAGATAAAAAAGTGATTGAATCTCACGCGGTGATTCATTTGGATGTTGCGTTTCAAATGTTTTGTACAAATCAAGATATTGTGTCCGCAATCGCGCGCGTTCTGCCAAATCAACATCTGGTTCATACGTCAGTTTTGAATTGAATCCAAGTTCAGCTCCACGGGATTTTTCCGGTGAGACAAACACAACCGATGCCCATTTTGCCGCATCATGACAAAGAGCGAACGCTTCAAACCATGCGGAGTTTTCTTTGAATATATTGTTGAGTTCCTCAATCTCATATCCGTAAGCTTTCAAACGACGCAGTTCCTCTATTTCAGTCAGTTGAAGAGTTCCGTCTTGAATCGCATACAAACTCATCAAAATCAAACGCAAATGATCACGCACAAACGGACCTTCTGCGTGAAAACGAATGTCTTGCGGAGTGCGAAGAGAGTCAGCAATAAGAGGCTCTGCTGTTGATACAGCATGCAACATCGCTTCAGCACGATCGTAGAGTTTTTGATCAACGCTGACACGTCTCATCAAAACATCAAAAAATTCCGAATCGGGCATACCCGGTAGTACAACAATGATATTTATAATTTGTTAGTATTTCTTTGACTGACATTGTTACGACTCCTTACGTAGGGTGTCGTACAAATTATGTTTATGCCCGGAAGGACAGGTGACAGATCATTGTTGTCCTACCGGGCATACTCTTCTATTTTAGACGATCGCCTTGATATCACGCAATGACACATGTGGTTTCCCTTTTTCATTTCGATATCCCCAATTACGATCTTGTCCAAATGTAAACCCTCCAAACTTGTGAAAAAGATCCATTGCCATGTCTGATTCCTGAACGTAAATCAAACCACGTTTGCGCTCAATTATGATCAGTGAAGTTGGTTTGCCAAATTTCTCCGCAACAATCCGGGACAAGCGAGGACGAAGTTGAATATCCGCGTTTGTTTCAACAATAAAATAGTTTTTCCATTTTTTTCGTTTTTCCCAAGCGCCGCGAGCTAGAGCTTGCTTGCGTATTTCTGTTTTTGGATTTTGAAGTTGTGAAAGAAGAGAATCATGAAAATTTAAAACTTGTTTTATTTCTTTTTTTGAAAATTTTTCTTCTTGCAAAGCCCAAATAAATCCACGATCCAAAATTCCAATTCCTCGAACAAGCAAAGGATCAAAACCAAAAGATTTTAATTTCGCATCAGTAAGGCGAAACATTTTTACGAATTGCTCAAGCGAAGATGGAAGCATTTTTCCCGATGCACTGTGCGCGCGATCCAAACCCGTGTAGTGATGATGATCTATTATTTCAAGTTTGATTCCAGCTTTTTTCAGTCGCGCTTCAACTTTTGGACCTGGCATTTCAACAACGATCACATTTTTATATCCGCCTTTTTTTATTATTGGAAAATAATCTCGACCCTTATCTAGCGACGCGCCATGAGTTTGTTTTGAAACCAAAATCGGTAAACCAATCTTTTCAGCAATTTGGCAAATCAAAATCGCCTCCGCATCATTTGGAGGGATTATTAAAATAGAGAAATGTGATTCTGAAAATGATCGCATATATTGTCATCTCGACCGAGCGAAGCGAGCGGAGAGATCTCTCGACTTCGCTCACTGCGTTCGCTTCGCTCGAGATGACGGTTATTTTAACACAAACCCTATCACTATCTCATTCTCATTCACTTGAAATGATTCGTTTATTTCAGGAACTTCCCCATCTTTACGTACAGAGCTTGAAAGTGTCCCATGCAAAATCGTGTCATTGTGTTCCTCAAGCGCGCGCATAACTTCGTCCGATCCTGAAACAAACAATTCAATTCGATCGTTTATTGTTAAACCTTTCTCTTTTCGAAGCGCGTTAACATGCCTTATGATTTCGCGTGCAATTCCGTCTCGCAAAAGTTCTGGTGTAAGAGTCAAATCAAGCTCAACTGATAAATCTCCTTTTTGAACAGTGATTTTTTTGACATTCACTTCATCCAAAATCAAATCTTGATAGTCTCGTGTCAATTCCCCACTTGGAAGAGACACTTTCATTGATCCGAGCGCTTGTCGAACTGGAATTCCTGCTTCTGAACGACGTTCAAGAACTCGGGAAACAATTCCGCGAGCATATTGCATATCCAAAAGCAAACTATCATCAATCAAAGAGCTGTCGTACGTCGGCCAATCTTCAAGATGAACAGATTCTTTTTCTCCACCGATGTCTTCATAAATTGTTTCGGCAAGAAATGGCGCGAATGGCGCGATGAGTTTTGAAAGAGTAAGCAAACATTCGTGAAGAGTCGCGATTGCAGATTGTTTATCTGACGGCAACCCCCCTTTTGTCCCCCCTTGGGAATGGGGGAGACCTGCAGTCTTAAATCGATCGCGTGAACGACGAACATACCAAGTTGAAAGATCATCAATAAAATTTCCAAATTCACGAACAGTTTCAGTTATGATGTAATCTTCTAATCTTGAAGTGGTTTCTTTTGTGAGTTTGTGAAGTCTCGCAAGAATCCATTTATCAAGAATGTTTTCCCTCTGGGTCCTCTGGGCCTTCTCGGTCTTTTCCGACTTCTCTGCAAACATCTGATAAAAACTCACAACATTCGACAAAATTCCAAAATTCTTTTTCACCATTTCTGAAAGAGCTTTTTCGTCAAACCGTTTCGATTCTCCAGGTTGATTTATCGTGTACATGTACCACCGAATCGCATCAGCACCATACTTTTCAATCACGTCCATTGGCAAAACAATGTTTCCAAGCGACTTGCTCATCTTTTTTCCTTCAGCATCCAAAACATGTCCCAAACAAATCACATTTTTGAATGGTCGCTCTTTGCCAAGCAAAGTCGAAACAGCGAGAAGTGTGTAAAACCATCCGCGAGTTTGATCAATCGCTTCAGAAATATAATCCGCAGGAAATCCTTCACCAGAATCAACGAGTTCTTTATTTTCAAATGGATAATGCCACTGCGCAAACGGCATTGCGCCAGAATCAAACCAAACATCACAAACGTCTGGAACACGCTTTGCAACTTCTGAACACTTTTCACACTTTAATTCAATCTCATCAATGTAAGGACGATGCGGTTCAAAAGTCTCTCTGGACGGCAACCCCCCTTTTATCCCCCCTTTGGAAGGGGGGAAAGACGCAAAACCTCCCCCTTTCGAAGGGGGAGTATGAGGGGGTTTGGTGGACGCAAAAAGTTCCTCAAAACTTCCAACGCACATTTGATGTTTGCAACTTACACACTCCCAAATTGGAAGCGGCGTTCCCCAATAACGCTCGCGTGAAAACGCCCAATCTTTAACTTCGCGAAGCCACTCGCCAAATCGCCCATCCTTAATATGTTCTGGTTCCCAATGGATATTATCATTTTGTTTCAAAAGTTCATCGCGTAATTTTGTCATTGCGATATACCAAGAATCTTTTGCGTAATAGATGAGTTTTGTTTTACATCTCCAACAATGCGGATACGAGTGCTCGAATTTTTCTTTTGAAAATAAAAGTCCGCGATGTGCCAAGTCTTTTATGATATCAACTGCAACATCTTCATCTGTAACCAAACGGCCAGAAAGAAAATCCATTCCTTCAATGAATGTTCCATCAAGTTTCACAAGATGATGTTTTGGAAGTCCGATTTTGTTTCCTAACTCAAAGTCATCAACTCCGTACATGACTGCTGTGTGAACAACACCTGTTCCGTCTTCGGTTGTGACAAAGTCGGCTGGGACAATTGACCAAGCCTTGTCATTACTTACATGATCCTTCGTTTCACTCAGGATGACATTTCTAAGGAACGGATAAAGCGGCTCGTACTTTTTTCCAATCAACTTTTCTCCTTTTACTTCTTCTACAACTTCGTACTCACCTTTCATAATACTCAAACGATTCTTCGCAAGCCACAAAAATTCATCGCCTTGTTTCACCTTTACATAATCGATATCTTTTCCAACCGCGAGCGCGACATTTCCAGGTAATGTCCACGGTGTCGTTGTCCATGCAAGTATATATTCCCTCTCGGCCATCTGGGCCTTCTGGGCCCTCTGGGCCTTTTCTTCAACAATTAAAAACTTCGCTGTCACACTCAAATCTTTCACATCTTTATATCCCTGCGCGAGTTCATGGCTAGATAAAGACGTTCCACATCGCGGACAATGAGGAGTCACGCGATAATCTTTGTAGAGTAATCCTTTATTCCACACTTGTTTGATAATCCACCACAAAGTTTCAACATATTCTGGCGCGTAAGTGACATAAGCGTTTTCAAGATCAACCCAAAAACCGAGCCGCTTTGTAAACTCTTCCCACTCTTTTTTATATTTCCAAACGTTTTGCTTGCAGAGCTCATTAAATTTCGCGATTCCGTATTCTTCAATCTGGGCTTTTCCTGTAAATCCAAGTTGTTTCTCTACTTCAATTTCAACAGGCAAACCGTGTGTGTCCCAACCGCCTTTTCTTACAACACGATACCCTTGCATTGTGCGAAAACGCGGAATGCAATCCTTAAACGCGCGGGCTTCAGCATGATGAATGCCAGGACGTCCATTCGCAGTTGGAGGACCTTCAAAAAACACAAACGGACCTTTTGGTGAGTTTTTTTCCAATGTTTTCTTAAAAATTTGATCGCGTTCCCATTTTGAGAGCACCTCTTGTTCTTTTTCAGAAAAATTCATAGGACCATGATTATTATTGGAGGTAGCCGCGGGCTTTAGCCCGCGTTCTGGCACAAATACAGCGCAGGCTGAAGCCTGCGGCTACACACAGACAGAAACTCGCAATAGTTTAATACGCATCGAGTATGCCAAAAAATCAGGAAAAAATCAAAAAAAGCACAAAAAGAAAAGCCCTGTCTGAAGATACAGACAGGGGCAAAGAGTCAAAGGGACAAAGGACAAAAGTAGCAAAGTGATCAAGGGACTAAGTACTAGCTTGCAAGGGAGACCGCTGGGTCCTGGTCGTACCAATCGTGGTCGAGCCAGTCGAAGTAACAA
>Ga0265296_1003440_pt1 | contig 14676 bp, 12 predicted proteins | sample MunlanPumphouse1_FD_189073 | JGI IMG/M metagenome (GOLD analysis project Ga0265296, IMG submission 189073) | Groundwater microbial communities from a municipal landfill in Southern Ontario, Canada - Pumphouse #1 | ecosystem: Environmental > Aquatic > Deep subsurface > Groundwater | place... | reverse complement strand
CCTTCACGTTAAAGCTAAACTTGCCTGCGTCGTACTTGCGCATCTTGGCTTCTGGCAAGTCAGCGAACAGATCGCGGATCGCAGTGAAGACGCCTGTGTAGGTCGCGGGATTCGAGCGTGGTGTGCGACCGATGGGAGATTGATCTACGGCCACAACCTTATCAATGTGCTCGATGCCTTTGATCTCCTTGTGTTCACCTGGATAGAGCTTGGCGCGATAAAACTTGCGGCTCAACGCCTTGCCAAGAATATCTAACACGAGCGTGGACTTCCCAGAACCCGAGACTCCAGTCACACACACGAGACATCCCAATGGAATTTCAACATCGACATTTTTGAGATTGAACGCGTTGGCTCCCACGATACTCATCTTCTTCCCGCTCCCCTTGCGATATTTTTTAGGAAGCGGAATCGATTTAGCTCCTGAAAGATATTGTCCTGTGAGCGAGTCTTTGTCTTTTTCAATCTGTGCGGCCGTGCCTTCTGACACAATCTGTCCGCCGTACTCGCCTGCTCCTGGCCCCACATCAAAGACATAGTCCGCGGCGCGAATCATCGCCTCGTCATGCTCCACCACGATCACAGAGTTTCCAAATGCTTTGAGCTGACGGATCGTCTCGATCAAACAATCGTTATCGCGTGGATGAAGACCAATAGACGGCTCATCTAAAATATAAATGACCCCAGAGAGTTGACTGCCAAGCTGTGTGGCAAGCCGTACACGTTGAGACTCACCGCCAGAGAGCGTCATCGCAGAACGATCGAGCGTAAGATACCCAAGACCGACTTGAGTGAGCTGATCCAAACGAATACGCACCTCTTTTGCCACGCGCTCTGTGACCAGACGCTCATCACTCGTGAGCCCTTGAATTCCCTTGGCCACCTTAGCCACCTTTTCCACCCCGCCCGACCGTTGAACGGTCGTTCGGGCGGGCTTCACCACCTCCTCAAAAAACGCCTTCACATCTTCAACAGGTAGATTCACCACGTCTGAAATAGACTTCCCATCAATCGTGATCGCGAGTACTGCCTTGTTGAGACGCCGTCCATCGCAGGAAGGACAAATCATTCGACGCATATACCCCTCGAGCTCTGCACGCACGTACTCGGAATCCGTCTCGCGATATTTTTGCTCGAGTTGCATCAAGATACCGGGGAACGTAACCGTCTCGCCTTTGAAGGTGTAAGCGTCATCCCCTGTTCCGTTCAGCACGAGTTCCATTTTTGCTTTTGAAATTTTCTGGATAGGCATGTCCATGGGAATGTGATGTTTCTTTCCAACGATCTGCAAGAGATCCAAATAGCTCGTCTGATTCCCGGCGATCTTTGTCCATGGACGCACCGCGCCCTCTTCAAATGTGAGACGACGATTAGGAATAACAAGCTCCGCTTCAAGGACTAATTTTTCCCCAAGCCCCGTACACTCCTCACACGCTCCTGCAGGAGAGTTGAACGAAAATAATCGCGGCTCGGGTTTAGGAAGATTGATCCCACAGTTGGGACACATGAAACTTTTGGAAAGTGGAAACTCATCACCTGTTTCGTCATTCACAAGCAGGATAAAACCGTTGCCGTACTCGAGCGCCTTGTTCACCTGTGCGCTCACATGCTCGGGAGCATAATTCATTCCTGGCTCAAACGAAAAAACAAGCACGTCAATGTCGTGATCTTTCTTTTTGTCCTTGCGCATGGCGAGCGCCTCTGTGGTGTCGATGAGCAGACCATCAAAACGTACCTGCGTGAACCCAGCGTTCAGCGCGCCTTGCAGGACATGTTTGTGTTCCCCTTTGAGTTGATGGACGACGGGAGCAAATAAAAGAGTACGGTCTCCGGCGGAGCCGGATCCGGCCTTCAGGCCGGACTTTCCGATCATGCTTGTCACACGCGTGACGATCTCCGTGAGCGTTTGCTCACCGACCTTCTGTCTGCACTTGGGACAGTGCGGTCGACCGGCGCGCGCAAACAGCACGCGCAAAAAATCATAAATCTCCGTCACTGTCCCCACGGTTGAGCGAGGATTATGCGACGAAGATTTTTGATCGATCGCGATCGTAGGCGAGAGCCCTGTGATCTCATCGACGTCTGGCTTATCTTGTAGTTCCAAAAATTGACGGGCGTAACTTGAGAGCGACTCCATGTACCGACGCTGTCCTTCTGCGTAAATGGTATCAAATGCGAGAGACGATTTTCCAGAACCAGAGAGTCCTGTAATAACCACGAGCTTGTTCTTGGGAATATCCACGTTCACGTTTTTCAAATTGTGAACGCGCGCTCCACGAATGGAAATGAAGTTGGACATAGGGAAAAGGCTTCAAGGGCGTCAATGGCTTCAAGGGCTGCAAGGAAATCTTCGAAGCCTTCGTAGCCTTTGAAGCCCTCGAAGCCCTTTCAAAAATAAACACGCTGGCAAGGCTACCACAAACAAAAACACAGGGCAAGAGACACACTGTCTCACAGATTGAATGAATAGAAAAAGTCGTCTATAATGAAACCAACCAGAAACATTCTCTATGAAATCAATGACAAACACCATCAAAAAACAATTCGAAGAAATCGGCGTCATGACGCTCTATTTGTTCGGATCTCGTGCTCAAAAAAAAGAGCATCCTCTCTCTGATTTTGATTTTGCCGTCCTTCTCACAGATCCAAAAAGAATCAGACGCGAGCAACTTGACCTTTATCATTCCCTCTACTCAATTCTGTCCGAACTCACAGAACCAGCAACATTGGCACAAGATGTAATCGATATCGTGTTCCTTGATAGCCCTTCCGTATCGCTGGAATTAAAATCACACATTGCTCAAAAAGCAACGGTTCTTTATGATACACAACCGGAACGCCGAAAAAATTTTGAACGTGACGTGATGCTCATGAACGCAGATTTTCACCCGCTACGCGCGATGATGAGCACAGCGCTCCTTAACCGACCTCCCGTATGATTGTTCTGCAAAAAGAATCCATTGAACCGCGTTTGGATGGAATCGAAAAGGAACTTGTGCTCCTGCGTCAGTTCGCCAAAGAGCCGTTTGACCGTTTCCAAAGCGACATAATTCTTGATCGAACTCAACTTCATCTCCGCTTCGCCCTGGAAGGCATTTTTCATATTGGATCTCATATCCTTTCGCGAACACCTGGAGGAAGATTTACGGAATACAAAGAGATCGCACGCAAACTTGGTGAGACAGGAATTGTGGATAAGACCTTTGCTGAACACACTCTCACCAAAATGGCTGGTTATCGAAATCGGCTCACACATTTTTACGCGGAAATTACTCCTCAAGAGCTCTACGAAATTCTCAACACCCACTTAGATGACATCACGACGTTTGTGCAAGCCATTAAAACATTGTTGAAATCACCAAAAAAATTTGGATTTAGCACTGAATCGTAGAGTCATAAAACGGAACAAAAATACAGGGCAAGAGACTGACCATGTGTTTCATTTTGATACATCAGAAAGAAAGCCAAGAAGGCCAGAGCGAACTATCTTGACAATCATAGGTAATTGTAGACGCAGCAGAAACAACGTCAGCAATTGTTCCCTGGAGAATCAATGCTGTCTGTAGTGCGCCAATATAACAAGCCTTCGGAGAGGTCCCTCTATTATAACCACACATGTCTGAGAGCTGTGTATTCTGACAAAATGTCCCGAGCGTGAGTTCCCCAAGTTGACCCATCACAGTTTCTGCTGTGGATGACCCTGTCAAACCAGAATTGGCTCCAAGATCAATCTCATCCAAATCGATATTTTTTGTACCTGTAAAAACCCTCACTTTGTCATCATAGTTTCCACAACTTGTAATCTGATTGCAATCCAGCTTTACAAGCGCACATGCTGGTCGACCGGTTGGCTCGCCACCTGCATCAGGATCTCGAGTAAAGAAGCACTGCTGAAACGTGTTCGTGAATTCTTGATGAAGTTGTACCGTTTTTTTATCTGCACCACTTCCGACCGTGTAGTCATTTGAAAGATTCTTCGTCGTCTTTTCGTACGAAGGCAAACTATTAAACGCTGAACACACACTCTGCGTAGCCATCACCACCGCATTGGAGCCTGTGATCTCTGGGCACTCCATACACGTCGGTTTTTCGCCTGGAACACATATCTGCGTATCCTTCCCGCACTTTGAAAAATTGCAAACCGTTCCATCGGCAACCTCCGCGCCCTTTTCATCGTTTTTCACTTTTCCTACGGTTCCACACTCGTGTGCTTTTCCTCCATCGTCTACCTTATAACCTTCCGCAATCAGCTCATCACAAGACGCATTATCAACCAGGCTTACAGTTTTGATCATGGGAAATCGTGGAACCTGAAGTTTGAGGAGATTCGGATTCACGGTGGCCAAAATCAAATACGTTGAAAGCAGAAGGACAAGTCCAATCACACCGTTCGCCATACGCTTCTTTGCCTTGGCGATTTGCTCAGCGTTGAACGCCGCAAAGGACCACTGAAGTCCGCCAACCATGATCATGACAATCGCTATCAAAGTGGAGGCACCGATCAACCATTTGTACGCGGCGGCCACATAGTCTCCAAGATCTTCTGGAACCTTCAGTGAACCAATAGAAACTTGAAGCGTAACTTTTGCCGCTGTACTTGAATCGGGATAACAATAGTGAAATCCGTTTGTACACTCAGGTGGTTGAAAAGCTGAATCCCATATTCCTGCGGCATCTGAACATTGTTCTGATGAAAAGCAATTCAGCGTCCTGTTTGGATATTGGTTGGCGGAACAGGCAAAGGCGGCAACTTGTTGGCCTTTGGTTTTACAGGTACTCGAACAAGTCGCGGATGTCATCTTGGTTTGTTGGTCGACCGCGCCGTTGCTACTTGTACAAAAACAATCACATGTAGTCTCTGCCGCTTGCACAGGAAGCGAGGTTCCAAACAGAAAACTCATCGAGACGACGAGGGACATTACGCACACGATCCATGAACGAATCAACAACATACTATTGAGAAAGCACAGACTTCACAATCGCTTCCATCACCTCTGCTGGAATAGAACCAGCGATCCGATTCCCATTGATAAAAAACGTCGGCGTTCCACGCACACCCGCGTCAAGGCCTGCTTGGTAATCTTCACGGATCTCATTGGCATACCTACCAGAGTTCAAACACTCCTCAAAACTTTCAACGTCAAAATTGAGCTCGCGTGCGAACATCAAGAACGATTCTTCACTGACATCAGTTTGATTTTGAAAAAGCTTGTCGTGATATTCCCAAAACTTCCCTTGATCTTGTGCGCACTCCCCTGCCTGCGCCGCCATTTCGGCAAACGGATGAAGATCTGTTAAAGAAAAATCTCGATACACAAAGTACACATCCTGCGGATACTTGGCCGCGAGTTCTCGTATCATAAAACTTGCCTCTTTCGAGTACGGGCACTGAAAATCCGCAAACTCGACGATGACCACTGGCGCATCGGGGCTCCCAAGGCTTGGATCGTCAGTGGTGGTAACGTCAAACGTTCCTGTCGTGACAGGAGCGCTTACGAGGGCGACGCTCGTCATAAACGTCTGCGCAAAGTCGTACGTGGAAAGATCTAAGTCGCCGCTCTTAATTTGATCAGCAAAATAGAACACGCGCGTAGCAAACAAAATGAGGAGCGTGAGAACGATCACGGTGACGACCGTTGCAACCCAACTGCGTCTTCGATTGACTTGTTCATCTGTTTGCATGGCCTCCATATGGGAAAAAGTATATCATAGTAGAAGGGCTTCGAGGGCTACAAAGGCTTCGAGGGCTTCGAGGAATATGAACGGAGAAAAAATACAACAACATGAAGAAGCTCTGGTGAAGCGACGGGAGAAGAAACGGATTCCGAAGATGCGGGTGAGTGGGCGTGGGATGAAACGGTTTGGATCACCGAAACGTTCAAAGGCATAGACGCGCCTTTGACATGTTGTGATACCCCGGTTGACGCGAATAGCTGAATTTGGTAGTCTGCCCACATTATGAATACGGAACTTATCCTCAATATCGCTCAAATCGTGCTCGCGGTTCTTTTGGTCGCAGGTATTCTGTTACAAGCTCGTGGAACTGGACTCGGCGCGGCTTTCGGTGGAGGCGGCAACGTCTACCGCACAAAACGCGGAGCTGAAAAAAAATTATTCCAGCTTACGATTGTACTCGCCATTCTCTTTTTTGGAGTGGCTCTTGTTAACGCGCTCGTTTAAGCCTCATGCATTCATTGCTCTCACGATTGTTTAGGCAGAATCCCCCTGATCAAAAAAAAGCCCTGGCCATGCGCCATGTATTTTCCGTTACGAAGACCCGTCTGATCCCGAGTTGGAAACAATGGAAACAGCTTCCACGTCTGCTCACCCTTGGCGAAAAAAAAATCATAACTGGCGCTCTGGCCATCCTCGCATTTGCCTGTCTGGCGCTTCTCGGTAACTATCTATTTTCCCATCGCGTGGAAGGCCCTGCCGTTGGGGGTGAATACACAGAAGGCCTCCTGGGCGAGCCACGACTTATCAATCCTCTCTACGCATCTGGGAGTGATGTGGATCAAGATCTCGCAAGTCTTATCTATTCAGGTCTCTTACGCTATGATGCTGTCAATGGCTATGTTCCAGACCTCGCTGAATCTCTGACAGTGAGCGATGACGGTCTGACCTACACACTCAAAATTAAAGAGCGCGCACGTTTCCATAACGGCGATGACGTTCGCGCGCGCGACGTGCTCTTCACAATCAACGCCATCCAAAACCCAACCTATCGCAGTCCACTCATCGATAATTTCTACAACGTGGCTGTGTCCCAAGAAGATGAGCGGACTGTCTCTTTCCAGTTGGAAGAGCCCTTTGCTCCGTTTGACCAGTATCTTACTGTCGGCATTCTTCCAGCATCACTCTGGGCTGAAATCCTCCCGCAGAACGCGCCTCTGGCCGCCTTGAACCTCCAACCTGTTGGATCAGGGCCTTATAAATTTGACGAGTTTACCAAAGACCAGCGCGGATCAATCCGAAGCTACACGCTTTCACGCAATGACGATTTCTACAATGCGCCTCCGTTCATTGAAACCATGACGTTTAAATTCTATTCAGATGCGGTCGCCCTGCTGGAAGCTCTCGAAAACAAAAACGTGGAAGGCGTAAGTGTTGTGCGTGTTGATGATTTGGCGAACGTAGCAGGAAACAGTGACGTACAGTTGCTCCAACCGCTCATCCAAAAAGAGACCGTTCTCTACATGAATCAATCGGTCCAGCCGATCTTGAAAGACTTCGTTGTCAGAAACGCCATCACACAAGCCATCAACAGGCAAAAAATCATCGAGGCCGTACCGTTGGGTGATCTAAAAATCATCTATGGTCCTATCCTCGAGGGACTTGTCGGATACGATGCAAATCTGGAAAGCGTGTACAATGTGGATGAAGCAAATGTGTCCCTCGAGAAAGCAGGGTATCGTCTGGATACAATCTCTGGATTGAGAGCGCTCAAAAAACAAGCTGATGAGGCCTCTGAAGATCCCGAACAAGACGTGTCAGACTCTCTGACTTTCACACTCACCGCCATGGATAGCCAAGAGATGCAACAAGTCGCCGCACAAATTCAAGAAGATTTGGCACAGATTGGTATAACGATCTCTCTCATCTTTGTCCCGTCTGATCTCATGGTCGCACAAGTGATTGAACCTAAAAATTTTGAACTCTTGCTTCTGGGTATTTTGCTTGAGGGAGATCCTGATCCGTTTCCATTCTGGCACGCCAGCCAAGCCAAAACTGGCGGACTCAACTTCGTCGGCTACAGCAACACGGATGTTGACACATTGCTCGAGGAAGGTCGCAAAGAAATGGACAAAAACGTGCGCGCATTGAAGTATCAACAATTCCAACAGCTCCTTGCCAAAGATGCCCCAGCTGTGTTTTTATACCAATCGCGTTTTGCCTATGCGGTTGCTGAAAAAATACATCTAGAGGCTCCCACACACATCGTGAACCCCTCCGACCGATTTGCAAACGTGAACCTCTGGTACATCAAAACGAAAAAATCGTTAAGTCGTTGAGTCACTCAATGACTTCTTACTCCTTGATATGCGGACGTGGCGGAATTGGTATACGCGTAGGTCTCAGAAGCCTATGTCAGCAATGGCTTGAGGGTTCGAGTCCCTCCGTCCGCACCACCCTACGCTCTGGCTGTGTTTGTGTAGAGCCAGAACGTAGGGTGTCACCCATAGCCTTCTAGGCGACGGGTGACGTAGAGTAGTTGTGCCGCCAGAGCTACGGGTGGCCTTTGGCCAAAACGTTCTCAATTACCAAACGCGATTTTTTAGGGAGCCCGTTTATATGGGTTCAAAAAAGATCACGTTCACCGTGTTGTTTGCTCTTTCACAATTGAACAAACACTAAGGTGGTTAGGTGGGTAGAGGGTTAGGTGATTCCGGATTCCTAACTCCGATCACCTGCCCACCTCATCCACCTACCCACCTAACTACCTAACCACCTTTTTTCTATTTATCTATGTCACCACAACAACCACGTAAGCCTCAAGCGCATCAAGGATCGCGTGAGGCAAAGCCCAAATATCGTGGGCGCATTTTCCGATCGCAAAAACCCAGCCCGGATGGCCAGCATCTGGTCGGACGGGCGCGCACGGATCATCCCTCACCTTCTCACCCACGTCCGGCAAGTCATGCGCCAGCCTCTCATGGACACACCTTCTCATTGGCCGAGCATCGCGGAGCCTCTCACGGACGCACTCCCCGCCCGACCGTCGACCGGTCATTCGGGCAGGTGGCTCCAGCCGCACAAGCTCCACAAATTCAAACCTTCCAATCTCCTACTGGCGACACCTTGCGCATCATGGTTCTTGGTGGATGCGAAGAAGTCGGCCGCAACTGTACGCTCATTGAATACAAAAACGACATCATTCTGATTGACATGGGTCTCCAGTTCCCTGAAGAAAACATGCCTGGCGTGGATTACATCATTCCAAACATGAGCTATCTCAAGGGCAAGGAAAAAAATATTCGAGGGTTGATCATCACCCACGGTCACTACGACCACATCGGCGCAATTCCTCACACGGTTCCAAACATCGGGAATCCTCCCATCTATGCGCTCCCAATGTCGGCCGCCATTATCAAACGGCGACAAGAAGATTTCCATACGCGTCCGCTCAACATCAAGATGACTAAAGCGAGCGACATCTTGAAGCTGGGTAGCTTGACCGTCTCCTTCTTCCATATCAATCACAGTATCCCTGACTCGGTTGGAATCGTCATCGACACTCCTGTTGGACGCGTCTGCCACACAGGCGACTGGAAGTTTGATTTTCATCCTGTGGGCACCGTGCACGCAGACTTCCAGCACATCGCGAGCCTTGGAAAAGAAGGCGTGCTTGTTTTGATGGGTGACTCCACGAACGCCAATCATCCAGGCCAACAGGTCTCTGAAAAAGTGATCGGCGAAGAGCTCGATCTCATCATTGAAAAAGCTCCTGGCCGACTCATTGTAGGAACGTTTGCATCCCTGCTCAGTCGTGTGAAGCAGATCATCGAAGCCTCAGAACGTCACGGAAAGAAAGTCGCCATCGACGGCTACTCCATGAAAACTAATGTGGAAATCGCCAAGGTGATGGGCTTCATCAAGTGCAACCAATCCACGCTCATCAAACCAGAGCAGATGGATTCCTATGAGGACAACAAGATCGTTTTGATTTGTACCGGAGCCCAAGGCGAAAAAAATGCCGCGCTTAATCGCATCGCCAACAACGAACATCGCAGTGTCCAAATTCGAGAGTCTGACACAATTATCTTTTCGTCATCCGTGATTCCTGGAAACGAAAACTCTGTGCAACGCCTGATGGACACGCTCTACCGCAAAGGCGCGAACGTCATCAATTACAAAATGATGGACGTGCACGCAGGAGGCCACGCCAAAAAAGAAGACATCAAGCTGATGCTCGCTCTGTTCAAACCTAAGTACTACGTCCCGATCGAAGGGAATCACTTCTTGTTACGCGAGAACGCAAAAGTCGCCGCCTCTATGGGCTGGGACAAGGAACACATCTTCGTCGTAGACAACGGACAGATCATGGAATTCACCAAGGGACATGGTGTTCTGCGCAAAGAAAAAGTTCCCACCGATTACGTGTTCGTAGACGGCCTGGGCGTTGGTGATGTTTCACAAGTCGTCTTGCGCGATCGCCAGGTTCTCGCCGAGGACGGCATGGTCATCGTGATCGTGCAGTTGGAAAAAAACACAGGCAAGCTCATTGGCCAGCCCGACATCGTCAGCCGTGGATTCATCTTCATGAAAGACCAACAGGAACTCATTCGCCTCACGCGCGAAGAAGTAAAGAAGGCTCTCATGGACAACGATCCAAAATCTTCCGCCGATCCCAAGTACACCCGCGAACGCATTCGCGATGAGGTCGGAAAGTTCCTCTACAAAAAAACCGAACGTCGTCCGATGATTTTGCCAGTGGTGATCGAGGTGTAGGGAAAAGGCTACAAAGGCTACGAGGGCTACAAAGGCTTCAAGGAAATACCTTGAGGCTTTTTGGTATACTGAGGATAACTATGAGGAAACAACGCCAACAACATCATTCCCTTGTTGTGTGGAGAGAGGCACACCAACTCGTTCTTGACGTTTACTTAGCCACCGAATCATTTCCTTCCCATGAACGATTTGGAATCGTATCTCAATTGAGACGTGCGGCGATTTCCGTCGAGTTAAACATCGTCGAAGGACATGCAAAACATTCAAGAGCTGATTACCTTCGCTATCTGGACATAACGGATGGATCTCTCAGAGAATGCTCAGCCCTCATTGAGCTTTGCTTGGACTTGGGTTATCTTACTCAAGATCAATACGACAAACTTGAATCACAAAGATGAAAGACTGGGTATCTCCTTCTCAAATTCAAAGTAGGAATTTCAAGACGAACTGATTATCCATCCTCTCTTCGTAGCCCTTGAAGCCCTCGTAGCCTTCGTAGCCCTTCTATGTCTACCATCCTCACTGCCCTCCAACCCTCCGGCATCCTCCACATCGGCAATTACTTTGGCGCCATTGAGCCCATGGTGAATCTTCAGTCTGCTCACAATCAGAATCTTCTCTTCATGGTCGACTACCATGCGATGACCGTTGCACAGGATCCACAAGAACTTCGACGCAACATCCTCTTCGCTGCTGCGACATATCTGGCGTGTGGAATTGATCCTGAAAAGACAATCCTCTTTCAGCAATCGAGAGTCTCTGAACACACGGAACTTGCTTGGATCCTAAATTGCCTTGTACGCATGGGTGAGCTCGAGCGCATGACGCAATATAAAGATAAGGCTCTGGGCAAGGGCGAGTCGGTCTCGGTTGGACTCTTCGATTACCCCGTTCTCATGGCCGCCGATATTTTGCTCTACAACACACAGCTGGTTCCAGTTGGCGATGATCAAAAGCAACACGTAGAGCTTGCACGAGACATCGCCGAACGATTCAACAAACGGTTCGGTGAGACATTCACGATCCCCAAGCCCGAGATTCGCAAACACGGCGCGCGCATCATGGCGCTCGATGATCCAAAAAAGAAAATGTCGAAGTCTGCGGTAAGTGAGAAAAACTTCATCTCACTCATGGACGATGAGAAGGCCGTCTTGAAAAAAATCAAAGCGGCTGTGACAGACTCTGAAGGAACGATTCGTATGAGTCCTTCGCGCCCAGGCATCGGGAACCTCATCACGATCCTCTCGCTCGTAACAAAAAAATCAACCAATGAGATCGAGAACACCTACGACGGAAAAGGCTATGGCGATTTCAAAGTCGATCTCGCGCGTGAGATCACAGCCTTCCTCACACCGCTCCAGAAAAAAATTAACGGATATCTCAAAGATCCAGCAAGCCTCCTCAAGATCCTAGACGCCGGCGCCGCGCGCGCCAAATTGATCGCAGAGGAAAAAATGATAGACGTGCGTCAGAAGATCGGCGTGACGCTCTAGCGATACAAAAAACATCTTGAGTTGATCAAGATGTTTTTTGGTGTCCAAGGAAACTGTCTGTAAGCCGAATTTTGTCTGCTGTGATTGCTCACAGGAGATGGCAATCTATCTAGATCTGGCGTTGCCGCCAGACTCAAGCGAGCTACCTAATTTGCTCTTGCACCAGAGTCCCCCTTCTCCGGCCTTCAGGCCGGATTCGGGGGATCCACACGTATTCATTTTTGATAAATAGATGTGGAAGGGTTTGCCACAATCCATGTCGCCATGGAGCGAGAAACGTAGCTGATTGCTCAACACCGCTTCACTTTTCACGTTTCACTTTGAGAAGCTGAGATCCTTCGCTTGCGCTCAGGATAATTTTGCTCCGCAAAATTAGTATAGTCTCTGTGGTACTTTCCCTAGGTTTTGAGTCAGGAGTCATGGAACAGATTTCTCCAATTCCGCGAACCCTGATTCGTATACATGGTCGCCGTTAGCGACTCTCTTTGTTGTCATGTCTTGCGACACAACAGGTGTTCGGACTTTCCTCCCCTCGAAGCTCAGCGAAGCTGAGCGAAGTGGGGTAGCCATCCGACAGTCCTTGGACGAAGAAAAGATAGCAGAGCGCCTAGCGAATGTCAAGCCGTTTTGATAGACTACATGCGATATGAAACGATCAGAACTCGCTTTTACCCTCGCGCTTGTCCCTTTTGACTTTTTTGCGCTTGTGGCCGCGGCCACGGCCGCGTTCTTCGCTCGCTATCACCCAGCCTTCACCCAAATTCGTCCTGTCATTTTTGATTTGAACATAGAGAGTTACTTGACGGTCGTGACACCGATCACCCTCATGTTTTTAATCATCTTCGCTTTCACAGGACTGTACAGCACACGACGCTCTTCCATAGGCCATGAAATCTCTCGCATTACTCTTGCTTGCTCTGCCGCGATGGCGCTCGTATTTGCGATTTCATTTTTCTCGCGCGTCTTGTTTGAATCGCGGTTCATCGCTCTGGCCGCTTGGATCTTGGCAATCCTCTTTGTCTGTCTCACACGCTTGGTCGTCCGCGGACTCCAACGATCGCTCCTTCATTTTGGCATCGGCATTCATCGCATCGTTGTGATCGGAGAGACACCAGTAGCAAAAGCTCTCATGAATGAATTCAAACACAAACGTCGATTAGGTTTTCGCATCGCGGGCCACTTCAAGTCGTTCAATAAAAATGTCGCAACGCATCTTCGCGAGATGAAACGCAAAGACGCACTCGACGAGATTGTCTTGGCGGATCCTGAAGCCACGCGCGCACAAACCCTTGAGTTGATCGCCTTCACCGAACAGGAACACCTGGTCTTTCGTTACTCCGCAGACCTTTTTGCCGCAGCCGTTGGACGATCTATCATCCACATGTACGCTGGTGTGCCGATCATTGAAGTACAGAAGACACCGCTGGACGGCTGGGGCGCGATCTACAAACGATTGTTTGATATGAGCGTGAGCAGTGTCCTCATCCTTGTCACCTCTCCGATCATGCTTGTGACGGCGCTCGCGATCAAACTCGACTCGCGTGGTTCCGTGTTCTTTTCCAAACTCGATGATGGTTCTCAAGTCATGCGCATAGGCCAAGGCGGCCAACCGTTTCGCTATCTCAAGTTTCGCTCCATGCGCCCAGGCACGCACTCGATGCGTTACGAAGAACTGGCCGCCCACGACACACGAAAAGGTCCGCTCGTCAAAATCAAAAACGATCCGCGCGTCACACGTGTCGGATCATTCATCCGCAAATTCTCGATCGACGAGTTGCCAGAGTTTTTTCTGGTCTTGAGCGGACGCATGAGTCTGGTAGGACCGCGCCCGCATTTACCCGAAGAAGTCGATCGCTATAAACCAGAACAGCGTAAAGTCATGACTGTGAAGCCTGGCATCACCGGTATGGCGCAAATCAGCGGCCGCGCAGATCTGGATTTTGAGAGCGAGGTTCGACTCGACACGTACTACATCGAACACTGGAGTCCGTGGCTGGACTTGTACATCCTGTTGAAAACGCCACTGGTCGTCCTATTCCGCAAAGGCGCGTCCTGAATGTCCGTTTGGCGAAAAAGCTAAGAATTGCTAGGATGCGGGCGATCTCTATGAATGCATTGGTTTGGTCTTCATCAATAAAAGCCATACAACCTTCGGCAGAGGTGTATTGCCAAACACGTGACATCGTTCAAGCGCGGATCGAATCGATACGCTCTGTTCTGTTACAAAATGAATGGGATCAATCGACGACGGCTCTTATCATCGCTGTCATGGGAGAGCTTACAAGCAATGTCTTCGACCATAACCTCGGCCAGTGGCCAGATGTACCAGGTTGTTGGTTCGAGTTCGACCTTGATCAGAGTCACATCTCCATGACCGTTGCCGATCGTGGACGGGGTGTCCGATCTTCTTTGCTTCGCATTCGCCCAGGCATCGATGATCGCGAAGCCCTACGCATTGCCTTCTCAGAACATGTAACGGGGCGAGCTCCGGAAAAACGTGGCAATGGATTAAAATTTGTGATGAATGTCCTGCGTGGTTTACCCGGCGTAACCTTTGTCTATCAGTCAGGTGCAATGATCCTCTCCTATTCGACAATGAAAGATCAGTCACATCAAATTCCCGATCTCCTTTCAGAAACTCCAGACTGCATTCAAGGTGTCTACGCGAAACTAGACATTCAAAAATCGATATGAAACTCGACATCCAAAAATTCGGCAAGATTCTCATTTCACG
>Ga0265296_1003439_pt1 | contig 14679 bp, 16 predicted proteins | sample MunlanPumphouse1_FD_189073 | JGI IMG/M metagenome (GOLD analysis project Ga0265296, IMG submission 189073) | Groundwater microbial communities from a municipal landfill in Southern Ontario, Canada - Pumphouse #1 | ecosystem: Environmental > Aquatic > Deep subsurface > Groundwater | place... | reverse complement strand
GCTTCCGTGGGGAATATCTTCTGGTGCTTCTAACACTGTTCCGTTGATTCGTAGGCTATGTTGGTTTTTATCAAATTCTATTTTTTCTGTTCGGAGTTTAATTGTAACGGGTTTCTTAACAGTAGTAGTTTTCTCTTCTGTGCCGCCTAGTTTTATTTTTCGATAGCTTTTTCCTTTGACAAAATCTCCGTGGTGTAATAATTGGCTTAAGTGCCAGAGATCGTCTGGACTATCTATTTTTAACTTCAAGTGTCCTTTTTTGAAATCTGCTTCGATAATATGCATAGTACTTCCATTTCTTCTTTATTCTTAAAGGTTGAGATCGAAAGGATTATATAGTATTTAACTGCCTTGTCACTTATGCGTGGAAAAAGAGCTCAGATACCCGTAGTTACGGAAGGAAAGTTTGTAGCTTCATTAATTTTTGTTATTGCGATTGCGATTATTTTGTATGTGTTATTTATTCCTCCTGGTGATCGTCAGCAGTTATTAAATCCGAGTAATAATTCCCAAGGCGGTTTCAGTGAGGGTAAGATCGAATTATTGTCTGTGTCTCCAGGTTCTGTTTCTCCAACAAAAGATTTTGGAATTGTGCATCAGATGCCTTCTGTGAATATTTTTGTGAAGAAAGAACCCAAAGTGGTGAAGCTTGCAAGTAGTCTGACGGTAAAGAAAGGATTGTTTTCTAAATCTTTTCCAGTGATTAATTTCGAGTCTGGTGATTCTGATCTTAAGCGAGTAAGTTTAGTGTTTGCAGCAGACGCACCTTCTGGTGAATTGCGTATTTCTTTAAATGGAAATCCGTTTTTTGCTGAGAGTTTAAACGCTGGTTCGGTAAGAGTTATTGATGTTCCGGTTCATTTGATTAGGGATAATAATCGTTTAAGTTTTGAGGTATCTTCTCCTGGCTTAGCGTTTTGGAGAACAAATCAGTACAGTTTAAATGAGATTACTCTCAAAGAAGAATTTGAAAGAATTCATAGTCAAGAGTCCAGGCAGTTTAGTGTATCTGCTGATGAAGTGAAGAATTTGGAAACTGCGGAGTTGTCTTACTTCCAGTTCTGTAATCTTGCGCTAGCTGATCAAACAACTGCATTAAAAGTGTATATGAATGATCAGTCCGTCTTCTCTGGTCTAGTGAGGTGTATTAGTACGAAGCAAACGATTAATGTTGAAAAGAGGTTCCTTGCGCCGGGAGTAAATACAGTCCGGTTCTTATTAGAGCAGGGAGATTTTACATTCAACGAAGTAAAGGTAGAGACAAAATCTAGGCAAATTCAAAATCCTACGTATTTATTCAGTCTTTCTCGATCCCAGTATAAAGATATTAAAGTCGGAAATAGAACGTTAGAGTTGCAATTAATTTTAGATGATCGTAGTGAGAAGAGAGCGAGAATTTTAGTGAATGATGGAGATTTCTTCTTAAAGACTGGAGAGAATACGTTGAAACAAAATTTAAAGGATTATGTTGTTGATGGGACGAACTTTATTAGGATTGTTCCAAGTAATACGTTTACGATTGTTGGATTAAAAGTCGTGTTGGAGTGAACTGCTACAACTAAGAGGGGTAGCTTCTTGCGTCACAACATCCCTGCTGGAATGTTCAGTCAAGCTTGAATTTCCGTAGTTCCTACGGTATTTCTGAAGGAGAACGCGGGAGGCATGAACGTCTCGATCTTCTCTAATTCCGCATTCTGCACAGAAATGTTCTCTTTGTTTAAGATTTTTACTTACCTTATTGCCACATATACATCGTTGGCTCGTTCCATGCGGGTTTACTTTAATGAAGTGAGTGCCAGCACTTTCAGCCTTGTACTCCAACATTCGAATAAGTGTATTCCAGCTCGCATCGCCTATTCTTTTAGAAAAATAATGGTTTTTTAAGAGGTTAGAAATTGATAAGTTTTCAACAACGATTATTCCAAAACTTTTTACTAGTTCTGTTGAGATTTTGTGTTGAAAATCTTTTCGTTGATATTTTATTTTTTCGTGAATTTTCGCGATTTTTATTTTAGTTTTTTGCCAATTTTTCCCACCCTTTTGTTTTTTTGAAAGAAGTCTTTGGGTCTTTTTTAATTTATCTTCACTAGCAATTAAGAATTTTGGATTCTTGATGAGATGACCTTCGCTTGTGGCCAAAAGATTAATCAAACCAACATCCAGCGCGACCGTCTTTTCGGAATGGGCGTGTCGCTTTTGGTCAGTTAAGAATTCTGATGTCAAACAGGCATACCATTTTCCGGTTTTTTCTTTCTTTAGTGTTAAGGTTTTTATTTTGCCTTGTAACTTCTGGTGTTGTTTTAGTGGAATTAATCCTATTTTAGAAAGGGATAATTTTTTGTTTTCTATTTTAAATCCGGATTGGGGATAGGTTATACTTTTAATATTGCTCTTGAATCTCGGTTTGCCTGCAGGAATTATGCCTTGTTTTCTTCTTATTTTATAAGTTTCAAAGCTTTCATCTATTATTTTAACGAGGTACTGCAGAACTTGGCTATGGATATTTGTTAATGCCGGATTACAAATCTTTAAATCACGTAAGTTTCGTTTTGTAATTCAAAACGAGATAATCCCTCGTTAAGTTTTACATCCAAGAGAGTATTATAAACTTGGCAGCAAGTTTCAAATTGTTCTTGAATAATTTTCTGCTGAGTTTTGCTTGGATAGAGTCTAAATTTGAATGTTCTGATTAGTTTCTTTTGATACATTTTAGCGCTCAAATACAGAATACTTTTTATCTTTATAAGCTGATCGCGCATATGGCGCAAGTGTCGTTAGTGACCTATCTAAAATAAATTTGAGGGATAGAAAGGTTTTTATCTGGGTTTAAGGACAAGTTTGTTTAAGACTACGACATTATCTCTTGCCATGAACTTAAGGGAGGTTTTGTCCTAAGTCTTAGTTAAACTATGATGATTGGAAAAAGAGGTCAGGCGAGTCCCTGGGAGAAATTTCTCGGTTTGTTAGGAAGAGGTGTAAGAATTCTTTCATTTATGTTTATTGTTGTTGTGATGATTGCTACGGTTGTGATTATTTGGAATCAGGTTGCGCTTGGTCGTGGTTCGCAGGCGGTAACGCATGCGGATGTGTTAGTTGAGCAATCTGGAGCTCCTGCGTTATCCCGTATTCTTGGAACGCAAACGTATAATGCGTTGTTTAATCCGAATAGTCTGAATGTGCAGTATGGGTTTGAATCTGAAATTGATAATGCTGCGGGAAAGAAAGTAGGGATTTATGATATGAAGTTAGAGCAGAATGGTAGACCGTATTATAATGAGCAGATTGAAGTGTTAGGAAGGTTTACTGCTTCTAGTGTATTAGAAGATTTAGAGTTGGTGGTGGATTGTCAGTTGGGCGAGGGAGAGATTATTCCTGCTGTGGATGTTTCTGCTGGTGAGGCACAAGGAAATACTGCGTTTGTTCCAAAAGGTTCTACTGAGACTATTACTGCGACGTGTAAGTTTCCTAAAGGGTTGAATCCAGATCAAAATAGGGCAATTACAACAACGTCTCCGGGAATAATAACTGAAAATAAAGTTCTTCCGACGTTTGAGAAAATAACTCCTGCTGTAGCTTCTGAGAAAGTAACGATGTACATCCGGTATCCATTTCCGGGTGTGGCGAGTTATAAGACGTATTTGTTAGATAAAGATACGTTAAAGAAGTTAAGAACGAGAAATCCTCCGCTTGATCCGTTTGATTATTTTGGTGTTGTTGAGCCGCAATTGAAAGCTGACAATTCTATTAAATCTCAAGCGACTCCTGGTCCGTTGAATGTAGGTATTGGTGCGTATACAACGCAGCCGTTTGTGCAGAATACGCCGCAAGCGTTTGCGATTACGTTAACGAATAATCTTGGTGAGTGGCATGGTAATTTAAAGAAGTTGGAATCGCTGAATGTAAATATTCCTCCGTATTTTAGATTAGAGTCTGATGCTGAGTATGGTGCGACAACGCAGGTGACGTGTCCGTTTGAGTTTACTGGTGAGATTGATCCTGAAGGATTCAGGGTGTATAGTTTAAAGGAAAAGGTTTTAGCAGATATGAATAAGGAGTGTTCTAAAGAAAGTTTAAAGAGCACTACATTAACCGTAAAGGAGTGTATTGATATTTTTGGTGCAGATAGAGATAAGATGTTTTCTTGTAAGTTTAAGTATAGTGGGGGCTATTCGAGGATGGTGTATGATTTTATTCATGCTGATGTGAAGTATATTTATCAAACAACCCAGTTTGCTGCTGTGCAGGCGTATAAGGATCCTCTTGCGGCGGTCTCATGAAGAGAAGAGTTTTTTTGGGATTGATTGGTGGTGTGCTGAGCGGAAAGGCATTTGCTGCTCCTGCTGGGAAGACAGAGGTTGCTAAGATTTTGGAAAGAGATCCGGGGAATAAAGTAAAAGTAGAGGGGTCTTTAAGGGTGCTGTTTAGGAGTGATGAATATCAAAGATTTGCAAAAGGAATGTTAGAAAGGGTAGTAAAGGATGGGGAGGATAAGAATGATATTGAATTGCGTGTGTATTGGGACGAGGAGATATTTGTGCGGTACTTGCTGAGTGAGCTTCCTGAAGGTTATTTGAAATTCGGTTTGCTTGAAGCAGGATGTAAAAAAGGGAAACCATGGAAAGAGTTATGTGCGGATCTAAAACAACTCTCTTACTCCATTTCAACACTTAATGAAAGAAAAGTAGTTTCAAATTTTTCAAAGGCGGTCTTAGGAGAACAGGGTTTTAGGGATTTACTTAAAAGAATGTATAATATTCAATCGTGTTTACTTAATCTTGCAGAGAGGTATAATCTTGAGTGTAAGCAGGAAGGGAAGGCTGTTTCTTAATCCTACATCTTTAAATAAATGTTAAATTGGTAAAGTCTATGAAAAAAATAATGGGTGTGTGTTGTATCTTGTTGCTCTTCTTAACGTCTTGTTCGTATATTCCTAAGTTTTGGCAGACAACAGATACAGAGTCTGGTGATGATATTAAGGTTGAATTTGTAACGTATCCTGAAAAAGAATTAATTGAGGATGAACAGTTTGCGATTAAGACGAGGGTAACAAATTATAATACTGCGGCAGGTGTTGATGGGACGGTGTGTATTTATGATTTTGTTCCAAAGAGTTTGGGCGGTATTCCAGAAGGTTCTTGTTCTCCTGTTATTGTAGAGAGAGCAGATGAGATTGAGGACCAGATTTATGAAAAGAGGGATGAGCAGGTGTTTGCTGGTCCATTCTCTTATACTAATTTAAGAAAGAATCAGCCGTATACAACGAATATTGCTGCGATGTTTTCCTATGTAGTTGAATCAGAACATTTTGCGCAGCAGGTATGTGTTAAGTTATCTGATGAAGTGAGAACATCTTCTGATTGTGAAAGGGTGCAAACGTTTACAAGTTTGAAGCAGCCCAAAACGCCGTTGCAAGTGACTGAGGTTACGTCAAGAGCTAGTCCGAGTCCAAGTAAGAATGGGGAAGTGGCATTGCATGTTAATGTAATTATTAAAAAAGAGGAAGATGGAAATGTTGCTTCTATTGAAGATTTAGATAAACTGATTTCTGTGAGTCCAATGGTTGATGTGAATGTCGCTTATGCAGATACAACATTAACTTGTACCGGGTTACGTTCTGGAAGGCTCATGTTTTCTGAGGATAAAGCGCAGGTTTCTTGCAGAGGAAATGTTCTTATTCCTGCTTCATCCCAGTCGTTAAGTGATTCGTTGGTTGTGACGTTAAGGTATGGCTTTCAAAAGGTCGTTGAGACGCCGTCTATTAAATTAGTTCCAAATGAAGAAGATCTCATTGCATAAGCGAAAAGGTTATTAAGGTCAAGCTTCCAAGCATGATTTGGTGAAAAAAGGATGAGAAAGGTTTTAGTTTGTTTACTTTTACTTGTTATTTTACTCGCATCTTGTACAGGGAATCCTACAACAAAAGATACTTCTGGATATATTGGTGGTCCTGATGGAGTTGCTTCAAAGTTAAGTATTGTTTCTGGTCAAGCGAATGAAGTGTTAGATAGTGGTCTTGAGGAGTTTGAGTTGAATGTAGATTTAGAAAATAAAGGTGAACATGCAATTAAAGAGAATGAAGTTCTTGCTACAATTACTGGTGTTGATTATAATGCGTTTTCATTAAAACAGCCTTCCTTGAGAAATGTTGAACCTCTTGGAGAAATAAGAAATGAGGGTGGAAAAGTTCCAGGCGGTCAAGCTGCATTATCGTTTAAGGCTAATTTTGCTGATGATCTTCCTGTTGATCAAGTGTATGACCTTGGAGTTAATGTGTGTTACAAATATCAGACTGGTGCTACAACAAATTTGTGTTTAAGAAAAGATGCAACAAAGCGAGGAGAGGCTACTGATAAATGTAAAGTGGATGATCCAAAACCAAGTGTAAGTTCTTCTTCTGCTCCTATTCAAGTAAAATCTATCTTCCAACGTCCTACTGGTAAGAATGAGGTTTCATTTACGTTAACGATTGAAAATGTGGGAAAAGGAGATGTGTATATGCCTACCTTCTTAGATACTGCTCAGCATTGTTTGGATAAAGCTGATGTGAAGAATAAAGTTGAAGTAAGTGTTTCATTTGCAAATAATAAGCCTGCTGTTGTGTGTCCTGCGTTGCAGAATTCAAATAAGGGAACATTGCAATTAATTCAAAATAAGGCAGTCTTAACCTGTAAGATTGATACTTCGAAAGAGCAAGAGACAACCTTTACAAGAAGTCCGAATATTCAAGTGAATTATGTCTACAAAGATTTAGTTTCTACGAAAGTGACTGTGAAGAATGCTGCTTAATTCTATTGAAATTTCCGGAAATTTTCAGACAAAGTTTATAAATTCCAATTGCTTCAATGAATAATGGATTCTAAAACTTCTGGAATTGTTCGCTTAGAAGATCTTCCTGGAAGTAAAGTTTTTGTTTGTTTAGAGGATGAATTGTTTAATGAATTTAATCAAAAGATAAGGGATTATGGGATCTATTCATTAGCTAAAGAGTTAAAGGTAAGTAAACGGATGATTATACATTGGTTATCTGACGGATCGTTAATTCGATTGGATGTTTTAATGAAGATAGCGGATTATTTTAAGATTAGTTTTAAAGAAAAAATAAGCTTTTTGAGGGGGAAGAAAGGTGGAAGGATGTTTAACCCCAAACTTCCATTTAATTTTAATTCTAGTGAAGGGGTAAGAATTGTTGGGGGAATTTTAGGAGATGGGGGAATACCAACTAAACGATTGAATCCAAATTATTCTAATACTAATCCTGGTTTAATTGATGGATTTATTCAAGATGTGTGGTTTGTTTGTGGTAGGTTGGAGTTTAGCAAAGGAAGGAGTATTAAAGAACATTCAGTGATAGAAATACTTAATTTTCCGACATTGTTCTGTGATCTGTTAAAGGTAGTGGGATTAAAAAATGGAAAGAAAGTTGAGTTAAATCAAGGAATTCCAGAGTTTATACTTAAGTCTGAAGATTCAGCAAAATATGCTTTTTTAGCTCAGTTTATAGACGATGAGGGAACCATCAGCTTTGCCAGTAAACATATTAGTTTAAGTGCAGCTTGTTTAGAAAGATTTGGAAAGCCAAAAATCTTTACTGATTTGGAAATTCTACTTTCCAGTTTAGATATATTAGTATCAATTTATCCTGGAAAAGTATATCCTTCTTCAAGGGGAGAAGATAGAAGAAATTGGTGTATGCAAATTGACGGTCAGATCCAATTAAGAAAAATTTATGAGAACTCTTTATTGAGACATTCTGAAAAAAGAGAGAAGTTAGACTCTATTCTTAAGTCCTATAAATTAAATATGTTTAGAAGAAGGGATTTAGTTAAAACCTACCAAAGTCATATGTCCAGGATTCAAGATTCTAAAGGGTATTTTACTTCAAAAGATTTGGCTGAAAGTACAGGTAGAGATGTAGGTTCGTGTAGAAATACACTCCTAAAGTTCAAAAAATTAAAAGTTGTTCGGTGTGTAAAACCGTACACTTCTGGAGAGTATCATGAATGGGCGAGGTATGTTGTAGAAAATGAAATTCATTTCTGACTTCCATATTCACGGTCGCTTTGCACGTGCTTGTTCTAAAGATATTACCCTAGGCAAGTTAGAAGAATATGCGAGAATCAAAGGAATTAATATGTTAGGGGTTGGAGATTTTACTCATCCCATCTGGTCTAAAGAGATTAAAGAGAGTTTAAAGGAAGATGAGAATGGAATTTTGTGGAGTAAGAATAAGTTTCCTTTTATTTGGCAGACTGAAATATCTATTGTATACTCCCAGGGTGGGCGGGGAAGAAGATTGCATCATTTAGTGCTGGCTCCTAACGGCGGAGTGGCTGATCAGATTACAGAATGGTTAAAGAAAAAAGGAAGAGTAGATTATGATGGGAGACCAATTTTTGGAATAAGTAGTATTCAATTTGTTGATGAATTAATGTCGATTTCAAAAGAAATTGAAGTTATACCTGCCCATTGTATGACGCCGTGGTTTGGCCTATACGGCAGCAAATCCGGTTTTGATTCTTTGAAAGAATGTTTTGAAGAGAAAGAAAAATATATTCATGCTGTTGAAACAGGGATTAGTGCTGATCCAAAAATGTTAGCACAATTTTCGCATTTGAAAGAAAAGAGACTTGTTTCATTTTCTGACAATCATTCTTATTGGCCGTGGCGTTTGGGAAGGGAAGCGACAGTTTTGGATTTGAAAGAGGTATCTTATGAAAATATAATAAAAGCGATTCGCACTGGAAATGGATTCAGTGGAACAATCGAATGCCCCGCTCATTTTGGCAAATATCATTTCTCAGGTCATCGTGATTGTGGCGTTTCTTTTAATCCTGAAGAAACAAAAAAATTGAAAGGAGTTTGTCCGGTTTGTAAAAAAGGATTAACAATTGGGGTAGAAGATCGTGTTGAGGAGCTTGCAGATACAAAACCGAAGAATGTTCAAAACTTTATTGAAGTAATTCCCTTAACGGAGCTTATTACTTCTCTGTATAATATTCAACAGCCGGGTTCGAAAAAGGTTTGGGAGATTTATAATAACTTGATTAAAAATTTTGAAAGTGAGTATAAGATTCTCTTAGAAGTTTCTTATGAAAGTTTGATAAAAGTAATCGATGAAAAGTTAGCGAGATTGATTCTAAAAAATAGGGAGCAAAAGTTAGAGGTCAAACCTGGATATGATGGTCTTTATGGCGAGATTATTTTAGGTAAAAACGAGATTGCAGAAAAGCCAGTGAAGAAGCAAAAGAGTTTAACAGATTTCTAACCTATATAATTTGTTACTTCTTTTGTTCCTTTGTGGTGTTCTTCTTCTGCGAATTCTTGGATGTCTTTCATTGCTGTTTGAATTGCTTTTATTTCTTTATGTAAGATATTCAAGTTTAATTTTAATTTGTAATAATCATTCAAGTAGCTTAGCAATGCTTTTGCTCCTGCTGCGCCAATGTATCCTGGTTGTCCGACTGTTTCGGTAATAAGGCTGATTGCCGGTAAGTTTTTTTGTTTGCTTAATGCAGGTAAGAGGCCGGTCATTCCGAGGATTGGTCCTAATAAAATATCTGTTGCTGGTTTTGGTTTTGGATGTTTTTTTAAGAGTTTAAGGTCATTCCCTGTGATGTAGACTGTTGATTTGAGTGGTTCTTCTTCTAGTCCAATGCCACCCAAGGTAACTATTTCTTTGACTTGGAGTTTCGTAAAGAAATCAATGAGGTATTCACAGAAGGCATAGCTTTGTTGTTCTTCTACTGGTTGTGCGTCTCCTGTTAAAATGAGGAAGTCTTGGTTGTGTATTTTTTTATGTGCAATTTCTAGTTTAGCTGTGTCAAGGAGGTTATCTTGGTTAACAAAGGTAAAGTTGGGTAAGAGTGAAGATCTAATTTCGTAGATGCGTTGTGCTTTGAGTTGTGCGATTAGGAAGTCTGCAGTAATTTTTCCTACGTTTCCCATGCCAGGTAATCCTTCTATTAGAATAGGATTCTTCACTTTAATCTTCTTCAGCGTAGTGATGATAAAGTGGTTGTCATGCATAAGTTCTTCCCAAGAAAAATGTCCTTATATAACTTGTTGTTTGTATTTTAATCGATACTTAGCGTATTTGTCTTCTGGGTTCCATTTTGCTGGTTTAGAAGTAATAGTGACTGTTCCACAGCTGCAGGTCTTTTGTAAGGTATATTTAGTACAGGTTGAGCAATAAAGGATATGGCTAGGCATTTTTGGAGAAGGTTGCTTCGATGTTATGTTGTTCTGCTTCTTCTAAGGTTTTTTCTGTTAATGTTTTGAGTTGTGTTTCTGCTGTTTTGTAGTCTGTGGAAGTAATTTCTAGTTTGTATTTTGGTGCTCCTAAGTAGTGGACGTTTGCTCCGCCTTTTTGTAGGTCTAATAATAATTTTTTAATTAAAAGAATGCCTTCATCAGCATATGTTTTCAAACTTAATGTTCCACCAACTTTTACTTCAACAGGTTTAATTTTTTCTGCTGCGATCTTAGCTAAGGCGTCTTTGTAGTTTTTTGGAATGTCTAGGGTTTCTAGTGCTTCTTTTCCTTTGACGCTGATTGTTTGGAAAAAAGAATAGAGGCTTGGGTATTTTGCGAGAGCTTTGATTCCTACAGTGTCATACATATGTTTTAAGTCGGTTTTGAATTGTTTTCCTACGCTTTCGAGTAATTTTTCTGCTTTTTCTTCTTGTTTGTAATCATTGAGTTTTTCAAGCATGGCGGATGTTGAAACTCTTCTTAAAGAGAGGTCAATGTTATTTGTCATTCTGTTAATATCTAAAACTTTACAGACAATTCTTCTGTCTTCTTTGACATAATCTCGTAAGTTTCTGATTCTTCCTGGTGCGATTTCGGAAATGTGGATCATGCCTTCTTTGTTTTCATATTCATCGATACTAACAAAAACTGAATGAGGTAAGATTCTTTTAACAGTACAGATAAGGATTTCTTCTTGTTCAGGGGTGCCTTTTTTCTTGTAGAACATAGTAGGTTGAATGAGGCTAATCTTTATAAGGATTGCGAGGGAGAAAAGGGGATGGGTGGGTACGAATTTCCTCTTAATCCTACAAAGGGAGATGTTTACGAATTGTTAACAGGAATTTCTAAAAATAAAGTGTTGGAGGGGTTAAGCGATGAGGAGAGAGTTGAGATCTGGAATGGATGGAGAAAACGCGGAAATGTTCCGCCGGTTTTAAGGGGATTAGAATTTGTGGGGTGGGGTTCATCTAAGTTTGATTTAAGCAGAGTATTCTTCAACGGGTGTTCTTTCTCCTCTGCTACTTTTTTAGGGATAAGGATGACTGCTTCAGTTTTTAAAAAGTGTAAGTTTAAAGGAGTTAATTTTTTGGGCACTTCACTGCAGAATGTTCGGATGTCTGCTTGTTTTTTCACAGATGTTACTTTTAAAACGGGGAATTTAGAAGGATCAGATTTCGAAGAATCTTTTTTCGTAAGTGTTTATTTTAAAGAGGCTAATCTAAAGAAAAGTAAATTTTTCAAAGCACATTTTCGATTTGTTAACTTTCTGAATTGTGAGATGGATAAAGTAAATTTCAGGGAAGTTACTGCAACGAAAACAGATTGGGAAAAGTGTAACCTGAAGGGTGCACATTTTGAAGGAAGCTCTGTTTTTGGAAGGTTTATTGAAAGTGATTTAACTGGAGCTGATTTTGAAAAAGCGCAGTTAGAAGTTAGTTCGTTTATGGGGGATACAGAATGTATGAATGTTAATTTTAAGGGAGCAGAATTAAGTCGGGCCGGAGTGTGGGCTAATTGTAGGGGTGCAAGTTTTGTCGGAGCAAATTTGATTAGCACAATCTTTTCTGGTGCTGATCTTACTGGTGCGGATTTTGCGGGTGCAGTTGTGGAAAAAGAACAATTAGAAAGAGGAAAGAATCTAAGGAAGGCCAAGAATGTAAAGAAGATTGTTCCTCCTGGCATCAAGTTAAGTGTAGTGCCGTTAGAAGAAGAAGCAGGAATGCTAGACAGTCCAGGTGTAGCAGCGAGCAGTCTTTCTAGAGTTGAACAAAGAGATATGGTTAAAGTAGAATTAAATTGGTTTGACCGATTAAGAGATAGAATACAGTTTGGCTGGGCAAAATTAAAAAGAAGATTTAAAAATTAATTTATTCAAATTTCTCTAAGATTTGTGCTTTGATTTTTCCTTTGCCGCCAGTTGGTTCAACGAGGATTTCACTGCAAACCAAACAGAGAATTTGGCTGCTAGCTTTCTCAAAGATGACTTGTTCGTTTTTGCATTTTTCGCATTTGACTTTAACAAATTTGCTTTTTTGTGTTTTCATTGGAATTCTACCTTTTTAGCTCTGTATCCTTGGCTTTGTTGGACTGTTTTACTGCAAACTTTGCAAGTATATCTTAATGTTGTTTTTTTACTGATTTTTGCTCCAGTTCGTTTGAATTTGCTGATTGCGGGTTTACTTCCCCATTTTCCTTTATTTCCTACACCCATACCTTGTCCGCGTAGTTTTGCTCGGGAAATAGAACCCCGGCTAAGGCTTCCTCTCTTTGTTCCTGATTTGTACTGATCTATCTTATGTTCTGTGCTTTTGTTGCACCAGGGACAGTAAGTTTTTTTAGTTTTAGGTAATTTCATGGTTATAGTGGGCTTTGGAAAAGGGGGTTTATTTAAAACTCTTTTGGTTTGAAAATCAGAGGATAGAAAGCTTTTTAGAGGGGTTTAAGGGTTAAAGTGTATGAAAAGGGGTCCAAAGATATTATTTGGAGCAATATTGCTTTCTTCAGCAGTAAGCGTTCTTTCTTTTTTTAAAAATGAAGAAAAAGTTACGAATCAAGAGATAGTGCGAGTAGAGTCTTCTCCAAGAAAAAATTCTAAGGTTATGGAGCAATTAGAAGAGAGAAGAGAAGAGGTTGAGGAAAAGGTTGATGAAGTTGAAGAATTGATAAATGAAATTAAAAAGATCGAGTTTTTCTTTTCTGAGGAGAGGGTTTATCCTATTCCAACGTTAGCATATTATGAAGAAAAGATGAATGAAATGAGTATTATTTTGAATACTATCAGCGGTTTTTCTGAAGAGAAGAGAGAGATTTGGTTTGCTCATACGAATAAATCGTTAGGAAATACCTCAAAAGAGGTTAAAGCGTTATTTGCAGGCAGTGTGTCTGAGGAAACTCTTGATGAGTTTAGTAGTACCTTAGGTGTGAGTACGGGTGGGAAAACGCAGGATCATTTGTTTCATTCGGTGTTGAATACTGTTCTTCGGTTTGTGAAGGGTTGTTTAGAAAGTGTTGAGGAGGTGAGAGCTCCGCTTGAAAAGATTGTTGAGTTGAATAAAAGATTATTGAGACTAAGTGAGTCAGAACAGAACAGGGGTAAAGTAAAAGTGTATACTGAAAAGATGGAAGGGTTAAATGAGAAAGCCTTGAGTTATTTAGATGAATTAGATCGAATGAATGAGTTCTTAAAGGGAAAGGAAAGGGATGTTCGTAGGGAGATAAAGGCACATAAAGTAAATGTCGATTAGATTTCTTCTGCTCTTTTGTTCTTAATTAACACTTCAGAGACGCGTATGGGTAGGTGGGCGACATCTTCTGCTTCAAATGGTCCATAGGTATTCATGTCTTCTGCGACAAATTGGGGGACTGCTTGAACAAAGCGAACAAGTTTATTCTTCTTCTCTTGGGGTGTCTCGTGATTTCCAACTAGGGTAATTTGTGGTTTTTTTCCTTCAATTAAGCGATCTTGAATGCCTGTTCTAAAGGCGGTTAATTGTTCTAATAAAAGAGTATAGAGTAGTTTTTCTTCTTCTAAGAGCATGGAAGTATCCTGTAATTTATTATTCGTTCTTGAACAGAATAAGGCTAATTGTAAAATCTTGCTTTCTCTTTTTTCATAGAGTTCTCGAAAGATTTTTTGGACGTTTTCTAGTTGTTTTCTTGTTTTTTCTATGTTTTGTTGTGCAAAAATACTATCCTTATTTTCTTGAGAATGAAGGATTGATTTCTTTTCTTCTAGGTATTTAACAACATTCATAAAAAAATTGTCATCAAGACGTTGAAGTTCTTTTCTTGACTTTTCTAAGCGTAAGATTTCATAGAGGGTTTCATAGGTAATAATTGCATCCTTTTCTGTCATGGTAGGGGGGCTAGTTAGTGAGAATTTAAGGATTGTGCCATTGGAATGGTGATATTCTGTTAATTAAAACTGGTTCTGCTTAAAACATCCTTTCCTATCATTTTCCCTAATGATCCGTTTAGACTCGCTTTTTCTGTAAATCGTTGAACTGTGTCTTTCTTCGGTTTACTTACCCATAATAACGGAACAGGATCGCTAGAATGTCTCTTTAATTCACAGGGAGTGCTATGGTCGCCCGTTAAGACTAATTCGCAGTTTATTTCTTTTAAAAATTTAAATAATTCTTTATCTAAGATCTCAATCATTTTTACTTTGTCGTTTGGTCTGTTGTCATGTCCAGGAATATCTGTTTCTTTAATATGGATATAATAATTTTCAGTTTTCCTTTGTTTAATTGTTTTTTTAGCAGTCATAATAGTTGCTCTCAAGTTTTTATAGAGAACTGGATACAAATCTTCATCTGTGACGGGATAATGTTTCGGTTCTACAATTTTCATTCCAGATAATGATGCCAATCCTTTTTCTAGGGGCATATTAACAATGGCAGTCCATCCTTTTTTCTTTGGGAGAAC
>Ga0265296_1003438_pt1 | contig 14681 bp, 13 predicted proteins | sample MunlanPumphouse1_FD_189073 | JGI IMG/M metagenome (GOLD analysis project Ga0265296, IMG submission 189073) | Groundwater microbial communities from a municipal landfill in Southern Ontario, Canada - Pumphouse #1 | ecosystem: Environmental > Aquatic > Deep subsurface > Groundwater | place... | reverse complement strand
TCAAAATGATGGTGCAGAGGAGCGATGTGAAAGATGCGTTTTTTAGTCAAGCGGAAAGACGCCACCTGCAGGATTACCGAAAGCGCCTCAATAACAAATATCCCCCCGACGATAATTAGAAGCAGCTCTTTCTTTATTAATAACGCTACTGTTCCGATAGCGCCCCCTAAAGCTAAAGACCCCACATCGCCCATAAAGATTGAAGCGGGATAACAATTGAACCATAAGAACCCCAAACCCGCGCCAAGGATACTGGCGCAAAAAACCGTCAACTCTCCTGCCCCCTTGATATAAGGGATCAATAGATAATCACTAAACCTGATGTTGCCGGAGACATACGCTAAGACGCTAAAAGCCAAAGCCACCATCACCACAATCCCGATAGCCAGGCCGTCTAAACCGTCAGTAAGGTTAACCGCGTTAGAGGTCCCGGAAATAACCAAAATCACAAAAATAATGTACAGGCCGTCTAAATCCAAAGAAACATCTTTTAGGAAAGGTATATCCAGCCTTAAATGCTGCGGGGAATTCCATAATAAAATCGTGCCTAAAACCAAACCCAGGACTATCTGGCTGGCCAGTTTTGTCGAGGCTGCCAGGCCATTAGGCTTCTTTTTTACCTGCTTGAGGTAATCATCGATAAAACCGGTAATCCCCAGCCAAAGCGTGCTAAAAAGAACAATCTGAATATACCGATTGGAAATATCCGCCCAGAGCAAAGTGGAAGCCAAAATCGCCAAGAGGATTAAAATACCTCCCATAGTGGGAGTGCCGCTTTTGCCCTGATGCAGCTGGTCTAATTTTTTGCTGTCATCCTTGGTAATCTTCTCGCCGATTTTTAGTTCCCTTAATTTCCTGATGATAATCGGGCCGATAATCAGGCTGATCAGAAAACTAGTCAACGCTGCCATTGCCGCGCGGAAAGTGATATAGCGGAAAACATTCAACGCGGAAATAAGGTTATGTATTGGGTAGAGCAGGTAATAGAGCATATTCGTTAATCGTTAAAAATTTCTTCCATGCGCATTCCCCGCGAGCCTTTTACCAGAATAACATCATCCGGGCCGGGGGAGATTTTTTTGTAAAGCACCTCTCGCGCTTCCAGATTGGTTGCGCAGCTATAAATATTGCCCGCCTCAAAGCCGCAGCTGCGCGCTGCCTCAGCCGCCTTTCTTGACAAATCCCCCACCGTGACAAACAGATTACAGGTGCCAGCCGCCTTAAGCCCCGCCTGACGGTGAAAGGCATCCTTTTCCTGGCCTAACTCCAGCATATCCCCCATGACAAAGATCTTCCTTCCCTTAGCCTGCAGGCTATTCAGCGCATCCAGGGCCTGATCCAGGGAAAGCGGATTGGAATTATAAGTATCATTGATAAATTTTAGATGATTGATTTCCATCAAATTCAACCGGTTGCGCAGAAAAGAAAAACTTTCCAGCCTTTCGGCGATTAAGCTATATTCCATGCCGAAAACCCGCGCTAATGCTATAGCAGCTAAAGCATTAGAGGCATTAAACAGGCCTAAGGTATTTAAGCAAAATTTTTGCTGCCGCAGCAGGAATTCTACTTTTGCGCCAACAAGGCGCACGTGCCTAGCGGAAAAATCGCTTTTATGCCTTAGCCCGAACCCAAAAATCATTGGCCTGCTTTTTTTAGAATAAGACAATTTTCGCAGTAAGGAATCGTCATAATTCACAATCGCGATCTTAGGGGCTAAAAGGCATTTTAATAAGGCAGTTTTCTCGCGAAATACGCCGGCTAAATTTTTTAAGCGCTCCAGGTGCGACGGCCCGATATTTATAATCACCCCGATATTAGGGCAGGCGATTTTCCCCAAATAATCGATTTCCCCGAAATGGCTGGTTCCCGCCTCTAGCACCGCCAGATCATAAGAATCATCCAGGCCAAGCAGAGCCTGCGGCAGGCCGATCTGATTATTTTTTGTGCCTTGGTTTTTTAAAACTTTAAAGCCCGCAGACATTACCCAGGCAATCATTTCCTTAGTGGTGGTCTTACCGTTACTGCCGGTAACCACGATCACCGGAAGATTGAATTTTTTGCGGTGATGCCGGGCAATATCACCCAACGCTCTGATAGTATCTTTAACTGTGATGATTGCCGCCTGTTTTTGGCAAAGCAAGGCTGGCTCTATCTTAGGCTCCGCGATAATACATTTCGCCCCTTTATTAATAGCTTCGGCAATAAAATTGTGGCCGTCGAAATTTTTACCCTTAATCGCTAAAAATGCCTGCTCTGGTTTAATCAACCGAGAGTCCAGAGAAATACCTTCAAATGCAGCCTCTGGCCTGCCGCAGATTAATTTACCCCGGCAAACTTTTACTAATTCTCCTGACCTAAACATAATTTTACCGCTTCCCGGTCATCAAAAGGGATAACCTTGTCTTTTATAATCTGGTAATTTTCATGGCCTTTGCCGGCCACCAGCACAATATCGCCTGCCTTGGCGATAGAGAGAGACTTTTTAATTGCCTTAAGGCGCTCCGGGATAACGCAATAGTTTTGCTTGCGGATGCCGGCTTGAATATCGCGGATAATCTCTTGGGGATCTTCGCCGCGCGGGTTGTCGCTGGTGATAATAGCGTAGTCTGACATCTCAGAAACCACCCTGCCCATTTTCGGGCGTTTGAGTTTATCGCGCTCCCCGCCGCAGCCAAAAACTACGATTAATTTCCTTTGCGTCAACTGCCGCAGGGACTCGATCACGTTCTTCAAAGCGTCATCGGTGTGCGCGTAATCCACAAAAACCGAAAAATCTTTGCGCAGGCGAACCTGCTCCAGCCTGCCCGGCGCGCAGGAAAACTTTGCCAGGGCCTCTTTGATAAAAGTTATATCAATGCCTTCCTGCAGGGCCCAGGCAATGCCGGCTAAAGCATTATAAACATTATGCCTGCCGATAAGCCCGGTTACAATACGCGTCTTTAGCTTCGGAGCGACTAAATCGAATTCACTTTTTACACGATCGAATTGAATATTCCGCGCGAAAACTTGAGCTTTATTTTCTATCCCATAGGTAATTACCTTTGCCCGGGTATGGTTTATTAAATTCTTAGCGTAAACGCAATCGCCATTGATTACCGCCAAGGCCGAAGGCCGCAAAGACTTAAAAAGCAAGGCCTTGCTCTGGAAATAATGCTCCATGTTTTTGTGGTAATCCAGATGGTCCTGCGTCAAATTAGTAAAAATCGCGGAGTTAAAATCTAACCCCCTAACCCTGCCTTGATCTAAGGCATGCGAAGAAACCTCCATCAGACAATAGTGTAAACCTTGCTGAAGCATCTGGGCCAGCAGCGCCTCGATTTCAACCGGCCCGGGAGTGGTGTTTTTTGCCGGAATGACCGTGTCTTTAAAGCGGTAATTCACCGTGCCGATTACCCCGCTTGGAAGCTTTGCCTCAATTAACATCGCTTCGATTAAATAGGTAATCGTAGTCTTACCGTTAGTGCCGGTTACGCCAATAACTTTTATTTTCCGGGAAGGATGAGCGTAAAATTCCCCGGCCAATTCCGCCAAAGCCTTGCGGGTATCCCTGACTTCGACAAAAGGAATATTCTTTACCGGTCCCTCTGCTATCACCAGCCTTGCGCCATTGCGCACTGCTTCAGCAATAAATCTGCTGCCGTCATTCTTGGCACCTTTAATTGCCACAAAAATAAAATCCTCTAAAACAGTTTTGGAATTACAACTAACACCAGCGACAGTGAAATCCGCCAAACCCGCGGGGTATCTTAGCTTCAACTTACGCACCAACTCTTTAATTTTCATTTAAGGCTAATAGCTCTCCTCTTGCGCCGCCAGCCGCCCTGAGGTATTTGATCGTATCCGAGGCCACGTTTTTAAAAACCGGCGCGGCCACTACTCCCCCGAAATAATACGGGCGCGGTTCATCCAGGGTTACGGCAATCGCTACCATGGGATTTTCCAGCGGGGCAAAACCGATAAAAGAAGCCACGAATTTATTGTGGGAATATGCCCCGTTAGGCTCTAATTTCTGGGCGGTGCCGGTCTTGCCGGCAGCGGCAATGCCTTCGATTTTAGCCAGCTTTCCAGTACCCTCCTCGATCACTCCGGCAAGGATATTTTTTACCCGCTTGGCGGTCTCCGGAGAAATTACCTTTCTGATTGCCGTGGGGGAAAATTGCTTTATCGGCTCGCCGAACTTATCGCGGATTTCCCGCACCACATAAGGCTTCATCAACATTCCACCGTTGGCAATCACGGCAACGGCATTAGCCAGCTGCAGCGCAGTCACCCCTACTTCATGCCCGATGGGTATGGCAGCAATGGAAATCTTTGACCAGAAACGCGGCTCCTTAGCCATGCCAGAAATCTCACCCGGCAGGTCAATTCCGGACTTGACCCCGAAACCAAAAAGCTTGATGTATTTACTGATTATTTCCGCCCCTAAAATCTGGGCTACTTTAGTGGTGCCGATATTGCTAGATTGGCCAATGACTTCTTTAAAGGTAAGCCAGCCGTGAGAAGTGTGGTCATGCAAGGTATGCGAGGCCACCCGGTAAGAGCCGTTCTCGCAGAAAAACCTGTCGGCTTCGTTGACTTTTTTCTCTTCTATCGCCGCGGAGGCAGTGACAATTTTAAATACCGATCCCGGCTCAAATAAATCGCAGATGGCGCGATTACGCACTGCATCTTTCGAGGCAGTGCCGTGATCGTTTAAATCAAAGCTCGGCCGGCTGGCTAAAGCCAGCACCGCGCCGGTGCGCGGGTCTAACACCACAATATTTGCTCCCTTAGCGTGGTAAAGCTTATACGCCTTATCCAATTCCCTTTCGGCGATATACTGAACCACCTCATCGATAGTCAAGATTAAATCGAAGCCGTCTTTAGGCAGGACCATCTTCTCCCAGATGTCTAATTTTTTCTGGCGGGCATCCCTTAAATAAACCGCCCAGCCAGCCTGGCCTTTTAAGTATTTATCAAAATAAACTTCCAGGCCTTCTAAGCCGGTGTTATCCAGCCCGGCAAAGCCTATTACCTGGCTGGCGAGGTATCCGTTTGGATAACTGCGCTTGCTCTCTTTTAAAAACCCTAAGCCTTTTATATTTAGCTTCTTGACTGCCGCAGACTGCTGCGGGGTAATTTTGCGCGACAGCCAGATAAAGGATTTTTTGCGCAATAATCGGCTTTGTAAGTATGAGCGGGAAAGATTCAGGATAGCGGGAAGCCGCAAGACGGCAGATTGTTTATCCGCTTGAGACATTTCATTCGGCGCCGCAAATAGGGAATCCACGGGCAGGTTAATTGCCTGGGGTTTTAAACGCGCGTCATAAATCACTCCGCGGTGAGGCTCTAATTCCACAAAAAGGCTGTGTTGTTTACGGGCAATCTCAGATAAATAGTTAAAGCGGAAGAATTGGATAAAAAGCAGCCGGAGGCAGCAAAATAATAAAAAACAAAGGAAAGCGAAAAATACCGCGTCGCTTCTGCGGCGATAGATACTTATATACACTATTTAATTAGTTATTCCTGCTCTAAAGCCCTTGCGCGCAATAGGCCTTGAGATTAGATTAGTTAATGCTGAAAAACCCCTCTGTCCATACCATATATTGTAGTTGCCCGATTTATCGGGCCCAATAAATTGGGCAACTACAGGAATTTTTCAGCGTTAACTAGATTAGTCTTTTGCCTCGGCCTGCCTCTTGACGCTGAATATCCTGGCCAAAAGGGTTTCTTTCTTAATCGTTTTCTGGGCTAACTTCATGCCTTCTTTAGTGGAAGTAAAACGCATCAGCTGATAAGTATTCGGCATTTGAAAATCGGTTAAGCCGGCATTTGTGCCGATATGAACCAAAGAAGCTTTTCTGCCGATATTGTATCTTAAGTTTACGTTTTTATCAAGCAGATCATCGAATACGCTCTGCTTCTTCTGGCCCAGATAGGCTAAGCGGAAGACTTCTGTCTGCTGGTAGACATAGAGGAGGGAAAACATGGTAATAAAAATTACGCCTGATAGGAACTTAGACATCTTCATAGTTTTTCTGCCACCCTCAATTTTGAGCTGCGGCTGGAAGGGTTATTCGCCTGCTCAGCAAACAAAGCAGTCTTTGGCTTAGGAGTGATAATTTCCACTAAATTTTCCGCTTGAGCCCTGCGAAAGCCAAATTTTGCCGCGCGGTCTTCCAGAGAATGAAAAGAGATAACGCAAACCCGGCCTTTAATCTCCAATGCCGCAATGGCCTTGTCAATGGCGCCATCAAGGATTTCCAGTTCCCGGTTTACGGCAATACGCACTGCTTGAAAAGAGCGCGTTGCCGGATGAATTCGGTAATGCCTGTGCCGGTAACGGTATGGTATAGACCTAATAACAATATTGGCCAGCTGCAAAGTGGTGCTGATCGGCTGCTTTTCTCTTTCCTGCACCAATAAATGCGCGATGCGGTTATGCCATCTCTCCTGCCCGAAATTCCATAATAGTGTAGAAATTTCTTCTTCATTCAAGTTATTCACCAAATCATATGCCGAAATATAACTGGAGCGGTCCAGGCGCATATCCAAAGGGCCATCCTTCTGAAAACTAAAACCGCGCAGCGGGTCATCCAGCTGAAAAGAAGAAATCCCCAGATCAAATAATATTCCGTTTACTTTTTTGAGGCTCATTTTTTTTAGGATCTCGCCTAAGTCGGCAAAATTCCCGTGCACAAATTCGCAGCAGCCGGAAAACTCCCCCAGCCTCTCCTGGCAGATTTTCAAGGATTCCTCATCCCGGTCAATGCCGACCAGCCTGCCGCCGGGGGTAATGCGCTTTAAAATCTCCAGGCTATGGCCGCCGGTGCCGATAGTGGCATCAACGATTGTTGCCCCCGGGGCTAAATTTAAGTAATCTATAACTTCACTCAACATAACCGGAACATGTAATTTAGACATCCATCAACTTCTCGGCAATTTCTTCGAATGACTGGCGCGAATTTCCGTAAAATTCCTGCCATTTATCTTTGGCCCAGATTTCAATCCTGTTAGAGACCCCTACCAAAACTACGTCTTTTTTTATCTCCGCGAAATCCTTTAAATACTGCGGCAGAAGAATCCTGCCCTGCGTGTCAAAAGCTGCCTCTACTGCGCCGGAAAAATATAACCGGTTAAAAGTGCGGGATTCCTGTTTGGTAAAAGGTATACTCTTAAATTTATTTTCTTGCGTGCGCCACTCTTCTTCGGAAAGCATAAAAAGACATTTATCTAAACCACGGGTAACAAAGAATTTTTCGATAAAATGCGCCTTGGCTGCCTCGCGGAATTTAGCCGGCAAAATTATCCTGCCCTTGCGGTCTATAGAATGTATGTATTCGCCGTAGAACATTAAATGAGCGCTTAACTTACCAGCACGGTTAGTGCGAGTAAGTTAATGCGCGAATTTACCCCCACACCAACTTTTGCAATGGGGGCCTAACTTTATAAATTTTGGCTTTAATTACAATGATAAACCTTAGTTTAAAAATAAGCATCTTCTCAAAAGTTGGTGTGGGGGTGGCTTCGGCCATAAACTTATGTTCGCTTATGCTTCATAAGTTTAGGCCTCAACCACTTTACTCCACTAATACCCACTTTGTAGCATGATTGTAGTGAAAAAGCCCGGCTTTGTCAAGATAAAAATTTACCTAAAGCGAGCAAATACAAGCACTAGGGGTTAAAAATTGAGGTAGAGGATACAGGTAGTGGTACTTACTTATGGAAGGAATTTATACTTTTGGCAGAAATTATATCTTTTTGGATTTGCGCGGTAAGCTCCAGAGGGGAATTAAATTTTCGCTCTTCTCTTATCTTCCGCAAAAAATGGATTTCTAAATCTTTTCCGTAGAGATTCTTTCTGAAATTAAAAATGTGTACCTCGATACCTGGCTGCTGAGCCTTAACCCCGACTCGCTGAATGCTCTTGATCCCATCTCTAATTAGTTGTGCTCGTCGGGGTAACCGTAACATATTCATCTTTGGGATGAATATGTTACGGTTAAAAGTCGGTTTATGCCCGATATAGCAGGCGCCAAAATAATTTTTTTTCTCATAAATAATTTTTACGGCATAAATGCCTGGCGGCGGTAAAACTTCGTGGTGCGGATTGATATTAGCGGTAGGAAAACCTAACCTGGCCGCTAAAGAAGCGCCTTTAATTACCGTGCCTAAAACTACTACCCTGCGGCCAAGCAATTTTTGCGCTGCCGCTAAATTCCCTTTTTTAATTAAAACACGTATAAGAGTGCTGCTGATATTTTTGCCGTTTATCTTTAAACAATCAAATACCCTTAAATTAAAATTGCACAGTTTGGCGAAGGCAATTAAAGTTTTATAATTTCCTTCTGCCCGTTTTCCAAAGCGGAAGTTCTTTCCTATATAGATGCAGCGCGCGTTGATTTTGCCGCAAAGAATATTTCTTACAAAATCTTCCGCCGGAAGGCGCGCAAAGCGCGGGCTGAATTTTATCACCACGCAGGCATCAATTCCTAGTTCCGCAATCAATCTAAGGCGGTGTGCCAGCGAATACAGGCTAAGCCCTTTTTGCGGGTGCGGCCAAAAAGTCAACACCACGCTAGTTCCTCCGGTGGCGCGCGCTTTGGAAACCGCGGCCTTTAAAATCTTCTGGTGGCCGCGGTGCACCCCGTCAAACACGCCAATCGCCGCCACTGGCTGCTTGAATCTCGGAATTCTATTTAAACCGTAAATGATACGCATAAAATCTAGAGACCGTTTCTATTTTTTTCTTTAGAAAAAAATAGAAACGGTCTCTTGTTTTTTTATCTACTGACATACTTTTTAATACACTCGATGATTCGCTCGGTAGAAACCGGTTTAGCGAGAATTGGCCTTCCGGCGATCATGCCGCCGGAAGATTCTTCGTCTTCCTTAGTAGCCATAGCAGTTAAAAATACTACCGGAATATTTTTGGTTGCTTCCTGTTCCTTTAATTCACCATATACCTCATCTCCGCTTTTATCGGGCATCATAATATCCAAAAAGATTATATCCGGCTTAATTTGCTCGGCAGTGCTTAAGCCAAGTATTCCTTGGGTAATACTGGTGACGGCAAATTCTCCGGTTGCCTCCAGATTTATCTTTATTAACCGGCCGAATGCCGCCTCGTCATCTACTACTAGAACTTTGATCTTTTCCATTTTTAATCAACCGCTCCTTTCTAATTACTACTGAAAAACCCCTCTGTCCATACCATATATTGTAGTTGCCCAATTTATCGGGCCTAAATAAATTGGGCAACTACAGGAGTTTTTCAGCGTTAACTAATTAAGCTTCCCTCAGGGCAATTATCACCCTGAGGCCGCCTTCTGGCCTGTTTGATAAAACAACCCTGCCGTTATGCATCTCGATAATATTCTTCACGATCGGCATGCCAAGGCCGGTGCCCCCGGAATTACGTTTAGTGGTAAAAAACGGCTCAAAGATTTTTGCCATAATCTCATCGGGGATGCCCGGGCCGTTATCGCTAATCTCAATGACAACTTCATTACCTAACTCGTAGGTCCTGATAGAAATAATACCCCCCTCGCCGATTGCCTGCGCGGCATTCATAATCAAATTAATCAAAACCTGCTCAATTTTATTTCTATCTATGAGCACTTCCGGAATAGAAGGATTCAGTTCTTTGGTAACCTGTATCCGGCTTTTTTCCAACGGCATTTTTAATAACCCCAAGGCTTTCTCAATCACAGGGTTAATACCGGCCGGCTCAAAGCTTAGCTTGGAGGAGCGGGAAAAATCCAGTAAATCCCGGATAATCATATCCGCCCTTCTAACTGCCTCCTTGATATCCTTCAGCACTAAAACAGAATTTTCGTCATCGGGCGAAATCACCTTATCTAAATAATCAGCCCCCTGAAGTATGATTGCTAAGGGGTTTTTTACTTCATGGGCAACGCCGCTGGCTAAGCTGCCTACTACCTGCATCTTCGCTGCCTGAATCAGTTCAGCCTGGGTAACTTGTAATTTCGTATAGGCATCCTGCAGTTCCTGCGTGCGCTCTTTAACCCGCTGTTCCAATTGTTCGGTTAACTGCTGTAATGCCTCTTCCGCGCGTTTGCGCCGGGTAATATCATTGCCGATACAGAGAAGTTCGGTTACCATACCTGTTTTATTAGTAACCGCTTTATTAGTCCAGGCTATCCAAACGCGCTCTCCGTTACGCCGGATATTCTCGTTTTCGTTTATTGCGTAGCGGCCCGGATACTCTCCGATATCCTTGATCATCGCGCGCAAATCCACGCCGGAGGTATCGGATTCAGGAACGATAGTGCCGATGACATTACAACCGACAATTTCTTTCCGGGGAAAACCAAAAAACCTTTCGGCAAATTCATTAAAGAAAATAATGCGCCCCTGCGTATCCATGCGCATAATAATACTGTTGGCGTTTTCCACAAACTCACGGTATTTTTTCTGGCTCTGGCGCAGGACAAGGAGCTTTTTTAATAACTGCCCTTCAGCCTTATCCTCAAACTTAATGCCTTTGGAGGATTTCATTTATCTAAGGCCTCTCTTATCTTATTTAAAACTCTTTTTCTAATCTTTACTATATCGCCTTTGATTGTGGCGCCGCTGGCGGCCTTGTGGCCTCCGCCGCCAAAACAGGCAGCGATTTTATTCACATCTACGCTGCCTTGCGAACGGAAATTTACCCTTATCTCATTGTCAGGCCCTAAGTTTTCCTTTAACAGCACGCATACCTCTACGTCCTTAATTAAACGGGCAAAGCTCAAAACCTGCTCGCTGAAATCAAAAGAAAAATTCTTATGCTGGCGAAGAAGCCTTTTTCTTACATGGAACCAGATTACCCTGCCATTAAAATTCCGCTGCATTGTCGGCAGGACTTTAGCCAGCAATAACATATCCGTAAAAGGAATATTGCCGTAGATATTGCGGTAGACCTCGGAGACATTAATTTTATGCCTCAATAATTCCGCGATTATTTTATGCGTATCACTGGTGGTATTGTCATAGCGGAATGAGCCGGTATCAGTCATAATGCCGGCGTATAAAAGCAGGGCTGTTTCGGGGCCTATCGGCACCTCTAATTCTTTATAGAGCCGGTAAACCATTTCGCTGGCGGATGATGCGCCCGGCTCTACCCAGTTAACATCGCCGAAATTGATATTACTGACATGGTGGTCGATATTCAGGATTGCTGCCGCATCCGGCTTTAAGCGGTAAACCTCGCCGGTCCGTAATAAATCCGAACAATCCAGCACCGCTAAACAATCAAAGTCAAAATCAAGCCTCCCTTTGGGGCGGATTTTTATTTCCTGGATCCCCGGCAGAAAATCGTATTCCCCTAGCGGCTTCTCTTCGTTCACCATCAAGGCATTTTTCCCTAAAGCCTTCAGAAGCCGGCAAAAAGCCAGCCCTGCCCCCAGGGCATCTGCCTCGGCATTGGTATGACAGGTGACTAAAAAACTTTTATTTTTTCTTACGCAGGCGGCGGCCTTTTTTAGGGACATCTGGTAATTCCTTTTGGGTTTTGCTCTCCAGCTCTTTTATCTGGTTAAGCACTTCCTCGATCCGGACGCCGTATTCGCTTGAGCGATCCTCACAAAAAGCAATCTCCGGGGCAAACTTCAAGTTAACGCGCTCGGAAATCAGCTTACGGATAAAACCTAAAGCAGAATCAAGCGCCTTCTTTGTCCTTTTGTAATCGGCGTCGCTGCCTAAGACGCTGTAAAAAATTTTGCCGAACCTTAAATCCTTTGCCATCTCTACTCGGGTGACCGTAACAAACCCCAGGCGCGGGTCATTTAATTCATCGTGAATGATCAAACTGGCTTCTTTCCTGATTTCCTCGGCAATCTTTTCGTACCTAGGCATGGGATTTACTCCGTTTCTTGGTTTGTTTAATTAAGGCTAAAAATATCTTTGTCAATCTCATGTATTGTAGTTGCCTGATTTATCAGGCCCATCGTAGTTGCCTGATTTATCAGGCTTCGGTTGAAGCCCAATAAATTGGGTAACTACAGGAGTTTTTCAGTAATAACTATTTAACAACTTTCTTGCTAAGGTCAATTCTTCCGCTTTATCCTTTACCGCTCCGTCGAGCTTTGCGGCTAAAACTTTTGCGAATATTTTCTGGTAGCGCGGCCCCGGCTGCAGCCCTAAACGGCGCAAATCCTCTCCGCGCAGGTGTATGCGCGTGCCGTTATAGAGTTCCAGAAATTCGCTGATATGCCTTTGCAAATAGCGGTTTCTACAGCCGGCTTTAAGTAATAGTATGGTCTCGTAGCTCAGCGGCTCCAGCAGGCTAAAAACTACGGAAGGCCGCTCCGCGCAACTGCTTAATTTTTTCAAAAAAACCGGGGAAATTTTTTTCAAAGCCAGGATGCGTTTTTCCTCTCCTTTGCGAAAAGCAAACTTACGGCAGATTAATCTTGTTTCCTCAACCGGGAGCGCGTTGACTAAACCCATAAAATACATCAACCACCTATCCAACGGCCTGTTGCGCGGATGCTTCAAGCTGAAGCCCTTGATTTCCTTTTCAATTGCCCGCAAAAAACTATAAACCTTGCCGTTTAAGCAAAGGCGCTGGCTGATAAATTTAAAACCGGCAAGCGCCTGAAGCCGCCGGATTTCCTTTATCGGCTCTTTTTCTTTGAGCATAAGAATTAACTCATCGCGCAGCCTTTGCGGCTGGACCTTCTGCAGCATTTTCAGCCTTACCGCCTCTTTGATTGCCTTAAGCGTGACGGCTTCAATTTTAAAACTATACCTTTGCTCAAAACGCACCGCCCTTAAAATACGCGTGGGGTCATCAATAAAACTTAAAACATGTAAGATACGGATTTTTTTCTGCTTCAAGTCATCTACTGCCCCAAAATAATCTATCAGCCGGCCGAAATCCTGTCGTCTCAAGCTTAAAGCCAAGGCATTCAGGGTAAAGTCGCGCCTCTTAAGGTCATCCTTTAAATTACTGGGTGAAACCTCAGGAAGGCAGGCAGGTTCAGGGTAAGTTTCACGGCGAGAAGTAGCGATATCAAGCTTAAGTTGATGCCTAATCACCAACGTGGCAGTGCCAAACTTTCTGTGCCGGATTAATTTGGCCTTGGAACCTTTATTGAATTCCTCGGCAAACTTAATGCCATCGCCCTCTACCGCTATATCCAAATCCAGGTTTTTTGCCCCTAAAAACAAATCCCGCACGCACCCGCCTACCAGATATACGGGCATCTCCAAATGCAGGGCTACCTCTTGCGCGCGATGAAGCAAATCTTTGATTTCCTGCGGTAATTTCAAAAGGAATTCCTTCATCTTCCCTTCTCCCCCTACCTACTATCTAGTTACCACTGAAAACCCCTCTGTCCATGCCATATATTGTAGTTGCCCGATTTATCGGGCCCAATAAACTTGTCCTGAGCGATAGCGAAGGATTGGGCAACTACAGGAGTTTTTCAGCGTTAACTATCTACTTCCATCCACTATGGCCGCGGATGATACATCTTATGCACGGCCTTAAGCCTGTCCTTATTAATATGGGTGTAAATTTGCGTAGTGGAAATATTAGCATGCCCGAGCATTTCCTGCACTGAGCGCAAATCCGCCCCTCTTTCTAAAAGGTGCGTAGCAAAGGAATGCCGTAAAATATGCGGCTTGATATTTTTCTTGATACCGGCGGAAGAGGCATATTTTTTAATCATCTTCCAGAAAGACTGGCGGGAAATTTTTTTGCCTAAGCGGCTAATAAATAAAAACTCGGATTCTTTAATACCCAGTAATTTCGGGCGGGCAGCCTCCAGGTACCTGTTGATGCTGGCAACTGCCTTTTTACCTAAAGGGATAACCCGCTCTTTATTGCCTTTACCGACGCAGCGCAGGAAGCCCGCGCTGAGATTGACAAAATCTTTTTTCAAGTTCACTGCCTCGGAAACGCGCATCCCCGTGGCGTAGATAACCTCTAAGGCCGCTCTATCGCGGATCCCTTGTGTCTCCCTGATATTAGGCTGGCTGATTAAAGCATCTACTTCGTTTAAAGAAAGCGTATCGGGGATTTTCTTCCACAGCTTCGGCGATTCCAACAGGCTGCTGGGGTCATTAGCAGTGATGCGTTCTCGCACTAGAAAGCGGTGAAACATCCTGATTGCCGCCAGGCGCCGGGCAATGGAATTTGCCGCGATACCGCGGTCCTTCTGGCTAAACATAAAGCCGGTAATATCATTCTTGGAGATTTTGGATAAGGCCAGCACCCGGCAGTTATTTAGAAAATCCAGGTAATAATTTAAATCCTGGCGGTAAGAAAGAATGGTATTGTTGGACAGGCCGCGCTCTACCGATAAGTAATTCAGGAATGTATCAATCAGCTCTTTCATCAGGCAAGAAATGGGTTATCGCGTTTTTCCGCGCCGATTGTCGAAGAGTCCCCGTGGCCCGGATAAACAATTGTTTCATCCGGCAGGCTGAATAGCTTTTCTTTGATGCCTTTAATCAATAAAGCCTCGCTGCCTCCGGCTAAGTCCGTCCTGCCGATACTACCGCAGAATAAACTGTCTCCGGTAAATACTATATTTTTTTCCGGCTGGATCAGAAGCAGGGCAATCCCTCCGGCGGTGTGGCCGGGAATATGCAGCACTTTTAATTGCAGGCCCGGGGCTTGCACTATGCCGCCGTCTTCCAGCGGCAAAATTTTAGACTTTACCTCATAGGCGCTGGAAAAAACCCCGGAA
>Ga0265296_1003436_pt1 | contig 14685 bp, 8 predicted proteins | sample MunlanPumphouse1_FD_189073 | JGI IMG/M metagenome (GOLD analysis project Ga0265296, IMG submission 189073) | Groundwater microbial communities from a municipal landfill in Southern Ontario, Canada - Pumphouse #1 | ecosystem: Environmental > Aquatic > Deep subsurface > Groundwater | place: Canada... | reverse complement strand
TTGCAACCGCGGATCAAAAGACCATGGACCAGGCCCAGGAGAAGGGGCTCATCAATCCGGCCAGCCGGAAAAATTTTGCCAGTAATAAACTGGTGCTCATCATCCCGGAAAAATCCAGTCTGCCGCTGGCTGGTCTTGGGGACCTGGCCTTGCCGGAGGTAAAACGGGTGGCCCTGGGCAACCCCGAAACCGCGCCGGTGGGGCGTTACACCCAGGAGGCCTTGAGCGCAGCCGGGTTGTGGGAGACCCTAAACCCCAAGTTTATTTACGGAGAATCGGTGCGCCAGGTGCTGGACTACGTGAGCCGGGGCGAAGTGGACGCCGGGGTTGTCTTCGCCACCGATGCCGCCATGGCCAGGGGGAAGGTGAAAACGGTGGCCGTGGTCCAGGGGCGCCAGCCCATTATCTACCCCGCGGCCCTGGTGGCGGCCAGCCCCAAGAAGGCCCTGGCCCAGAGCTTCCTTGATTTCCTCTTGAGCCCCGGCGCCCAGGAGATCTTCAAGAAATACGGTTTCGGCCCAGCCTAGCCGGTGCAGCCCTGACACCCCCGGGTGGCAAGAGCGGTAGGATTATGCAGATTCTGGTGGATATCAAAAAACGGTTGTGGTCGGGACGGCGGGTCTTCCACCTGGAAGTGGCGTTTGCCACAGATAAAGACTTCGTGGTCTTGTTCGGTCCCTCGGGGGCCGGCAAAAGTCTCACCTTGCAGACTATCGCCGGCCTCACCACCCCGGATGCAGGGCGCATCGCGGTGGGGGAGCGCATCCTCTTCGATTCCCAGCAAAAAATCAGGGTGCCCGCCCGCTCCCGGAACGTCGGTTACGTCTTCCAGGATTACGCCCTGTTTCCCCACCTGACGGTGGCCCAGAATGTCTCTTTCGGCCTGAAACACGGCTGGCCCTGGTACCTGCCCCAGGGAGAGCGGCTACGTTTGGAGGAGGTGCTGGAGATTTTTGAACTGGCTCCCTGCAAAGCGTGCCTCCCCCGGGACCTTTCCGGAGGACAGCGCCAGCGGGTAGCCCTGGCCCGGGCCCTCATCCGCCGTCCCAGCCTGCTGCTCCTGGATGAACCTTTTTCCTCCCTGGATGCCCTGCTGCGGGCCAAGATGCGCCAGGAACTTTTGAAGATTAAAGAGCGGTTTGCCATCCCGGTCATCCTCATCACCCATGACCCCGAGGACGTGGCGGCCCTGGCGGAAACCGTGGTGGTTTATGAGCATGGCCGGGTGCGCAAAATAATGTCGCCCACTGAAGAAGATTTTCCGGTAAGGGGACTCCCCTGGCCATCATCTTTGGCCGCCGACCTGGCCCATGAATTCCCAGAAAGCCAGAACCAAAATCCATTGCCGATAATCACCTGACGGCCGAACAACCGATATCAAGTTGCGGTAACGGAAGTAATATAAATGCAGCCGCAGACTTCAGTCTGCGCTCGGGCACGGCACGCCTTACCCCTACTCGTTTGACGGCAAGTTGAGACCTCTGCAAAAGTCCCCCTTCTGTCATTCTGAACCGAGCGAAGCTTCGTTTCGAATCTGGCTTCTGCGCGGCGCGCATGATGCCCATGCCACTTTTGTGACCGCAACCCGGCATCAAGCCCCCATGAAAAAAAGTCTCAAAAAACCCCTGGAATTTTCTCATGGATATCGCTATTCTTATGAATGAATATCGCCAAGGCGACGGCGGAGAGGAGATGCTCATGGGGAAGAATCTCTCGGTGGGTTTAGCGGTTATGACTCTCGTGCTCTTAGGAACTGCAGCCTTTGCCGGGGACCAGCCCGAAGCCTGGTACGGCGAGGGCAGTCACCAGTTTTCCATGGCCACCGGCAGCCCCGGGGAGTTGGGGCTGTTAAAGGTTTTGGCCGAGGCCTTCGGGAAGCAGGAGAACGCCAGGATGGCGTGGTTTAAAGCCGGCTCCGGGGAATCTTTAAAACTCCTGAGGGACAAGAAGGTGGACCTGATCATGGTGCACGCGCCGGCCTCGGAAAAGCAGGCGGTGCAAGACGGCTGGGCCACTAAGAGGAACCTCATCGGCTCCAATGAATTTTTTATGGTGGGTCCGGCCATAGACCCGGCCAAGATTGCCGAGGCCAAGGGTGCAGTGGACGCTTACCGGCGGGTGGCCGCGGCCAAGGCCAAGTTTTTTTCCCGGGGAGACAATTCCGGGACCCATAAGAAAGAGCTGGATATCTGGAGAAAAGCCGTAATCAAGCCCCACGGCGACTGGTACGTGGTCACCAAGGATTTCATGGCCGCCACCTTAAAAAGGGCCAATCAAGAAAAAGGTTATTTCATGGTGGACAGCAGCACCTGGGTGGCGGCCAAGAAAGAGGTCCCGGACCTGAAAATCTTGTTTAAAGGCGACAAATTATTGGTGAATACCTACCATGCCCTGTGCCAGCCGCCGGGGGCCACCGCCGGCGCGGCTACCGCGGCGAAATTCAGCGACTTTGTGGCCTCTCCCCAGGGCCAGCAAATTATCCGGGATTACGGCAAAGAGCGCTATGGTGCGGGGTTGTATAACGATGCGGCGTACGCCCGGCAATACGCTGATTAAGCCACGCGGCTTGCTGCTTAACCCGGATCAGCCTGCCTGGTGGGGCTAACCAAGAATAAGGAGGGGAAGGAATGGCCAAAATTCTGTTGATAACGTCATTGATAAGTTCACTTTTAATTGCAGGCAACGTCTCCGCGGAAACCCGGATCAAGTGCGCCTCCACCACCAGCACCCAAAATTCGGGGCTATTCGATTACCTGTTGCCCATCTTTGAGAAAAAGACCGGCATCAAGGTGGACGTGGTGGCGGTGGGGACCGGCGCGTCCATTGAAATCGGCAAGCGCGGCGACGCGGATGTGGTCATGGTCCATGCCAAGGACCTGGAACTTAAGGCGGTGCAGGAGGGCGCCTTCGTGAATCGCCATGACCTCATGTATAATGATTTCGTCATCATCGGCCCGGCTAATGATCCCTTGAAAATTAAAGGTATGAAGTCCGCAGTGGAGGCCTTCAAGAAGATCGCGGCCCAGGGGACCGAGTTTGTGTCCCGGGGGGATAAATCCGGCACCCATACCAAGGAACTGGCCGTCTGGAAGGCCGCGGGCCTCGATCCCAAAGGCCGGAAATGGTATTTGGAGGTGGGCCAGGGCATGGAAAAGACCCAGCGAATCGCCAACGAGAAACGGGCCTATACCCTCACCGACCGTGGCACCTGGCTGGCCACCAAAGATAAGGACAAGCTGGAAATGGTGGTGGTCCTGGAGGGCGACCCCATGCTGTTTAATCAATACGGGGTGATGGCGGTGAATCCCGAAAAACACAAGCAGGTGAAATTTAAAGAGGCCATGCAGTTTGTGGATTGGCTCATCTCTCCCGAAGGGCAAAAAGCCATCGGCGACTTCAAAGATAAGCACGGGAATCAACTCTTTATTCCCAACGCCAAATAATTGCGCTGCTGTTTTGAAAAGATAGGCCTCACGCAAAGACGCAAAGTAAGACGCAAATATATATAAAGGAAGGTGCTTCCCGCGCACCAAAATTGCTTCACAAACCAGCAAGTTAATCTAGGTTGGGCGCTGCCCGCCAATTCCTTAACTTCTATGCTGATTTTTCATAATTTATGGGTGAGCCGCAGGCTCATGAGGGACTGCTCCGAAAAGTTAAAAAAACCGTGATGAGTTGGTGGGGCGGCCGTCTCTGGCCGCCTCCCGGAATGGCGGGCACAGAGGCCCGCCCCACCGGCTTTTCATAATTTATGGGTGGCCCAAGGGCTCATGAGCGACTGCCCTTATTAATCTTCTATGCAATCTATCCTCGACGGATTTGCCGCGGCCTTCCGGCTCATCATCAGCCTGAATACGGAACTATTGGGCATTATCCTGTTATCCTTGCAGGTTTCGGGTACGGCCCTGCTGCTGGCCACCGTCCTGGGCCTGCCCGTGGGCGCGTTCCTGGCTTTGCGGCGGGTGCCCCTGCGGGGTTTGGTGATCAGCCTGCTGAATACGGGCATGGGCCTGCCGCCGGTGGCCGCCGGGTTATTCCTCTACCTGTTTTTATCCCGCAGCGGCCCCTTGGGGTTCATCGGTCTGCTTTATACCCCCGCGGCCATGGTCATCGCCCAGTGCCTTCTGGCCTTCCCCATCGTGGCCTCCCTCTCCCAGGCCGCCATTGCCAATGTGGACCCGATAATCCGGCAGGCGGCCCTCACCCTGGGGGCCACCCATTTCCAGGAGAGCCTCGCCGTCGTCAAGGAGGCCCGCTACGCCATCATGGCGGGGGTCATGGCCGGGTTGGGCCGGGTCATGGCCGAAGTGGGGGCCATCATCATCGTCGGCGGCAATATCGCCGGGTATACCCGGGTGATGACGACCACCATCGCCCTGGAGACCGATAAAGGCAATTTTGAACTGGCCATTGCCCTGGGCATAATCCTCTTGGCGATTTCTTTTTCCATCACCGTGGCTTTGCGCTTTTTTCAAAGGCTGGGGCGCACCGGGACTGGGGGGAATTAATGGGCTTGGAACTGGAAATCGTCGACGTCTGCAAAACCTATAACGGTAATCCCATTCTCCGGGATTGCTCCTTCACCTTTGCCGGCGGGGGCACTTATGTGTTGCAAGGTCCCAACGGCAGCGGCAAATCCACCCTGTTCCGCACCCTGGCCCTCTTGGAAAAACCCGATAAAGGCCGGGTAGAGTACCGGGACGGCGGCCAAATTCTTGCCCCAGGTCTGGAATTGCAGCGCCGGATCACCCTGGTGCTCCCGGGCACCGGCATTTTCAACACCACGGTTTTCCATAATGTGGCTTATGGCCTGAAGATCAGGGGGATTGCCCGGGCCGAGATTGAGGAGCGGGTCAACGACGCCTTGCTGGCCGTGGGTCTGGGCCATAAGAAGCGGCAACGGGCCTTGGAGCTTTCCAGCGGCGAGACCAAGCGCCTGGGGATTGCCCGGGCCATGGTCATCTCCCCGGAGGTCCTCTTTCTCGACGAACCTACCGCCAACATTGACCCGGCCAATACCGAAATCATCGAGGACATTATTTTCAAGATGAAGCAAGAGCGGCAGGCCACCATCCTCATGATCACCCATGATCCGGTCCAGGCGCAGCGGTTGGGCGGTGATGGCCTGCTCTTGATGCAAGACGGTAAAATTATCCCCGCCTGACCGGCTCCTGGGCCGGGTCTTGCCATTTTTCCCGATCCGGCCGTGGTGTATCCCCCGCCGCTTTTTCTTTTTTACATTTTGTAAAAATAATTTACACAAGTAAATCCGTGAGCTTGGGGGGAATGGACGGCTGCGCTTCATGATATGGGGAGTTCATTCTCCCCAAAGCAAGATAAATATCGGGTATATATATTGCATTATTAGTTTAGGGGCTAGCGGCCTGCTCCATTTTCATAGTAAATTTTGATTCATTGATTAATTAAATTACCGCCCCTTTAATATCAGCCCCAAACCCAGCAGATGGAGGAGGACTGAACATGTTCCGGCGCATGAAACTAAATACCAAGATTATCAGCATGGTGGTTGGATTTTCCCTGGTCCTTCTCTTTATCGCCGCCGTGGGCTGGCTGGGCATGAAAGGCGTCATTGCCAGATTTGAAAAAGTCGATGACGCGAACATTATGTATAAAAATCTCCTGGAATCCCGCCGGCATGAAAAGAACTTTATTTTGCGGGGCGATCCGAAATGGGCGGAAATGGTGGAGACGCAGATAAATGCTATAAGAACCCAAGCTAAAAATACTAAAGAAAGATTTACCGACCCAATTAACAAGCAGCAGATTGATGAGACCATGGCGGCGCTCATTAATTATGAAAAAGCCATCGCCCATCTAAAAGAATGGAGAAAAAAGAAAGACGCCTCAGGAAGTTCCGAAAAAGAATTTGAGGCTATTGACAATGAATTGTTGGTTACCGGGAGAAGCGTTGGCAAATATTTAGGTGAGATTATCTCCAATCAAAAAAAGAAGGTGGAATCTCTGATATATTGGACTAATTCTCTATTGATTGGCGCTTCTTCAACAACTGCTTTGATAGGGTTAATAATAGGATTTTTCTTTGCCCGGAGTATTACCAAACCACTTAACCACGTTATTATGGAACTGTCTGAAGGCTCTCAAAGTGTCGCGTCCGCGTCGTCGCAGGTCTCATCCTCCAATCAGCTTTTAGCCCAGGGGGCAACCCAACAGGCCGCGGCCTTGGAGGAGACCTCCGCGTCTTTGGAGGAGATGTCTTCGGTTAGCCGCACGAGTGCTGAGCATGCCCATCACGCCAATTCTCTGGTAGTCGAAACCCACCACGTGGTGGAGGCATCCAACCGGGCCATGAACGATCTCCTCCACGCCATGAAAGAGATTGTCACCGCCTGCGAAGAAACCGGCAAGATTAACAAGACTATCGATGAAATCGCCTTCCAGACCAATCTCCTGGCTCTGAATGCCGCAGTGGAGGCAGCTCGGGCCGGGGAAGCGGGTGCGGGCTTCGCCGTGGTGGCTGACGAGGTGCGCTCCCTGGCCATGCGGGCCGCAGAGGCTTCCAAAAATACCACCGACCTGATTGAGACTACCATCTTTAAGGTCAAAGAAGGGTCGGGGTTGTTGAGCAAAACGGCCGAATCTTTTTCCCAGGTGGCCGCCAGCTCCACCAAGGTCAAAGATCTGGTGGCCGAGATCAGCACCGCGTCAGCGGAACTCTTCCAGGGGGTCGAGCAGATCAACAAAGCGGTGACCGAAATGGATCTGGTGGTGCAGCAAAATGCCGCGACCGCTGAGCAGGGAGCCAGCGCCTCCGAGGAATTAACCGGACAGTCCCAGCAGATGCGCAACATGGTAAATCAACTGGTGGCCATGGTGGGCGACCTCCATAGTCATCCCCAGAGAGTCCGGGCCTTAAGTTTAAGAAGGCCTAAAGTAATGGGGGAGGCCGCCGGCGCCGGATCTTCGGCCGCGGCCCGGCAACCCCAACGGGGGACGCCGGCGCCGGCGCCGCCCCGGGAAACTTCCGCTAAGCACCTCATTCCCTTGGAGGAAGACTTTAAAGAATTCTGATTAATCAATCTTTAATCTCTCCCCTCGCCGCATCCCCGGGGACTTGATCTTGAAGGCCAACTAGCCGATAATCTAACATGGTCTGTTTTGTAGGCCCGTTGTCTTAATTATTGTCAGGTCTGAAGGACCCAATTGACCGAATATTCGAGAGTATCTGAGTTTGGCTAAAATACTCGACAGCCTGCGTTCGCGCATCATCCTCATTATTTTTCTCTCCATTCTGCCCCTTCTGGGCATGTTCATAGGGACTTACCTTGAACAACGCCGCAACGAGGAGCGCCACGCCCGGGATAATGTCTTGCGGGTGGCCCAGCAATTCTCCATTTACCAGGAACATCAGGTAAACGAAGCCTACCATCTGTTGGTGACTCTGGCCCAATTCCCCGCCCTGCTGGAGTTGGACCGGGCCGGGTGTTCCGCCAAGCTTGCCAAAATAGTGGAAAGAGATCCGGATATAACTTCGGCTTATACCAATTTGATCCTGGCCGACGCCTCGGGCCGCCTCTTGGGAAACGCCCGGCCCCTTAACGGCCGTCCCGTTATTCCTGATTTTCCCCTTTTTCAACGCACCCTGGAAAGCAAGGAATTTATGGCAGGCGAATTGCAAACCGGCAAGACGCCCGGCAAGGCCGTTCTCAATCTAGGTTATCCGGTCCTGGACCGCTCCGGACGAATTCAGGCGGTGCTCATGGCGAGTTTGAACCTGGACTGGTTCCAGGATCTGGCCACCAGGATGCACCTGCCGGCCGGCTCCTCCATCTGCATTATCGATAACCGGGGCACCATCATGGCCAGGCTGCGCGAGCCGGAAAAGTGGGTGGGGCAGAACAAACCCGAAACCGAGATTATCAAGACGGTGCTGGCGCAGCGCGAAGGCATAACCGAATCCTGGGGCGTGGACGGCAATAATCGTCTCTACGCCTTCACCCCCTTGGCCGGTTTGCCCAAAGGGGGCTATGTCTATGTGGGCATGCCCACCCAGGCCATCTATGCCCAAACCTACCATCAATTGATGCGCAATTTTATGGCGGTGGGGGGAGTGGCATCCCTGGCGTTGCTGCTGGCCTGGCTGCTGGGTTACCCCTTCGTGATGCGGCGGCTTAATGTCCTCATCGGCACTGCTCAGAGGGTGGCTGCCGGAGACTTGAGCGCCCGCACCGGACTGGCCTATCGAGAGGGAGAAATCGACCATCTGGCCCGGAGTTTTGACGGCATGGCCCAGGCCCTGCAACTCCGGGAGGCCCAGATCATCAGGCAACACGATATCTTGTCCGCCATCAACCGGATTTTCCGGAAGGCCCTGAGTGCGGTGAGTAAAGAAGAACTGGGGCAGACCTGCCTGGATGAAGTGATGGCCCTGACCGGCAGCAAGTACGGTTTTATTGCCGAACTCAATCAGGCCCGTTTAGAGACCATTGCCCAGGTCAATCCCGACCATGAGGCCCATAAGGAGCCGGCCGCGGATTGCCCCTTATTGCTCCGGGCCATGAAACGGCGGGGACTGATCGGCAAGGTGCTTGGCGAAGGGCGGCCTTTCATCCTCAATGACCCGGTGGTCCACATCGATAAAATGGGAATCAGGGAAGGTCTTCCCCCGTTGACCACCTTTTTGGTGGTGCCGCTCAGCCGGGGGAATAGGACCATCGGCGTCATCGGCCTGGTAAACAAAAGAGAAGGCTACGATGCCCAGGACCAGGAAGCCGCCGAGACTCTCGGGAGAGCCACCGTCCAGGCCTTTATGGGCAAACTGGCTGAGGATAAGCTGACCCAATTCCGCCGTGAGCAGGAACTGATATTGGCTTCAGCCTGGGAAGGGATTTTAGGGATAGACCTCCAGGGCAACCACACGTTCGTTAACCCCGCGGCCGCAAACATGTTGGGCTACGAAGTGGAGGAGCTTCTCGGACTACCCACCCACTCCACCTGGCACCACTCGAAGGAGGACGGGAGTCCTTACCCCGAAGAAGAATGCCACATCCTGGAGACTCTGCGGGGAGTCATCTGCCCCAATCCCATTGAAGAGATTTTTTGGCGCAAAGACGGCACCCAGTTCCTGGTGGAATCCAACAAAAATCCCATTATCAAAGATGGCCGGGTGGTGGGCGCGGTCATCACTTTCAGGGACATCACCGCCCGCAAGCAGGCCGAGAAAGCGCTGCGGGAAAGCGAGGAACACTTCCGCACCCTGAGCCATCAGCATGAACTGATTTTATCTTCGGCCTCGGAAGGGATTTTGGGGATAGATCTCCAGGGCAACCACACCTTTGTGAATCCCGCGGCCTCGAGCATGTTGGGCTACCAAGTGGAGGAACTTCTCAGCCTACCCACCCACTCCACCTGGCATCATTCGCAAGAGGACGGCAGTCCTTACCGGGAAGAAGAATGTCACATCCTGAAAACCATGCGGGGAGAAATCTGCCCTAATCCCAGTGAAGAGGTTTTTTGGCGCAAAGACGGCACCAGTTTTCCGGTGGAATCCAATAAAAGTCCCATTATCCATAATGGTCAGATCGTCGGGGTGGTCGTCACCTTCACGGACATCAGCGCCCGTAAGGAAGCGGAGAGAGTGGTGCGGGCGAACGGAGAATACTATCGCACCCTGGTGGAAACTTCTCCCAACGCCATCATCTCCATTGACCTCAACGGCAGGGTCATCGCCGCCAACAAGCGGGCCTCGAGGCTCACGAGTTATAACGTCGAAGAAATCATCAACCGGAAGATGGCGGATTTTGTTTCTTTAGGAGATCGCGCCGAGGTATTGAAGGCGTTGCAAGAGACCCTGGAAACCGGAGGTATCAGAAACCGCATATTTACCATGTGCAGAAAGGACGGCACCACCTTCCTCATGGAAGTGAGCGCCTCCTTGATCTTGGATCCCCAAGCCCAGCCCAAATCCATCATGGCTATTTTCCGGGATATCACCGAGCGTCAGCGGGGAGAGCAGGCCTTAAGGGAGAGCGAGGAGAAATACCGCCTGCTGGTGAACCAGATCCCGGCGGTGGTGTATAAAGCGCATGCAGACTGCAATATAGATTTCTTTGATAATAAAGTTGAGGCCTTGACCGGCTATGCCAAAGAAGACTTCGACACCCGCAAGCTGAAATGGAAGGAAATGATCCTTCCGGAAGACCTGCCCATAGCCAAACAAAGATTCATCGAGGCCTTGAAGGGCAACAAGGCCTATGTGCGGGAGTACCGGATCCGGAGAAAGGATGGCGAGATTCGCTGGATTCACAATCGGGGCCAAATATTTTGTGATGCCTCCGGCAAGATTGACTATGTCAGCGGCGTCTTGTTTGACATCACCAATCGTAAGCGCGCGGAGGATAAACTTTACCGGGCCAGCCGGGCTCTGAGGGCCTTGGGCGAATGCAACCAGGCCCTGGTGCATGCCACGGAAGAACCGGTTTTCTTGCATGATGTCTGCCGCATCATCGTGGAATTGACCGGGTATCGGCTGGCCTGGGTGGGAGTCCCCCTGCATGACCCGGGCAAGACCATATTGCCGGTGGCCCAGGTGGGCCGTGACGGAGAGAACGCGGAGTGGATCAGGAATTCCTGGGCCGCCGATGACCCGAGAGGGCGAGGGCCCGGCGGCGCGGCCATCCGCACGGGCAAGACCCAGGTGATCAGAAACATTCTGGGCAACCCCACCCTCGCTCCCTGGCACGAAGAAGTGCGGCGGTACGGCTATAACTCCGTGATTGTCCTGCCCCTGACCATGGAAGGCGCGATCATCGGCATCCTGGATATAGTCTCTAAAGAAGTGGACGCGTTTGACTCGGAGGAAATCAAGCTCCTGGAGGAACTGGCCAATAACGTCAGCCAGGGTATCGCCACCCTGAGAGAGCGGGCCGAGCATCGACAGGCTACCCAAGAAAAGAGCAGGCTGGAAATTCAGCTTCTTCAGGCCCAAAAGATGGAGGCCGTCGGCACCCTGGCCGGCGGCATCGCCCATGACTTCAACAACATCCTCACGGCCATTGTCGGCTACTCTGAACTGATCCTGATGAACCTGGATAAAGAGCAGGATCTCAATCTGGTGGAGAGCCACATGCAAGGAGTGTTGCAAGCCGCGGAGCGGGCCAAGGAACTGGTCCAGCAGGTTCTCACCATCAGCCGCAAGAGAGAGCAGAAAACCCAGCCGGTACATATAGATCTGATTATCAAAGAGGTAATTAAACTGATGCGGGCCTCTTTGCCCACCACCATTGAGATCCGGCACAGCCTCAATCCCCAGTGCGGGGCGGTCATGGCCGATCCCACCCAAATTCACCAGGTCATCATGAATATCTGCACCAACGCCTATCATGCCATGCGGGAGGAGGGCGGCATCTTAGAGTTGAACCTGGACCCGGTGGAGGTAGACGCCGAATTGGCCAGGGCGCATCCCCAGTTGCACGAAGGCTCTTACCTGCGGCTAAACGTTAAGGATACCGGCCACGGCATGGAACCCGAGGTAGTGGAACGCATTTTTGAGCCGTATTTTACCACCAAGACGCTGAACGAGGGCACCGGCCTGGGACTGGCAGTGGTCCATGGTATCATTTCCAGTATAGGCGGCGCTATTCTGGTGGACAGCGAGATAAATAAAGGGACTGCCTTTCACATCTATTTCCCTCGTTTCGGTCAGGGCGAAGCCCTGGTAGCGGCAACGGGTGAGCCTGTTGCCACCTCCGAGGGTGAAGAACACATCTTGTTTGTTGACGATGAACCTGATATCGCCAACATCACCGAAGAAATCCTGAAACGCCTGGGCTACCGGGTCACCGTGAAGACCAGCAGCGTGGAGGCTTTGGCATTATTTAAGGACCATCCCGACGCTTTTGATCTGGTCATCACCGACCAGACCATGCCCCAACTGACCGGACTCCAGTTGGCCCAGGAAATTATGCGCCTGCGGCCTGGTATGCCCATAATCATGTGTACGGGTTTCAGCGAGACCGTCTCGGCGGGAGAAGCCAAAAAAAGCGGCATTCAAGAGTATCTGTTGAAGCCCCTCAACGTCAGCGAGCTTGCCAAAACCGTCCATCGGCTGCTCCATCCCCAAGGGAAAACCAGCCCGGAGGGTCAGCTCTCCTAGTTTTATCGCCAAGCAGGCTGCATCCTGAATTAACCTCCGAAAAGCAGCCCGCCTGATCCGGCCCCAGAACAATTATCCAGAAAACCCTGGCATACCCACTGATGTATAGTAGCGAAAATATTCCATCTTGAAGATCACCGCCCCCCCCAATTTGCCCCTTTTTAAAGAAGCAGCCGCAGATTTCCGTTATCTCCTGGCCCGGGGCTATCCCCGCGCGGTCGCCCTCTCCCTGGTGGGCAACCGTTATCAACTAGACCACACCGCCCGCCAAATCCTTCACCGGGGGGTCTTTGCCCCGGACGCGGCCCAGGCCCGGCGGGCCAAATTGCGCCTCCTCCCGGACCTGAAGGGCCACCCCCTGGGGCTAGACGGCCACAACGTCCTCATCACGGTTGAGTGCGCCCTGCGAAAACTCCCCCTGGTGGCCGCGGATGACGGCTTCATCCGGGACGTGGGCCAGGTTTCCGGAGCCTTCCGGGCCTCCCCGGAGACCGGGCAGGCCCTGGCCCTCCTGGGTGATTACCTGGCCCGGCAGCAGTCGGGGCCGGTCAGCGTCTTCTATGACGCGCCTTTGAGCCTGAGCGGCGAACTGGCCCGGCGCACCCGGGAACTTTGGGAATCCCGGGGCCTAACCGTTACGGCTGCGGCCGTACCCGTGCCGGAGCGGGAGTTGCAAAAATTCCCCGGCCCCCTGGCCAGCAGCGACACCGCCCTGATTGATCAGGCAAAAATAGTGGTGGACCTGGCCGGAGAAATCATCCGCGAGGAACCGGCCTGGGAGGTTATCAACCTGGACGGTTAAGGCTAATGGGGAGCGGGTTGCTCCTCTTGGGTCTGGTCATGATGCTGCTTGTGGCCCCGGCAGCTCATGATTCCGCCGCCATGGCCGGTGAGGCCCGGGTCATTTTCGTCGTCAGGTGATTTGCTACCGGCCAGGCAGGCTTTAGAAAGGCTGCCTGGGGTGGTCCGGGTGGAAAAGGGATTTTTCCAATCCGGGGAGATCAACACGGTTGATTATGATCCGGCCGGAATTAACGTCACCGACCTGGAAAATGCCTTAAAAAAAAGCGGCACTTATCTAAATAACATACGGAGCAGATGACCGGTTTCTCTTAAAAATCCCGGCAAATTCACTGGTGCTGGGGACTTGTCAAAAAATAAATTATGGATTATAAATAATTAAAACAACCATGGGCGGTTAACTCAGCGGTAGAGTGCCATCCTCACACGGTGGAAGTCACTGGTTCAAGCCCAGTACCGCCTACCAGCAATTTCCAGGGGTTACGGTTTTTGACCGTGGCCCCTTTTACTTAAGGCCCTGGCCCCCTTCTCTCCGCCCCCCTCGCGGCCCGCCACAGCTCCAAAAACGCCTTAACCGCGGCCTAATCTCCGTCACGAATTATGCGGGAAAGAGGTCTTCCCCCGTCAATGGGGGCAAGTATTCCCTTCCGCCTCTCCGGGGACTTGCTAAAAAAACGGTGGTTTTTGCCATCTCGGATCATCTTCTCTGAAGGATTTTTTGGTTAAACTCATGCCGATATTTTTCATAAACTGATATGATAAGGAAGGCTTGACCGCGGGTAAAAAAAGTTTTAGCGTGGAGGTCTAGGGGGAGCGGGGAGAGGACCACCTCAGGCTGCTGCAGGGTTAACCACTGACCGGTTTTAATTGCATGGGGCTCCTTTCACCTGCCTGCCTGGCGAGCCCCCGGCAGCACCGCCTATTTCATTCAAGGAGTACTTCGTGACATACCCGTATTTTCAGTTGTTCATCCGGATATCTGCGCCCTTGCTGGCCGCGGTTTTCGCATTGGCGCTCACCCTGACCGGTTGTGGGAACGATAAGTCCGGCGCCGCCGAGGCGGCTGCCCCCAAAAATGAGAGCGCCGCTCCGGCCGCGGCTGCTGCCCCGGCGTCTCCCGCCGCCCCGACAACCCCACCACCGGCTCCCGCCGCCGCCGAAAGCGCCCCGGCCGGTAACGCCGTGGCCACCGCCGCGCCCCCGGCCGCCAAGGAACAGGTCCAGACCCCCGATAAGAAGGCGAAAAAGATCAAGTATGAAGCCGGCGAGGACCCCGAGTATGCGAAAAAGTGCGGCTGGCCGGTGAAATTACCGCCCCCGTTGCCGGGTTCGATCCTGCCCCAGAAGCGGATCGTCGCTTACTACGGCAACCCCCTTTCGAAGAAGATGGGGGCCCTGGGGGAGTACCCGAAGGACGAGATGCTGCGGCGGCTGAAGGGGGAAGTGGCCAAATGGGCGAAGGCTGATCCGTCGTTGCCGGTCCAGCCCGCCCTGCACCTGATCGCGGTGGTGGCCCAGGGGGAGAAGGGTAAGGCCGGCAAGTACCGGATGGTCATGCCGGATAAGGTGGTCAACGAGGTTTACGGCTGGGCCAAAGAGAACAAGTTCCTCCTCTTCATCGATATCCAGACCGGCCATGACAATATCCGCACCCTGCTGCCGCGCTTCGAGTGGCTACTGAAGAATCCGGACGTGCACCTGGCCATCGACCCGGAGTTCAACATGGGCGCGAGCGGCAAGAAGCCGGGGAA
>Ga0265296_1003435_pt1 | contig 14686 bp, 16 predicted proteins | sample MunlanPumphouse1_FD_189073 | JGI IMG/M metagenome (GOLD analysis project Ga0265296, IMG submission 189073) | Groundwater microbial communities from a municipal landfill in Southern Ontario, Canada - Pumphouse #1 | ecosystem: Environmental > Aquatic > Deep subsurface > Groundwater | place... | reverse complement strand
GATTTCCTCTCAGATGCATCACCGCAAAAAACCCACGATTGCTCGTGGCAACGGGCCCGGAGGGATTTGAACCCCCGACCACCTGGTTAAAAGCCAGGCGCTCTACCGAACTGAGCTACGAACCCACACTGCAATAAAGATGTACAGCATTATAACAATGCGGAAAAACTATTTAAATATTATGCCCGCACGTCCGATTCATACCAGTTACTGAGTGGCAGTACCTTCTGTTTTCGGAAATTTCTCATTGATAACTTTGAGTCGCTGTTCATCGGTCGCGATCTTTTCCTCTAGTTTTTTAATGGATGCGATATCATCAGCAGGTACTTCCCGGCCGGCATTATTCATGCCGCTTGCATTCTTCAGGACGACAAGGAGGTTTTTATCCACCTCAATACTCTTCCTCAGGGCAGAGTATTCGTCAATGAGACATGCATCCAGACCGGAATCCTTTGCAGCACCGGCTTCGGCTTTCACATCCTTGCGCCGTTCAAAAATCCGTTTGATCGAATCGAGCAGCTGGGAGGGATTGACGGGTTTTGAAACGAAATCCTCGATATTAAGGCAATGCTCCTGCGCTTCTTCAGGAGTGATCTTCTTTGCCGAGAACATCAGTACGGGAAGATCTTTCGTTTCCGGGTTGGCCTTAATCCGATCAAGAGTCTCCCACCCATCCATGGGCTCCATCATGATATCGAGAAGGATCAGATCGGGCTTCATCGTCTTGAGAACAGTGAGGGCTTCGTCACCCCCATGGGTCGCAATCGGCGTAAAACCCTTGCGCTTGAGGAGCGCCACAAGACCATCTACGATATAGGGACTGTCATCTACGAGCAGGATGGTATCTTCCACGATATCGATTCCTCACAGATATCTTCTGGCGGGACCTGGAATTGGAACACAGGAACGATGGTTATCCGATTCAGGCTAGTATGCACCCGCATAGTATTCAAATATTTACTGGGGATGGACTACAGGAAAATTATTTGGGTGCAGATGCACCCGAAAGTTCGCCTTTGATCTGCTGGAGACGGGTTTCCTGGAACTTGATGTTCATCTCCATGCTCTTTATCGCGCGGGTGATCTCGTCATTGACACGGACTTTGGAATCGTTGAAGTTGTAGGTTGTCTCAAGAATTTTCATGAGTCGTTTGTTCACGTCAATGCTCTTACTGAGACGGGCATATTCAGAAATGATCTCGGAATCGAATCCGGACTGTTTTGCCATCTCCATATCGGACTTGATGGACTGGCGGCGACCGAGAACATGTTCGATCGCATCGTAGAGTTCGCGGTGGGTGATTGGTTTTAAAACGTAATCCTCGATATAGATCCCGTATTCCTGTGCCTCGGCAGGTGTAAGCTGTTTGGCCGTAAGCATCAGAACGGGGATCTCTTTGGTCTCCGGATTCTCCTTGATCCGCTCCAGGGTTTCCCAGCCGTCCACCGGCTCCATCATGATATCAAGGAGAATGAGATCCGGGGTCACGGTTTTTAAGATCTCCAGACATTCCTCTCCCCCGTACGCGGCAACGGTCCGATAACCCCCCCGCTCGAGCATGGTAACAAAAACATCAACGATAAACGGGCTGTCGTCAACAACAAGAATAGTATACATCAAATCGCCTCACCAATTTTCTGCGCAACCGCAAGCATCTGAGTGTGAACCATTTCAGAGTCTGCCTTATCAGTGATGATGGCCACGATGAGAAAGTTATCCCCGGCACCCATGACCAGAATGGAAGAATCATGTGCCCGGATCATAACCGATTGTAAGGATTTCATCTTGATGATACTCCCTACCGATTCTGCCGATGCAAGTATTGTGGCGGAAAGGGCTCCAAACCAGGGTTCGTTCAGATCCCGGTCAAAACTCCGGCCTGCGATGATCCCATCACGGGATACAAGGGCACATGCTGCAACCCCCTCTATGGATCGAATCATTTCAATGAATGCAGAGATCTTCTCTTTCAACATGCTCCTGCTCCTGCTCCTGCCACGCTACCCGGTATAATTCATAATACCCGATAGAAACATAAATACATATTGTTTTTCCGAAAATACCCTGTCGTTGCATGAAAGCAAGACCGCTGATGCCCGTATTCATCCATCCCCATGAAAATTTCAGGAATTCATAAATACCTTTTTCCCTTTTCAGTTTAAACAGGATTTCAATGATCCGGGCATATACCATCACATCAGGAAAAGGCGGCGTGGGAAAGACCACGCTCACCGTCAATCTTGGTATATCCCTTGCTCTTCTCAACCATCAGACGTACATCCTCGATGCCGATATCGGGATGGCAAATATGGCCCTCATCCTTGGGATGGATGATGTCCCGGTTACCCTGCATGAAGTGCTTGCAGGAAAAGCGGATATTGAGGATGCAATCTACGAGGGCCCGGCAGGAGTGAAAGTAGTTCCAAGCGGCATCTCACTGCAGGGATTCCAGCAGGCAGACCCGGACAAGCTCCGGGAAGTCATGCATAAACTCGTTGACCGGTGCGAATATCTCTTAATCGACGCCCCGAGCGGGATCTCCAAAGAGGGCGTTGTTCCGCTGTCAGTTGCAGATCAGGTAATCCTTGTTGTGAACCCTGAGCTGGCCTCTATGGCAGATGCCCTGAAAACCAAGATTCTCTGCGAAGTCATGGGCGGTAAAGTGTACGGGGCAATCCTGAACCGAGCCGGTTCCGAGCACACCGAGCTCCGCTCCCAGAGCGTGGAGGATGTTCTCGGGGTGAAAGTGATAGATGTCGTGCCGGAAGATGCAAGTGTCCGCAGGGCTGCTGCGTATAAGATGCCGTGTGTGCTGAAATATCCCAACACGGAAGCATCGAGGGCATTCCGAAGGATAGCTGCCGAGATCTGCGGCATCCAGTACGAGGATAAAGGCCCCAAACATAAGGAAGAGGGATTCGTTGACCGTCTTGCACGGGCAGTCTTTCGATAAATAAAGCAGGTACATTCATGGCATACGAAGGATACATGCTCGTCCTGTTCGGGATCGTCATCGTCATTCAGCAGAGCATCATTTATCTTATGTTTGTGCGGATACGCCAGTTGCTCGGAGAACTCGGAACCATTCACGGCAGGATCCGGATGACGGATACAGAACTGGAAAACCTTATTTCAAGAGTCGAGGAGTTCAAGCGCGGGAAACTCTGATACCCCGCAGCACGGCAACCAGATGAAAGAATCCTGACAGTTCTGCCGGTTTTTTTCTCATTCTGGTGCTTGCGTACAACAAGATACATAAATGAGATCGGCTAATAGTAAGAGAGCGGGGCCATAGGGTAGCCTGGCCATCCTAGGAGACTGGGGGTCTTCTGACCTGAGTTCAAATCTCAGTGGCCCCATCATTTATTTTAATCATCCTTCCGGGATGATAACGCCATGAAACTCACCGACACCTGTATCGACTGTTTGTTGTCCCGGGTTGTTTTCGAATGCCAGCTTGCCGGCGCTGATCAGGATTGCACAACAAAGACTCTTGCATCCTGTACCGATCTTCTTGAATCCATGAGAGGTTCTTCCCTTTCGCACCCCCAGATTGCGAGCGCAGTACACCGTAATGCCTGCGAGATGGTGAATAACAGCGATCCATTTTTGGAACTCAAGCAGATCGGGAACGAACAGGCCCTTTCAGTCTGCCGACAGGTACGAGGTACACTCCCGACATTCCGCGACCGGGTTCTGGCAAGTGTTATTGGGAACACGTTCGATTACGCGGTTAAAGACCATGAGGTCAGCACCGATTTTTCCCGGTTTTTCGAACAGGAATTCAAAAAAGGTCTCGACCGCGACGATTCGGATGTGATCCTGCCCCTCTGCAAACGGGTGGTTTACCTTACCGACAACTGCGGAGAGATCGTCTTTGACCGGCTCATGGTTGAATACCTCAAAGCCCGGGGTTCCCATATCACCGTAGCGGTCAGGCAGGCCCCGATCCTGAACGATGCAACCATGGAAGATGCCCTTGCACTTGGGTTCGACCGGTTTGCCGATCACCTCACCACCACCGGGGCCGGGGCAGAGATCGGACTCGATCTCGATAAGATGCCCCCCGATCTGGCAGAAGCTATCGAAAACTGTACCATCATTCTGTCCAAAGGAATGGCGAATTACGAGTCGTTGAGCGAATACGATTCCCTGCCACCGGTGGCATACCTCATGTGCGTGAAGTGCGAGGTTATTGCAGAGGATATCGGGATTCCCCGGGGTTCAAAAATCGCCCTGCTCCGGAAATAATCATCGCGTACCAGCATCAGTACGTCCGGGTTCCCGGGATCCCCTCAATGGGGGCATGGGGGATCATGGGACGCTATTGCCAGACATCCCCCCAGGTCCGGGCAATTTTTAACAGATGTACCCGTGCGACCCCCACATTGACATCTCCGGATTCCAGGCAATATTTGCAAAATTCACGTCAGTTAACTAAATGGAATGCATGGGTTTCCGAGTGGGGGGGTCGCATGGGTACATTTAGTATGGACGGGAAGATCTCCAAAACCCCACAGATCATCCGGCAGGTCAGGATCTGGGATTGAGAGCCGGTACATACCCTCAAAGGCAGACCGGTGTACGGCTTGAAAGAATTCTCTGATTTTGAAGGTTATGCTCAAAAAACCATCGGGTTTTTCAAAGGTCATCTCTCCGGAATCCGCAATGGTAAATCCAGAACAAAAATTGGGATGGAAAAATGAGGATTCTGGTGGGAGAAAAAGACTATAATGTCCTTCGTACTCTCACTGAATTTGCGTGGGCATACAGACCTTCCGCATTGGCAATCGTCTCGACAATATCGCCAATGGCCTCAAGGCCGTCCCTGTCGAGGATCTCCACCGACGCGGTCTTGCAGAAGTGCTGCACGTCAAGACCGGAGTACATCCGGGAGTAGCCCGCCGTGGGAAGACAGTGGTTGGTACCAACGGCATAATCCCCACAGGCAACCGCTGAATATTTGCCAACAAAGATGGCACCGGCATTCCGGACTCTGGTGACAACCGTGAGGGGGTCGGCAACCTGGATCGAGAGGTGTTCGGGAGCAACCACATCGGACGCGGCAATTGCTGCGTCTATATCGTTAACAATGGCATACCCGGAGTTTTTCAGGGCCAGTTCGATGATCTCTTTCCGGGGAGCAGCAGCAAGCTGGCTGGCGATCTCCCTGCCGACCTTTGCCGGAAGGTTCTTATCCGTGGTGATGAGGATGCAGGCAGCGTTGGGGTCGTGCTCGGCCTGGGCAAGAACATCGGCAGCAACAATCCGGGGGTCGGCCGTGCTGTCCGCAATGATCCCGATCTCGCTCGGGCCTGCCGGGAAGTCGATCTCGGCCTTCTCGCGGAGCATCATCTTTGCGAGCGTGACATAAACATTGCCAGGCCCGACAATCTTCTGGACCGGGCGGATCGACTCCGTACCGAGTGCCATTGCGGCAATAGCCTGTGCACCGCCGGCCTGGTAGATCTCGGTAACTCCTGCGATATCGAGCGCAACAAGGGTCAAGGGCTTGATCGGGGGCGGGGAGCACGCACAGACTTCCTTGACGCCGGCAACCCAGGCCGGCACCGCACACATGAGTGCGGATGATGGATACGCAGCCCGCCCACCGGGGACATAAATGCCCACGCGGTTTAACGCTGTGGTCTTGACCCCGAGTATGATCCCGGGCTCCATCTCCTGGAACCAGAGATCCTTTGGCTTCTGGAGTTCATGGAAGCGTTCGATCCTGGCATGCGCCTCAATCAGGGCTTCGACAACCTGTGCATCCACCGAATCATAGGCTGCTTCACGCTCTTCCTCGGAGACCGCGATATCAGAGAGTTCGCAGTATTTCTTTGCGAGATCCCGGAGTGCAGCATCACCCTCGTTCTGTACTCTCCCGATGATCTCGGTGACGGTAGTGCGTGCATCCTCAAGGCTCGTCTTCCGGGCCGCAAGCCACGCATCGATCCCGACTTCCTTCCACATAGTGCGAATATCTTCGGCAGGAAAGGTTGTTAAGGTTTCGTTGACGGTATTCGGGCGTCATCAATCCTGTGTCCAAAACGATCTATAGCCACGACAGTTTCACCATGAGCGGACTTTCGGTAATCCTCCGGTTTTTTATTCCCCAACAACCACCTGAGTACGATGGATTCACCACATACCCATGAAAAACTCAAGACTGTTGATGAACAATCCACATTTGAACGGATCTTTGAATCCGCACTCTGGAACTCACGCCTCATCGTTCTTCTTGCCGTTGTTTTCGGCACGTTGAGTGCGGTAGTCCTGTTCATAACGGGATCAATAGAAATCATTACAAGCCTCATTCACGCGGTATCCGTTGCACCCCTTGAGATCGATTATGTTGACGTCCTCAGCGCCATCATCGGTGGAGTTGACCTGTACCTCATCGGTATGGTTCTCCTGATCTTCAGTTTCGGCATCTATGAGCTCTCCATCTCCAAGATTGATATCGCCCGTAACTCAGAATCCTACCACACGCTTCTCGAGATCACCAACCTTGACGATTTAAAGAACAAGATCATCAAGGTCATCATCATGGTACTTATCGTCAGCTTCTTCCAGCGGGTTCTTGCCATGAAATTTTCAACCTCCATGGACATGCTCTTCATGGCAGTCTCCATATCGGCAATCTGTATCGGCGTTTACTTCCTCCAGCGCATGAAGCTGTAACCGGCGAATATAATCCCGTTCATTTTTTCTGTTTTTCGTCAATAACCGTCGGGCCTGGTCCGGTTTCCAGTGGAATGATTTTCTGTGCTCCGGTTCCGGCAAAAAGGTTGTGCGCCATAAAAGCATATTGCCCTAAACAGCGCAAAATAGAACTAGGAATGTGGTATAATGGGCAGTCCCTACCTGAGCAACAATGAAACCATATTGTTATCAACGCATAACATCGTCGTCAATACTATCCCCGCAGAAGCGATCCTGACCAGTCATCGCCTCATGCTCATCGATTACAGCCACCCGCAGATCCTGCCGCAGGATATCCCGTTTGCTGCAATCGAGACCGTAACAATCGGAGACAATTCCGCAAAAGATCCCGTTCTGTCACTATCGATAGCAGCTCCCGATGGTACCCGGAATACGATAGGCATGGTCTTCTCACAACCCCAGAGAACGAGACGGAGCAGCGAACGGGACGCGTGGGCAGCAAAACTCAAGGAGATGAGCATGACTGCACAGCAGGAGCACGGCATACGACCCGCAGAACTTGTCCCGCCCTGGGTGCCAGGGGAGATGCCAGTACCTGAAGGAAAGGAGAAAGAAAAGTCAGGCCAGTCGGAGAACGTGTACCGTCCGCTCATATCAGCACAAAAACGGGGCCGCAACAACGGAGCTCCCAAAAAAACACGGATGGTTGCAGCCGGTGCAGCCATTATTATCATCATTGTGGCAGTTGTTCTCGGGTCATATTTCCTTGCCCCGTCACTCTGGGGAAAGGTTGCAAGCGTCCCTTCAGCACTGACACCGACACCCGCACCAACAACCGCGCAAACAACCGTCCCCACCCCCACGCCGGAACCTGTCGAAACTCCTGTTCCGACAACCGTTGCCACACCAGTTCCCACGACAGCAGAACCGGTTACGATAACCCCGACTGCCGCGCCTCAACTGTCGATCCCCATGACCGGGGTCTGGGTTCATGTGAAATATGACGGTAAATATACCGGAACGGCCGGAACATCGGGCGGGCTTCGGGACATAGCAGGTTCTGACGAGGGATACACCCAGATCCCCATCACCCAGGGCATTCTTGTTGCAACAATCCAGAAACTGGATAATTCCGGCAACCTGCTCACGGTTGAATTCTACAAAGACGGGACCCTTCTCAAGAAAGGTACTACCAGGGCACCAAAGGGAACGGTCGACATTCAGGCAGAACTTCCCGCAATTCCCTGGTAACCACAACGTAAGTCCATGTGGTACCCGTGGAACCAGCGCTCATGGGCACTGGCATGCGGGGAAGGTCCCGGGCATATCCCGGGGAGAGCCTTCCCACTCTTTTTTCCCGTGAGATAAAACGCACGCTTTGTCGCCGATTTCAAGAATATCCCCCACCCGGTGCGTAACAAGAAGGCAGGGTATCTGCATCTCGGTAATAACCGCCCGGGTAAGATCCCTGACTGCCCGTATACTGTCGATATCGAGTGCCGTGAAGGGCTCATCGAGCATCAGGAGTGACGGCTGGATGGCAATAGCCCGGGCAAGGGCCACCCGCTGTTTCTGCCCCCCGGAGAGATTCTTTGCTTTCACCGGGGACAGATCATGGAGGTCCATTTTTTCCAGAAGGGAGACTACACGGGAATTGATGACATCCGGTTTTTCCTTTCGGGCGCGCAGGCCAAACGCAACGTTCTCATGGACCGTAAGGTGGGGGAACACGGCAGAGTTCTGAAAAACATACCCGATCCGGCGGTCTTCGGGAGGAAGGTTGCTCCGTGTCGGGGAATCATACAGAATTTCCCCTCCGAGCCGGACATAACCGGTGTCAGGACAGACCAGACCGGCAATACTGCTCAGGGTAGTAGATTTCCCGGACCCGTTGGCCCCCATGATAACGAAGATCTTACCCGGGTCGACCCGGACTGCAACGTCCAGGGTGAAATCCCGGAGTTGTTTTTGTATGGCAACGTCAAGCACGGGGCACCCCTTTATCCGCGAGAAGCCGGACCGCAATCATGATCGCAAACGAGATCAGGACGAGCAGGATGGCGATGGTGATCCCGGCATGGTGATCCCCGGACATGTTCACGTACACGGCAAGCGGCATGGTCTGCGTCACCCCGGGAAGGTTCCCGGCAAACATGATCGTTGCACCGAATTCGCCAAGCGCCCGGCCAAAGGTCATGACTGCACCCGAGACAAGGCCCCCGGCAGTAAGGGGCAGGGTGATGAGAACAAAGGTACGGATGGGGGAGGCCCCGAGGGTCAGGGCTGCCTGTTCATACGCGGGGTCAAGCTGTTCGAAGAGGGATTTGGCCTGCCGCAGATAAAAGGGGGAGGCAACAAAGATCTGGGCCATGATGACGGCAAGCGTGGTGAACGCAATCGAGACCCCGAGCACGTTGAAGTACCGGCCAAGGATCCCGACCCTGCCCCAGAGCACGAGGAGGGCAAGGCCGGCAACGGCCGGGGGAAGGACAAGCGGGAGATCGATCAGGGTATCAACAATCACTTTTCCGGGGTACGTGTTCCTGCTATGAATATAGGCAAACGGAGTGCCGACAAGGATCACGATCACAAGCGAGATGACCGACGTTGTAAGGCTGAGCGTCAGGGCACTTATCACTTCAGGGTCTGCAAGCGATGCAAGGAAAAGGTCCGGGGTTGTCTGGAAGAAGAGCGCGGCAACGGGAAGTGCCAGATACAGCGTGACGGAAGCTACCAGGATCGCCGCACCAATTATCGTGAGCGCGTGCTGGAACCTCTTTTTTTTATATCCCGGAAATTTCATGGCAGTGCGATCCATCCCGCGTGAAGATCAGTAAGAAGGATCCGTGCAGAGAAAAAATAAATGAAGTGGTTCAGACTGCCCGGAAACCGTAGTCCTTGAGATCCTGCTGGCCGGCATTTGTCGAGAGCATGAAGTTCTCGAAATCAGCTGCTGCTCCCTTGCTGTTCGAGCCTTTCAGGATACCAATGGTGTAGGTCTGGAGATAGTTGTCATTCTTGGGAATGGTAATAACCGTATAGGTTCCCGTCTTGGCCGCAGCAGATGTGGATTCGTAGACGAAACCGGCATCCACTTCACCAAGCGCAACCTTGGCGGCTACTCCCGGTTCGGAGGTCTCGTAGGTTACGACATTCTTGAATACCGAGGTGTTCCAGTCCGCACCGTACGTTGATTTTGCAAGGTTGGCAAGTGCACCATAGGTTGCAGCCCCGACCGGGACGCTCTTGTCTCCCATTGCGATCTTCAGGCCGGGCTTGGACAGGTCCGCGAGCGACTGGATGTTCGCGGGATTGGTTGCCGGAAGGATCACGGTCACGTAATTCGACGTTAAGGGTTTTACCGTCCCGTCAACAAAGTAACCGCCTTTCGTGAGCTCGGTGGTGTACGCGTTGCTGGCGGAGATGAAGACATCCGCATAGGCCCCGTTCTGTACCTGGGTCTTGAGTGCCTGGGTGCCATCAAGGTTGAAGATAACTTTGTGGCCGGGATACATCTTCTCGAAATCAGCTGCCAGTTTTGGAGATGCACCCTTTAAGGATGCTGCAGTGTATGCTACAACCGTGCCTTCAGAATTGGTGTAGACCGGGGCCGGGGTACTGGTTGTTTTTACAACAGCAGGTGTCGCTACGGGCGCTGCGGTGGTAGCAACCGGTTGCGGGGTCATAACAGGAGTTGACGCGATAGCAGTTGTAACAGGAGTTGTTGCCTGCGGGCTGCTCGATGTGCAGCCGGCAAAGATCGCACAGAGGATGAGCATCCCGATAACGATACCAAATGACGCTATTTTTAACGAGGAGGATTTTTGATCCATTAATTCATCAGTCCTTTCGTAAACGTATTGGAAGCACCAATTTAAGAATGTTATTTAATTAACGCCATTAGTTAATCTATAATAATTAATCTGACCCTGTGGTTCCTAGATATATCTCTAATAAATCTCTGACGGATAATATATCAAAGTTCGGGATTTACAGAAATATATAAGATTAATTGGACATTAATTAATTGATAATAGTTGACAATTTGTAAATGTTAAATAAAAAATATTATAACCCGGGCGAACATAGAGATTATTGTCCCTCAGGGAAACACGCACCCGCAGGACACATGCACACGACACACACAAAAACCGATCCCATCTGTCATACACACCGACTGTGGATCTCATCGCCAGTGTATCTGAAAACACCGGTAACCCGTCACAATGAGGGGAATTGGCCATTTTTTTGTGACGGGGAAAATTAATGTCGGACGATTCCTTCTGGCAGGATTTTTTATTTCAATTTTTTTATGATAACACACCAGGGTTTTTCTCGTAATAGTTCATCCATCAATCCGACACAGGAGACGAGAGAAAAAGAATCTTGCAGTTGTAGCAATATTGGTGGTGGGGTTTCTGCCGCATCCGCAGGAATTCATCGCGAGATTGTCGGCAGAATAATTGCGTGCTTCCAACCAGAGCACAAAAAAAGAATTCAGATCAGGTTTCCGGAGAGAGCCTGAAACCACCGGCGGGGACAATGATCTCGAACCGGGCACCCTTCCCGGGATCACCCGTCTCGCGTATACCGATTCCGGTCATTGCAAGGATCTCGCGGATGAGGAAGAGACCCAGACCGGTGTTCTTCCCATACCCACGGGTGAAGATCTTCTCTTTTTCCCCCCGCGGGATTCCGGGACCATTGTCTTCACAGAAAAGAATGAAGGTCTCATCGGTTCTGCAGCAGGAAAACGTAATTCTGGTGGTGGAACCACCGTATTTGGCAGAATTTTCCATGAGATTGTAGAATACCTTCACAAGCAAAGGGTCTGCAAAGATCTCCATCCCCGCACAAGCCGGATCGATAGTAAGCGAGGAAAACTTCAGGGACTGTCGGGCATGGAGAAGAGTCGCGCTTACATTCTGCCACTGGGGCGATTCAACTCCAATCGTCTGGTAATCCCGGGCAAACACGATCTGGGCATGAATCGAGTCGGCAACCTGTTCGATCCGGGCAAGATATTTTTTTACATCGTGATCCTGGGCACGCTCTTCTGCAAGGGCAACGCAGGAGTTCAGTACCGAGAGCTGGTTGAGGACATCATGCCTCGTGATCTCGTTCATCAGATTGAGCTTCCGGTTGGTGTCCTCAAGACACTTCTCGATCTGCCTGCGAACCGTGATATCCGAAGAGATAACGGTGACAGCAGTTACTTCATTATTCACCAGATCGACAACGGGGTTGAGTTTCCGGAGGAAATGCCGCCCGTTCTGCTCGTACTCGTCCTGGACAGAACTTTTTGTTGTTATGACCTTATCGACATAGGCCGCAAACACCCGTATCTCCTGCTCTGAATGGAAATCCCCGTAATTTTTCCCTGAATACATATCGGGAGAAAGACCCCGCCGTGAAAGGTGCCGGGTATTGATCATGAGGTAGTTGAGATTCAGGTCGACCGTATAAATAGAATCCTCAGCGGATTCAACGAACGAGCGGTACTGCATTTCAGACTGGCGCAGTTTCTCTTCAGCTTCCTGCTGGTGCAGGAGGGCGTCTTTTGCGTGACGTTGTTCGAGATACGCGGTCCGGAGAGGATAGTAGAGGATGATGACAGCAAGGATACTCGTGAAAAGGATAGTGATGACATGCGACTCCCAGATCGTGAGATGCGGGTTTGCAATCTGCTTCACCACCTCAAAGATGAACATGAGGACGAGCATCAGGAAAAAAACAATGCCCAGTGACGGATAGAGCGAGGAGAAAAGTTTTCTGGACACCATGGGAATGAGGGGTAATATTCTACGCCTGATTGCATAAATTGCTTGTCCATGCATCGGGAGGGACGAAACAGGAGGATACCATTATGGCAAATTCTCCGCCTGTTGATTGGAAATGTTCAGGGCGGAAAGCCGTACTACCTGGAACCGGGAACTCAGGGTAATATGTACCCGGAAGGCTGCCGGTCCAATCCTGATATTCCGGTAAATCGACCCGACATCCTTCCCATCCAGACGGCTGATGATCTCACTCATATCCGGGGGGAAAAATTCTTCGAGTGTGCCCCGGCTCCCGTACCGAATCATCGCATCGATCGCCGCATCATTATAATAGATGATTGTGCCGTGCCGGTCCAGCTCAATAACCGGCGAGAGCTCAAGATGCGGCAATGGAGCCGGTTTTTTTAAGTTCTTTGCAATGGCAAGTTTTTCTGATATATCCGCCATCGTGATCATGTGACCAAAATGGAGATTTCCACGATCGAGCGGAGCAATATGGATCTCTGCATCAATGGAGAAACCGGATTTATGCCGGAACCGGGTGATCACCTTCGACTTTCCCGTAGTTTTGAGTTCGCCATGAATCTGGCTGCCAATCCTTGCATATGTTTCCTCGTTTTCATAGAGTTGCGAAAGGTGCATTCCCCGCATCTCTGCCAAAGTGTACCCGAGCATTGCTCCTAAGGATTCGTTCACCCACTGGATCGTGCGGTTCCGGACAAACGCAATACCGTTCGGGGAGCTTGCGAGAAGAGCCCGAAGGATCTCATGTTTTTTCCGGAGAGCGGCTTCAGCTCGCCTCTGCCTGACTGCACGGCGAACTTTATGGAGGAGTTCCGCATACTGGGCATTTGGATCGCCACCCTTCTGGACGTAATAATCAGCACCGTTGTTGAGGGCCTCGATGACCACATCTTCCCTTCCCTTGCCGGTAAAAATAATGAACGGCTGGGCCAATGAGCGGTGACGGACCTCCCGAAGAAAAGCTATGCCATCCATTTCCGGCATCTGGTAATCAGACACGATCGCATCGAATGATTCTTCGGAGAATAATTTCAGGGCTTCAGCTGCTGAGCCGGCTATGGTAACCGTTATACCGGGTGTTCGCTCCAGGTATAGTCTGCCCACATCAAGCAGCAGGGGTTCATCATCCACCAGCAGAATGGATATGATAATCGTCGTATCAGAGCAGGAGGAACGTGAAGAAGGCGCACAGGTTTCATGGACCTCCCCGACATTCGTGTGAGACGGTGCAGGAGGTTCTGTCCTGAATATATCCGATACCTGAACAACAGCATTTTTTATCGACGTCGTGAACATAGGGTTTCCCGGTTTTACTCATTTACGGCATATTCTCGTTACGGTAAACAGTCAGGGTACTGATTCCCACCCGGAAAATTGCCGGCCTCTCTTGTTTTACGTGCAGGAATGGCGGCTTGTTGCAGTGCCTCTTCCCAGTGTATCTTTGCAGTCACCCACTCGCGGAGACCCGCACGATCCTCGGGATGCATTGGCACGCACTCACGGGGGAGCCGCGGCAAACAACGCGTTTTTCTCTGGTGAAACGACAAATCCGGACGAGAATAAATCCCAATCATAGATCCTCCGCATTATTTTATGCTGAAGCGTTCCATATCGCAGGTCCTCACTAAACGGTACGTAAATCCCCGACCATCCTGCAGGATATCCTGTGCGTGGATCGTGGGCTCACACGTATCGATATCATTTGAGCCAAGAGGGAAGTGCCCGGGTTTTGTCTCAATTTGTTCTGAAGTCATAGGTCGAATCCTGTGATCCGATATGGGATCAGATCACGTTACTATAGGATGACAAGTCAAACTATATATTTTTGTGCATTTTATCTATATTTTTTAAAATTTAACTATAGTTAGCGAGTCATATCAAATATACCCAAAAAAACGGTCACGAGCGGACCAGTTACCAGCCCATCCCGAATCGTACCCGGAAGAGTCATTCAGATACAAGACAGCAGTCCCGATAATGAAACCAAAACGGACAACACAGGAGGTTGCACCGGCCTCTTTCAATATGGATTAATGGATCTCTATGCGTTCGCCCGTATGCATATAATGAACATTCTCGGCAATTTTACAGGAGTGATCGGCACAGCGTTCGAGATACCGGGCCACCATGATGTAATGGGTGCAGCGCGAGATGTTCTTGGGATCCTCCATCATGTAGGTGATCCCTTCGCGGAAGATTGAGTGCCGGAGGGCAT
>Ga0265296_1003434_pt1 | contig 14687 bp, 6 predicted proteins | sample MunlanPumphouse1_FD_189073 | JGI IMG/M metagenome (GOLD analysis project Ga0265296, IMG submission 189073) | Groundwater microbial communities from a municipal landfill in Southern Ontario, Canada - Pumphouse #1 | ecosystem: Environmental > Aquatic > Deep subsurface > Groundwater | place: Canada... | reverse complement strand
CTACTAAGAAATGTCGCCATAAACATCTTTAGAAAACACGGGCTTGATTGTATCCAAGCGGCACTTGAAAAATGCGCCAACAATATTCCGTTTATGTTATCGATGATTTAGAACGAGCCAGCCGTGGGGGAGAGGGGGGCTTCTGTTGTTTATAAAATGTATTCTCCTCCCCCATCTGCTTTTTTGGCAGGGGGAGGTTAGGGAGAGGGGTCAACCGATGGACAGGGAGAGGAGGCATAGGAGGAGAGGGGGTAATCTCTGCGCGATGAGGGAGAGGAGGCATAGGAGGAGAGGGGGTAATCTCTGCGCAATGGAGAATTGAAGAGAGGGATTTATTAACATCCTTTACATCATAAAATGTGTTATAATAACAGACGAATATGGCTGCTGAACGGGTGAACAAAGAATCCCCCTACGCTCGAGGCGAGCTACGGGGGACTAAAGAAAAAAAGAAAAAACTTTCCAGGGAGGAGAAGGTGGTTTTTCTATTATTGGCGGTAATCGGAATTTTGGGTATTACTTTTGGTTTTAAATCATTGCCGGCCAGTCTTAGCCGGCCGTTTGAAATTCAATTGTCAAAATATAAAGATACCAATTTTTTAACGCTTTCCGAACAAGAAGCCGCTGAAACCGAACGGCAAAAAACCACTGATTCTGATAAGGATGGCTTAATGGATTACGATGAGCTTTATGTTTACAAAACCAGTCCGTATTTAGCTGATTCTGATTCTGATGGTTTTGACGACAAAACGGAAATTTTTTCCAATAATAATCCCAATTGTCCCGAGGGCAAGGATTGCAACGCTTCTTCTTTAATAGCCGCCGAAGAAACCGGCGGAGCGTCATCCAATGATTTACTGTCGCAATTGTTGGGCATGGGCAGCGGTGTATCGACTGATTTAAATTTTCAATCAGTTGATGAGGTTACTGATTATTTTTCACAAATGAGCAGCGAACAGATTCGTTCTATACTTATCACTCAAGGCGTGCCTAAGGAAACGGTTGATGCTATGAGTGACGAACAGGTCATGGATTTATTACAAACCGCTTTAACGCAAGCGAAAGATTCCGGTGAGTTAGATTCATTGGTTACGCCAACCGAAACCGCGACCACGGACTCGGCCGCGGCCGCTGAAGAATAATTTTTTATGCGGGAAAAAGATTTTAAAAAAAAATCAGGTAAGCTATTAGTTAGTATAGCGGCGGTTTTTTGTTTACTAGCCTTAATTTGTCCCTCTGCTCCGGTTTACGCCCAATATATGGAGGACGACTATATAGATGACGGTAGTAGTGGTGATACTCCATTGACTCCACCAGAGAATGCGGTTACTTCAGCTGCTATCCCTGCTTCCGGTACCCCCGGGCCGGTTGGTACAGCAGCCAAAGTACTTGTAATACAAGTTGCCCATGTGCATAAGAATCTTATTGGTCCGACCATTAATGCCATTATTGCCACTCTCGGCTATGACGCAATCAGTTTCGTACTTGATACTTTAGCTTATAAAACCGCAGTTTGGTTGGCGAGCGGGGGTCAGGGTCAAGAACCCCTATTTGAGGCTCGAAGCGCCGTAGAAGCTTGGGAAAATTTTGGTTTGGACGTCGCCGGCAACGCCGTTAATGGTTTAACTGTCAATATTAGCGAATATTTCGATGTTCAATTTAATCTTTGCGCTCCACCTGATCCGTTGCTTCGTCTCGGTTTGCAGCTTGGTTTGGTTGGTATGTATCAACCACCCAAACCAAAATGCGATTGGCAGTCGATTATGGGAAATTGGGAAGGTTTTGTACAAGGAGCCATGGAATCTGCCGAAGACCCATCCAAATACATGCTGGAGCAATTTGCCAAAAGTTTAGAGCCGGGGCAAAACACTTTATCTTATGTCATTGGGGTTAACATGACTGTTCAAGGAAAAGTTGCGGAAAAGAAAGGAGTTTTATTTCAAGAATTTTTGGCTAAGGAAGGTGTTAAGGATGTGGTTGATGCGATTACCGGTCGAGTGAGAACTCCGGCGGCTTTGGTTAAAAAAACAGTTGAGGACAGAATTTTAAGTGTCGATAATGCAAAATTGTCGACTCTGGGCAAAATCATGACGGATAAAGCGATTTGGGCCCAAATTGGCATGCGAACTCTTTCGGTTTTTACCAATACTCTTCTATCCACTTGGTTTAACAAGATCAGATTAGGTCTATTACCAGATATTGTTTATCCTGAAATTGATTTGGCTAGCGGCATTGGCGGCACCGCCACTTGGGACCGCAGCGCGGCCGAAGAATTTTATTCCGATTTGGTCTCCACTACCAAGCTTAGTCTGGATAGTTACACTGTTTTAACCGAATTTGTTACTTGTCCGGCCTCGTCCACCACCACTCGCCAGAGTAACAACTGTGTCATGGATGCCAATTTTATTCAGGCGGTGGCCAAAACCACCACCACGGAATCTATGACCGTGGCTCAAGCCATTGAAGATGGTTTTTTACATGGCGATTGGCCGCTTTATCGGCCTGATGACCTGAAGCATAATCAAGATCCGCTTTGTTACACTTACGGTTATTGTTACGGTAACTTAGTTAAACTCCGCAAAGCGCGAATTATTTCCATTGGTTGGGAATTGGCCGCCACCTCGGAACAAAATTCATCCAGCAGTCCGATTACTTTGCAAGAGGTGGTTGACGGGTTTAATTATTGTAACAGCGATGGCAAGGCTGATTCCGAACATTCGTGGTGCCATTTGATTGATCCTAATTGGGTTTTAAAATATCCTTCGCAACAATGTTTAGCCTCTATGATCGGCGAGCAAACTTTGGGCACCATGATTTCCGGCCGTTCCGGAACTTGTGTTGATTCGCCCAGCTGTATTTCGGATAATATTGATGGCAGTTGCAATGGCTATGGTTATTGCGTGCGCGAAATGAACACTTGGAATTTTAATGGTGACAGTTGTCCGGAGGAGTATGCCGGTTGTTTAAGTTTTACCAATACCGACACCTCCACTTCCGGCAGCTGGCTGTTTAACACTTTGGATCAAGGTCTCTGCTCTTCCGACAGCGCCGGTTGCATGTGGTATCGCGCCAATAAATATTTTGACAACGCCGGCACGACTGATACGGGCGATGACGCTTATGAATGGCTGCCAGGCGATGAAGTTTACCTCACAACCGACGCAACTGATCCGGCCAGTCGCGACAACGATATTTTATCTTTTACTGCAGGAGGAGTTCAATCTCCGCGAGTGGAATACGGGTATTACGACGCCGATGAAGATGGTAAAAATGATTATACTTACGACATTTATTCTTACGAAGACCGAATTTATTTCAATTCCGAAATTCAGGCTTGCACTGAGGCTTCGGTCGGCTGTTCGGAAATTTATCCGGTTAATGATGATTTGTCTTTAAATATTCTTCGTAACGCCAGTTTTGAAGACGATACGGATAATAACGACATTGCTGATTATTGGGAACCAACCCTTTCTATTTCTTCTGATTACGACGAAGAAGGCGCCAACAGTTTTTCCGGTACCGATGCTTATCATCTTTTGGCCAGTAGTGACAAACTAATTAAAAACAGCATTCCGCTTCAGCAGGGAAATTTTTACACTATTTCCCTTTATGCCAAGGGTGATGCCACAACAACCAACGTTGGTACGGTTACTTTGGATTTAACCGCTTCGGATAACAAAACAGACGTAGATTTGGCCGGTTATAGTATGGATTGCCTTTTAGACGCGGCCGGCGATTCGGTTACTCTTAATATTGCTACTACTAGCACGACTGATTTTCAAAGTTTTGATTGCTCGTTTACCACCCCGTTTTTTGACGACGAGCGGCTTTTTTTAGTGGCCAATTTAACCGTGGCTCCAACCACCGGCGGTTTGTATGTTGATGCCATTCAGTTGGAAGCCCAAGCCACGGCCTCCAGTTTCCACGATGGTTACAACAGCTCCGCCGTGTCGGCTGAATATTTGCAGTTGCCGCCGGATTGGCTTGGCTGTTCAGGTAGCGTTAATGATCCGGCTGAGTGCGCGAGTTATGCCGCGGTTTGTTCGGCCACTGAGGCCGGTTGTTCGCTTTACACACCAGTCGACGGCGATCCGGCCGTGCCAGCGGTTTTGGCTGATGGCGACGAGTGTCCGGAGGAATGCGTTGGCTATGCCGCTTATCGCCAAGAGGATACTGATTACGACACCGGCGAGTTTCCATTATATTTTATTGCCGAAACTGCTCAAGGTTGCACTTCGGCCGATGTTGGTTGTGATGAATATACTAATCTGGAAACCGAGGGCACGGAAGCCTTTTCATATTTGCGAGCTTGCGTAACGCCGGAAATGAATGCCGGCGAGGTTTACTTTACTTGGGAAGGTTCGGATCAGACGGGTTATCAACTGATTTCGTATCAACTTTTAAAATCTAATTTAACAGATATTGATGGTGAGGACGCGACTTCTCTTGATTATACTCAAGATGAAGATGGTGATTTGGATTTTGATGATGACAATGCTGTTAACGATGAGGCTGCTGGTTTGGCTCCATGCACCACTTGGGATGTAACTTCTGAAGCGGTTTTGGGTTGTGTTGATAACGCTGTAATTTTGGCAGCTCTTGATGATTGTAACGAACACGCCGACATTTTAACTAATCCGGACTGTCGCGAGTTTTACGATGAACAAGGTAAAATTCACTATCGATTGTATTCGGACACGGTCAGTGTTTCCGATGCTTGCACGGCTTATCGCAAAACCGAACCCGATAAAACCGATTGTGACAATTCCGGCGGCTTCTTTACCGCGGCCGGCGAATGCCGTTATTTTGTCGAGCCGAGCGGCAGCACGGCTTGTGCCGATTCCGCGGCCGGTTGCCGTGAATACACCGGCGGCTCCAGCCGCAATTCTTCGGTGATTTTCTCCGATTATTTTGAGGAGGGCAGTTATGACAACTGGCAAAGCAACGACACTTCGCTCACCCTTTCCGTTAGCAACGAATCAGTGGCGGTTGACGGCCATTCTCTGCGAGTGGCGGCCGGAGTCGGTGATTCTTTCAAGGTTCTAAAAACAGTTACCACTGATCAAATTGTGGCTGGTAAAACTTTTGTGGTTAGTTTTTGGGCCAAGGGTACGGGTAGTTTAACGGTTGGTATGATGGACAGTGATGGAACCGGAGCCACTCATAATTTTGGTTCATCGGTTGCTTTAACCGGCAGCTGGCAGTTGTTTGAACTTGGCCCGATTGACACTTCGGCCAGTGGTTTTGAGAGTTTTGATGAAAACGCGGTTTTGACTTTCTTTGCTTCCGCAACCTCAAGTCAAACTTTTTATCTTGACAATATTCAGTTAAAACAAACCGAAGAAGATTTGACTTTGATTAAAGATTCCTGGATTACGCCTTCAACTTGTGATCAAACCCCAGCCGGCGCGCCAGCCCTGCAGTATTATTTGGGCTGCGAGGAATATACCGATCAAAACGAAGAAACTTTTTATCTTTATCAATTCTCCAACTTGTGTTCAGAAGACGTGGTTGGCTGTGAAGCGGTTTACGACACGCAAAATTCCGAATCGCCTTATACTGAATATTATAATTTGACTTGCAAGAATAGCGATGGCACTGATGCCGACCTCTTACCTGATATAGCTACTTCACCAATAGCCTGTTCTTTTGGCAGCGAAGAAGTCTGTACAATTTTGGCCGGTTACGACAATTGTCAGTTTAATTACGATGGCAATTTGCCGGTACCTTTGCCTGACAATATTCAACTCGGGCCGGAAGCGGTTTATGTGCCGGCCGATCAAATCAAGTACATGGTGGTTGATGATAACTTTACCTGCGAGGCCGATAACATGGGCTGCATCGAAGTCGGCACGCCAAAGTTCAGCCAAGATCGCACCGTGGTGGAAAGTTTTGAATCAGCTTATCTTTTGAATCAACCCGATACTTACGACACCACTCTGTGTTCCAATGGAGAATTATTCTGCGGCGAATGGGCTTCGACTCAAGATGGCAATTATTATTTCAAAGATCCGGGCGACAAAAACTGCGAATACAAAACCGGCGTTACGGTTAACAACGCCACTTATGACGGCTGGTTTAGAACCGGGACAAATGAATTTTGTTATGGTTCGGGTTGGTGCTCCGGCGCTGATCTTGCGGGTGACTCTGTTGTTTGTAACGAGGATCAAAATTGCGCCACCAAAGGAGCCGGAACTTGCGTCATTACCGATGGTTCTTATTTAATCAACGGCGATTATTCCGGCATCTGGCGCAACGGCGACACTCTTTACGACAGTTGGGTTGGTTCTTGCAACAGCCAATATAATTTGTGCACTGAATTTGTCGATCCTTTAGCCACGCAAGAAGGCGAAAGTTCCGAAGGCACGTCGTTCTTCTATTTGGATAATCAAAGTCTTGATGAATCCACTTTATCAGCCAGTGATCGCTGCGATGGCCAGGTTGGCTTGCTAAGCGGCTGTGTTTTGTTTGCCGATCAGTTAAGCCAAGAGCTTTCTTACACCACTTCGCCAAGCTATTTGGTTTCCGAACATGCTGATGTTTTCTTTGGCGACAGCCCGCGCTCATTGCAAGATCCGGTGTCTTGCGATGATCCGGAAACCAACGGCGCTTTTACTTTAACCACCGGTGACGAGGTTAATGTTTGCGAGCAACGTTGTTCTTATGAAGTTTCTTATGGCCATGGAGTCAATGGTTTAACTGTGGTTGAAGGCCCGGAAAACGAAACAGCCGACATTTCCATATTCTTTGGCGCGGCTTGCATTTACGATACTGATTGCCAGCCTGGTAAGGATAGTATTACCAATGCTGATATTGAAGGCAGTTGCTTTAATCTTGATCTTGACACTAATGGCAATGGAGCTGTCGCAGCTGATGAAGCTATTTTTGGCACGGTGACTGATTTATCTTCTTATATCACAGCCAATGACGCCAACCGCATCCTAAAAGTTTACCGCAGCCGCGAATGCGCCGAATGGCTGGCTTGTTCCAATTCTTACGCGGCTTGGGATGAGAGGGTCAGCCAATGGACCAATGTTTGCGAAGAAGTCAATCTTTGCGATCAGTACGATGCTTCCAGCGTCGAAGGCAGCACTTGCACCAGCTGGACGGCCGGGGAAGCCGTTGTGCTTGATCTTGACCAATACACAAGCCGCGACACTTCTTGGTATGGTTTGGATTATTCCGGCTATGCCATTCCTAATCAGTTGCCGGTGGAATTTTACGAACAGATTGATACTTATCCGGAAAAGGCTTGTCAAACCATGTTATACGGTATCGGTACAATAAGCGACCCGCCTCTAGCTTGTGAAGACGATGATGATTGCGCTGATATTGGATCTACGTGCGTAGAAATGACCGAGAATAATTATAGTCTGGCCTACATTGCTTCTTCTTGCGAAAAAGAAAATGGAGAAACATGTACAGCCGGTTATTGCACGGATACCGGCAAATCGTGTTCCGAAGATGTTCAGTGTCCTAATGGTGATTGTATTGTTGGTAATTGCGAAATGGCCAGTAGTACTAATTGTACTGATGATATTGATTGCGAGGGAATTTATGTCGCCCCGTATTCTTACAACAAGTGTAGAAATGGCATTTGTACCGATATCACAACAGGCTCTGATGGTGGTTTAGCGAATGTCGTGGAAACTTGCGGTGTGGGGCAGGTTTGTAGTGGCTATAGTTCAGGTGTTGATTGTGTACCCGGCGCCTTAGCCAAAACCGGCTCTTGTTACAATGGCGCTTGTTTAGTCGGCCTCGATGGTTATGCTTTTGAAAGCGATGGTTCTTCAGAAAAAATCTGCCGCGGCTATCCCGAGGTTAGTTCGCCGTTCCCGGGCATGGTGGTAAATTCTTGGATTGAACCTGGCGCGGAAAATGCTCTCGACACCGGTGTTTCCTATACTATGAGTGTCAAACCATACGATTTTGTTTATGGATTTAACAACGCTAATGTTTGCAGCCCGACAAGCGGTGGCGATCCGGTTAGCGAACTTACCGAGGCCAACGAGTGCTCCTGTTCATACGAAAAAGCCACTTACGGCGAATCCGCGGCTTTCAAATATTATCCGTTGGATACACAAAAAGACCGAATGTTGCCCGGTGTTTGCGTTGGCGGCGAAAAACCCGGATTGGAATGTAGCCAAGATTCTTTTTGCAATCCAAGTTGCGATTCCGCTGATCCAATCACGGGGGGTACCAGCTGTTCCGGCACTTGCCAAAAAATTGCCAAGAGCGAACACATGTTCGGCTGGGATGGTTATTGTCTTGAGCACGACAGCTCGGTTCAACTCTACGGCTCTCCGGACGACAAAGACCGCGCCTGCTTGTCCTGGCTGCCCGTTGACCAACTAGCCGGCAGCCGCGACATGTACGCCAACGACACCGAGGCCGGTTATGGCATCGGTGAGGATATTTATTATTGTTCAGAGGTTGGGATGTATGCGGATTTGTATCCGTTGGGGGCAAAAATTGATTCTACTTCAGGAGAAGTGACGGAAATGGATTATGCTTGCGCGTCAAGTGAAATACTTGTTGCTACTGGAGTCGAAAGGCATAACAATTGTCCTTATAATTCATATGGAAGCGCTGATTTAGACTACCCGACTTGTAACCAAAATGTTGTATGTCCGCCTAATTATATCGGTATAGTGGGTGTATGTGATCAAGACAAGGATCCTAGTACTGTAGATCAGAATGGTAATGGACACTTTGAATATGATTCTACAGGCGAAGTCGTGGATTGCGGAGACTCGTGTGACGATGTAAAAGATGAAGAAGGAGTTGGTGATGTGCTTTGTTATGATAGTGAGGATTCAATAGATAAAGATAAAAGAGCAGTAGATGCTATTTCCGATGATATGGAAGATTGCCCATATTTCTGTATTCCGGCAAACAGTTATCATTTAGAGAGTGGGACACCTTGTCAAGATGATTTGGAGGTTTTGGTATCAAACGGATACGGTGAACCATACACAGCTTTTAGTAGAACCGTTTATTATGGTAGAGATTTATTTAATCCCAAAGGTGCAACTATGTTTGGTGGTAAATCTATTCATGATAATTTTAAAGACTGCGTCTATCGCGGGGTGCCCTTTGGCAGTGAAACAGCAGGAACAGCCGGTAATGTTAATTTTAATGGACAAAATAGCAATGGATATTTTTATTATGATCCTGGCTCTATCTACGGCGCTTATGGCATTGCCGCTTGGCCAATTGGAAATGTCTCGGGGTCTGGTTACTGTTCCGAATCCGGCGCTGAATGCTTTTCAAGTGCCGATTGTCCTGATACACCTGATACTTGTTATAGTGGTTTCTGCCTTGTTAGCGGAGGCGCTTGCGATTTTGTTTCCCCATGTCCTGGTGTAGTTCAAACCTGCGGCAACGGTCCTTACGACACCGGCACCATCATGCCTTACCTCGGCTGCTACGAATTAATCCAAGTTTCTAACGCGACTGATGGTAATAAGGCTTGGACCAACCGCATGTATTCGCTAAGCGATTATACGACATCGACTAGCATGTCAACTGGTTTGGGTTCTTGGTTTGTTAAGCATGAGTTTATTTACAGTACTTTGCCCACACCTTTTGGCGAGGCGCAATTTGGAAAATATTACACCGATGGTTATCTAAACGAATTTGAGTCAGATTCTTGGCCATTGCCAGTAGCTTCGTGCGAATCTTCCAACGCCCTTATAACTCGCAGCGATTGTTCGGTGTCAGATTACGCGTATCCTGGTGAAGCTCAATATGCTATTGATGCCGACAATAATTTATTGGCCGATGGTGATTCTCCTAATAATCTAGCCGTGTCGTTCGAAGAAATAAACAGCCTTGATTGGGATGAACTAATAAGTTTAGATGATGCCGATAGATTTGATGAACTTGGTAACAGCCAAAACAGCACCGGCTACTCTATTACAGATTTGTTGCAACAAATTTTTGCTCAAGTTTTTGTCGATAGCGTCTGGAGGTATGATTGGGATGGTGGTGATAATAATAGTGGATTTTATGATGAAATTTCCACTTCTTATTCGACAATAGAAGACGACATCTCCAACCAAGGCGATGTCAATGGCGGTTATGGCGCCAACAATGGCGAACCAACTGCCCCGACAATTCTTTCCGTTGGTCTTTGTTACGGCACCGAGTGTCGCGAGGGGACAGAAGGAGCGTTTAGCGTAAATGATGTTGAAGATGAAAACTTGGAAGGCAACGGCGGCACCATGCACGCCGGGGTGCAATTCTACGCCTACGCTGACAATAATCAAATGCCAATCAGAAACGTCATAGTCGACTGGGGCGATGGCGAGCGCGAGGGATCATACGCCACCTACAACTGGCCGCTCGACAGTCAAACCGGTTCCGATGGCGACACCAGCTATTTCAAAAACCGTCGCGGCTTTGATTCCGATGGCAAAGAAATCTGCAACTCGGAAGACGAATGGGGCTTGACCTCCAACGCCTGCCAAACCGCTTACTTTAGTTTTGAGAAGGATTATTATTGTTCGGAGGATATTGTTAATGCCTTGGCTGATTATCAATGTGACTTTGTCAATGACGGTACCGGTCGTCTCTTATATTCGCCTTGCACCGGCGGCACTTTTGATGGTATTAGCGCTGATGGCAAATGCGTTTTCCAGCCCCGCGTCTTCGTCAAAGACAATTGGGGGTGGTGTACGGGGTATTGTAATTATTCTTCTGCTGGTGATGGTACGGATGGGTGTTATGGAGGTGATGAGTGTGATCCTAATTATTGTCCGGATGATGGCTCTGGTTCCTTATGTCGAGATGATGGTGTCGATGTTATAATAAATCCGTGGATCAATTATGATGGCGTGATTGTGTTGGATTGGCAGAATTTATCTCCTTGAACCCCCTTTGCGCTGAACCTTCTCCCCCCTTATCCCCCCTCTCCCTTTGGGTAGAGGGGGGTATTAGTATGTATGATAAAAACATTCACAATATTAAAGACTTGAAAGATTTACGCCGAGAAATGAGGAAGACGGCCACGCCGGCTGAGGATTTGTTGTGGCAGCATTTGCGCCGTAAGAATTTAGGCGTTAAATTTCATCGCCAGTTTGGTTTAGGGCGTTATATTGTGGATTTTTGTTGTTGGAATAAAAAAATAATTATCGAAGTTGATGGCGAGATTCATCTTGATCAAGACATTGCCGAAGGCGACAAAGTTCGCGAAGATTTTTTATTCGGCCTTGGTTTTATTGTTTTAAGATTTAAGAATGAGGAGATTTTAAAAGATATTGATTTTGTACTCGAAAGAATTAAACAGTGTTTAAATCTTGATTTTTTAGAAATTAAACCTTGATGACGCCCTCTCCCCGGACCTCTCCCTATGGGAGAGGGGAGCTTCGCTTCTTTTTAAATCCCCTCCTCCCAGAGGGGGAGGGGCATGGGGAGAGGGTGAATTCAGCGCGGGGAGAGGGGCATGCCGTGTCTGCTGTAATCTGGTGAAGGAAGAAGGCATGGGGAGAGGGCTAAGTTTAGCGCGGGGAGAGGGCGAATAAAAAAACCGGCCAAGCGCGAGAAGCGCGAGGCCGGAAGGTGAGAGACCGCCGAAGGCTAGTTGGCACGGACGAGATGGATATGGTACGAACCGTCCGAAGGCGTGCTGGCGTCCACGAACAGCTCGCCGAGATCGGCCGTACCATATCCGGCGCAGGTATAACCATCGCCGCCGTCGTAGGCAAACTCGAGGCCTGTCATCAGGGTGTCGTCAAGACATCCGTCAGCTCGATTGATTTCGATCTTGACGAACTCACCATTCGTGGTTACCTCTACCTCATGCTCAACACCCGGATATTCGCTGTCATTTGCCTCGACCCAGTCGCCGCTGAAGTCCGCACCCCACTGTCCTTCACCCCAAACAGCTTCGGTGTCGCCGGTCTTGTCGACCAGGACTTCCTTGTTGCCGAACAGGTAGTCGTCGGCTTCGGCGTACACCGGGTAGGTGTCCGGGGCATCGACGGGCATGCGGCACTCGGTGGCGTCTTCGCAGACGGTCGGGTCGAAGTACTGGCTGAACGAGAAGTCGGCAACCACGCCGGTCTTGGCGACCACGGTCGCGTAGACATCAGTGTCGCTGTCCGAATCGCTGTCAGCGTCGCTGTCAGCGTCGGTGTCAGTGTCCGAGTCAGCATCGGTGTCCGCATCGGCATCGGCCGAGTCGTCAGAGTTGGTGGAATTCGGGCAGCCCAGGAGAGCCAGCCCGAAGAGGGGGATGAGCCAGAAAAGGTGGCGGGTCATGATGACCTCCGGGGTTGTTGAAAGGGCATAGGGGAAACCCCTATGGTGGGGGTTACCCATCTACTACATTTTAGCCATAATTTTTAGGATTTGTCAAGGTCGGGTTGGTTTTGGGGTGGGTGGGGATAAAATACTTCAAAAACCGTTGCAACTAAAAAAACAGCTTTTGATGAAATCAAAGAAATCCGCAACTCAGAAGGTGATGAATAGGGATTGCAATCCAATGCCTGTTAAATCATCTGCTTTAGTTTTGAAAAAGATTATTATTGCGCGGAAACTACTGTTGAAAATTTGTTCAGTTTCAGCTAAATATTTTGGTCAGACTCATTTTTATTTTGAGTTGTTAATTTTGCGTTTATAAATTTTTCCTTTTCTGTGTGTGTCATGTTTATGGTTTCGAAATGAAATTTTAAGTGTAAAACCTCGTGTTGTATCACCCTGTCTAGTCCGCCGGCCTCATCGATCTGCCAAGGACAAATAAAAATTTTGTTTGGCGGCATATATGAACCCCATGTTCCGGCATGTATCCAATAACATATTATGTCCTCTTGAATTTGAAAATTAGTTTTTGGTTTTTTAAAACAAAGATGTAGCATTCTAAAAAAATTGGGAAAAAAAATTTTTACTCCAATTTTTTTGAGCCAAGAGATGTTTTTTATTGTTCTAAAACTCCACTGTAAATCTTTCCAGACACTATAACGGTATTTGATCATAAAAATTTTTAAAAAAGGGGGGAACAAAAGTACGTCTTTCGTTCCCCAAGTACTGGGATTATCCGCCGGGTGGACCCGGATTGCAGTCGCACTGGCAGATGTTGCACTGGTAGCCCGCTTCGAAGCTGATGCCTTCGGCAATCGGAGCTTCTTCCTCGAGACCACGAAAGTTTTCATCCACCAACCGTAGAAGTTCGGTCATTTTTATCACCTCCTTTCAATGTACTCTGTCGGGTTGAAACCAAGCCATTTAACGAAACACCCTCCCCCACAAATATTCCACAACAAACACGTCTTGCATTTTAATGACGGGTAACGTCTTATTTTTTTTCGGAATGTTTCAACTGATTCTCCGTGCCAGAAGGTCATGAAGCTGTTTTGATCAAAGAAATCGACCCCAAATTTTCCTATTGGATATTCAGGGAAATGATTGCAGACAATGACATTAGCCCGCTCGTCAAAGATTAACCCTGATCCTTTTTGAATATGACAGCAAGTGGCTACTTTTTTTTCTTCCATTAATTCTTTTAATATTTTTTGATCAAACAGACAAAGTGGTACAGAAATATTAAAGGCGTATCCTGTCCAACCAAGCCGTTTCATCGCCTCGTGTGTCTCTTCGCAACACCGAACTAGTTCGTGAGGGTTAGGAATATCTTCTAAGGAGACCATTTCGTTACTTATGACCGGACCGGCCATATCGATCGATATGTGTTCTATCCCTTCCTTGAAAAATAGATCAAGTATTTCAACTATCCGGGCGATGAGGGGCTTTGTTATTGTAATTGACAACTGTGGCGAAAAAGCAACCTTTCGAAGGTTTCTTATTCCTTCTAGCATTTCTCCAAAACCGTCTGCTCCCGTAAGTTGTTTGTATTGAAATTCGTCAGCGGCTTTTGCCGAGATCGTTATGTCTCGCAGTCCGGAGTCTAAAATCTTCCTTACAAACTCCTTCTTACAAAACTTTCGACCATTTGTAACCAGAATAGGCCGGACACCTTTTTCCAAAGATTTTTGAATAACTTTGGTTAAGTTCGGGAAAAGGGTTGGCTCTCCACCAATCAAAACGACCTGCGTTACCTTCAATTCCGAGAGAAAATTAATTAAGGTCATTACCATCGGTTGCAACATTGTTGTTTGGTGAAAGCTTGTTCCTTGAGCATAACACCATTTACATCTATTATTGCACGAACGATTCAGAGTGATCCATGCACCAGAGATGCTCATTTTTTTAGTCTCCTTAATTTTGAAAGGACTTTTTGAATTCTCTAAAAAGAAGGTTATCGCGGTATAAGTTTATTGTCAAGATTAAGCGGATTTTTGATGGGGTTTGTGGCCGCGTCCTCCGTAGCTCGCCGCGACCGTGTCCTCCGTAGCCCGGTCTGTCCACCGTAGCCCTAGCGAAGGTGGGCGAAGGAGGAGCGTAGGAGGGGTTTTTTAGGTTTGGTGTGGATAAGTTTTTAATAACACCTTGACGGGGAAGGGGTGTGTGATACGGTTTTAACATCATCATCGTTTTTTCACAATAAAGGCCTCGGGAATCAGCCCGATGTTTTTTTATGAAGGTGGTGGCGCCCTCCATATAAGGTGGACCCCATCGTCAAGACAGCATGTTGATAAGTTGAAGACCCAGTTACAATCGGGTGTATCAGTCTGTTCTGATCAGTTCAGGACAGACGGATAGACCCGATTTTTTGTTTCAATTTTTCT
>Ga0265296_1003433_pt1 | contig 14691 bp, 10 predicted proteins | sample MunlanPumphouse1_FD_189073 | JGI IMG/M metagenome (GOLD analysis project Ga0265296, IMG submission 189073) | Groundwater microbial communities from a municipal landfill in Southern Ontario, Canada - Pumphouse #1 | ecosystem: Environmental > Aquatic > Deep subsurface > Groundwater | place... | reverse complement strand
TTCCCTCCTCAAACTTTCAGCATCCTGAAGAGCGGTTTCCAGCCCGGGATCACTCACCTGCCCTTTCTCCGCCATGATAGACATACTCGATTGCATTTGGGCAACTTTCTTTCTCAAAGTCTTCATTATTTCAGCCGAATCAATCGGATAAATAAACTGCGAAATGTCCATCGTAACGTCAAAATTCACAACCGGCGCAAGCCAGTTCGTGTTCAAATATCGAGGATATGCGTAAACATAGAAAGTCCTCGCATACATTCCATCGATACGGATATTGTCATAATTAATTTCCATAGAAGACGGCGCGATCAAATCTTTGATCGAAGCCAATCCGTCCTTGTACAATTTTTCAGCCTCAACATATTTCTGTCTCTCAGCGGTAGATATCGCCACTTTTTCACCGGTTTCCTCTTTTAATTTGTCGGACTTATCAACCTTTTCAATAGCCTCCTTACCCTTACTCGTATTGAACATGAAAAGACCCTTTATATTCTCGAAAACAGTCTTTTTTACTTTCGGCATAGTACTTGAAATCCCCTCTTTCATGCGCTCAACAGGACCCATTAAATCATGTGCCTTATTCAAATGCCCGGACACCGCGGACACCGCCCCTTCGGCAAGGTGTTTAATTTTCGCCATAGCCTCATTAGGCATCACGCGACCGGCCTGAACTTCGATCTTTTGATCTTTCGTCGTAGCAACGACTTCCCCCTTTTCATCAAACACAGGCTTCTCAGCACGCAAATCTACAACACCTTGGGCCATTTTTTGGTCTTCAGTGATGTAGTTTGCTGCAGAGGTCGGGGCCGCTTGCTCCGCCGCCGGAACCGCCACCGCCTGCTCCGCCGCCGGAACCGCCACCGCCGCCGCTGGCACTTGAGCCGCTATCGCTGGAGCCACCGAAGCTGGAGCTACCGAAGCTGGCGCCACCGAAGCTTGCGCTTGCGCTGCCTGTGCCTGTCCTGTCTGTGTTTGATCGTCAGCCATATATTATCAAATTAATTCTTATGCTTTTTTAAACGTCCCATCTCTTAGTGCAGCCACACACATATTTCTCCCCGTCTTTTTTGCCTCATATAAAGCTTCGTCAGCTTTTTGCATCAATATATCAGCTGTCCCGCTGGTCACACTACCATTAAACTCTTTCATGGAGGTAATTCCAACACTCGTAGTTTTCTTCAAAACGGTTCCGTCCGGCAATATAAATTTATAATCATCAACCGCCTTCCTTACACGTTCAGCAAACTTTACCGCAGCCTCAAGATCCACGACATCCGCGATAACAACGAATTCCTCGCCACCCCATCTAAAAGGTTGCTCAGTTTTTCTACACAACGATTTTAAAAGATCCGCAAATTGTCTCAAAACAGCGTCTCCGGCATCGTGTCCATGCTCATCATTTACATCCTTAAAATTATCCAAATCAAATATCAAAAATCCCAAATTCGGAATCCTTCTCGTTGCACGTTCTATTGATATCGGGAAAGCTTCATCGAAAGCCCTCCTATTTCTTAATCCCGTCAAGGAATCAATAGTTGAGGCTTCTTGAAGACGTTCAATCTCAGCAGTTTTTTTGACACCACTATGAACACCCTCCAAATATTCATCAACTCGCTTATCCCACAAAGCAACATTTCCCTGTCTCACCCTATTAGCATCCCCCTCAACTCTATACAAAAGATCACGAACTTCGGGATCTTCAACACCGTCATAAGTAATCGGTCTCGACGGCAAAGCCGGCAATTCCATGCTTTGCTTATCAGACCTTTTATCTATCTCACCTTCACCCAAGGGTTGATACCCTGTCCCTTTCATTTTTGTTTATTAATTATTTTCTCCAAATTATACCTGAAATAAAGAGATTTTTCAACCCATAATACCGAGTCTGTCAAGGATTTTCGTAAGAATTCGCCAATTTTAAGTCAAAAAACCATGCACTTGCAAAAGATTTCGTGCTAGAATAACGCGCGCTTTCGTTTAGTTAACCAATATTCCTGTGGCCAAAGAGAAAAAATCAAAAAAAACTCCGAAAAAGGCGGAAAAGACAGAACCCAAGAAGAAACGAACCCCAAAAGAGGACGAACAAGAAAACCCTTCATTATTTGACGAAAATTCAGATACGCAAGAAGAGCCGGACAACGAAGATGCCCCCAGCAAAGGTGCGCCCAGAGACACATCTGAAGACGGTCCAACCAAATTAATCGAATTCGCCGGCAATATCTCGGAAAGAAACATCACCAACGAAATGGAGACAAGTTACCTGGAATACGCGATGAGCGTTATCGTTTCACGCGCTCTTCCGGATGTACGAGACGGGATGAAACCGGTTCACAGAAGAATTTTGTACGCGATGAACGAACTTGGACTCCGATCATCAGGCCCATTCCGCAAATCAGCAGCTGTTGTCGGTGAAGTTTTGGCCAAATACCATCCGCACGGCGACGTCGCGGTTTATGATTCAATGGTCAGAATGGCCCAAGACTTCGCGATGAGATATACACTCGTCCGCGGACAGGGTAACTTCGGATCGATTGACGGAGACAACGCAGCGGCAATGCGTTACACAGAGGCGAAAATGGAAAAAATCAGCGACGAAATGATGGCGGACATCGACAAAGAAACCGTTGATTGGAGACCAAACTACGACGGCAGATTCAAGGAACCTTCGGTTCTGCCAGCCAAAATCCCGCAACTTCTTCTCAACGGTTCAACAGGTATCGCGGTAGGTATGGCAACTTCCATCCCACCACACAATCTCGGAGAACTTGTCGATGGCTTAATGCATTTGGCAGACAATCCCGAAACGGGGGTTGAAGAACTCATGCAATTCATAAAGGGACCGGATTTCCCGACTGGAGGAATTCTATACAACATTGAAGATATTAAAACTTCCTACATAACAGGTCGCGGAGGAATGGTTCTAAGGGCAAGAGCCGAAATCGTAGAGAAAAAAGGAGGTAAATGCGCAATTATTGTGACCGAAATCCCCTATCAGGTTAATAAATCGTCTCTAGTTACAAAAATCGCAGAATTGGTTCGCGACAAAAAGATCAGCGGCATCTCCGACCTTCGCGACGAATCGAACCGCGACGGAATACGCGTAGTAATAGATCTTAAAAAAGATTCGTATCCAAAGAAAATTTTAAATCAACTGTTCAAACTCACCCAACTGCAAACCTCTTTCAACATGAATATGATTGCATTGGTGGACGAAATTCAACCTCACCTGCTTGATCTTAAAAAAGTTCTGGAATACTTCATAAAACACAGAAAAGAAGTAATAACACGAAGAACGGAATTTGATCTCAAAGTCGCAAAAGCAAGAGCTCACATTTTGGAAGGTTTAAAGATCGCACTCGACAACATTGATAAAGTTATCGATACAATCAGAAAATCGCCGACAAAAGAAGAAGCTCACGACAATTTGATGAAGAAATTCAAACTTTCGGACGAACAAAGCAAGGCAATTCTGGAAATGAAACTACAGACATTAGCAGGTTTGGAAAGACAAAAAATCGAAGACGAATACAAGGAAAAATTAGCCCTAATAGAGGAACTGCAAGAAATTTTGAAGGATCCAAAAAAAGTGTTGCAAATCATGAAAGACGAACTCGCAGCAACAAAAGAACGCTACGCGGATAAACGCCAAACGGAAATAGTTACTCACGCAGTCGGCTCAATTTCACAAAAAGACACCATCCCGAACGAACCAATGATCGTAGTCCTCTCAAAAGGAAGCTACATCAAAAGAATTTCTCCAAATTCATTCAAAGCGCAACACCGCGGAGGAAAAGGTATAATCGGAGGAACCACAAAAGAAGAAGACGAGATCAAACTCATTGCACATGCAAACAACCACGACGAACTCCTCTACTTCACAAACCAGGGACGCGTATTTAAACTTCCTGTTTACGAAATCCCACAAGGTTCACGCCAGTCAAAAGGACAGGCGATAGTAAATATCCTTCAGCTCCAAAAAGAAGAAGGCATTACAGCAATATTGAACGGCGGAGAAAAGTACTCAGGGAAATTCTTATTCATGGCGACAAGAAAAGGAACAGTCAAAAAAACACCCGTTGAAGATTTCCAAAACGTACGAAAAAACGGTCTTATCGCAATAAAATTACGCCCGGATGACTCCCTTGAATGGGTCAAACAAACATCCGGAGAAAATGAAGTTGTAATAGTCACAAAACAAGGAAAATGTATTCGTTTCAACGAAAAAGATGCCCGCCCGATGGGTCGACCATCGATCGGAGTCCGCGGAATAAGATTAAAAGAAGGCGATAAAGTAGTGGAAATGGACGTCGTACCGGATCCGGAAAACACAGAACTACTGGTAATCATGGAAAACGGTCTTGGAAAGATGACACACATCACAGACTACAGATACCAAGGACGCGGTGGATCAGGAGTAAAAACAGCGAACCTCACAGAGAAAACCGGAAAAGTGGTGGGCTCAAAGATCATCGACAAAACAACCGACGCGGACCTGATTCTGATGTCAAAGTCAGGACAAGTAATCCGTCTGCACACAAAAACAATTCCGACTCGCGGCCGCGCAACACAAGGAGTGTACTTAATGAGGTTGCGACCAAACGATAAGGTAGCCTCGATGTCACTTCTCGAATTGGCAGATACGGCGACCACAGAAACCGCAGCGACCGCTGAGACCGCAGCGACCGCTGAGACCGCTGAAACCACAGAGACCACAGAAGAAGTAACTAAATAAGTATGCGAAAAGGCGTAAAGAAACATCTGAAAATCTTGATAGCTACATTAAGCTCCCTCTTGATAACCCTGCCATACATCAACGTAGCTTTTGCTGCAAATAGCGGCGACCTTTCGATTACCTCCTCCAACGTACAATTTTCCACAAACACCTTTTTGGAAGGCAGAAAAATCCGAATCTACGCAACAGTCACAAATAACTCAACCGCAGACCTACTCGGAACAGTAAAATTTTACGACAACGGCCCTCAAGTAAGCGGAGATCAACCAATTTCACTATTTGGGAACAGAGCTGACGATGTTTTTGTCGATTGGATCCCGGCATGGGGATCCCACACCATAAAAGTTGAAATTTTCCCCTGGGAAGATAACGGTGATGACCCGGCAAACAATGTAATTAGCAGAACCGTGTACGTCCAACAGGACACAGATCACGACATGATCCCTAACGATAAAGACGATGACGATGACGGAGACGGCGTTTCGGACTCTGAAGACAAATACCCATTGGACAAGGACGAATGGGCCGACACGGACGGTGACGGGACCGGAGACAATACCGACACAGATGACGACAACGACGGAGTCCCCGACGGCCAAGACGACCTGCCATTAGACCCGACCGAAACAACAGACACGGACAAAGACGGTACCGGTGATATCGCCGACACGGACGATGATGGAGACGGTGTCTCGGACACCCAAGAAATGAATCAAGGTACCGGTAGTACCAACCCAGACTCTGATGCAGACGGCACAAATGATGGAGCAGATCCATTTCCATCAAACAACACCGAATGGAACGACAACGATACAGACAAAATCGGTGATAATGCTGACATCGACGATGACAACGACGGAATCCTAGATGAAAGCGACGATTTCCCCTTCAATAAAGGGCCGGTACTCGAAATAAACGAGGACGCATACACCGCGGCACTCGGACAAGAAGCGGTATTTGACGCATCGGAATCCTACGATGAAGACGGTCAAATCACCAGCTACAGCTGGCTGATAGACAACAATATATTGAAAGAAGGAGAAACAATCAGTCACAAATTCCAAACACTCGGAGACCACAACGTTAAATTAATCATTAAAGACGATAGCGGAGAAACCAGAACAGCGGAATTTGGTGTCAGCGTATTAAACATTCGTTTATACAGCCAAATCTTCACAATAATTGTAGTCCTTGTCCTCGGTGGAATAATCACATACAAATACCTCTTACCGCCGCGTAAACGCACAAAAAAATGAAAATTGCCGTAATATTCGGGACAAGGCCGGAAATTATAAAACTTTCACCCGTTATAAGAGCTCTGCAAGAAAAAGCGCTCCCGTTTTTCGTGATCCACACAAACCAACACTACGACAAAAACATGGACGCGATTTTCTTGAGCGAACTTAATCTACCAAAAGCAAAATATAATTTAGGCATAGGCTCGGGAACGCACGGCAACATGACAGGCCGCATGTTGATCGAAGTCGAAAAAATATTTTTCGACGAGAAACCGAGTCTTTTAATAGTCCAAGGCGACACAAACACAGTCCTAGCGGTATCACTAGCAGCAACAAAACTCCACATTCCGATAGCGCACGTCGAAGCGGGACTTAGGTCCTACACACGCATCCCAGAAGAAACAAACAGAGTTTTAACAGATAGAATTTCTGATTTCTGCTTCGCCCCGACAGAAAAACAAAAAGAAATCCTGACCAGCGAAGGGATCCGCCCGGAGAATATTTATGTGGTAGGAAATACGGTCGTCGACGCAGTTTTGCAAAATCTTAAAATTGCAAAAGAGAAGTCCAGTCCACTCAAAAAATTTAACTTAGAACCTAAAAAATACTTCCTTATAACATCCCACAGGGAAGAAAACGTCGATAACAAAGACAAACTCGAAAATATCCTTCAAGCCCTTTCGGAAATACAAAAGAAACACAATTTAACCGCCTTCTTCCCCATTCACCCGCGCACAAAAAAGCGCATCGAAGAATTCGCCCTACAACCACCCTCAAACATCATCTTCACTGAACCGCTGGGATACCTGGAAATGTTAGTTTTAATGGAAAACGCACGCATTATCCTCACGGACTCCGGGGGGATCCAGGAAGAAGCCTGCACTCTGCAAGTTCCTTGCGTGACAATGCGCGAAGCAACCGAACGCCCGGAGAGCGTCGAAGTCGGCGGGAACGTCGTAGTCGGCACAGATCGCGTCAAAATAATGGAAGGCGTTGAAACAATGTTGAACAAACAAATAAATTGGCGCAATCCGTTCGGAGACGGACACGCCGGAGAAAAAATCACGGAAATAATCGAGAAATCAATTCAATGAAAATCTACGTATTAACAATCCATAATCCCGGCATTTCCTTCGGACCACAACTACGTCTCGAAGGATTTTTTAAAGAAGCCAGCAAACACGGACTGGAATTTTTCATGCCGAAATTTTGCGAACCTGCCAAACACTCAAAACTCAAAACACTCAAAATTCTCCTGGATTCCCTAATATTTCTAATAAAAAACAGGAAGAAAATCGATCTCATACATGTCGTAAGTCCACCATCATATCCGGGCCTTGTTGCAATCCTCGCAAAAAAGATTTTGGGGATCAAATACATCGTCGACATCGGCGATCCATGCGCAGAAAACATGGCTTTAATAAAAAATCTATCAAAAAAAAGCCTCAGATTTAAGTTCGCAAAGAGCATAGATAAAATATTATACAAAAACGCTTCGCATTTGATTCTGACATCGAAGGAAATTGAGAAATACATCCCGACTCACCCACCCCACACAACCATTTTGACAGGATTAAACTCCTCCTCCGCCATCACGCAAAAGGAACTCCCTCAAAACAAGAAATGCCTATACATAGGAAATTACGGCCCCCTTCAAAACTTAGAATACATAATAAGAGTTTTCGCAGAAGCCATAAAAGAAGACGCCGCAATTTCCCTCCACATTGTCGGCAACGGTGAACGAGAACACCTGGAAGAATTAGTGAGAGAACTTCAAGTCGAGAAAAGCATCCGCTTCTTCGACCCGGTACCACCATCCGAAATCCCAAATTTAGCTTTAGACTACGTCTGCGGAGTCGTATCCTTAAGCCTAAACGAATCACTCAACTACGCAATCCCAACAAAACTTCTAACATACCTAACCTTAGGCTTGCCCGTCTTCGGAACAGGAGGAAAAGCGGTAGAAGATTTAATTCGCAAAGCTGAAGCGGGCGTAATTAACTCAAAATCCCTTTTGAATCTGTTAAATAACAGAGAAAACCTCCTGAATTACTCAAAAAACGCCACTTCCTTCGCCAGACAAAACCTCACATTCGAAAACTGCGCCAATTCATACGCAGAGATCTGTAAAGGAACCTCCAAAATAATCTTGCAATAGAAAAAGCAATAAAGTATAGTACGCGTCGCTATGAAGAAAGATATACACCCGAAATACAACGAAAAAATTATTGCTAAATGCGGCTGCGGCGCAGAGTTTCTTGTTGGCTCGACGAAAGACGAAATCACAACTGAAATCTGCTCAAATTGCCACCCGTTCTACACAGGCAAGTCAAAACTCGTAGACTCAGCCGGACGTGTTGAAAAATTCCGCGCTGCTCAGGCAAAAGCGAAAGCCAAAACCAAGGCAAAAAAGAGCAAAAAAGACAGTGAAGAAAGCGAAGAGGAAGAAGTAAAGGAAGCCGCTTAATTCCAAACTTTAATATAATGGCAGGGAATTCTATAGGAACCGTCTTTAAGGTTACAACCTGGGGTGAATCCCATGGAAAAGCTCTTGGCGTGGTTATTGATGGTTGCCCGGCAGGCATCCTTATCTCAGAAAAAGATATCCAAAAAGAAGTTGATCGTCGAAAACCTCACGACCCCCGCATTTCAACATCGCGAAAAGAAAAAGACAAAATCGAAATCCTATCAGGAATATTTGAAGGCAAAACCCTAGGCACTCCAATCTCAATTATTGTCAGAAACAAAGATGTTCGCTCTCAAGATTATTCGAAATTAAAAGATGTTTTCAGGCCCGGCCACGCAGACTTCACGTACCAAATGAAATACGGATTTCGCGATTACAGAGGTGGCGGACGAAGTTCGGGCCGCGAAACAGTCGCAAGAGTAATGGCAGGCGCAGTTGCAAAACAAGTTTTTCTATCTCTCCAAGAAAGTAAAAAGCTAAAAATCTACGGGCACACAATCCAAGCCGGAGACGTCTTCGCAAAGAGTTTCTCAAAACCAGAAATCGAAAAAAATCCACTCCGATGTGCGGACAAAAAAGCAGCTTCTAAAATGCTAGAACTGGTCAAAAATATCAAAAAAGAAGGCGATTCAATAGGAGCAATTGTGGAAATTATCATCGAGAACGTCCCTCTGGGACTTGGCGAACCGGTCTTCGACAAACTGGACGCAGACTTAGCAAAAGCTTTCATGTCCATCGGAGCAGTCAAAGGAGTCGAATTCGGCAGCGGATTTAGTGCCGTCATGAAAAAAGGATCCGAAAATAACGACACAACATCAAACTTCGCAGGCGGGATTTTGGGTGGAATCTCAAACGGGAAAAGCATCATAGCTCGCCTAGCGATCAAACCTGTTCCTTCCATATCCATACAAGGCCGCCACGACATCTGCCTCGCACCAAGAATCATACCGGTAGCGGAAAGTATGGCTGCTATTGTGATCCTTGATCACCTGCTAAGAAATAGGGAACACTTCTAAGCTGTTTTCCGAACAGTTTTTTCAGGTTTTTCAAGAGCGCCCAATTCTTCTCCGTTTATGAATAAGGTTGGATTGCTGTTACTTTCTCCGTCGGACATGATAAAATTTCTACTCTCGATGTCTCTGTAAAATTCGGCCCATGTCAATAGTTTTCTTGTGGTTTTTGATTCTCTGGCTTTTATGATCCAGCTGTCTCCTGCCATTTTATCGTTTGACATATTTTCATTTGAACTCGAAAGCATTCTAATTGGGAAGTCTTTTGTCTCAGAATCTTCAAACCACAATTTGTTTAAGAGTCTTATGTTGTAATCGCTATAGCATGATTTAAATATGATTGTAGTTAACCATTTGTTACCTTCTTTTTGCTGTTTTACTCTCCTTTTTAATCGTTCAAATAATTTATCAATATTAAACCATTCTCCCCCAAAGGAAATAAAATTTTCCATCCCATGGCCGCCTATAATAAGCGTTGAATCTCCTTTAATCATTTCAAGCTTTGAAAACATACTTTCAATCGATTCATTATCTTCTCCATGACGTAAAGTCTCTACATGTAATCCTTGAATATCTTCTGCAAATATTTTATGTGCCTCCGAATTAAAACTGTCTTGGGCAAATAAGTACGAATGCGTTTCATCTTTTGGATTATGACTTAAAATCAACACCTCCCCTCTGTATACTGCCTCGTTTTCTATGTCTTTATATTTTCTTACCAAAGATTCAAAAGCCGGCTTATCTTTACTTTTACTTGTTTGTTCCAAAGTAATTAAAAATGAAAAATACAGACTTAATGGAATTTGTGGAGATCCTTGTTGCCTAAGAAAAGTAAGGTGATCTGTAGTGATTTTGTCCGAAAGCGTAAAATGCGTTAATTTATTATCCACACCCTTCCGGGCAATCTCTATTATAATTTTCTGATCTAAAGTTTGTGTTATTGTGCCTAAACCTATCAATAATTTTGCGCCTTTTTCTTGAAGAATTGTCTTAGAACTTTCCAGAAATTTCAGTGCAGTTTCTGTAAGTTTTTCTCTGCTGAATTCCGGAGATGAACCTTGTAAAATATTTAGAATAAAAGCGATATGTGAAAAGTACGCATCTTCTTTCTCCAGTAATTTTATCGGATCCAGGAAAGATGTTGCTTTGTTTAATCCCGGATCTGTTCGTATGTCATAACGTTCTCTCACCGCTTTTACCAGGAAAGTTTTTAGTCCTTGCATAATTCCTCTCGCATCTTTCAAGTCGCTTGGAGATATCGCTATCCGAAAATAAATTTCAGCAAAATCCTCTACATCAGAAAAACCAGTTCCCCCAAATTCTTCGCTTTGTGTAACTTTTTTAAATTCTGCGATAAATTCCTGATTTTCTATTGAAGCTACGACTTCCAAAAGTTCTTCGTAATTGCTGGTTTTTCCCGCCATTATTAACATGATGCCGTTTCTTTTTATCAAACTTTTTTCGTTATTTTGCACCGCCGCTAATCTTTGAATTAAATCCAACAGACTACTTATTGGCGGCTTCTGACTTATAGCTTTGTAGTATATCCCTGTAAGATTCGAATTGTAGCTATAATAAATATCGCGGCATTGTTCCCCACATAGCGCCATCGCTTTAACAAGTTCTTTGGCATTTTCTTTTGTTATCAAGAGAACGATTGTTTTCTTTTGAATGTCAGTTTCTATTTCAGCCAAATCGGGAATCATATCTACTATTGTTTGTTCATCAAGATCTCTGTCGAGCATTAATTTGATGATTTCATATGTCCGTTCCTGGAATTTTTTATTTTTTGTTTCTTGTACTTTTGTCATCTCCTCCCAGATTTTTTTATGTTTGGCAGCTTCTATAGCTGTTTTTGAAAATTCTTCAACTCCTAAATGATTACCTGGTAAGCATACAATTAATGACACATATTCCATTTCCGGGTCTGACTGTACATGGCTCAATGTGTCCAAAAATTCGTCCGAATCTTTCTCAGGAAAATATCCAAAAAGTCCCTTAATACATTCCAGACCTTTTCTTTGGAATTTTTTTAACGCGTTTAATTTTTTAAAATGCCGCTCTTTCATAGAGAATTCCGAAAATCCCCTTGTCATCAGTGCGAAGTATGAATTGTTTTCAGTATCCAAATATTCGCTATCTAATATTTCCAACGCAGTCAATATTGAATCCGGCCCCCATTTTGTGAATTCTCTGATGTGAGACTGGATTTTCCAGATTTCTATTTTTTTCTTTTTTGACAATGCTTTTATTCTGGCTATCAGTTTTCTTACTTTATCAAACCGCCACTCGCCTCTTTCGAAAAGAAGATATGCCAAATCCAAATCTTCATCTTCATTGTAACCTCTCAAAATTGTATTCAAGTCTTTCAGATTCCATTCATTACGAAAAGCTTTGTCATCTCTCCAATAATCTAGATAGTGCTCGAATTGTCCTCCCGAAAGACCTTTTGAAAATGACGTGAATAACATGAGCGTTTTTTTATCCATGAAGTAACTGGGGTGATCTATGACAAATTTCAAATATTCACCAAGCGCCCCAAGCCCCACCAATTTGAGTATCGGAATGAATTCCGGGAAATCTTCTTTTTTGACGAATCCATGTCCATTTAGCGCAAGCAATGTTTCTCTGTATTCCGGAGGCAATCTGTATTTGTCTAATTCTTTGTCGATTTCCGCCATACCGGTTTTTGGTAATTTGTCGCGTTTGCATTCCACTTTTGCATATAAATAATTTTCGTAATTTTTATCAAAACGGAATAACTGGAGTTCTTCTACTGTTTTTATCTCTTCCAGTGCGGCATCTATTAGATGCGGATGTTCATCAATTAATCTACTTAAAGATTTTCTGAGTTCTTCCGTCCCAAGATTTGTTTTATCCGGAGCATCAAAATATTGTCGCAATCTTTTCCTGAAACATTCTCCAATTTTCCCAAGATAATGATCATATTGTTCTTGGGTCAGATCCCGGTTTTGGTTTTGTTTTTGTCTTTGTTTTTGTCTTGTATCAGAGAGCTCACCGGATAACCTCGAAAGTTCATCGCGAAATTCCATGAGTGGTTGCAGTTCCGGCTTTGTAGAGCGCTTTGGCAGATAGTCCAGGGTTCCTTTGATTCCATCAATAATCCATGATAATTCCGAGTCCAGTTTTGATAGATGAATTTTGAAGGCCGAAAGATCTTTTAATTCGGATAGAGATACAGTTTTTTCGAGAAATTGTCGGTTTTCACCATAATTTGTGTCCTGGCTTTGATATAGATGTAAGTATTTTGAGGTCTCTCCCCCGATTTCGAACGATATTTCTATTTCCCCATTAGGTTTGAAATATAGATGATATGTAAAATGATCTTTTTCTATTTCGTATGAATGAACTTCTCCTCCAGCCTTTTCGTTTTTATATTTTCCGTAGCTGACAATTTTGCACGAACCAGCTATTCCCAAACTTTTTAACAAATCTTGACCGTGGTTAATAGCCTGGCGTTCTTCTTTTTCCATTATGGCCAGAAGTGACTCCCAGTATTCGTCAGCTGTTTTTTCTGCATCGGAGTAGTATTTTTCCTTTTTCGCTTTTTGATCTTTGTAAACCGTTTCCAATTCTTGTTTTTTTGCAGTAAGTGCCGGATCATTCGTTTCATCTATGTATTTGTTTATCAACGTATAGACAGTTTCGAAAAAAAGATCCACTTCCTCAGCTGAATCTATCACTTCCGGAATTTCCCCTTGCGCATATTGTTCCAGTAATTTTGTTCTATTTTCGGCTTCTTGTATTGCCGTTCTTTTTATTTCCTCAAATTTTTTTGGATTCTCTGGTGGCATATTTAAATTAGTGGATTTAAAGATTGTCTTTTTGTTCTGATTGTTTTAATTTTCGCGCTTCTGCAGATTTTTTTTGCTTCTTCACTTATTTTAGTGATTTTCTGCTTGGTTTCTTGGTTGGAATTTAAAAAGTTGTTTTTTAAATCATCAAGTGACTTATCAGCCTTTAATAATATTGAGAGAAATTCTTGCTTGTCTTTAACCGATTTGTGTAACAACTTTTCCAGGAAAGATTGTCTTTGAACCGGATCCGGAAGCTTTATTCGTAAAAGCAAACTAATCGTAAATACCTTTGCAAGCGTTTGGTCTATATGCATGGGATATCAAGTTAATATCTCAGCATTATAGCATTTTTTCACTGGAAAATGAAGGAATTATATCTGAGACACCAGCCGCTTCAACGTCCCCTCCCCCGCAAACAAACAATTGACTCCATCAGCCGCAAGTGTTATCATGTAATACTCATTAACAACCCACCAAATATGTCAAAAATGAAGGAGATCGCAGATAAAGCATATGAAAAAGGTGCCGCAGCAGGTAAGGGCTTTGTCGGAACAAGACTTGGAGCAGTATGGGGAGGTGCTACCGATATATTAAAAACAGGTTGGAACTCAGCAATTTCTCACATAAGCACAAGCGAGACCCCGGGAAGCAAAGGCGTTCTTGGGATAATTAAGGATACAGCTATCGCGATCAAGGATACATTGTCATGGTCATCAGATAGAGGCCTATTAAACTTCAGTGGAACTTCATTAAACCCACTCGGAACCAAAACATGGGCACTTAATCCCTTTGACAGGTTAAGAAGATTGGCAGCAGGATTTACAGAAACAGGCACAACCTTGGTTGCAGGAGGGTCAAAACTAGTTCTGCCTGAAAGATATGGCCTAACGATAGAGGGATTATCAAAAGGAATAAGTCGAGCTGCAATGGGCATAGTTACAGGAGATTTTGGCCCATACATGAATAAAGCCAAGTTTACAGGAGCAGCTCACGCACCGGCAGCCCACGCACCGGCCGCGGCCTAATCTACTCATAAATCTCAAATAGTGCTAAAGTACAAAACGCTTTAGCATTTTCTTTATGTTCGAATTCAAAATCAACAAAAAACAGAAGAATTCCGAAGCCCGAACCGGCGTTTTCTCAACACCTCACGGAAAGATACAAACTCCCGTTTTCATGCCGGTCGGAACCAGGGCAACGGTAAAAACACTCTCCCCTGACGAACTTAAAGAACTCAACACAGAAATTATCCTCGCAAACACGTATCACCTGATGCTTCGCCCGGGAGAAAAAACGATCAAGAAGTTCAAAGGACTTCACAAATGGATGAATTGGGATCGCCCAATCCTTACTGACTCGGGCGGCTTCCAAGTTTTCTCGCTAGATCAAGAAAAAGGCCTCGGCAAAAACGTACCGAAAAACACAC
>Ga0265296_1003432_pt1 | contig 14696 bp, 12 predicted proteins | sample MunlanPumphouse1_FD_189073 | JGI IMG/M metagenome (GOLD analysis project Ga0265296, IMG submission 189073) | Groundwater microbial communities from a municipal landfill in Southern Ontario, Canada - Pumphouse #1 | ecosystem: Environmental > Aquatic > Deep subsurface > Groundwater | place... | reverse complement strand
GGATTCGTCCTGTTGTGAAAGAAGATGATATAATGAAACTGGCAAAGGAGAAGTTTTGATTTTAATATTTCAGTTCTACCTTCAGTACTTCTTTTTCCCCGATAAGCACATTTCTAACATCATAAATTAAGGGAGTGGTAACCTTTTTGCTGAGAACCACTCTTGTTACTGAATTGGCTGCAAGGGTAACATTAGCCGGAGCATTTGCAATACCATTGGTAAGATAGAATGGAATATCTGAATTATTAGTCACTTCAAAAAACAGACTTTTGTCGTTCTGGTAAAAGGGCTTGCCAACAGAGATACACTGATAAAAAAACGGTTTGGCATATTCTTCTTTTCCAGCCAGAATATCTCTGAAGTACACCAAGGTACGACCGGCAAACATTGCTTCTTTAAGGGAATCGTGATTTCTTTTTTTTGCAAAAACAAGGGTCATCGGCCTGTTTGTATCTTCCGGTTTTGAATAAATCTCACTTATTGTCCCATGGACATCACTGTTGCCCATCAGTGCAAGGTTGTTTTGTTTGCATAATGTAAAAACAAGAGGATAATATTCGCTGTCGTTAAAAAATTCAATTCCGTGCAGCCATCCGTTCTTTATAAGTCTTTCATGAATATCGTACATTTTGGGAATACCGTCAGGCTGTTGCGATTTCCATCCGGGGTGGTTCCACTGCAGGAAAGCGCCTTGTTTAATCGCTGCTTCAAAAGAGTCCCATACTGAGTCTTTTGCAATAATTGATGCATCCTTGATAAACAGTGCATTAAAATGTCCGGGAGGCATTTTCCTTGTGATCTCAGTACCATGTACAAGAATAAGATTTCTTTCTTTTGCGTATCCCTCTGTAATTTTCCAGGCCGCATTAAAGTCAACAGGAATAAAATCCTCTTTTGGGGTGTATTCAAGATGATCAGTAATTGCAATGGCATCAAGACCATCACGCAATGCCTCATCGATTCTCACTGTCGGCCAGACATTTCCATCGGAAAAGACCGTATGCATATGAAAATCACACTTCAGAGTAACATACCCTGGTAAATCAGGTAAATGAACAGTTTTCCTTTGAGCATTAACTAACGAGGTGAGGGAAACAAATAGTAAAACAATGATTATCAGTTTTTTCATGTCTTGTTATTATTTAATTTGTAACTTATCAGTTGGAAGCCCTAATATCAGTTTGGAATTACGAATTACGAATTACGAATTACGAATTATCTTATCTCAATTCGTAATTTCTAATTTCTAATTTCTAATTGATCCGTCTTCCGACTCTGATAATGCTTTTGACAAATTTACCTTTTAAAAGATACAATACAAAAGAGAAAGAAGGATTTTTCTTTATTTCTGAGGGATAACAGCACTACCCGGTGATAATAATATGTGGCCTATAATTTGATATATTTGTAAAAACATTTCATCTGTGAGACTAATATTTTCAATATTGGTAATATTTCTTTTTGTCACTAATGTTACAGGACAGAAGGATACATTAAAACAAAAGAATGATACTTTGCCGGAAAGTTTTTACCTTTTACAGAAAGTGAAAAGAAATGGAGTAACCATGCCAGAAGTTGAAATCAAAGAGGTAACTGTTGTTGCCCGGCCAAGGAGTGCCGGAAGAAATGAATATCGAAAATACGAAAGACTCATCTATAATATTAAAAAGGTATATCCTTATGCATTAATAGTAAGGATAAGGTTGAACCAGATCAACGAGGAAATGAAGAACATTACTAATGAAAAAGCGCGTAAGGATTATATTAAAAATGTTGAAAAGGATGTATTTGCAGAATATGAAGATGATTTGGTGAATATGACAATAACACAGGGAAGACTTCTTATTAAGCTGATTGACAGGGAGACACAGAACACCTCGTATTCTTTGATCCGCCAATATCGTGGAAAGTTTTCCGCTGCTTTCTGGCAGGGTATTGCCCGTATTTTCGGTTCAAACCTTAAAGAAGAATATGACGCTTATGGTGAAGATGCCCTGATAGAATCGATCATCAGAGAAATTGATGCCGGCGAATTGTAAATTCTGCTTCAACCATGACCAGTGTATAAGCCAACCGGTAAATTCATTATATAAATTTACAAAAGGAAATGAGTACTGCTTCTTCCTATGCCTGTCTCATAATTTTTATATTTTTGTTGGAATAAAATTATATACTCCAGGATATCAGATGACAGATACATTTGAGGCGAAAGGCAAACGAAAAAAACTTGTTGCAGAGCTCAGGCAGAAAGGAATTAATGATGAAGAGGTATTAAGAGCCATCGATACAGTTCCCAGGCATCTTTTTATGGATCTTGCATTTCTTATTCATGCTTATGTCGATAAAGCTTTTCCTATAACATCGGGTCAGACAATATCACAACCTTATACAGTGGCAGTCCAGACCTCTCTGCTGAGGGTGAAAAAGAGAGATAAAGTTCTTGAAATAGGAACCGGCTCAGGTTACCAGGCTGCGATACTCGCTGAGATGGGAGCAAAAGTTTATACTATAGAACGCTTCAGAGAGCTTTTTGTAAAAGCCCAGAGAACACTGACATCCCTCGGTTATTCAGCAGATTTCTTTTACGGCGACGGGTATGAGGGTAAGCCTCAGTATGGTCCATACGATGGTATTATTATCACAGCAGCCGCTCAGGAGGTTCCCCAGACACTACTTCAACAGCTTAAGATTGGAGGAAGGCTCGTAATACCTCTTGGCAATTCGGGTTCACAGGTCATGACTGTTGTGGAACGGACAGGATCAGATAGCTTCGAGTATTCAGAGCATGGATATTTTGTTTTTGTGCCAATGTTGAAAGGAACTGTAAACGGTAAATAATTTACTATGGAGATTTTTAAGCTTGTCTTTTCCCCTATTGAGGTCAATACATATATACTTGCCGATCAATCAGGAGATTGCGCAATTATCGATTGCGGTTGTTATAATAAACATGAATCTGAAGAACTTACCGGATTTATTAAGAATAAAAATCTTAATCCGGTACTACTGTTAAATACACATTGCCATCTCGATCATATTTTTGGAAACAAGTTCGTTCTGGACAGGTATAATCTGAAAACTTTTTCCAGTGAATATGATGAAATGAACAGGAAAAACTCTGTGCAACATGCGATGCTTTTTGGTTTAAATATGGATGATCCACCTGAACCTGCAGGCTTCATAACTGACAATCAGGTAATAACTTTCGGAACCACAGAACTTGTGGCTCTTCATGTTCCGGGTCATTCTGCAGGAAGCCTGGCTTTTTACAGCGAAAAAAATAGCTGCGTTTTTACCGGTGATGCCCTCTTTGCAGGAAGTATTGGAAGATCTGATCTGCCTGGTAGTGATCATGATACACTAATAAAAAGCATCAGGAATAAATTGTTTATTCTTCCTCCGTCAACTGTCGTGTACCCGGGGCATGGAAATGAAACAACAATTGAAAGGGAAATGAAATCAAATCCTTATTTTGCATAATATAAATCCTGTTAATTTTGCAAAGAATTTCTTATCATTAAAACTTTAATGACTTTCTAAATTTTTAAATTTGCTCCCCCTGGGGATGGGGTAAATAAATTGATTTTCAAGCGATTTGTAATAATTGTAAATTAATAGACTGATAAAAAAAGTGTTAATAATATAAACTCAAATATATGCCATCAGATAAGTTTGTTAACCGTCATAATGGTCCGCGTGATAATGAGTTGCCGCAGATGCTGAAAACTATTGGCGTTAATTCGCTCGACCAGTTAATTGAAAAAACAGTTCCGGAATCAATTATGCTCGAAAAGCCACTCAGTCTTCCGGAAGCAATGAGTGAATTCGAATATCTTAATCATATCAAATCTCTTGGTCAGAAGAATAAAATGTTCCGTTCCTTCATCGGTCAGGGATATTATGGCGTTGCTCCTCTGTCGGTGATCATCCGGAATGTCTTGGAAAATCCTTCATGGTACACATCGTATACTCCTTATCAGGCTGAAATTTCGCAGGGGCGGCTTGAAGCTCTCCTGAATTTTCAGACAATGATAATTGAACTTACCGGTATGGAGATCGCCAATGCCTCACTGCTCGATGAATCAACGGCAGCAGCTGAGGCAATGATCATGATGTTCAACGCAAGATCACGTGCTGCTGTAAAGGCAGGAGCAAATAAGTTTTTTGTTGATGAGGATGTTTTTCCACAGACGCTTGATGTAATTAAGACACGTTCCAATCCGCTCGGTATTGAACTTATTATTGGGAAATATAATGAGGTTGCTTTTAATGAGATGTTTTTCGGATCACTGGTTCAATATCCTGCTGCTTCGGGTCAGATCAGGGATTATAAGGAATTTACTGACAGGGCTCATGCTGCCGGAACGCTGGTAGGAATAGCTGCCGACCTGATGAGCCTTGCTTTGCTCACTCCTCCCGGAGAATGGGGTGCTGATATTGTTGTTGGTTCAAACCAGAGGATGGGTCTGCCGATGAGTTTCGGAGGTCCACATGCCGGATATTTTGCAACAAGAGATGAACTTAAACGAAGCATGCCAGGTCGTATTATCGGTGTATCGATTGATGCACAGGGGAATAGTGCGTTAAGGATGGCATTGCAGACAAGAGAACAGCATATCAAACGCGAGAGGGCAACATCAAATATCTGTACTGCCCAGGCTCTCCTTGCTACCATGTCGGGAATGTATGCCCAGTACCATGGGCCTGATGGGTTAAAAAATATCTCCACGCATATCCACAAATCAGCCTGCACCATTAGTTGTACTCTTAAAGAGTTGGGATATAAGCAATTAAATTCCATGTATTTCGATACAATTAAAATTGGTCTTCCTGGTGGCATTTTGGCAGATAGTATAATGAAACTGGCACTTGAAGCAGAAATGAACTTCTACTATCCCGGTGATAATTCGGTAATCATAAGTACGGATGAGATAACTACTATTAAAGAGATAAACACCATTGTTGAGATATTCGCAAAAGAAACAGGTAAAAAACCGGTTCCGGTTAACTCTTATTGTGACTGCAAATGCATTGAGGAGAAGTTCCTCAGGAAATCAGCTTTTTTAAAGGAGGGAAATTTTCACAGGTACTACAGCGAGACTGAGATGATGCGGTATATTAAAATGCTTGAAAGAAAAGATTTTTCTCTTACGCATAGCATGATTTCTCTCGGCTCATGTACAATGAAACTTAATCCAGCAAGTTCAATATTTGCAATGAGCTGGCCTGAATTCGGGAATATTCATCCATTTGTTCCAAAAGATCAGGCAAAAGGATATTATCAGATTATGGATGAACTTGGTGAAGCTCTTAAGGAAATTACAGGATTTTCAGCAATCTCTTTTCAACCCAACTCGGGTGCTGCAGGGGAGTATGCCGGATTAATGGTAATCCGCGAGTATCATTTGACCAGGGGGGAAGGACACAGAAATATAGTTCTGATTCCATCATCAGCTCATGGAACAAACCCGGCAAGTGCCGCTATGGCAGGGATGCAGATTGTGGTTGTTGATTGTGATGAAAAGGGCAATATCAATGTTGAAGACCTGAAGAAAAAGGCTGAGGAACATAAAGCTGACCTCGCCTGTTTCATGATTACCTATCCTTCAACCCATGGCGTATTTGAAGCCGCAGTTACTGAAATGTCGGATATCATCCATGCAAATGGCGGACTGGTTTATATGGACGGGGCGAATATGAATGCTCAGGTCGGACTAACCAATCCCGGACATATCGGAGCTGACGTCTGTCATCTAAACCTTCACAAAACCTTCGCCATACCTCATGGTGGTGGTGGACCAGGAATGGGTCCCATCCTTGTAAATGATAAACTGGCTGAGTTCCTGCCTTCCCACCCGGTTGTTAAAACAGGTGGCAGCCATGGTACCACAGCAGTTGCCGGTGCTCCCTTCGGAAGCGGACATGTACTTACAATTTCTCATGCCTATGTGATGATGATGGGTTCTTACGGATTAACCCTGGCGACGAAATATGCCATACTTAATGCCAATTATATTGCTGCATCATTGAAAGGATGGTTCAAAACTCTTTATACCGGAACTGAAGGATTTGTTGCACATGAGATGATTCTCGATTGCAGGAATTTTAAAACAGAAGCAGGTATTACAGAAGCGGATATTGCTAAAAGATTGATGGATTATGGATTCCATGCACCAACTCTATCATTCCCTGTTCACGGAACACTTATGGTGGAACCTACTGAATCCGAGTCGCTTCAGGAACTCGATAAGTTTGTAAGTGCCCTGAAATCAATCTGGAATGAGATACAGGAAATAAAAGATGGTAAAGCGGATAAGGAGGATAATGTTCTGCATAATGCACCACATACTGTTATGGTTGTAACAGCCAACGAATGGAACCATGCCTATGACCGCCAGAAAGCTGCTTTTCCGCTTAAATGGGTCATTGAGAACAAGTTCTGGCCAACGGTAGGTCGAATAGATGATGGCTATGGTGATCGTAATCTTGTTTGTACATGCGATCCGATTGATTCATACAGGATGGAGACGATGAAGAAATAATTATCATATCTTTCACTTATTTATTTTTTGAACTAGCTTTTAATTATTATGCGCAATTCTTCATGGAATGATCTGGTTGCTCTGATTGACGGGAAAAAACTGAACTATCAGCCGGTAGGTTTTATTATTGACAGCCCGTGGATACCCGACTGGTATGGGATATCAAATATCGATTTCTATTCATCCGATGAACATTGGCTGAAATCGAACCTGAAAGCTGTTAACACATTTCCAGATGTTTGGTTTATGCCTGCATTCTGGTCAGAATATGGGATGTGCACCGAGCCTTCGGCGTTTGGTTCAAGAATGATATTTCTTGAAAAAAGTCTTCCTCATGCTGAAAAAATTCTTTCAGGCATTGAAGGGGCAGATTCGCTTCCGCAACCAAATGTCAAGACTGATGGATTATTACCATTTATGATCAACCGCCTGAAAAACAATCAGGAGGCAATCATCAAGGCCGACCATCAGATAAGGTTTGCTATAGCCAGAGGCCCTCTGAATATTGCCAGTTTTCTGATGGGGACAACAGAATTTATGATGGCAATTGCGATGGATCCCGATGGTACACACAGGCTTCTTAAAAAAATCACCGGTTTTATCTGCGACTGGTTAGCCTGGCAGAAAGAGTGTTTCCCATCTATTGACGGAGTTTTGATACTTGATGATATTATTGGTTTTGTAGGGGAGATGGAGTTTAATGAATTTGTTCTTCCATATTTAAAAAAAATATTCAGCAGCATAGATGTAAAAGTGCGTTTTCTTCATAATGATGCAGATGGGCTGATAACAGCAAAATATTTGAGGGAGATGGGTGTAAATATGTTTAATTTCTCTTTTGAACACTCTCTTGGTGAAATACGTAAACTGGCAGGCCCTGAGGTTGTTCTTGTCGGCAATATCCCCCCCAGGGATGTTCTGGCTGGTGGTACCCCTGAACAGATAAGAGCTGCTGTTCATAAGGCTTTTGGAGAAATTACTGATTACAGCAGGATAATATGGTCGGCTGGCGGAGGTATGCCACCCGATGTTAGTACTGAAAATATCAATGCATTTATTGATGCGGTGAAAGAACGCTCTGAATAATACTGCGACGAGTCCATTAAGTTGCTCAAAAGCTGGTATTTATTCTTCTTAGTGAACCTTGGTGTCTCTGCCTGCCGGCAGGCAGGTTAGTGCCTCGTGGCAGAAAAAATGATGTAAAAAATAAAAAAACGAAACTATGAAAAAACTACTTTTAATAATCTTTACAGTTACTTTGGTTCTATCCTCTTGCGGAACCAGTGGCTCAAAAGAACAATCAGCTAAATCCGATACTTCAATGGAAAACACAAGTCTTGTGAAATTATTAACAGTAGACCCCGGCCATTTTCATGCTGCCCTGGTTCAGAAAATTATGTATGACCAGGTATCTCCCGAGGTTCATGTATATGCTCCGGAGGGACCTGATTATCTGCAACATCTTGGTAGGATTAATTCTTACAACTCCAGACCGGTAAATCCGACATCATGGAATGAGATAGTTTATACCGGTTCTGATTTCTTTGAGAAGATGCTTGCCGAAAAAGCCGGGAATGTTGTTGTATTATCAGGGAACAACAGGAAAAAAACAGAATATATTACAAAATCGGTCAATGCCGGGCTCAATGTTCTGGCCGATAAGCCAATGATAATAATCCCTGAAGATTTTCCTGCACTTGAAGCTGCCTTCACAACTGCTAAGGAAAAGGGAATCCTGTTATATGATATAATGACAGAGAGATACGAAGTGACCACCATTCTCCAGAAGCTTCTCTCACAAAAAACTGAAGTCTTTGGTACTTTGATGACCGGGAGTAAAGAGGACCCGGCTGTAACCAAGGTGAGTGTTCATCATTTCTCAAAGATTGTTTCAGGAAGTCCGTTGCTTCGTCCGGCATGGTTCTTTGATGTTGAGCAGCAGGGAGAAGGTATTGTAGATGTTACAACCCATCTGGTTGACCTTGTACAGTGGGAATGTTTTCCGGAACAAATCTTAAGCACAGGCGATATTACGATGGTTGCGGTAAAAAGGTGGCCCACACTTATCTCACAGGAAGAGTTTAAAGGAGTTACAGGTTTCGATAATTTCCCCGATTATCTGCAGAAAGATGTAAAAGACGGGAAGCTTAATGTCTTCTCAAACGGAGAGATGGTTTATCAGATAAAAGGAATTTTTGCAAAAGTATCAGTAGAGTGGAAATACCAGGCCCCTCCAGGAGGTGGTGATACACACTATTCAGTTATGCATGGGACAAAGTGTGATCTGGTTATTAAGCAGGGCGCAGAGGAAAAATTTCTGCCTACACTTTATGTTGAGAATTTAAAAGGTATAACAATGAATGACTTCACTACAAAATTAAAAGAAGTTGTTGGAGCCTTGCCTTATGATAGTATTCAGGTAGAGTCAGTTAACAAAAATATGCTTAAAATTAGTATTCCTAAAAAGTACAGGGTAACCCATGAAGACCATTTTGGTCAGGTAACTGCAAAATTCCTGGAATATCTGAAGGATGGTAAACTACCCGAATGGGAAGTACCGGGAATGATAACGAAATATTATACGACAACCAGTGGTTTGAAGATGGCAAAAGGGAACTAATAATAGTTATCCAGAAAATCCTGCTCAGAAGAACACGAGAGTATTTGCGAAGCTTTTGCAGATTACAGCTGCCTGCCGGTAGTGAACTCTCCACGGATGGGCGTGTGCGGCTATACCGGTGGAAGCATTGATTTAGAAAGAGATGGTGCTTATAAGAAAAAGTAAAAGAACATCTTATATTACTTCATCGAACTTCCAGTCATATTGATACTATTTATAATTTACACCCAAAGATTGAATAATATGGAACTATCAAAAAAAGATAAGAAAACAGCCCGTAAAATTATTGAATCAGGATTGCAACAAGAATTCGCAAAAGCATTATTTGATGTTGATACTATTTTAACCGGATGGAAAAACAAATCAAAAAATAATCGTGATGCTTATCATTCATTATATAAACACATTATTGATTTTGATAAGCATATAGCAAGAAGGTATGATGGAATGACAGGTTCAAAATATCTGTTTATCATAGCCGCGCAATTGCTGGATGGAGTTATTTCAGAAAATGATTTAAGTGATCTGTCAGATGAAGTACGGCAAGCAATAAAAATGATTGCCGATATTTAATCCTCCCAAAAAATCAGATAATGAGCAACAACACCTTTTCAATAGTAAGCAAAGTCTGGTTATTCTGTAATCCCCTGCGCGAGGTAGGCGTAGGTTACGGAGATTATTTAGAGCAACTAACCTATTTTTTGTTTATAAAAATGGCGGATGAATACTGTAAACAGCCTTATAATCGCGAACTGAATATTCCTAAAGCATACATATTCACTTGACGCCCTACTGATTTATTCCTCTTTACATTATTGCTTATCTGCTGATCATTTTTGTTACCTTCGTATGCGTCAACTTGATATAAAACACTATTACGTTAGCAAAAACACATCACAATATGACTAAATTCTTGCTTCCCCAAATTTCTTGTATTCACTTAACATGAAGACTTTCACTACCTTTATAGAGCATTTCTGATAATTCACCGTCATTTGTATTGCACGCACAACTTTTAAAGAAAATTGGGAATGTGGAAAATAATAACCTTTAAAAATTAACTTATTATGAAAGTGCTTTTTATTATTCTTCTTTTATTTATCAATTTGATTCTTGTCGGTCAAGATTATTCTAATAGATATTCACTCGGAGAACGATACGCATTAGTAATCGGTATTTCTACATATAAAAACAGTGCAAATAGTCTCGGCTTTGCGCAAAAAGACGCTGTTGATTTTCAGAATGCACTACTCCATTATGGAATGTTTAAAAAAGAAAATGTCAGGCTATTAGTTAACAAGGATGCTTCAAGAGAAAATATTAGAAAGAACATAGAAGGGTGGTTAAGAAGCAAGGCAAATAAAAACGATATGGTAATAATCTTTTTCAGTGGACACGGAACTCAGATCCCAGATACTGATGGTGATGAAGATGACGGTTTAGATGAATGCTTAATTCCATACGATTTTGATAATCAGGATTACTCTTCAGTAATTTGTGATGATATTTTTGCATATTGGGTCCGAAATTTACAATCTGAAAAAATCCTTTTAATCTTTGATAATTGTTTTAGTGGTGGTGCAGCTAAAGAAAAAGGTGTATTACTCTCAGGAGTCAAAGGAAATATCGGGAAAGACGATTTTATAAAGGATATTTCTAGAGAACTCCCTCGGAAAGGAACCGCCCTCCTTGCAGCTAGCAAAGCTGATCAGGTTTCATTTGAAAGTAATGAATTTTAAAATGGAGTTTTTACACATTTTCTTTTAAATTCAATATCATCTGCTTCAGATAACAATTTTAATAGAATTATAAGCGCAAGAGAGTTATTTTATGCAACTAGAGAAAAAACTCTCGAATTTTCAAAAACTAATTATAAAAGGGAACAAGAGCCAATTTTTTTAGATATGCTAGTGGAAGATTTAGAACTTTTCTACTTACCAAGCGAAAAGAAAATACCAACTGAAAATAAAAATATTGAAGCTTTGAAATACAGAGCTGATCAAGAAAAAGATTTATCAAAAAAAATGATGCTTTTTAAACAACTTTGGGACTTTAATCCAGATGATGAAGAAATCAACTTAAGGCTGGCTGGACTCTATGAAAGCACTGGTAATTATTTAAAAGCGATTGAACATTACAAATATATTCTGGCGTCAAAATATCATGGCTATGGAATTAGTCCACCTGTACCTGCACTTATTGGTCAACTATATAGCAAAACTGGTGAAAATGATTTAGCAATTACCTATTTTACCCAAGCAATTAAAGATAGCCCAAATAATCCTTCATTATACAATGAAATAGCTGACCTTTATCTAGCTAATTATGATACTTTAAGAGCTGTCCAAAATCTTAATAAATCGATTAACCTCCAGCCACTTCAAAAGGATCCATATTTATCATTATTTTTTCTTCATTTAAATTATGAAGATTTCGAGGTGGCTAATAAAATAATAAGCAATAGCTATAATATTAATTTGAACGATTTTGGAACTCTCTACTGCTACTCGTTGGCTCAAAAATACATTTCCAAAATCCCTTTGAGCGATAGTGTCCTGTATTCCATTGAACAAAACTCGGGAATTAAAAAGAGATTGTCTGAAGTCACCGATTTTAATTCTAACGGAGATTATTATTATTATGGAAGACAATTAACACAACAAGAAAGACGATTACAAATAATTCAGGATGCTATAACAGATTATCCTTATTATGATGGTTTTTATAAAATTTACATACAATTTGTAGTTGACAATAAGATTAATAAAGACATTAAACTTTACAAAAAAAAGTATTTGTTTTATTCAAAACTTAATCCGGACTACACATTTATAAATAAATATGTTAAATAATTCTTCAAAATTTTTATTGGATTCTATCTACAAATTGATAAAGTACTTTTGCTAACACGGTCAATTGGGGTAATTTGTTTGTCACGGTATTTGCTAAGTAACCTTGACAGTTTACTAAATGCTTAAACTATCTAATTATCTAATAACTATCTCTTTGTACCGCGATCGTGATAAAGCCCCCCGTACGACCGAATTCTTACATGATGGAGAATTCGGAGGATATTGACCCTCTGAAAATGGATTAAAAAATGGTATTTTTTGCCGGATTTCGTATGACATTCCGGCAATATTGACCCCTCACGATCAAGAAAGATAACGGTAATGATTTCTTTGAAAAACTTACAGATTGAGTAACAAAAAACCTGTCGGTTTTAATTCACGGCAGGTCTCGTTTTTAATCAACACTGGTCTATCCGGGTTTTTTCCTGAACAGCTGATTACGTGAGTTGGTTAAAAGACTCTTAAGAAAATATGAAAGTGCTGCACTAATGCCGGCAATAACAACAGGCTTAAAAGTGGGCGATTCAAAAACTGCTCCTGAATCAAGTATTAAGTAAAACTAAATGCAACTGTTTTTTAACAGGCTATTGAACCTACCAAAATAAAACCATAATATTGATTAAATTTGTACTATGAGAACTGAAGTAAATGTACATGCTAACATGCTTACCTGGGCCATTACCCGGGCAGGGTATGAATTGCATGAGTTTAGTGCCAAAGTTCCCAAGGTTCTGGAGTGGATTGAAGGCACTAAAAAACCAACCGTAAAACAGTTGGAAACCTTTTCTAAAAAAGTTCATTTGCCGTTTGGCTACCTTTTTTTAACCGAACCCCCAAAAGAGAAATTACCCATACCTTTTTACAGAACGAATAATACTCCGGCGACACAGGTAAGTGTAAATGTGTACGACACCATCCTTCTAATTCAACAAAGACAAGACTGGCTGAAAGATTATTTAAAAGACAATGAATTTGAAGCTTTGTCTTTTGTGGGTAAGTTTCATAACCGCTACAATGTTCAGGAAATAGTTACCGACATCCGAAAAAACCTTGGCTTAAATGAAAATTGGGCAAGTAATTTTAGAACATGGCAAGAGGCTCTTGATCATCTGATTCAGCTCATTGAGGACAAAGGAATAATTACAGTATTTAATGGAGTAGTTGAAAACAACGGCCACAGAAAAATTCCTGTTAATGAATGTCGTGGATTCGTATTAGTTGACAAATTGGCTCCCTTCATGTTTATCAACAATGCTGATGGCAAGTCCGCCCAAATGTTTACTATTGTTCATGAATTAGCTCATATTTGGACAGGGCACAGTGCCGGCTTTGATTTCAGAAAACTTCAACCTGCTAATGATCCCATTGAATTGCTTTGCGACAAGGTTGCAGCAGAATTTTTAGTTCCCGAAAATACTTTTAATGAAGTCTGGAGTTATAATCCAAGTATAAAATATGCTTCCAGATATTTTAAAGTCAGTGAAATAGTCATTGCAAGAAGGGCATTAGATACAGGGAAAATCACAAAAAAACAGTTCTTCTATTTTTACGAAGAATACACCAGCAGAGAGATTACAAAAAAAGAAAATCAAAGTCCCGGTGGAGACTTCTATGCCACCACTAAAAAAAGGTTAAGCATAACCTTTGCAACTCACATTAACAATGCAATAAAATCCGGCAAACTTTTATATCGGGATGCATATAAACTTACCAGTTTAAAGGGCGACACTTTTCAAACATTTTTTTCTAAGCACTTTTGACTGGCATGGGAATTTATGTAGTTGATAGCAATTTTTTTATTCAGGCTCATAGAGTGAGTTACCCATTGGATGTAGCCTTCAGCTTTTGGAATAAGGTTAAACAGCTAGCGGAAGAAGGCAAGATTATCAGCATTGATAAAGTAAAAAACGAGATTTACGATAAAAACGATGCTTTAGAAGAATGGTGTAAAGCAAAATTGCCGGAAGATTTCTTCAAAGAATCATCGGAGGTGATGGCAGCATACGGACAGGTTGCAGCTTGGGCAATTTCAAGGAGTTCCCACTACCTGCCAAATGCCCTGAATGAATTTTTAGACGCAGATGAAGCAGATGCTTTTATTGTTGCGTATGCTCTATCTGACCCTAACAATCGAATTGTAGTTACACAAGAAATCAGTCAACCAAATAGAAAAAATAAAATTAAAATTCCAGAAGCTTGTATTTCTTTGAATGTTCGGTTTGTAAATACAATGGATATGTTCAGACAATTACGAGAAACATTCTAAAACCAACGCATTTTGTAAACACATTGCCAAAGCCCCACAGGCCAACGCTTAAACCAAAGCTTTGTCAAAGAGCCAAATCCTCTTTCACTCGATGATGTGAAAAAACTATTATTATTCAAGATGGTAAGATTAACACTCAGATGAATTACTCCCCTGACAATATAAACTTTTTCAAATCCCTTTTCCTTGGCAGGCAGGATGTATATGCTACCCATTGGGAAAAAGACGGTAAAAGTGGTTATATGCCTGCATACAAGGTTGACTGGAGTGATTACAGGAAACACACGGCCACTGGAGGAACTTTTAAGGATTATACAAAGAAAGAGTATCTGCCTTTTAGTAATGAAGTAATTCTACGTCATTTTCTGGGAAGCGAAACAATTGGCGTTTATCCGCTATTAGAAGATAATACTTCA
>Ga0265296_1003431_pt1 | contig 14696 bp, 11 predicted proteins | sample MunlanPumphouse1_FD_189073 | JGI IMG/M metagenome (GOLD analysis project Ga0265296, IMG submission 189073) | Groundwater microbial communities from a municipal landfill in Southern Ontario, Canada - Pumphouse #1 | ecosystem: Environmental > Aquatic > Deep subsurface > Groundwater | place... | reverse complement strand
TGAGAGTGATGACGGCGCCGTCGCCTGTTGCGACTGGCTGCCCAATCCCCTCTCCCGTGGAATAATTTATCGTTGACCGATTGGGGTAACCGGTGTCAGGAAGATAGAGGGATTGGAACGACCGTGTCAATACCCCAATGAAATGGAGAGACGGGATGCCCAAAAAACCTTGGCTGGCGGCGCTTCTACTGGCATTTGCGATGCCCGCGAGTCCAGCCTCGGCCGCCGACGCAGCGCCGCTGGCGTTCCCCGGCGCGGTTGGTCCCGCCGCCTACACCGTCGGCGGACGCGGCGGCCAGATCCTGCGCGTCACGACCCTCGCCCCCGATGGCCCGGGATCGCTGAAGGCGGCGATCGAAACGCCGGGGCCGCGCATCATCGTGTTCGAGGTTGGCGGCGTCATCGACATGGGGCGCACGACGATCAGTGTCACCCACCCGTTTCTGACGATCGCCGGCCAGACCGCGCCCGGACCGGGGATCACGCTGATCCGCACCGGCATCGACGTAAAGACGCACGACGTCGTGATCCGCCACCTGCGGATCTACACCGGGGTCGACGGCCAGCCGAAACGCAGCGGGTGGGAAGCCGACACCTTTTCGACCGTCGCCGCGCACAATGTCATCGTCGATCATTGCACCTTGATGTGGGGGATCGACGAAAATATGTCCGCGTCCGGCCCGCGCTTCACAGGCAAGACCGTCGAGGAATGGCGTGCCGGGACCAGCCGCAACATCACCTTTTCGAACAATCTCGCCGCCGAGGGTCTCGCTGACGCGAGCCATCCCAAGGGCGAGCATAGCAAGGGATCGCTGATCCACGACAATGCGACCGGAATCGTTTTTTACCGCAACGTCTGGGCGCATAATGTCGAGCGCAACCCGCTGATCAAGGGCGGCGCGCAAGCGCTTATGGTCAACAACCTGATCTATAACCCGCAGCACCGCGCGGTGCATTATAACCTGATGAACCTCGAATGGGTCGGCCAACCCTATGTGACTGGCGAGATCACCGCGGTCGGCAATGTGATGCGCGGCGGCAATGATACCGACGAAAGCCTGCCCTTCCTGATGCTCGGCGGCGACGGCGATCTCGCCTATTTTGGCAAGGACAATCTGCTGGTCGACCGCCACGGGCAGCCGCTGCCCGAATTCGGGCGTTATGGCGAGACTCAGGCGAAGCTGATCCGCGCCAAGGCGCCGCTCGCGCCGCTGGTGGGGTACAACATCCTGCCGGTGCGCGATGTCGAAACATCGGTTTTGGCGAGTGCGGGGGCGCGGCCGTGGGCGCGCGACGCCGAAGAAATTCGCGTGCTGTTTTTCGTCGCCGAAGGGCGCGGCGAGGTGATCGACGACGAGAAAGAAGTCAGCGCTTATCCCAAAGTGGGTGCGCCGGTGCGCGCGCCCTTTGTCGCGGCCGACTGGGATCTGGCGACGATGGAGCCGCGATCGGGGCTTTATCCCGGCCAGACAGCGCCGATGCCGCAGGAAATCCTGTCGCCACGCGACCGTGCTTCGCGGAGCGGGCAGTGACGATGTGGCTCGCCGCGCTGCTCCTCGCCGGGGCCAACGCCCCCGCGATGATCGTCATCGACGAAGCGGAGACAGTGCGCGAGGAAGCGCCGCCGCACGGCGCAATCGGCATGTCGACCGCGTACCGGATCAGCGATGCCATCCCCGCGCCGCGCAGCTTTGAATTCCGCAAACGCGCGCTGCACGTCGGGGCGGCGATCGGTGTCCACCCGATCGATCATGATGAGATCTATTATGTCCTGTCGGGGACCGGCGTTGTCCATTCGGACGGTGCGGAGAAAGAGCTGAAAGCGGGAATGGCGGCGTGGCTCTACAGCGGCGCCACGGTTGGCATCCGCCAGACCGGCACCGAGCCGCTGGTGCTGATTATCGCCTATCCGAACAAAGTGGGCAAATAGGGTGGCGCTCGACCGCCGCGCGCTGCTGACCGTGAGCCTCGCGCTGCCGTTCGCGGGCGCGGCGGCGCAGACGGCGTGGATGCGGCCTGCCGGTGTGGTGCCCGACGCGAGTATCCCACTCTGGCCCGACGGGCACATCAAGCCGCCGTCCGGGCTCGTCGAACAGGTCGTCCAGCGCAGCGCCGATCCGAACGCCAGCGACCGGATGCTGCAAGGCATCACCCGCCCGCGGCTCGACATTTTCCGCCCCACCACGCCCAATGGCGCCGCGGTCATCCTGGCGCCCGGTGGCGGCTATCGCTATGTCGTGATCGACAAGGAGGGCTATGAGCTGGCGCGCTGGCTGCGCGACCGCGGCGTCACTGTTTATGTCCTTTTTTACCGCTTGCCCGGCGACGGCTGGACGAAGGGGTCCGACGTCCCGCTCGCCGATGCGCAGCGCGCGGTGCGGCTTGTGCGCAGCAGCGCGAAGACCGACAGCATCGATCCGGCGCGCGTCGTCTTCGGCGGTTTCTCTGCGGGCGGGCAGGTCGCAACGAGTCTGCTCACCCGCTTCGATGCCAGAGTTTATGCGCCGGTCGATGCCGCCGATTCGCTGTTGGCCCGCCCCGACGCGCTCGCCGCCATCTACCCCGTCGTATCGATGGACCCGGCGATCGCGCATGCGGTGAGCCGCGAAAAACTGATCAGCGCCAACCCCGATGCGGAGCAGCAGAAGCTCTATTCGCCCGAACTGAATGTCCGCCCAGACCAGCCGCCGCTGTGGCTGCTGCATGCCGAAGACGACAGCGTGGTGAAGATCGCGAATAGTGTCCGGTTACACGAAGCTACGCGCACCGTCGGGGCGCCGGTCGAAGCACATTTCTTCGAGCGCGGCGAGCATGGCTTCGGGTTGATGAAGACTGCGGGATTGCCCGTTGCGATCTGGCCCGAGCTGCTGTGGAACTGGCTCGGATCGCAAAAGATCGTCTGATCTCCGTCATCGCGAGGAGCGAAGCGACGCGGCAATCCAGAGTGTGCGTAAACCGCTCTGGATTGCTTCGCTTCGCTCGCAATGACGAGTTAGGATCCCGGCTGAATATAGGGCACCCGCGCGAACAGCTCGCGCTCCCATTGCCGCGGATCGTTCACGACACTGCTGGCTGTATCGAACACCATCGTTTGCCGCTGCCTCAGATCATAGGCAGGCCACCCCGGACTGCCAGTGCGCGCGAAGCGGACAAACGCATCCATCACCCTGCCGCTCATCGCCTGCTGCGCGGAGGTCGCATCGGGGCTGGTACCAAAGCTGAGGCCGATATCGTCGGTATGCTTCGCATCCTCGAAATCGAGCTGATACACGAACGCAGGGGCGCCTGCCCGCGCGCGAGCTTCGGCCTCTTCGACTTGGCCGCGCCAGCTACGCGCGGCGGTGACGATGCGGTGGAATAGTTCGAGGGATGCGGCCTTGGGATAGCGCGCGCGGAACTGGTCCACGACCCATTCGGGATGCGCGTCGATGCGCATTTCGGGCGCGATGCGGGCGGCGAGATTGTCGAAGTTTAGTCCCGCCAGCTGCTTGCCGTCCGGCGCATAAAAGGCGCGCGTCTCGAGCACCGTGTTGCCGAGCATCATCGGGATGCCGTTCGACTGCGGTGCCGCATCGGGCCAGAAAGGGTGGCGCGTCAGATGCCGCATGTCGAGCACCGGCCCCATATAGACGCCGCCGCCGAGGATAGGATCGGTTGCCGCCAGCGCCGCAACCAGTTGTTCGACCGTTGCGGTGGCGGGATCGACGCCGTCGCCCAGCTTGTCGAGAAACGCCTGCGCCCGCTTCGTCGCGTTGAGCGGTCCCGAAGCGGTGACCTGCTGCCCGCTCATCGTGATCGCTTTGTGGAACAAGCCTTTCGCCGCGGGCATCGCCATCAAGGTCGCGATCTTCGCCCCGCCGCCCGACTGGCCGAGCACGGTAATATTGGCCGGATCGCCGCCGAACGCCGAAATATTGCGCTGGACCCATTGCAGCGCGGCGATCAGGTCGAGCTGCCCCGCGTTGCCGCTGTCGGGGAAGCGCGGATCGAGCCGCGCGAGAAAAAGATAGCCGAAGGCATTCAGCCGATGGTTGACGGTGACGACGACGACATCGCCGTGCGCGGCGAGCGTCGCGCCATCGTTGATCGGGTCGGTGACGCTGCCGGTCGAGTAAGCGCCGCCGTGGAAATAGACCATCACCGGTCGCTTGCGCTTGTCGTCAATGTCAGGCGTCCAGACATTGAGGAACAAGCAGTCTTCGGATTGCGGCTGATAGCGGTCGCCGCTTTGCGGACAGGCTGGGCCGAAACTGTCGCCTTTCAACTGCTCCGCGCTGGTCACCGCGACCGGCGCGGCAAAGCGCGCGGCGCGGGCGTAGCGGATCCCGGTGAAGGCCCACGCCAATCCACTGCCAACGCTTCGCCGCGCGCTCGATCGATAGAGGCCATCCTGCGCCTCGACGCCGCCAACATGATGGGTCGGCGTAAAAATCTCGGCCTTCGCTGCGATTGGCAACAGCAACGATGCCGTGCCCGCAGCCAGCAGGCGCCGCCGCGACAGCCTATCGCCGGACATCGAGCCCGCCGTCATGGAAGGCATCGATATCGGCCTGCCCGAAACGGCTCGCATCGCCGGGCAGCGAATGTTTGAGCGCGGTCAGCGCGAGGCCGCATTCGGCCATCGCCCGCGCATCGCCGCCCGCCAGACGCGCGTGGAGCACCCCGGCGGCAAAGGCGTCGCCCGCGCCGATGCGGTCGACGATGCCGGTGACGTCGATCTCGTCGGTCTGGTGGCCGCCGCCGCGCAGATCGACGCGCGCCGCGATGCGGTGATGGTCAGCGGTGACGGTGTGGCGCGCGGTCGAGGCGATGAGTTTCAGGTCAGGGAAGGCAGCAAAGCCGGCCTCGGCCGCCTCGCGGCGCCGGTCCTCGCCTTCGCCGCTGAATTCCTGTCCGAGCACCAGCGACAGGTCGCGGTGGTTGCCGAACAAGATGTCGGTCAGGCCGATGAGTTCCGACAGGATCGCACGCGGATCGCTATCCCACGCTTCCCACAGCATCGCGCGGTAATTGCCGTCGAAGCTGACCGGCACGCCGAGCCGCTTCGCCGCGCGCGCCGCGGCGAGCGCCGCTTCGGCCGAACGCGGCCCGAGTGCAGGAGTGATCCCCGAAAGGTGGAGCAAGCGGGCACCGCGAAGCAGTGCTTCAAAATCATAATCGTCGGCACCGGTCGCCGCGAAGCTCGACCCGGCGCGGTCATAGACGATCTCGGACGAGCGCAGCCCCGCGCCGACGCTGAGGAAATAGAGCCCCATGCGGCCTGGGCCGTTAGTGACAGCGGTGCAATCGACGCCTGCGCCGCGTACCGCCGTCACGGCTCCGCGACCCAGTGCATTCTCCGGTATCTTGCTGACCATCGCGCAGTCATGGCCGAGATGCGCGAGCCCGATCGCGACATTCGCCTCGGCGCCGCCGACGTGGAGCGCCAGCGAGGGTGACTGCATCAACAGCTCGTTGCCCGGCGCGGTCAGGCGGATCAGCAATTCGCCGAAAAAGACGAGGCGTCGGGTCATTGCGCGATGCTAGCGCGCGAGCCAGCCGCCGTCGACGGCAAGGATATGGCCTTGGACATAATCCGACGCGCTCGACGCCAGGAACACCGCCGCACCGCCGAGGTCGCTGGGATCGCCCCAGCGGCCCGCCGGGATGCGCTCCATGATCTGGCGATTGCGCGTCTCGTCGCCTTGCAAAGCCGCGGTGTTGTTTGTCGCGATATAGCCGGGGGCGATCGCGTTGACCTGAATCCCCTTCGCCGCCCATTCGTTGGCGAGCAGTTTGGTCAGCCCCCCGACGCCGGATTTCGACGCGGTATAGCTCGGAACGCGGATGCCGCCCTGAAAGGTCAGCATCGAGGCGATGTTGATGATCTTGCCGCTGCCGCGCGCGATCATGTGGCGACCGACGCTCTGGCAGAGGAAGAACAGGGTCTTGAGATTGGTGTCCATCACCGCGTCCCAATCCTCTTCGGTGAAATCGACCGCATCGGCGCGGCGGATGATCCCGGCATTGTTGACGAGGATGTCGATGCGCCCGAACTCGGCGAGCACTGCATCGACGAGCGGCTGGACCGCGCCGACGGTTGACAGGTCGGCGGCGAAATTTTCGCCCTTCCGGCCCAGGTCGCGCACCTTGCCGACGGTTTCGTCCGCCGCCGAACGCCCCGCCGCGGCAATATCAGCCCCGGCTTCGGCCAGCGCGAGCGCGATCCCCTGCCCGATGCCGGTGTTGGCGCCGGTGACCAGTGCAACCTTGCCCGAAAGATCAAACAGCCCGCCCATGTCAGGCGAGCGCCCGCTCCGCCGACAGGCTCTTCAAATAATCGCTGATCTCGTCGTCCTGCGAATTGGCGTAGAAATATTCGGCGAATTTCTCGCCCGCGATCGCCGCGCGCAGCAGATCCTGATCGACCGTCTTCAGCACCGTCAGCATGTCGTGGCACGACGCGGCCTTGAGATCTTTGAGGATGCCGCGGTTTTTGCGCATGATTTCGGCGCGCTCCTTGGGGTAGCCCAGCCCGCGTTCGCCATCGAACAGCTTGGCATACACATCCTGCAGGTTGAGCTCCGCCGCCCAGCCGAAGCCCTTCGCATAGGGCATCGAAATGGCGTTGCCATCGTTGATCTGGCCGAACAGGAAAGCGTCGGTAGGATCGATCACCAGACCGCAGAACACGCCGGGCATCGCGTTGCATGCGAGCATCGAACCCATGCCAGTACCGCAACCGGTCACGACGAAGTCAGCGGCCTTCGAGTTGAGCAGGATGCCCGCGAGCAGGCCGTTCATGATGTACGTCAACGACGCCGTATCGTCGGCCGAATACATGCCGTAATTGAAAACCTCATGCCCCAGCGGCTCGGCGACCGTGGTCAGCGCGTCGTGAATGATGCTGTTCTTGGCGGCTTGGCTGTTTTCGGTAATCAGCGCGATCTTCATGATGCGGTTCCTTTGCTGGATTTTGTGACAAGCTAGACATTTTGGTAACCGGTGTCAATATTGATGCCAATGCGATTGCGAGGCCGGCCTAGACACCGGTATCCGTTTTCGGCAGATGGCAGTTGTCGCGGTTGATTTCAGTCCGCCGAACGCCCATCACCCGGGGCGAATGGCGGGACAGCAGCCCGAACCCGCAGAGGATAAAAGGCATATGGCGGCACAGACCAAGGGGCCGGGGGGAAAGCAGCCGACGATCAACGATGTGGCCGCGCTCGCCGGGGTTTCGAAAAAGACCGTCAGTCGCGTCATCAACCGCTCCGAATTCCTGACCGAAAAGACGCGCAAGGCGGTGGAGCAGGCGATCGAGACGTTGGGGTTCGTCCCCAACCCGCAGGCGCGCGCGCTGGCGTTCCGCCGCAACTTCCTGATCGCGCTGCTCCACGACAATCCCAATGCTCAGACGGTGCTGAATTTCCAGCAGGGCGTGCTCGATGCGATCAAGGACAGCGACCTTGCGCTTCTCGTCCGCCCGGTCGATCGCGGATCGGACCGGATGCTCGACGACGTACGCACCTTTCTGGAAAAACAGCGGCCGATCGGCGCGCTGCTGTTGCCGCCAATCTCCGAAAACGACGACCTCGCGGCGCTCTGCGAAGATCTGGGCGTGCGCTATGTCCGCGTCGGCTCGGCGCCGCTCGACGATGCCAAGCATTGTGTGTCGTCGAACGACCGCGAGGTGGTTGCCGAAGCGGTGCGCGCGCTGATCGCGCTCGGGCATCGCCGCATCGGTTTTGTGCGCGGGCCAGTCGGCTTCAGATCGGCCGCCGAGCGCGAGAAGGGCTTTATGGAAGCGTTGGCCGAGGCGGGGCTGGACCTTCCGGACGCCTACAACGCCCCCGGAAACTATCGCTACACCGCCGGGATCGAGGCGGGCGAGGCGTTGCTGTCGCTGGCCGAGCCACCGACGGCCATCTTCTGTTCGAACGACGAAATGGCCGCAGGCGTGATGAGCGTCGCGCATGCCAAGCGCATCGATGTTCCCGGCGCGCTGTCGATCATCGGCTTCGACGACAGCCCCACCGCCACCCACATCTGGCCCGCGCTGAGCACCGTGCGCTGGCCGATCCGCGAAATGGGGGTGCGTGCGGCAAAAACTCTCGTACCCGACTTTTTGCCACCCGCCAGCAAGGTCGACGACAGCGAAACCGCCGTGTTGGCGTCAACTTTTATCCAACGCCAATCGGTCGCACCGCCCAAATAGAGGCGATGGACGAAACGCGCCGGTCGCACAAAATTGTCTTAAATTGTCGCAATCACCCGCATTGCCCTTGCGTGCGCCAATTCAATAGGTTGAATAGGCGCCAACCCCTCCCCGCCGCTCGGCGTGCTGACATGAGAATAATCAATATGCTCGACAAAAGGTCACTGCTGCTGGCCGGAACATTGTGTGCCGCGACCTTGTCGCTCGGCGCCTGTTCGGGCCAGGATGACGCCAGCAAAAATGGTCGCAGTGCGCCGGAAGTCGGTTTTGTCGTCGCCAAGGTCGAGGCGGTGCCCGTCACGACGTCGCTCGGCGGACGCACTGTCGCGTTCGAGACCAGCGAAGTGCGGCCGCAGGTCAACGGCCTGATCCGCCGCCGCCTGTTTACCGAGGGTGGTCTCGTGCGCGCCGGTCAGCCACTCTACCAGATCGATGCCAGCTTGTATCAGGCTGCGGTCGATCAGGCGTCCGCCAATCTCGCCAGCGCCCGCGCCAGTGCGCAGGCTGCCGACGAACGCGTCCGCCGCTTTGCCCCGCTGGCCAAGATGCAGGCGATCGCGGAGCAGGATTATACCGATGCCTTGGCCGAGGCGCGGGTCGCGCGTGCCGCCGTCGCGCAAAATGGCGCCGCGCTCGAAACCGCCCGCATCACCCTGCGCTACGCAACGATCACCGCGCCGATCAGCGGGCGTATCGGCCGCAGCCTTGCCACCCCCGGCGCGCTCGTCAGCGCGAGTCAGGCGAGCCCACTCGCGGTGATCCAGCAAACCGACCCGATCTATGTCGACATGCAGCAATCGAGCGCCGAACTCACCACGCTGCGCCAGGCGCTCGCCAGTGGCGGCGTGGACGCTGGCAGCACGTCGGTGCGGCTGCGGCTCGAGGACGGCAGCGCCTATGGCTTTGCCGGCACGGTCCAGTTTTCGGACATCACGGTCAGCGAAGCGACCGGCACCGTCACGCTGCGTGCGCGCTTTCCCAATCCCCAAGGGGTGCTCCTGCCCGGCATGTTCGTGACTGCGCTGTTCGATCAGGCGATCAACCCGCGGGCCATATTGGTGCCGCAGGCCGCGCTCCAGCGCGATTTCGACGGGTCGGCGTTCGTCTATCTTGCGGGGACTGATAACAAGGCGGTCCGCCGCAAGGTGACCGCCGATCGCACGGTTGGCGCCAATTGGGTCGTCACCGGCGGGCTGAAGGCTGGCGAGCGTGTGATCACCCAGGGGGTCGGTAATCTGAAACAGGGGGCGCCGATCAAGCCGGTTCCCGCCAACAGCGCGCAGCGGGTGGGGGCGCCTGCGGCCAAGACAGCAGAAAAGAGTCCATAGCCCCCCATGTCCCGCCTGTTCATCAACCGTCCCATCTTTGCCTGGGTGCTGGCGATCATCGTCATGCTGGGCGGGGTCGGCGCGCTATTCGCGCTGCCGATCGAACAATATCCCGACATCGCCCCGGCGCAGGTCAATATCCGCGCCAGCTATCCTGGCGCCTCGGCCGAAGCGATTGAGAACAGCGTTACCCAGGTGCTCGAACAGCAACTGACCGGGATCGACGGATTGCTTTATTTCAGTTCGCAATCGAGTTCACGTGGACAGGCCAGCATCACCGCAATCTTTGCCAAGGGAACCGATCCCGACATCGCGCAGGTCCAGGTTCAGAACAAGATTCAGTCAGCGATCTCGCGCCTGCCGGCGCAGGTGCAACAGCAAGGCGTGCGCGTCACGAAGTCCAATTCGGACTCTCTGCTGCTCGTCGGCGTCTATGACGAAACCGACACGCGCGCCAACGCCGACGTGTCGGACTATATGACGTCGAATATTCAGGATCCACTGTCGCGAGTCGAGGGGGTCGGTGACGTCAATGTCTTTGGCGCCCCGCACGCGATGCGCATCTGGCTGAATCCGCAGCGGCTCGCTGCGGTAGCGCTGATGCCGAGCGACGTGATTGCCGCGATCACCGCGCAAAACAGCGAGGTCGCCGCAGGCGAGGTCGGCGGCCTGCCGTCGCCCGAGGGCCAGATGCTCAACGCGACCGTTACCGCCCAGTCGCGCCTGCAAACGGTCGAACAGTTCGAAAACATCATCCTCAAAACCCAGCCCGACGGATCGAGCGTGCGGATCAAAGACATCGCGCGCGTCGAAATCGGCGCCGAAAATTACGGCGTCGTCAGCCGGATCAATGGCCATCCCGGCGCAGGTATGTCGATTTCGCTGTCACCGGGGTCCGATGCGCTGGAAACTGCCGACCGCGTCAAAGCGCGGATGGAGGAGCTCGCCGCCGATTTCCCCGACGGTCTTGCCTATAGCTATGCCAATGATTCGACCGCCTTCATCAAATTGTCGGTCAGCGAAGTTCAGAAATCGCTGATCGAGGCAATCATCCTGGTCATTATCGTGATGTTCGTTTTCCTGCAAAGCTGGCGAGCGGTCCTGATCCCGGCGATCGCGGTACCTGTGGTGCTGCTCGGCACCTTTGCCATTTTCTATATCGCAGGGTTCAGCATCAACACGCTGACACTGTTTGGGCTGACACTGGCGATCGGCCTGCTTGTCGACGACGCGATCGTCGTGGTCGAAAATGTCGAGCGGCTGATGGAAGAAAATCCGGGCATGTCGGCGCGCGACGCGACGATCCAGTCGATGAAGGAATTGCAAGTCGCGCTCATCGCAATCGGACTGGTGCTATCGGCGGTGTTCCTGCCGATGGCCTTTTTCGGCGGGTCGACCGGGGTCATCTATCGCCAGTTTTCGATAACGATCATCTCTGCAATGTTGCTGTCGGTGCTAGTGGCGCTGATCCTCAGTCCTGCCCTGACCTCGACGTTGCTGAAACCCAAGACGCATGGCGAAACGCCAAGCGGCGGCCGCTTCGCGCGCGGGCGCGCCATGCTCGAGCGCGCCAAGAACGGCTTCAACACCCGCTTCGATCACACCGTCGAACGCTATGTCGGCAGCGTCACCAAGGTCGTCGATCGCAAATGGCTGTTCCTTGGGATTTACGCGATTATATTGGCCGTGCTGGCCGTGCTATTCCTGCGCTTGCCCAGCGGCTTCCTGCCCGGCGAGGATCAGGGGCGTGTCCAGGTCCAGTTCCGCCTGCCCGCTGGGGCCACCCAAGCCCGGACGCTCGAAGTGCGCGACGCCGTCGAAAAATATATGCTGACGCAGGAAAAGGCGAACGTCGGGACGTTGTTCCTGGTCGCTGGCGGCGGGGGCGGCGGCGCGGTTGGGCAGAACACCGGCCAGGGCTTCGTCAACCTGACGCATTGGGACAATCGCGAAGGCAAAGAAAATACCGCCGACGCAATCGCCGAACGCGCGCGAAAGGCGCTGAGCGGGCTACGCGATGCCCAAGTATTCGCGCTGGTCCCAGGCGCGGTTCGCGGGCTCGGCGACAGTTCGGGTTTCACCATGCAGCTACAAAATCGCGGCGGGATGAGCCGCGAGGATTTTGTCGCAGCGCGCGACCGGCTGCTCGCTATGGCCAATACCAATCCCAAGCTTACCTCGGTGCGCCTCAGCGACTTGCCCGATGTCGCGACGCTCAAGATCGTCGTCGATACGCAGCGACTGACCGCTTACGGTATCAACAACAGCGACGTAAACGCGACCCTCGCGACCGCGTGGGGTGGCCGCTACGTCAATGACTTCATCGACGAGGGCCGCGTCAAGCGCGTCTATGTTCAGGGCGACGCGCCCTATCGTGCCAAGCCCGAAGACCTCAGCCAATGGTATGTGCGCTCGGCTGATGGCCAGATGTCGCCCTTCTCGGCCTTTGCCCGCACCGGTTGGGCGACGACCCCCAGCAGCACCTCACGCTTTCAGGGGGTCGCCGCATTCGAAATCTCGGGCCAGCCAGCCCCTGGCACCAGCTCGGGTGAAGCGATGGACGAGATCGAAGCGCTCGCCGGACAGATTCCGGGGACCAGCGTCGCTTGGTCAGGCTCGTCGTTCCAGGAACGGCTGTCGTCGGGGCAGGCGCCTTTCCTGTATGCCATCTCGCTGCTCGTCGTGTTCCTATGCCTCGCGGCGCTTTACGAAAGCTGGACGATCCCGCTCGCGGTGATCCTGATCATCCCGCTCGGGCTGATCGGGGCCGTACTGGCGGTGTCGCTGCGCGGGCTGGAAAACGACGTCTATCTCCAGATCGGCCTCCTTACCACGATGGGGCTCGCGGCCAAAAACGCGATCCTGATGATCGAGTTCGCCGAGCAGGAAGAGCGCAAGGGCAAGCGCGTCATCGAGGCGGCGATCGCCGCGGCGCGTATCCGCCTGCGCCCGATTTTGATGACTAGTTTTGCCTTCATCTTCGGCGTGTTGCCGCTGGCCATCGCCACCGGTGCCGGTGCGAACAGCCGGGTTGCGATTGGAACCTCGGTGATCGGCGGCATGCTGACCGCGGCGTTCCTCGCGATCTTTTTCATCCCGCTGTTTTTTGTCCTAGTCCGCCGCGGAGTACGCGACGGGATCGCCGCGGTTCGCAGCCGCTTTGGCAAGCCCAAGGGTGAAGGCCCAGCGGAGGTGCCGGCATGATCGGCACCCGCACCCTTTTGCTTGCAAGCACGCTGGCACTCGCCGGTTGTTCGCTGGCGCCGCAGACCGTGCTGCCGACGCCGCCGGTGCCACAAAGCTGGCCGGTCGGCGACGCCTATCTGTTGCAGAGCGAAGCGGCGCTGCCGATCCTGTCGTACCAAAGCGTCTTCACCGACTCGCGCCTTCAGACGCTGACCGAACAGGCGCTGACCAATAACCGCGACCTGCGCGTCGCCTATGCCAATGTCGCCGCGGCGCGGGCGCAGGCGCGCGTCACGCGGGCCGGGCAGTTCCCCGGGATCGGGGTCAGCGGCGGCGCAGGTTATTCGGACGGTAGCGGCACGAGTGACAGCGGTGACTTCTCGCTGCGCGGCGGGGTCACCGCCTTCGAACTCGACCTGTTTGGCAAGCTCGCCAATGCGACCGAGGCCGACCGCAACCGCGCGCTGGCGACTGAGGCGGCGTCGCGCACCGTGCGGCTCGCGCTGATCGCCAGTCTGGCCGAGGCCTGGGCGACCTATGGCGCCGACCGTGACCTCTTGAAAATCGCCGCGGACACCGCCGCCAATGCGCGCGAAAGCGTGCGGCTGACCAGGGCGCGGCTCGACGGCGGCGTCGCGCCGCGCACCGACCTGCGCCAGGCCGAACAGATTCTCGCGACCGCCGAAGATTCGATCGCGCAGCAACAGACCGCGCTGGCGCAGGACGAAAATCTGATCCGCCTGCTCGTCGGTGGTGACGTCGACCGCTCGCTGCTTCCGGTCGGTCTGAGCGAGGTAACCCCTGCTATCGTGTCGGTGCCGGCGGGCGTGAATTCGCAAATCCTGCTTCGCCGTCCCGACGTGATCGAGGCCGAATATGGCCTACGCGCCGCCAACGCCGACATCGGCGTTGCGCGCGCGCAGCTGTTCCCGTCGATTTCGCTGACCGGGCTGCTCGGCTTTGCCAGCAACGCGCTGTCCGGCCTGTTCGACAGCGGATCGTTCAGCTGGTCGGCGGGTGGCGATGTGACCGCGCCGATCTTCGACGCCGGGGGCCGCCGCGCCGGGGTAGCGGTGAGCGAAGCACAACGCGACACCGCGCTCGCGGGCTATGAAGGCGCGATCCAGACCGCGTTTCGCGAAGTCGCCGACGCCCTCGCGGTGCAGGGTACGATCGCAGAGCGTGTGCGCGCCGCGGCGGCGAACACTGCTGCCGCCGCCGACACCGCGACACTCACCGATGCGCGCTACAAGGGCGGGGTCGACAGCTTCCTCGCCAGCCTCGATGCGCAGCGCAGCCTCTATGCGGCGCGGCGCAGCGAAATCGCGACCCAGCTGCTGCTTGTGCAGACCCGCATCGCGCTGTTCCGCGCATTGGGCGGGGATAGCGGCACGGGTTCTACCGCACCTTAATCCTGCCATTGCTCTCCGACTCTTTCTTGACAATCCACCTCGCTCGCGCGCTATTAGAACAAATCAGGAACATATATGCGCGAGTCGTCCCAATCTCTCGCCGGGCTGCGCCAACGCATCGCCCGGCTGGCCGCCACTGGTGGCCCCGAAAGCCGCCCGGCCGAGGGTTGGCTGGCGTCGGGGCATGACGCGTTCGACGCGGCTCTCGGCGGCGGGTTAATGGTCGGACGCACGCATGAATTTTTCGCCGCCGACGCGCTAGACGGGGCCAGCGCTGCCGCCTTTGCGGCGCTCCTCGCGCTGCGCACCCCGGGGCAGGCGCCGCTGTTGTGGCTGCGCACCGTCGATGCCGGACGGCGCACGGGGCATATCTATGCCCCCGGCATCGCCGAACTCGGCGGCAATCCTGACCGCTTGCTGCTGATCGAGACCGCCGATCCCAGGATGCTGCTCGCCTGCGCCAATGATGCGGTGCGCTGCGCCGGATCGGCGGCAGTGATCGTCGAAAGCTGGAGCAAATTCCCGTTGCTCGATCTCACCGCGGGACGCCGCCTGACGCTCGGCGCGCGCGATACG
>Ga0265296_1003430_pt1 | contig 14710 bp, 16 predicted proteins | sample MunlanPumphouse1_FD_189073 | JGI IMG/M metagenome (GOLD analysis project Ga0265296, IMG submission 189073) | Groundwater microbial communities from a municipal landfill in Southern Ontario, Canada - Pumphouse #1 | ecosystem: Environmental > Aquatic > Deep subsurface > Groundwater | place... | reverse complement strand
AAAAGAGAGATTTGGAGCAAGAACAAAACCAAAAATAACTAAACCAGCAAACAAAACCAAAATATATTTTTTCATATTTTTTTCTTCTAATTAGTAATAAAACCTTACAATTTGACCTTATAATAATACATCTAAAAACACCATAAGTATACCCCCCCCCGATGAGAAAGTAAAAATAGTTATCCACATTCAACTTCAATTAGAAAAATCTATCTAGTATATAAATAGTATAGTTATTTAAACTTTTTCAAATCAACTCCAGAAAATTTTATAATGGTATGCAAAGTGCCTTTTGGTAAATCTTTAATATGATATGGAACAGAAACTCTTTTTCTTGAAGTTTCATTAAACAAAATATAATGGCTACCAGTAATTCTATCAATAACAAAACCTTCTTGCAGAAAAATTTTTAAAAGTTTTTTAGAAGTTAAAACAGGCAATTTAGGCATATTTCATTCCATTAACACTTAAAGTGCTAATAAAACTGTCAGTATCTGTTTCAATAATCTCTCCTCTTTTTTTCATAGAAAAAATATATCCATCAATCGCATCGGCAATCATTTTTTTTGCTTCTTCCAGAGTCTTTCCATAGCTTATACAACCTGGCAAAAGAGGCACCAACACAGTAAAACCTCCTTCTTTCTCAGGTTTAAAGACCACATTAAATTGGAATTTTTTATCCACTTTATTCATATATTGATATTAACATATCTTAAAAAATAAATCTATTTTTCAAGTATATCATATCTGTCAAGGATAGCTTCAAACATTAGCGGCACGACGATAGTGGCGTCGGATTCAATCACGAACATCGGAGTATGTTTGGTTAGTTTGTCCCAAGTTATTTTTTCATTCGGAGTCGCGCCCGAATACGAGCCATAAGAAGTGGTACTATCTGAAATCTGGCAAAAATATCCCCAAGGTCGGACTTCTTTTTTCAAATCGTATTTTATGGAAGGCACCACGCAGATCGGAAAGTCTCCAGAAATTCCTCCGCCAATTTGGAAAAATCCGAGCCCTGGACCATTTTGGGAAAGTTCATTATATTTATCATAAAGATACATCATATATTCCACTCCATTTTTTACAACTGTCGGACTCACTTCCCCTGCTTTGCAATATCCAGCAAAAATATTCCCGAGAGTGGAATCTTCCCAGCCTGGTACCACAATCGGCAGATTTTTCTTAGCAGCCTCCAGTAGCCAACAATGTTCTGGATTGCCTTCATATTTATCTTTCAATTCATCCGACAATAAAATTTGATAAAAATATTCATGCGGAAAAAAACGCTGACCGTTTTTTTCCGCCTCTTTCCATCTTTTTAAAATAATCGGCTCCACTACTCGGAAAGCCTCTTCCTCTGGGATAGATGTATCTGTTACTCTTCGCTCCCCTCTATTTAAAATTGCTTCATCATCTTCTTTGGTAAAATATCTGTAATCTGGATAATCTTTGTAACTATTGTGCGCCACTAATCTAAAAACTGATTCTTCCAAATTTGCGCCTGTGCAAGAAATGGCATGAATTTTCCCTTTTTTGATCATCGGCGCCAAAGTAACGCCAAGCTGGGCTGAAGACATGGCTCCGCCCATAGCCACCAGCATTTTTCCACCATCGTCCAGATGTTTTTTAAAAGCCAGAGTAGCATCTTTCATCTGACGAGCATTAAAATTGTGGAATAATCTTTGAAACAAATCTAAGATAGAAATATTATTGTTTGACATAGGTTGATTATACTATCTTGTTTTTTAGTGTGCAATATGCAATACTAGCCCTATGCAATTAGTGACTACTATACTGCCTTATGCGCAGATAATACTTTCTGTGGTATTAGTGACAGCCATACTGCTCCAGCAATCGGGCGCGGGATTAGGAGGGGCCTTAGGAGGAAGCGATGGTGATTCTTTTCATCACACTCGCCGGGGTTTTGAAAGATTTCTTTTTTATTTATCTATCGTCTGCGGGATTCTTTTTGCTTTATCTGCTTTTCTGGTTATTATAATAAAAGCAAAAAGCTAGTCCCGTACGAAATTATATGGAAAAATTTTATACTCGCATACGTAATTTATTGTCGTCAAAAAACGAAGTAAAAAAAGCTATCTCTCATTTTTCAAAAAGAGAGTATTCTGTTTTTCTAGGATTGGTGACAATTCTTTGTATAAGCACTCTAGTAATTCTACAGAATATAAATAAGTCTTTTATGGTAAATGTCCCAATGGACGGAGGATCTATAGCCGAAGGTATTATCGGCACTCCCCGTTTCATAAATCCAATACTCGCATTTTCGGATGCTGACCAAGATTTAGTAACACTTATTTATTCTGGATTGATGAGAAAAAATTCTGATGGTTCTCTTACTCCAGATTTAGCTGAAAAATATGAAGTTTCAAAAAATGGTTTGACATATACTTTTACTCTAAAAGATAAAATATATTTTCATGACGAAAAGCCTGTCACTGCTGATGATATAATCTTCACTGTAAATAAAATTAAGGACCCAGTTATAAAAAGTCCTAAAAAAGGAAATTGGGATGGTATTAGTATTGAAAAAATAGACGAAAAAACAATTAAGTTTACATTAAAACAACCCTATGCATCCTTTTTGGAAAATACAATACTCGGTATAATGCCAGCCTATTTATGGAATACCACTCCTATTGAACTGAATGATGCAAACACACAACCAGTTGGATCTGGGCCTTATAAAGTCGAAAAAGTAAGCAAACAATCTACGGGATTAATAGACTATTATGATTTAGTTCCTTTTAAAAAATTTAATCTGGGTAAACCATACCTCAGCAAAATAACATTACGTTTCTACCCAAATGAAAATGACCAGATTTCGGCACTTGAAAAAGAAGAAGTAGATCAAATAAGTTCTATCACTCCCTTAAACGCTCAGATATTAAAAGAGCAAAACTTCAGAGTGGAATCCCTAACTCTTCCGCGAGTATTTGGACTTTTTTTTAATCAAAGTCAAAACCAAATTTTTACTGATAAAAACATAATAATGGCCATAGATCTTGCGATTAATAAAGACAGCATTGTTCGTGATGTACTTCTGGGATATGGAGTTGTTATTAATGGCCCGATACCGCCTAATATGATTGATTACCAAAAATCAAATAAAGAAGACACTGCTTCACACGAAGAAAAAATTAAAAAAGCGCAAGATATTTTAAACAAGGGTGGTTGGAAAAAAGGCACGGATGGATTTTTACAAAAAACGATAATTGGCAAAAACAAGAAAAAAACTATATCATATTTAGAGTTTTCTATTTCAACAGGCAATGCCCCGGAACTTGCAAAATCTGCTGAATTAATAAAACAAGATTTAGAAAATATTGGCATGAAAGTAGATGTAAAAACTTTTGAAATCGGCAATCTAAATCAAAGTGTTATCCGTCCGCGCAAATATGATGCTTTGCTTTTTGGACAAATTATAAACTACAAATCTGATCTATTCGCTTTTTGGCATTCTTCCCAAAGAAAAGATCCAGGACTGAATGTTGCCATGTACACTAATGCTAAAGTAGACAAAATATTAGAGGATGCATTTGTCACAATTGATGAAAAATCAAGAATCAAAAAATATATTCAATTTGAAGATGAGATTAAAAAAGACATACCAGCAATTTTTTTATACAGTCCCGATTTTATATATATCGTGTCAAAAAACATTCAAGGGTTTTCCATAGATCATATTATTACACCAGGAGATAGATTCTTAAATTCATATTTATGGTATACTAAAACAGACAATGTTTGGAAAATATTTTCCGAATAAAACTATATGAAAAAAAACAGATTACCTTTTAGCGCTATTATGATGGAACCCGCTCGTCCAGCAAGTGGAGACAAAAAACCTGACGTCGGACATCAAGATTCTAGACGTCCGATGTCTAAAAAACTTATAAAAAGTTCTACTTATCAATATGCTAAAAAAAATTACGGGCAATCCAGAAGCGGTAATCGTTCATTCAATAATGGTAAAAATAATTATAAAAATGCAAATGAAACAAAAATCCCTTCTCCTGCTGAAGGAGTAATCCGCATTATCCCGCTTGGCGGAGTGGAAGAAATAGGAAAGAACATGACTGCCATAGAAATTGATAATGATATTATTGTCATAGATGCCGGAATGCATTTTTCTAATGAGGAAACACCGGGAGTCGATTATGTTATTCCAAATACCACTTATCTCGAAGAACATAAAGAAAAAATACGCGCTCTGATCGTAACTCATGGACATTTAGACCATATCGGAGGAGTACCATTGGTTCTTTCGCGCATAGGCAATCCGCCAGTATACTCCCGCAATCTTTCCATGCTTCTGATGAGAAAACGTCAAGCAGAATTTCCACAACTGCCAGCCATGAAAGAACATATTGTGGAAAAAGACGAAGTGATAACCTGCGGAAAAATAAAAATTAGATTTTTCGGGGTGACCCATACAGTGCCTGATTCAATAGGTATCATCATAGAAACTAAGCACGGATGGATTGTAGATCCGGGAGATTATAAACTGGATCAAATAGACGGAATAGTAACTCCCGCAGAAGAAAAAGAATATGCTATTTTCGATAAAGCGAAAGTGCTTCTGCTAATAACCGATTCTACCAACATTGAAAATGAAGGGTTTGCTCTACCGGAAATAAAAGTACACCAAGGATTAGAAAATTTGCTAAAAAAAATAAATGGGCGCATTATTATTGCTGCTTTTGCTTCGCATATTTCTCGCTTAATTCATATAGTAAAAGTAGCCGAATCCCTAGGTAAAAAAATAGCAATTGATGGACGTTCAATGAAAACAAATATTGAAGTAGCTATAGAAGCTAAACTTTTTAAGCCCCCAAAAGGCACAATAATCCCAATAGAAGAAGCGGGCAATTACCCTCCCAATAAAGTGGTAGTGCTAGTGACTGGGGCTCAAGGTGAGGAATTCTCTTCCCTTAATCGTGCATCTAATAAATCGCATACAAAATTCTTACTTCACAAAGGAGACACTATAATACTGTCGGCCTCTATTGTTCCAGGCAACGAACTTCAGGTTCAAAAAATGAAGGATGGATTATCGCGCCAAGGTGTAAAAATTATCAGTTATCGCACACCAGGTGAGGATTTCGTCCATGCCACCGGGCATGGCAACAAAGAAGATATAAGATGGCTTCATAAAAAAACTCATCCAAAATTTTTTATTCCAATCCATGGAAACCATTTCATGTTGGAACTTCACAAAGAACTGGCTCTTGAGCTTGGTATATCAGAAGAAAATATAATTGTTCCAGACAATGGTTCAATTATAGAAATATCGGCCGATGGACAAAAAATGATACTGCGTAAAGAAAAAGCTCCATCTGGATTGATGATGGTGGATGGTATTTCCATCGGCGATGATCAAGATGTTGTTATCAGAGATCGAGTGATGTTAGCCAAAGATGGAATGTTTGTGATTATCGCTTTAGTAGATCAAAAAACCGGAAAATTAAAAAAATCTCCGGATTTAATATCGCGCGGATTTGTATATTTGAAAGAAAATCAAGAACTTTTGCGTCAGGTACGAATCATTATCAAAAAAGGAGTAGAAGATGTAGCTATCAGAAATAATCTGGTTGACCTTGATTATATCAAAGCTAATTTAGGTGAAACAGTTTCAAAATTCTTATACCAAAAAACCGCCAAAAGACCTTTAGTTATTCCTGTAGTGTTAAGTATTTAATTAATTAGGTGCTAGTTGCTTCCAGATAGAGTCTCCGGGCTCTATCTGGCTAGTTACTAAAATCTAAAACCCAGAAGCCAACTTATGCAACATAACAGAAAAATAATATATCTAGCCGGTTTTTTATTTGCTATACCAATTGCCCTCACTTCTTATATAAATTCAAGTTTTCTAGAAATTTACGTCGGTAAAAATTATGTAGGTATAATTTATATAATCGCTTCAATTGTAACTATTTTAGGTTTGTTGAAAATGCCTAAGATTCTTATTCGTCTTGGTAATCGTTTAACAATTCTTTTGTCTTGTTCTTTAATATTTTTGTCATTTATTTTGCTTGCACTTGGAAATCACATTTTTATTGTAGTTCCTGCTTTTGTTCTTTATTTTACATCCATTTATTTTATAATTGCTTCATTAGACATTTTTATAGAAAATTTTTCTAAAAATTCTGGTATTGGAAAGTTGCGTGGATTTTATCTAATGATTGTTAATTTTGCCTGGATTGTCGCCCAAATGATTTCCGGTTCAATCATCAGTAAAAGTTCTTTTCAAGGTATTTATCTTTTTGGAGCGGGATTCATAATTTTAACGGGGACTATTTTTATCTTTTTCTTGCGTGATTTTAAGGATCCAGAATATAAAAAAGTTCCAATATTAAAAACAATTAAATCTTTCACACAAAATAGGCACCTTTCAAAAATATATCTTAGCAATTTAATTTTACAATTTTTTTACGCCTGGATGATAATTTATACTCCCATATACCTTCATGAGTATATGAATTTTGGTTGGGGTAAAATCGGAATAATTTTTTCAATTATGCTTCTTCCGTTTGTAATACTGGATTTTCCGCTGGGTAAACTTTCAGACAAAATAGGCGAGAAAAAAATGCTTATCACTGGTTTTTTAATTATTACATTGTCTGTTTTAATAATGCCTTTCATTACGGAACCGATGTTTTGGGTATGGGCCCTAGTTCTTTTTGCCACGCGCGTGGGCGCTGCCACAATTGAAGTAATGAACGAGAGTTATTTTTTTAAAGTGATAAAAGAAGAAAATGCCGATGAAATTAGTTTTTTTCGTAATGCCCCTCCCATTGCTTATATCATTGCCCCGCTTTTAGCTGTTCCCATTTTATTCTTAACCCCTTCTTTCGAATATCTTTTCCTTATTTTAGGCGCGATATTACTCGTCGGACTTCTCATTACCTTGCGACTTAAGGATGTGAAATAAATAGATAAAAAACGGAAGCAAGGCTTCCGTTTTTTATCTTTGATTAACTAAACCTCCAATATATTTTACTCTATAAATTTCTTTATTCTTAAAAGTAATAATTTCCATACCAGAAAAATTGGTTATTTCCCCTTCAAATTTATTTGTATAGGTATAATTACCTTGTCTATATTTTTTGGGCCCACGGAAGGGTTTATCTTTTGGAATAAGAGTTAACGCTTCTTGTAAAAACTTATAAACTTTTTTGAAGTCAGAAATTGATTTATCTACAGAACCATAATAAACTATCATATAAACTGGTTGATTATTATAAAATACAACTTCTTCTCCACCATAAGGTTCACCACCAAAATAATTATCATAATATTTCCAATTACCATCTTTAAATAGTATCGTTTTAGATTTATCTTTTTCCCTTATTTTTTTAGCTTTATTACCACTAGCATAACTTGCTTTCTTAGCTTTAATTAAAAATTTACAAAGTTGTTTTTTATTAATCATACAAGTAATAATACTACACCCAAAAACGGAAGCAAGGCTTCCGTTTTTTTACTCTTCTGTTTTAATCTTTATCCACTCAAAAATTTCTTTTTGGAAAGATTTTTTACTTTCAAAATAATCTAAAAAATCAATTCTATTAATAATTTTGTTTTCAGAACGATCAATTTCTAAATAATCAAAATAACTACTCCATTTATAAGAATTTAAAAATTCTGTAAATTTTTTGGGGTTATCGGTTTTTTGTTCTTTCCATTTAGAATCAACCAATTTCAACGGATTTAAGTGAATATATGAAAATAAATATTTCGCCTGTGTATCTTTGTTTATATGTACAGACTTAAATTTACTTTCAAAAAGAGAACCTGCCCTGTGATACTTGGAATTAAAGTATTTTGAGTAAGCAGTTAAAACTCTATGCATATAATCAGTAATTGCGTTGCCAGACGGAAGCCTTGCTTCCGTTTTTGGTGTAATGTATAAATGAAAGTGATTCGGCATTAGAACCCAAGCCCCTATATTGACTATGGACTTACCCTTCTCGAAATCCCAAGCATTTATTTTTCTTTCTACAATATCATTTTTGAAATCAATTCTCTGTTTTGAATTACAAAGATACAAAAGCTTCAAAAATCTTTCTCGATCCTTATCATCTAAAAAAATTTTCTGCTTACTGTTGCCACGACTATATAAATGATAATATTCACCTTCAACAAAATCAGTTGATCTAATTGACATCGGTTCATTATATCATAAAGGAAAAAACGGAAGCAAGGCTTCCGTTTTTTGTGTTTAGTTATCCTTGGCGGCTTCCAGGGTTACTTGAACATTTTTTTCTACACCCTTATGAAGAATTTTTAAAGTAATCAGATCGCCAATATTTTTTTGCCTAACAAGAGAAGCTAATGTATTTTTTTCATCCAATTTTACGCCATTGATTTCTAAAATTATATCGTTTTCCACTATGCCTGCCTTATCCGCTGGACTCCCCGGAATAACAGCCAGCTCATTTTGATTCTGTCCTGCTTTGACGAGAACACCATAATCAACCGATAAATTATTTTTATCTTTCATTTCCGCATTGATAGAAACATATCTAATACCCAAATATGGTCTTACTATTTTACCGGTAGTCTTCACCGATTCAATTGCACTTTTAACGCTATTTATTGGCAGAGCAAAACCAATATTCTGTGAACCTTGAGCGATAGCAACATTTACGCCAATCACTCGTCCAGATAGATCAAGCAAGGGACCGCCAGAGTTCCCGGGATTAATAGCTGCATCTGTTTGAATAACATGATCTAACAATTCTGTTTTACCAGAAGAATCTCCAGCCACAACCGAGCGAGCAAGTCCTGAAATAACACCCACAGAAACCGTGTTTCTGAATTCGGCTAAAGCATTACCGATAGCAATAACACTTTGCCCAACTTGCAAAGAGTCAGAATCACCTAAAGACAAGAAAGGAAAATCAGAACCTTCAATTTTTATAAGAGCAATATCAAGTATCGGATCACGAGCTATGACTTTCGCTGGATGCTTTTTGCCGTCATTTGTGAAGACTGTATACTCGGCATCTTTTTGATCAACCACATGTTTATTAGTGACAATCAAACCATTACTGGTTACCAGGAAACCAGAACCTCCCCCAATTTCTTTTTTCTCTGTGCCCTTTTGACGATATTGTGGGATATTAAAGAAAAAATTAGGGAATAAATCGCCAAACGGATTTTGTTGTTGATTTGGATCAATATAAGTCTCATATTTGGGAACATTTTTACTAATAATAATAGAAATAACGGCCGGATTAGTTTTCTTAACAGCATCAACAACGAAAGACTCTTGCGAAAAAATTGATTGTTTTTCTATAATCTTTTCAGTTGTAGATTTTCTGTCGTTGCCAAGAGTAGTATTTGAATTTTGGATTTCTTGTAAATATTCTTTAGCAAAGTAATCAAAAACATTTGCACGATAATGCCAAATTAATCCTAGACCAACAACTAAAATGATGATCAAGGAAATTAAACTAACTAAAAATATATAAATAAAGTTTTTGTTTAAAAATATTTTTCTTAAAATTTTTATGATATTTATATCTTGCATATGATTTGATAATTCGTTGATAATAATACTAAATTATATTCATCTTTTTTTTATTAAGCAAGCGGTTTTTATATATCCTTCATTTATAAAAATAAAAGCATATATTTTCTCCAAAATATCCTTATTTTCTAACCTTATCCACAGCGAAAATTGACAGATAGTTTAGAAAGCATAAAATTAGAGAGTTCATTTTAAAATTATAAGGAGTGATTGGGGAAACTGGTTAAATTCCAGTACAGTGCCGCTACGGTAAGTCCCCCCCCACCAAGCTCTCTTGGTGGGAGGAACAAGTCCGATTACCAATCATTTTTTCCGCCAGTTGGCGGATCCCGAGCAGGATATTCCTTCTTCTCTTTGAACCAAATTCTGCTCCGCAGAATTTTTTTTGTTTTACTTGTCCCGTACTAAATTTTTGATTACGGGGTATAAAGATAAAGATTATTAATTAAAATTTTAGTACTAGGATGAATAATGATAATAAAAAAATAATATGGTTAGGTTTTGCTATTTCGCTTTTTTTCTTTTTAATTTTTGTTTTTACAAAAGATATTGGACAGAATACAAGTTCTACTTCTCCTCCTCTATTTATTCCAGCCCAGATGGAAAAGACAAATCTAGCATTCTTAGAAATTGATGGAAAAAGATTGGGAACAGAAATAATAGCAGGGAAAGAAAATGTTTATGATTTTATGACAAAATTGCAAGAAGAAGGAAAAATAAATTTTAAAGACAAAACTTATTCTGGAATGGGAAAATTCATTGAGGAAATAAATGGAATAAAAAATGGAGATAAATATTGGATTTACTATGTAAACAACAAAAAAGCAAACATAGGGGTATCAAATTATAAGATAAAACCGGGAGACGTCGTATCCTGGAAATATGAGGAAAATATAAATTAAAAAAACATAATAATATGAAAAATATAAAAAAATTCTTATTTGTTTTGGTAATATTGTTTTCAGTAATGGGAACGGCTTATGCGGATGAAGCCAGCGTCAATTTAACAATTCGGGACGGTAATACAATAATTTTTTCCGGAAATGTGATTTTAAAACCTATTGAGGTTCAAACCATAGAATTAAACGGTCATTCGCTGGATGCAAAAAGTGTTCTGTCGGTTTTGAACGATGCTGATATTGCCAGTGAAAATTTTTCCATTACAGATTTGCAATATTATGAATCTTTCGGTTCATTTTATATAAGGTGCATAAATGACAAATGTGACAATTGGCAGTACGTGGTTAACGATGTTTCACCGGGAATGGGCATGGACCAGAAAATTTTATCCGGCGGAGAAGAAATTTATGTTTATTTCAGCCAGCAACATAGAATAATTTTGAGTTCTAACTCTATAAGAACTGACGAGAGTTTAACCGTTACAACAGAGAATTATGTTTATAAAAACGACAGCTGGGAGCCGTTAACGGACGTGGCTGTCGGAATAATACAGACAAATCCGGATGATCCATTTAACTCGACAGAGATTTCTACTTCTCCCGTAGATGAAAATGGGCAAGCTAATTTTACCAACATAACAGCAGGTTCATATAATGTCGGAATAAAAGAAGATTTTTATTTCCCCGTTGAAAATCTAGCGGTAACAGAAACAGTGCATCACTCTTCCGGAAGCAGCGGCAGAAAAGTAATTCCAGAAATAGCGCAGGAAGAAATTAAACCTATTTTTGATTTAAACAAGGCGTTTGATTTTCTTGTTCCACAGCAAAAAGAAAACGGGACTTTTGGAGAAGAACTGTATACCGACTGGGTTACTTTGGCTTTAATCAATTCTGAAAAGCATCAAGACGCCAAGACCAAATTGGTTAAGTACTATTCTTCAAACAAACCAAAGGGTGGGCTTTTGACCGATTATGAAAGACGAGCGATGGCCGTGATGTCGCTTGGCCTGAATCCATACAATACAAATGGTGAAAATTATATTAAAAAAATAACTGATAGTTTTGATGGAAAACAGTTTGGTGATATTAATCAAAGCAACGATGATATTTTCGCTTTAATTGTTTTGCAAAATGCCGGATTTACAAAAAACGAAAATATAATTAAAAGTACGATAATTAATATTATTTCTACCCAAAAAGAAAACGGCTCTTGGGACGATAGTGTGGATATGACTGGCGCAGGGATAGAAGCCCTTGCTTTTTTTAATCAAGATGAACCGGTCAAAAATACACTAAAAAAAGCAAAGGAATTTTTAAAACAAAATCAAAAAGATGACGGAGGGTTTGGTAATGTTTCTTCTACTGCTTGGGTGGTAGAGGGTATCCTTGCTTTATCCGAAAAACCAGAAGATTGGAACAAGAATGGTAATACACCATTTGATTATTTGGCACTCAATCAAGACACTGATGGTGGAATAAAAGAAGAGAATTTGCAAAATAAAGTCTGGCAGACCGCTTATGTTATAACTTCCCTATCAGGAAAAACTTGGAATCGAATAATGCAAAATTTTGAAAAACCCAAAGAATCAGAAGGACAGTCCTTACCTGCCCGCGATGCTACGCAAAGCGTTGCAGGCAGGGAGAATTCCCCAAGGATTGTCCTTAAAAAAACTGTAAAAAAAATTGAGCCAATAGTAAAAGCGCCAAATTCAGAAAGTTTATCAATTCAAAACACGGCTGCGGTGATTAACTCACTAGAGCAAAATAAAATAGAACCAAAAAAAAGGGGCTGGTTTAGAAATCTTTTAGAAAAAATCTTTAGTGTTTTTTAAACTGTATAATCTTACCTGCTTCTATTTCTATTTTTTCGGCCTTGCAAAGATTTTTTGAAACAATTTTAGGCATAATATCATAATGTTTTATTTTATCCAATCCTTTATCTATTTTCCAAAGGTTTTTTTCTTCCACTTCCCAACCTTTTCTAAATATATTTAGATTAAGGGGCCTGGAATATCTGCGCAAGGTTTTTTTGCCATTTTTATTTAAAAAATATTCATGAAAATAAGATATCACTAGTTCGTGGATATTTTTATAAACTGGCTCGCGATATCTTAATACCGCGTGATTGGTTTTAGACAACGCACCCCACAAACCATATTTTTTAAACGGGACGATAACATGGTCAAAATCATCTTTAGTCGTCTGAAGATGGAGTATCAAAGGTGGAAAACCGTGCAAAGAAAGTATGTATGCGCCCAAAATGGCTCCTTCCATGCAATGTGCGTTTTTTTCTCGGAGAACCATCACCGGAGATTTTATAGTTTCTTTTTCTTTCTCAAAATTGAATCTTAAACCATTCAAAAAACCCTGCACCTTGGCTGGTGTATTTAATTTTTGCATTAAAATTATTTCTTTTTTGGTAAATACTAACATGCATCAATTTAAAAAATTTTAGGTAGAAAAACAATAAGTCCAATAATGGCCGCAGTAATTATAGACAATACCGCCGCGGCCGCGGCTACATCTTTAGTGTCACGGGCAAAAGGATGATAATCCGGAGAAGTCAGATCTATATCTATTTCTATGGCTGTATTAAATATCTCTGAAACTATCACAAAGCCTATAGAAAAAATTAAAGCAATCCATTCAAAACTTGAAACCTTAAAGTAAAATCCAAAAAGCACTACTGCTATTACGCTGAATACCAGAATATAGAAATGGCTAGAAGTTTTATAAAAAACATACATACCCCTAAAAGCATTTAGAAATCGTTTCCCAATTTTAACTTCACGCCAAGCTTTTATTTCTTCTTTGGAATCCATCATGATTATTATAAGTTTCTTATTCCTTCTTACGGAAAAGATCAATAAAGAAAAACGTATGTTTGGTGCTTTTTTCCAACAAATTAAATAAGATGGCAAGAGTGAACAACAAAATCGCCAAACTGCTACTAAAAAATGATACTAAAATGGCCACCACCGAAGCGCCAACCGGAAACAAAATACGCATATTGGCATGTTCATTTTCTGTTTTAGTAAAAGGAGCATTTTCTATAGTTGAGGATCTAATGGCATATCGACGCATTTTAAATAAAGTAAATCCTATTAAGATAATATTAAAAGCAAAAAAGATTATAGCCGTTTTCGAATAACTATACTTCCCGAGAAAATGAGAAGAAAAAGGCACTAGCGCCACAAAGAAAAAGAAAATCGCATTTATGTTTGAGAATTTAGTATCAATATTTTTTGCTAATACCGACTCAATAAAATGATGTGATCTCCAATAAGTAAAAAGAAGAGAAAAACTTAAAAGATAACTCAAAAAAACTGGGGAAAGATCTAAAAGTGATTTAAAAAGAGTCTGGTCATCAATTACGCCGATATAATCAGGTATGCGTATCTCAAAAACCAAAATGGTCATAACGATAGCGAAGATACCGTCGGCTAATTGATCTAATCGTGCTTGTTTCATCCCTATATTATATCACAAAAATTAACTCAACAAAAATTATTCGGTCGGTAGTTCACACTTACTTATTTCTGATAATTTTTTTAAGCCTTGTAATCCGATATATTTTGTTCCATTTTCATCTATCCAAGTTGGATATTTTTCTATACCTTTCGCAATACACTCATTTGGATTTTCTGGACATTCAATATAAGATACATACTTAAAAGAATCTCCAAAATATGCTTTTTCTGTTTTACAAGCAGAACACCACACCGCCCCATACATAGTTAATTTTTTTGATGCAAGACATTGCGCAAAAATATCATATTTACCAGAAGGAACAACCATTCCCTCTGACCGAAGTATCACTGTGGCTATCGTTCCTAAAATTAAAATACTAATTATTAAAAAGAAAATATTTTTTTTAGTCATATAGAATTATTCTTTACAACAGTCAACCAGTTTAGCCATAATATCATCAAAAGTCATCGGTTTTTCTTTTTCTAAACTATTTTTGATATCTGGTATGCTAATAATTTTCAACCTAAGCCCGAAAAATAAATTAAAAATTTTATAGGCAAAAGTAAACATCTGTTTTGCCTCTTCTGTTTTACCATCTCCCTGCAATTTGGTGCCGACTTCCATCAGTCGCATGGTAGTTCCAAGCAAATGTTTAGAGATACACCAACTTTCACCTTCAGTTTTGTCTATCATTCGAGCCAGAAGTATTTTTCTCATTTCTCGTGCTTCGTTTAACATATTATAATATTCATCCTTGCCTGTTTTTGCTCCGGAAAAAAAGAAG
>Ga0265296_1003429_pt1 | contig 14714 bp, 14 predicted proteins | sample MunlanPumphouse1_FD_189073 | JGI IMG/M metagenome (GOLD analysis project Ga0265296, IMG submission 189073) | Groundwater microbial communities from a municipal landfill in Southern Ontario, Canada - Pumphouse #1 | ecosystem: Environmental > Aquatic > Deep subsurface > Groundwater | place... | reverse complement strand
AAGATTAATTTAGCACGTTTTGAAGCCTCTTGCAAGGCCATTGAACCAGCAATTTTAAAAGCCATTTCAGAAGAATCAACGTCATGATATGAGCCGTCATAAAGAGTTGCTTTTAAGTCAACTAAAGGATAGCCGGCCAAAACGCCTCTGTCCAAAGCTTCCTTAATGCCTTTTTCCACGGCCGGAATAAATTCCCTCGGAATATCACCGCCCGTTATTTCATTGGCAAACTCAAACCCGGCGCCACGCTCCATCGGCTCAACCTTAAGCCAAACATGCCCATATTGGCCGCGGCCTCCAGATTGCCTGATATATTTTCCTTCCGCCTCCGCTGATCCCTTAACGGTTTCTTTATATGCAACTTGAGGCTTTCCCACATTGGCATCAACTTTAAATTCACGCATCATCCGGTCCACAATAATTTCCAGGTGAAGTTCTCCCATGCCTGCTATGATAGTCTGTCCGGTTTCAGTGTCGCTGGAAATCCTGAAAGTAGGATCTTCTTCCGAAAGACGCTTAAGCGCGATACCCATTTTCTCCTGGTCCGCTTTCGTTTTAGGCTCAATGGCAAGTTCAATAACCGGTTCCGGAAAAACAATCTTTTCCAAAATCAAGGGCTTGTCTATATCACACAGAGTATCGCCCGTTCCGGTATTTTTCAAGCCAACAGTAGCCGCGATTTCGCCGGCAAACATTTCCTTAACTTCTTCCCTATGCGCCGCGTGCATGCGCAATATCCGCCCGATTCTTTCTTTATCGCCCGTGGAAGAATTTAAAACATAAGAACCAGCGTTTAAAGACCCTGAATAAATTCTGAAAAAAGTCAGCTGTCCGACAAACGGGTCAGAGGCGACTTTAAACGCCAAAGCGACAAACGGCTCGCTGTCGCTGGCGGCGCGCTCTATTTTTTTAGTTTCATCTTTAATGTCAAATCCCTCAACCGGAGGAAGTTCGCTTGGAGAAGGCAGATAATCAACAACCGCGTCAAGCATTAATTGCACCCCTTTATTCTTCAGCGCCGAGCCGCAAAAAACCGGCACGATTTTGTAATCTATCACGGCTTTGCGCAAAACTCTTTTTAAATCTTCCAGCGCGACTTCTTTGCCATCAAGATACTGGCTCATCAAAGCTTCGTCTTGTTCAACAATTTTTTCAATCAAAACACTTCTCATCTCTTTGCTTTTTTCAAGCAGATTTTCCGGAATATCAGTTTCTATAATCTTCTCGCCATGCTCGCCTTCAAAAACAATTTTCTTCATTTTCAAAAGATCAACCACACCCTCAAAATTTTCTTCCGCGCCGATTGCCAGCTGCGCGGCAACGGCGTTGGGAGTAAGGCGCTCAATAATAGATTCAAAGCTTCTTTCAAAGCTGGCGCCCATTCTGTCTAGTTTATTAATAAAACAAATTCTCGGAACATTATATTTATCCGCCTGATGCCAGACTGTTTCCGATTGCGGTTCAACTCCGGCAACTCCGTCAAAAACAACCACGGCGCCATCCAAGACGCGCAGTGATCTTTGCACTTCAACGGTGAAATCAATATGTCCGGGGGTATCAATAATGTTAATCTGGCAATCCTGCCAAGCCGCAGTTGTGGCAGCTGACGTAATGGTTATGCCTCTTTCTCTTTCCTGTTCCATCCAGTCCATTTCCGCTTCACCCTCATGAACTTCGCCGATTTTATGTTTTTTTCCGGTATAAAAAAGCACCCGTTCTGTTACGGTTGTCTTGCCGGCGTCAATATGGGCAATAATTCCGATATTGCGAATTTTATCAATGGGATTAAGTCTAGGCATTCTTTCATGTAACATAGAACACACAACATGAAACAATTTTTGTTACGTGTTTTGTGTTGCGTGTTATGTGATGTTTACCAGGCGAAATGCGCGAATGCTTTATTTGCCTCTGCCATTCTGTGCGTATCCTGTTTTTTCTTAATGGCTGTTCCCTGATTCTGGCTGGCATCCAAAAACTCCTGAACCAGCCTGTCAGCCATCGGCTTTCCTTTTCTGCTTTGCGCCGCTTTAATAATCCAGCGAAAAGCCAAAGAGATTTTTCTTTCGCCCCGGACTTCTCGCGGAACCTGATAATTAGCTCCGCCGATTCTTCGCGAACGGACCTCAACAGTTGGCGTAACGTTTTTAATCGCCGCGTCAAAAACTTCCAAAGGATCTTTATTTTGTTTCTCTAAAATATCAAAAGCGCCATAAAGAACATTTCTGGCTGTATTCTTTTTCCCGTCACTCATCAAATAATTAATAAACTTGGCCACCATCGCGTTCTGGTACCTCGGATCGGGCAATATTGGTTTTTTAGCTTTTTGTTTTCGTCTCATTTAAGTGCGACACCGATACACGGATTCCACCCGGATAACACGGAATTAATCTGCGTCATCCGCGTGTTTTATCCGCGTCATCCGCGTCGCCGCTATTTAGGCCGCTTGGCTCCGTATTTGCTCCTTTGCTGTTTTCTTCCCTCAACTCCGCCGGTATCCAAAACCCCTCTGACAATATGATATCTAACTCCCGGCAAATCTTTAACCCTTCCGCCGCGAATGGCAACCACCGAGTGTTCTTGCAGGTTATGCCCTTCGCCGGGAATATAGGCCGTAACTTCCATGCCATTGGTCAGCCTGACTCTCGCGACTTTACGCAAAGCAGAGTTAGGCTTCTTTGGGGTTGTAGTGTAAACCTTCAAGCAAACGCCTCTTTTAAAAGGCGAACTGAATTCACCCGGCCGGTTTTTAAGCAAGTTAAAGCCTCGTCCGAGCGCCGGAGCTTTCGGTTTTTTCTTCTGGATTTTTCTTGAACTTCTGATAAGTTGTTGAATAGTCGGCATGGTATCACCCTACAAATGTACGAATCTCTACAGATTATACAGATAAGATTTATCTGTACTATTTGTATTTATTTGTAATTTCGTAAGGTTCGAACAATCAAAAAGATGACACATCAGTGTCACCCGAGGAATAAATGGAAACCCGAGACTTCTGTTCTTCTCCAGCCATGGAGCGCCAAGTCAAACTTGGACGGAACAGAATCTGTCATCTCTCTCGCAATGACTAATTTTTATCTATGCTTAGAATATATCAGAAAACTATTTTATATGTCAATAGCACGGACAATGCCACGAATAATCCTTGTTCTTCTCACAGCTGAAATAAGCCAAATAAAAAAGGGCGCTTAAACAAGTCGCCCGCATGAGCCTACTGCCCCAAAAATTCTCTGGCAGCGGCCTCTATTTTATCAAAAAGACCGCCTTCATGAAATTGAAATACCTTCCTTTTCGGTCCGTCTCGCAAAGACGGGTCTCTGTCTCGCAAAGACGGGTCTAAGACATGCTGGCACCAAACGACTATGCAAGGAACTTTCAGATCCTCGGCTTTCGCAACTGCCGGCATCATTGCCATTTGATGGCAGTCAATTTTCAAAATTACCAGATCAGGCCGAGTTTCCAGGGCGCCGAGTACATCCGATAAATCGTGCGCTTGTGCAATGTCTAATCCTTCAAAGTCCTCAAGCGCGCAATTTACGCACGCCACAGACTCGCCCGGACAAAACAACAAAACCTTTTTAACCATATCCGCCGCCTCATTGATTTTTCCCAACTCTACCAGCAATCCGCCTAAAAATCAACATTTCCGGTAAAAAAATCCCAAAGCAATTACTTTGGGAACCACCGACATAGCTTCATTAAATTAAAACATTCCATACGCTTTTTCCGGGAAAAAATGTTCTTGGGTCAAATTCATTACATAAATACCCGATATAGTTGGCTCGTCATTTAATGTCGAGCCCGGATTAACCTCAAAAAACATTAAGTGACCTTCCTTTTCCTTGGCCGTTATTTCATCAAAAATCCACGTTGGACACCATAAATGGACTTCTTTATGCCGTTTATCAACCAGCCCTTTTTTATTAAATGGGGCAATAGTGAGGCGTGATAAATACTCTTCCCTTATCCTGCCTACAATAGTGCCTAAAATCCCAAAGGGCGCCAACCATTTTAAACGATACATATTCTCCATAACAGACTCCTGATAAAATTTTACTCCTTTTGTCTTAACCTACTATACAACCGCCTAAAAATCAACATTTCCGGTAAAAAACTGTTTTCTGGACAATATTAGGAATTCTGTTAACATAAGCCCAAGTGCGGGACTGGTTGGCGCTTATCGCAACTAATAAAAAAATTAAACACGGTATATAAATAACAAAAGATACGCGCCAACCAACACCATTAGGGACGGCCCGGCTGCGAATAGTAGTCCTGAAGAAGCCTTGCAGGGTCTAAACAAGGAAATCTTTCCTTGATGGCATGCTGGATGTTTCAGCCGCAGCCGGGATTTTTATGGATTTCAGGAGCCGCCATGACAATCGATCTGTCATATTTTTTCCAAATAAGAGACAGTATTTCCTGGCCGGCTCTTTTAAAAAAATTCGGGCTGAAAATAAGCCCCAAGAAAAAAGCCGGCAAAAACACCTTGGGCGTTATAAAATGCTTGTTTCATAAGGAGCGGCATTCGTCCCTTGCCTTTTTCAAAGATGGAAAATTCCACTGTTTCGGCTGCGGCGCTGGCGGAGATATGATTGACTTCGTCAAAGAAAGATTAAGACTGGATTATCCTGGCGCCATCATGTTCTTTCACCGGGAATTCAATATTCCTCTGCCAGCCGGCACCACACCTGCGACACTAAAAAAACCGGGTAATTGGCCCCGTCCGGCTCACAGCTATCAACAAAACTGATAGCTTTTTTTATCTTCTTTTGAATTACCCAATCATTAAAATTCAATAGAAACTTCAATAGGGACTTAGTCCCTTTTAAAGGGACTAAGTCCCTAAACAGTAGTTTTGTGACTCAAGGATTTTCTATAAAAAAATCCCCTGTTTTTAGGGGAGAATCGTTTGCCCAATAATTGCGCCGCAAAACATCAATAAAAAGAAAAAGGAAGCGGCCACAGCCATACTAGCCAATTGCAACAATGGTTTTAAAAGTGCCATAGATCACCCCCAAAATCCTATAGGCGGTTTCCAGAAATACAATTTCAAAAAAATCCAATTAATTTCCGCGTCTATTTCAAAAGACTATAAACGGTTGGCCCACAAACAAATTAAAAAGAGGATAAACCAGATATGGAATAACCATCCCCGCGATAAAAATTGCTATAATAATACTGGCAAAGCCCATTCTTTCCATCGCGTCATAAGCGCCGCCAAACGCCTTGGGGATAATGCCAAGTAAAACTTTTGACCCGTCAAGCGGCGGAACTGGAATAAGATTAAACAACGCCAGCCAGATATTAATCATAACTATAAATTTCAAAAACGGGGTAACCGCTGCCAGCACCACGACATCGCCGCCAAAACGCACAATCAACCCCAAAACAATAGCAATCAATATATTGGAAGCAGGCCCGGCAATGCCGACAAGCGAAGTGTCTCTCCGTGGATTCCGCAAATTGCGCGGATCAAAGGGCACCGGCTTGGCATAGCCGATAAAAATTCCCGACGTCAATAAAAGCGCTAGCGGCAAAAAAACAGTACCGAAAGGATCAATATGCGCGAACGGATTCAAAGTCAGCCGCCCCATTCTTTCAGCGGTTGAGTCCCCCAATTGATAAGCCATCCAGCCATGCGCGTACTCATGGATAATTGAGGAAAATATAATAATAATATATAGGAATAAAGCGGATTGTAAGTCAATCACAATTAATTTTGAATTTTTAATTTTGGATTTTGAATCAATTTTTAATTTCTTAATTCTTAAAGATTCAAAATTCAATCATTCAAAATTCAATCGAAATTTTAAATTCAAAATTCGAAATTATTTCAAAAAGATTGCCAAAAATCTAATGACATGTTATATTACATCCACTAATTAATTCTTATACAAACCCATGTCAAGAACTTGCGCTATTTGCGATAAAAAATCAATCAAAACCATTAAGCTAGTCAAACTTCGCGGTAAGTATAACCCGACGGCCATAAAAAGAAAATACCCTAACCTCCAATGGCTGACTTTGCCAACGGGTGAAAGAATCAAGGCTTGCACCAAGTGCATCAAAACACAAAGCAAAAAAAGCAAGTAAGAAATCATCCCCCCGACGGGGGATTATTTTTAACCAATTAAAAATTTTTTACCGGAAATTAATCCACAATCGTTTTCTCTTTATCGGAAATACAATTTTTCTATCGGAAATCAAATCATTCCTTTCGCAAAGGCAGCTGGATTTTCGGGCTGTGGTATAATGGTAGTACACAAGGCTGGGGGTCTTGTAGCCTGGGTTCGATTCCCAGCAGCCCGACAAGAATCAAATCATTAAGCCATTGAGTGATTAAGTGACTGAGTAGCGGATAGCCACAATAAAACACAACAATATTTTATAGCTTAAATGACTCAATCACTTAACAACTCAATGACTTTTAATTAATGTGGATTTCATGTGGATAACTTAGAATCTTTGCATAATGCAAAATCTTATCCAGACTAAGCGAGTCTACGAAGAACCGCAATCCACGGACGGCCTACGAATTCTAGTCGACCGGCTATGGCCGCGCGGGCTATCAAAACAAAAAGCAAAAATTGACCTGTGGCTCAAAGACATTGCACCAAGCAATAAGCTGCGGAAATGGTTTAACCATGATCCAGCAAAATGGAAGGACTTCAAGATAAGATATAAAAAAGAAATAAACGGCAACAAAAGCCAATTTAGCCTACTGAAAGATGCTGCGAGAAAAAACAAGGTCATAACGATTGTCTACGCGGCCTCGGACAAAGAACACAATAACGCTGTTATCATGAAAAATTTATTAAAATAATTCATGCGCTATCTGCCGCAATCACGTAAAATAGCATATAACAAAATTTAAATCTTCCAGTGGCTTCAGAAATAATTTCCATGCTATACTAAAATCAGCCATTCAAGGCTGTTTTTAAATTTAAGCGGGTAGACATAAAAAAATGATTAAGTTCTATCACCAAACAATCAAAGACCAGAAATTAAATATTTTAAAGGATTTCAAAATCGGTTCGTGGATTTATGTTGAAAATCCAAATGACACGGAGATAGAGCAACTTGCCGAAACATTTTTTTTGGAAGCAGGCCATGTCAAAGACGCTGTTGACCCGCTGGAAGTTCCCCGCTTGGAAATTGAAAAGGAAGGTGCTTATATTTTTACAAGAGTCCCTTATGTAAAAAACAACAGAGTTTCTACTATTCCGGTTTTGGTTGCCATTGGCGCGAATTTTTTGATCACTGCTTCAAAAATAGAACTGCCTTTTTTGAAAAAATTCACGGATGGGAAAATTAATTTCACCACCACCCAAAAAACAAAGCTTTTTCTGCAAATATTCTCTGAGATAACATCCGCCTACAACATATTCCTGCATAATATCAGCCGCGAAGTCAGGGGCATCAGCGTCCAGATGGAAAAAATAAACAACAAAGATATTGTGCAATTCGTGACTTTTGAGAATGTCCTTAATGATTTTTTGGCCGCGCTTGTCCCCACCAATGCCATCCTCAACAATCTTCTGCATGGAAAATATTTGGATTTATACGAAGAGGACAAAGATCTGATTGAAGACTTGTTTTTAAATAACAACCAATTAATTGAATTATGTAAGGGAAATCTCAAAACTATTGTTAACATCAGAGAATCCTATTCAACAATTATGACCAACAATTTAAACCGAGTCATTAAATTTTTAACCGCCTCTACCGTCATTCTGACTGTCCCGATGATAATTTCAAGCTTTTATGGAATGAATATCGCTCTGCCGTTCGCCCAATCGCCCTGGGCATTCTGGATTGTCCTGGGAACAACCTTGGCTCTGGCTCTTATTCTTCTTGGAATTTTCATCAAGAAAAAATGGCTGTGATCAAAAATTAACAGAATAAACAACCCAATAAAAAAAACAGCCTTAAGCGGCTGTATTATTTTTGTGTCCCAAATCTGGAGACCGTATTTTTAATTGCCATGGCTCAGGCCACTGCGGCCTTAGTTTAAGATAGCACCATATACACCAGCCACCCCCGTTTGAATCCCTTACATCAATTTTCCGGCCGCAAGAGCAAACATCATTCTTATCAGGCATAATTCCCCCTGTAAAATGCTTTTTTTATTATTCCATATACTTTATCAAAAGTAAATAAAAAGCCGGGTTTATCCCGGCTTTGCCATTAACGGCAATATTCTATTTTTCTTAAATAAGCGGCAATCGCCTCAGCTTCCTGTTCGGGGCAATTTCCCGTTTTTATAAGATCTTCCGCCACCTCCCGCGGCGTATGATTCTTGAGATAAAAAGTGCACACTTCAACGCTGAAACCGGTTTGCGGCATTTCAGGGGCGTAAACTATCGGACTAATTACCAGGCGATTATGAATAGCGCAGTCCGATGAGCATACAAGGCGCCGCTTCTGATTGCTGTTTTCATCCAGCACAACAATTCTCGGATAAACATCTTTCTGATCCACTTTCTCCTCCTATGCCCCACAATAGCCGCATCCCTGAGCTTCTTTCACGGGATCACCTTCAACCTGTGCACTCTCACCATTAATACTCCGACAGCCGTCAGGAATTGCTTGGGCGGCACCAGCTTCTCCCTCACCAGTTCGGACAGAACAAAAACGATCTTTTTTCTCGTCCATGATTATCCCCTTGCATGAGAAATATAGCGTAGCGTTAATTTGAAAAATATAGTGTAGCGTTAATTTGAAATGGCGCTTGGTTATCGCATATTTTAAAAGAGCCTCTCTCCAAATCACAGAAACAAAAAACTGATTCCGAGAATCAGTTTGTTTTGTCTATTTTTCTTATTTGCAAAACATTCTGATTCCCTAAATCAGTTCTGATGATGAGCAAGATGATGAAAAAATTGTCGCCAAAAATATATTCATGTCAGTATATATTTATAATAACAATTCATTATTTCCTGTCAACAGCTTGAAAAAGATTAATTATATAAAGCGTCAACCTTTAACGATAAAAAAGCCGGCTTTTAAAAACCGGCAAAAATTTATTTTATTAATCGCGGGAACTCTGGCTCCTGATTAAAAACAAGCGATTTTGCCTCACGGGTGGGTGCCTCAATTGGCGTGCATCCAGCGCAATAAAGCTCTCCGTCATTGCCAACGCTTTCCTTGTGCAAAGGCACCTGGGCGCCACATAGGCAGCATAAACCAGTATACCGCGCTGTTTCCGGCATAATTTTTCTCCTCATAAGATTCAAATCAAATCAGGGACTTAGTCTCTGATAAATTATAGCCTTGCCGCAATTAAAAAATACCTGAAAGAACTATATTGAATAACAAAAAAAACTGATTCCGAGAATCAGCTTGTTTTATAGACTAATTGCCTATTGGCTTTATTTACAAAACAAAACGCGCTGATCCCCTAATCAGTTTCTGCTGCTGTAACTGTTGCTGGCTTATGTTCAGTATGTTTGTTTTATTAATCACAGTTTTTATTCAAAACTTGCGCACTTGCGTCACTCGCTAAAAAGCAACCGCGCAAGTCTTGGACTTCACTACCAAGAATCTCGCAAGGATCCAGCTTCTTCGTAAGTGGGTGGCCGCATCCTGGCCCCACGGGGCCAAGAAATAAAGCCTCCCTGAAAAAACTATTTGATCTAGAACCAAAACGAAATTCTTAATGCAGTAAAGTCTAATATAATGATAGCAGAGCCGTTATCTTTGTCAATAACTAAAAAATAGCTTGAAAGCTAAGGAATATTGGCGAATCGCCAATTAACTACCGCCTGTTTATATTATGTGGATAAGTATGTTAAGAAACTATTAATATCTTGTTGATTTTTGCGAATAAAAAAACCGCTGGATAATTCCATGCGGTACCACATTAAGCCACCAAGTCAATTGCCACCCCCGCCCTAAAAAGAATATTGGCAACCGCTTCGTCGAAATCCCTCTCGGCTTTTGCCAGCTTCTTGGCATATTTCTTCTCGGCATAACTGCTGTTAACGTAAAATTCAAAATATACAATTGCTTCACCGTCATTCGCACAGCTTGTATGCCGCCTCACAAAAAGTTTGGAATCCTCTGTGAAAAATTTAACGGATCCCAGCCGGAAGCCTGGATTCATCCCTGAATGAAAGGACTCCTTTATGTCATCCATAAAAGTAACGCGGAGCATTTTCAGTGATACCCTGCTCCAAGCCTTAAATATCCGGTCGTACTCATCAATAATCTTACCGAATAATTCAGAATTCAAATCTGACAGTCTTAATCCTGTCATTGCACCCCCTCTTTTCAAACTTGAAAGTTAAAGACAAGATAACACGGCAAACCTCGTGTGTAAACAACTTTTATTGACTCTCAAAATCAAAAAACGTTCAACAAGGTTTTTATAGCCAAAAGAATAAGCAGCAGGGAAAACATTTTGAAAGTCACGCCAATTAAATTCTTTCTATGAAGCAACGGACGGAATTGAAAAAAGATAAAAGCCAACGCCGCGGTTATCAAAAGCCAAGCCAATTCAAAAATTCCCAAAAAGATAAATTTTCCGCCAAAAATAATCTTGTCCAGAATTAAAGCCTTGGGAATCCCCACGGTTATCCAAAATATCCAGTAACCGCTATTAAAAACAGTTAGAATGATAATCTTTGAAAAAGATAAAATTTTACCTTTCCCACTGCCTATTTCTTTGATTCTCCAGATGTTCCAGGCAAGCCAGAACAAAACAAACACGCCAGCAACTGAAATTATCTTCAGCGCGACATCCGAAAGCCCCAAAGAATAAATTACAAAAAGCGCCAATAATGCGCCTATGGTTTCGGCTATCAAGGCATAAAAGACAACTCGCAATCCGCGTAAAAACCCACTATTCAAAATCTCCGCGAACGTCCCCGTCAAAATCGGCCCGGGAATCGCCCCGCCAATCAGCCCCAGAACAAAAGCTTCAATTAATAATTCAAACATGATAGATTTGTAAAAAATTAAACCTCCTCCAGATTTATTTTTTCTTTGTAAACACCCCTTTTTTCATCCGGTATGCATCGGGATAACCTTTCCATAATTAAATTTGATTCTTCTTCAAGAGCGCGATGCAATTCAATAAACTTTTTTCTATCTTCAATGGAAAGAACTATTCCCTGCTTACGCTTGTCTAAGATCAATCTCAACTCGTCTATTCCCTCTATTTTTGGAAGTTCAAATGGTTCGCCTATGATAACTTCAACCTCTGGCTTTTTCTTTAGAGTCTTTATTCTGCTTTCCGCCATGCCAACGGGTTCTTCTGATTTAACATTTACTCCCACTGGCAAAATTACTGCGTCTTCTTCATATTGCGCCAGCATTACCGCCCCATAGCCACCTTTTTCAAGCTGCCATTTTTTAGAAGGGTTATGAGCCGCGATAAGAGGAGTCTTTCCGCTCCTCTCCACGGATTCAGCTACCCCAATAAAATTATCAGGATTAAATTTTCCTTGTTTGCCGCCGTCAAAACGCTGCCAATCAATGGGTGTAAAATTATCTGCACCAGCCATTTTCATACCGATAGAGATTCCCGGTTCAGTAAATAAAGTTTGTACAGACTGATGCGTAATTAGCAAGTCAAAATCATTCCGAAGGGCGTAAGCGGCCATTCCCATATCCATGTCTGATATATGGCTGCAAACAATTATGATTTTCTTTCCTTCTTCAATCTTATCTAAATTTTCCCTTCCTTCAGTTTCAATTTTACTTGTCGCGAATTTTGCGAGCATTTCAAGTGCCAGCACCAATCTTTCCGGAGACCCTTTTTGCGCAGGTTGATCCTTACGGCTTTCAAAATTAAAACTCATTGTATCTCTTCTGCATTTATCTCAATAATACTTCCCTCATAAGCGCTATTGGCCAGAATTTTTTTGCTGATTGAGTCTTCTATTTTATCCTGGATAACCCGGCGCATGGGGCGCGCTCCATATTCTGGATTATAGCCAAGTTCAACGATTTTCTCCAAAAGTTCCGGGGTTATGCCCAGAGTTATTTTTTTCTCAGCCAGCCGGCGGTTTAGGCTATCCAGCATCAGCTTGGCAACTTTTAAAAGTTCCCGTTTGGTTAAAGGATGAAAAATAATCACCCCGTCAAAACGGTTTAAAAATTCTGGCTTGAAAATATTTTCCTTCTGCAAATAATCCAGAACTTTTTCTTTTTCCGCGTTAGGGTCAAAACCCTGCCCCACTATCTGCCGGATTAATTCAGCTCCCCCGTTTGAAGTCGCGATAATAATGCTGTTTTTAAAATTAATTTTCCTGCCCCAGCCGTCAGTCATAAATCCTTCATCCAAAACTTGTAAAAACAGATTCAAAATATTGGGATGCGCTTTTTCTATCTCATCCAGCAGAAAAACTGAAAACGGATTTTCCTTTATTTGCGTTGTTAAAAATCCAGGATCGCCATCGGGAGAACCAATCAACCGGCTAATATCGACAAGGTTTTGATATTCTGACATATCAAGGCGAACCATAGTTTCCTTATTCCCAAAAAATGATTCCGCCAGGGCTTTGGCAGTTTCAGTTTTACCGACTCCGGTCGGCCCCAAGAACAAAAATGAGCCAACCGGCCTGCTTTTATCGCTTATGCCGGCTCTTGCCCGGCGCATAGCCGAAGAAATTTCCCGGACAGCTTCGTCCTGCCCGATAACGCGGCTATGCAAAGACGCTTCAAGATTAACCAGTTTTTCTTTTTCCTCCGCCGAGGCATCGCCAACCGGAATTTTAATCTTCTCGGACAAAATAAGATCAACATGCTCTTTTAATAAATAATTATCCGTGGTTTTAGTCGCAGCAAAAATCATAGCCTCCTCAAGTAAATCAATTGCCCGCTCGGGCATAGGAACATCCGTGGGATACTGAATTGATTTGGCAATAATCTCTTTCAACGCGCTATAAGTTGCCTTAATTTTTGCCCGTGCTTCAAATTGCGGAACGACATCTTGCAAAATCAACATGTCGTTTTTTTCATCCGGCTCGGCAACTTCTACCTTCTCAAAGAATTTCATCAAACCGGAATCTTTTTCAATTTTTTTATGCAACCCCTCATGAGTCGTTAAGGCGACTATCTGCAAATAATGCGAATTTAGATATGGCAATAAAACTCCGGCAATATTAACCTTGCCCAACCCGGCCTGGTCGCCGATGAAATTATGAAAATCATTGATTATTAAAATAATATTCCCCGCTGCGGCAGCCTCGTTTAAAATCATCCGAAGCTTATCCTCCATTTCACTGGAACTGGAAACGCCGGACATCACCGCGCTGACATCAAGCTCAAGAACCCGTTTGTGCTGCAATGGCGCCAGGGTCCTCCCCTGAAAAGACAGCTCAGCTATTTTCCTAATAATGCTTTTCTTTCCCGTTCCCGGATCGCCGACAAGCAAAACATTATTCTCATCGCTTCTCGCGAGAACTCGCTCAATCGCTTCAATTTCTTTTTCTCTGCCAATCAAATGGCTTACTATTACGCCCTTCCCATGCTGCCCGTGTTCAATGGAAAAATTATTAAGATGATTTGTATAGCCATAGGCCCAGTCTTTTCCAATTCCTTTAAAACGGAAAAGGTTTTCCGCCACCCAGAATTTTTTCTTCCGCTCTTTTTCTTCTTCAACAAACGCGACCCATTTGACCACCTCGTTAAAATCCTCATTGGACAAGCCTTGCTTCGCTATCTCTTCTAAAATGGACTGAAAAGGAATCATCCTTCCTTTAGAAGGACTTATTCCCATTCTCTCCCAAGCCAAGTCAAACCAAGGCTGTTTTATCATTTCTTCAAATGGCATTTCCGAGGGCAGCTTGCTCTTGCTGATAGAAAACAAAATATAAGCCGCGTAAATTAACGCTCCTGCCGCGGCAATCATTAAAATTCCGCCAAAGGGAGAACTGGGAATAAAAATTAATCCGCCCAAAACCAGCCCCGCGATAACCGCCGGAAAAACTATCCAGGCCAAAAATAAAAAGGATCCGATAATTAAAACCAGGCCGCAAATTAAAAGTCCGGCAAATATTGTTGCCGCCCTGACAATTGCTCCTATTCCCCTGCTCAAAAGATTAAAAACCAATGTTTGAAGAAATTCCTTCAGATCAAATCCCGGTCCGCGGCTAGTTATGTCGCGCCGCCAATGATAAAACAAGGTTTCAAAAAGAAACTTAATGGAAAAAAAATACCAAAAAAACTTAAGAAAATTTTTCCAAACTCTGGGGAAATCTTTGAGCCCTTCAGTGTAATGCCAAAGCAAATATTGAAACATTAAATTTCTCCTTTCTTACCTTATTATATTTCCTTTTCTCTATATCCACAAATAAAGTTATCAACACGATCAATCCATCCACATCCATAAATAGTAAAAAAATATCGCTTTCATATTTGCATATATGAAAGTGACGCGCTGCAAACTAACGAGATAAAAAAACACCCCCACGAAGGAATGTTTTCTCTTTTTTTTATCAAAATTAATAACTACTCCAGAATCCCGTCCATATTAACATCATAAAGAATGCTTTCCTGCACTAGCCGGTAATTTATCAATTCTTCATCTTTAAACCAATGCTTTATTTCTTTTTCCGCCTCTTCCACCGAGCCTGATGCGTGAAGAAGGTTTCTGATAGCGCGATTGCCGATATCAGATATCTGGTAAGAATCCAGAACAAAATCTCCCCTGATTGTCCCGACATCAGAAGTTAACGGCTCTGTGCCGCCAGTAAGTTTTCTAATTA
>Ga0265296_1003427_pt1 | contig 14718 bp, 13 predicted proteins | sample MunlanPumphouse1_FD_189073 | JGI IMG/M metagenome (GOLD analysis project Ga0265296, IMG submission 189073) | Groundwater microbial communities from a municipal landfill in Southern Ontario, Canada - Pumphouse #1 | ecosystem: Environmental > Aquatic > Deep subsurface > Groundwater | place... | reverse complement strand
CAGGTCGGAAGTATTAATGGGAACAATTTTAATTTTTGGCAGATGCAGAGAGAGGAGAAGAAGGGGGATGGAGACGCCGTAATTCAATTTTTCGTAGGTATCAAGGCTCACGGGCAGACCCGCGTCAATCGCGGCATGGCGGATGGCTTCCACCAGTTTGCTCTCGGCGGAAAATTTCTTCTTGGTTTTAAAATCACCGAATTCTTTAAGATTTAAATTATATTCTTTATCCAATTCAATCACAAAGGTGCCGGATGGGGGATTGCCGTGCGGCGAAAGAATAATCAGCGTCTCCGGTTTGGCCAGATACAGCTTCTCTTCCAAATCGGCCATTGCCGCCAAAGTTTTCGCGGCCTTTTTAGCTACGTCTTCCTTGCCGATGGTCGGCGCCAAAACCGGCGCGTGCGGCGAAATAGCGAAGAAACAGAACATGGTTTTAGAATTAAGAATTATGAATAAATGCTATGATAGGTGATAGATATGTCGTAGAAAATGCTTAATATGGCTTAGTTAAGTATTTGCAGTATACCATATTAAGAAGTTACGTCGCGCTTATAAAAATTGGCTTTTTGCCTGTTCGCATCAATTTTTGATTTTTTGTGGGTTTGTTTTTTTCTCCACCTTTTTCTCTAGCAGTTTAATGTTTTCCAAATATGCTTTTTCAACGGGGGAAAGTGTTTTTGCTTGAAATTTTTTATACTCCGCTTCAGCTTTTTTCAGCGCCTCGGCATGACTCACGGATCCAGCCTCTGTCAGAACTTTTTTGTCAAAGACGCTTATCAACTTATCAAGCTGAGCAATCCAATCTTTCATATACATTGGCTTATGTTCCATTACCCTCACTTCCGCCAAATCAAAAAATGCGGAGACGATATTATTCAACACTTTTAACTCTTTTTCATCAAGATAATTTTTTGCAATAACAATATCTTTTTTACTTACCCCGCCATTTGAAAAACTCAACAAACCCATAAATGGCTTACCGGCATTGGCTCTCTTGACTATAACTTCAGCGGCAGTATTCCCATGGGCAGCGTAATGCAGTTTATTTTGTACGATTTTGAAAAACTTAATAGATTCCAATGCTTTGGGATTGTAATCAAAACTCGTAGCGTACAGGTCAAGTACCTGACGATAAAGAACCTTTTCACTGCTGCGAATATCTCGAATACGATCAAGAAGCTCGTACCAATATTTACCCCCGCCATTCTCTTTTAGAAAATCATCATTCATCGTAAATCCTTTGATGAGGTACTCGCGAAGGCGTTCGGTTGCCCATTGGCGAAAATGTGTCCCTCTTTGAGATTTGACTCTGTACCCAACTGAAATAATAACATCTAAATTGTAGAAATTAACACTATATATTTTGCCATCTTCGGCAGTATGCTGGGATTTCCGGCATACTGAATTTTCCACCAATTCTCCTTCTTTAAACACATTTTGGATATGTTCCGTGATAGTTTTCCTGTCTTTATCAAAAAGCTCGGCCATTTGCTTTTGTGATAGCCACACCGTCTCACCCTCAACACGCACCTCAATACCAGGCGCCCCATCCGCGCCTTCATAGATAATCACCTCGCCGAAATTATTGTTATTTGCTATATTGTTTTTTTCTTGTTTGTTCATAATTTTTACTTGTCGCAAATATCTTTGACAGTAATGTTGGTCTTTAAAATCGTTTTCATATTATTAAAATTTTTATTAATTTTTATCTTTTTCCTCCAAAGGCGGATCAGCCTTTGGCTGAATTTTTTTCTCCACCTTTTTCTCCAGCAGTTATCACAAAGCTCCCATTTTTTGTTCTAATCTCACATCCTCGTCTTGTTGCTCGAGCCACAGATCGTAACCTGACACCTTGCCAGACTTATTTTTAGCAATAACTTCTAACGCAGGCTTTCCAGTATCAACATCAACAAACCGCACATTAGCTGTTTTTTCAAAAAATTTTATAAATTCTTCTGGGCTTATTGGTTGCTTTTTCATATTATTTTATTTAATTAAATAGTGGCATGTTCCAAAATAGAACTAACTGAATTTTCATCCAATTCCCATTTGGAGTGGTAAAAAGCAAAAACTCGGTGAAAGTATTATTTTTAATAATTTTTTTAGCTTTTTTCATGTTATTTTTTTGCTTAATTGAACATCATATTAAGGAATTATGGTCAAGTTTTATATAAAATAGGTTTTTATCCGCTTCTTTTCCGATGGTTGGCGCCAAAACCGGCGCGTGCGGCGAAATGGCGAAGAAACAAAACATACTTTTTAGCAATAAGCAGAGTAAGCAGATTAAGAACTAAGCAAAATAACTTACTCTGCTTAATCTGCTTACAAACTTACTCTGCAAAATTAAAGATATACCGGACAAAGCGGCTCGGTGGAGGGTTTAGTCCCTGCTTGTTTTTTGTATAAATCAACGACGTTTGATAAAAGCATGGCGATGGTCATTGGGCCCACGCCGCCCGGAACCGGGGTAATCCAGCTCGCGCGGTGGCGGACGGATTCAAAATCAACATCGCCGCAAAGTCCGGAGGGTGTCCGGCAAATGCCAACATCAATCACAATCGCGCCGGGCTTGACGTCTTCCGCCCGCACAAAACAGGCCCGTCCGGCGGCCACAATTAAAATATCCGCGTCGGCGATATATTCCTTGGCGTCCTTTCCGTCCGGAATGGAATAATGCGTGGCCGCGCCACAATCGGCCAGCATTTTTAAGAGCGGTTCGGCAAAGATTCCGCTGTTTCCGATAATCGTCGCGATTTTATCTTTTAAAGTGACGCGGGCGATTTTAATCAGTTCAATAATTCCCAAATGCACGCCGGGATAAATGTATGGTTTGCCTCCCATCAGGAGTTCAATATTTTTAGGATGAAAGCCATCGGCGTCTTTTTTCGGGTCTATGGCGTTGATAATTTTATCGGTATCGTATCCCGTGGGCAGGGGGAGCTGAACCAGAATGCCATTAATATCTTTGCGCTGATTTAAGTCCATGACGCGTGAAATAATTTCCGCCTCCGGAGTGCTGGCGGGATAGATGAATTTTTGAAAAGTAATGCCGACTTCGGCGCAGGCCTTTTCTTTTAAGGAGACGTAAAGATGCGACGCCTGGTCATCGCCAACCAAAATAACCGCGAGCCCGGGCGTAAGGTCGTGGTCAGTGATATCGTCTTTGAGGTTGGCGCGAATTTCCGCCGCCAGTTTTTTGCCGTCCAAGAGTTGCATTTGGTTGAAATTCCAAATTCAAAATTACAAGCTCCAAATAATTTCTCCGCCAGAGGCGGATGCGCCTCGGGCGCAAGAATTTCCAAAATCTAAAATTCAAAACGTTTATAATTTTTAATTTTGGTTATTGTAATTTATTTGGGATTTGGTGCTTTGGATTTGTAATTTAATAAGATTGCTTTAGATTTATAAAGTTTGGTATATCGGATATTTGTCAGTTAAATCTTTTACCAGATTTTTAGTCTGCTTCACGGATTCCTCGCTGCCGCGGTTTTTGAGCACGGAGGCGATGGCGCGGCCGACGGCGCGCAAGTCATCTTCTTTAAGTCCGCGGGTGGTTAAGGCCGGAGTTCCAATACGGAGCCCCGAGGGATCGAGCGGCTTCCGGGTATCAAACGGGATCATATTTTTGTTGGTATAGATACCGACCGAGTCCAAAAGCGTTTCACCCTCTTTGCCCGAAAGTCCAATACCGGTTAAATCCACCAAAACCAAATGATTATCCGTGCCGCCGGTGATTACGCGAATTCCTTCGGCCACAAGCGTTTCGGCGAGCGCCTTGGCATTTTTTATAGTTTGCTTTTGATAATCAATAAAATCCGGTTGCATTGCTTCCTTGAGCGCCACGGCCTTGGCGGCGATGCAGTGGTCTAGCGGGCCGCCCTGAATCCCCGGAAAGATAGCGGAATCAATTTTTTGCGCCAAGGTTTTATTCGGTTTTCCGTTGGAGTCCTCACGCCTGCCCGCCGAAGCTTTAGCGCAGGCGGGTGAGCGAGGGTGGAGCCGATCTTCAATTTTGCATAAAATTATCGCCCCGCGCGGCCCGCGCAAAGTTTTATGCGTGGTCGTGGTTACAATATCGGCGTAGGGGATGGGGTCGGGATGAACCCGCGCCGCCACGAGTCCCGCAAAGTGCGCCATATCCACCATTAAATACGCTCCCACATCGTCGGCGATGGCGCGAAAGCGCGCGAAATCCAAATGGCGCGAATAAGCGGTAAATCCGGCGACAATCAACTTTGGCCGTTCGCGGCGGGCAATTTCCGCTACTTCATCCATATCAATCATTTCCGTATCCTGCCGCACGCCATAGGGGATTATTTGGTATAATTTTCCGGAAAAATTAACCGAAGAGCCATGGGTGAGGTGTCCGCCGTGCGTCAAATTCATGGCCATAATTTTATCGCCCGGTTGGAGAACAGCCATATAGGCGGCCATATTGGCGCCGGAACCGGAATGCGGCTGAACGTTCGCGTGCTCGGCCCCGAACAATTTTTGCGCCCGTTCAATCGCCAAATTTTCAATGACGTCAATAAACTCATTGCCGCCATAATAGCGCTTGCCGGGATATCCTTCGGAATATTTGTTGGTCAAAGGAGTCCCGAGCGCTTCTAAAACCGCCTCGGAGACGATGTTCTCGGAAGCAATCATCTCCAGCCCGTGTTTTTGCCGGGCAATTTCGCTTTTGATGGCGTCGGCGATTTCCGGGTCGAAATTTTGTAGGTTTTGCATAGGGATTGTGCACGAATTACGAATATATTACGAAACTACGAATTCGTGATTTCGTTGTATATTCGTAATTCGGGGACAGCTAAAAAATCGTTATTAGTATACCACTTAGGGGGGGTCTTGACAAATCTTTGGATATGTGCTATAGTGTCTTTAGCAGACTTGGGATGCGTCCCGGGTCAGTAGTCCCTCGGGTAAAACCGGGGAGAGTCAGACAGCGCCCTACGGGGCACAAAACAGCCGGCGGCGGCTAAAAATCCTCCGGTCCATGGGCCGCCCCATGGACCACAACTAAAAATTACGTCCGAAAGGGCGTGAAGAAACTGGGGGGTCCCCTTGATGCTCTGGAGTTTGGCTGAGTTAGCCCGCTCCTTAGCAGATGAGAGGGGACCCGTTACAGACTCCGTCCTGAAAAGGGCGTGAAGAGATCTGGCGGGCCTTCGGGCTTGCCACACCGCGGGTGCGAGGGAGTCACGTAGTGAATAGTTGGACCTCGCACCCGTTTCTTTAACAACAACGTCCCGGTCACGTATCGGGATTCCGCAGCCAGGCCATGGCGAGCGCAAGGCGAAAACACGGCAAGAAGTGAAGCCCTAAGATCGGCAGAAAGTCCCTTGGGAAGTCCCGAGGAATAACGCGCCGAGTCGGTGGGCTTGTCCTCTACTGAAATGGAGGCCGTGAATAGTCTTGAGGAGTCCGGTTCGAATCCGGGCGGCTGCACTGGGCTGACACTCTAGGTCTGGGGTCGCGTGAGGTTCCAGGGCGCCTGGTGTCGGCTCACTATTAGTCCCGTCCCGAGCAATCGGGGCGCGAACGGAATCCGGAAGCCAGCACGGCGCCGGGACACCCCGGGGCGCTGCGCTTCGCTCCGCTCCGATGTACGCGGGCTCATCCGGGGATGCCCTGGGGAGAACAAAGGCGTATGTCGTCCCGACGACTTAAGCCACGGAGGAATCCAAAGCTACCTGACCTAGGGACGCCTAGGAAAGGTCCTCCGCCCCTCAATGAGGGAGAAACGCTGCGGCTCTCGCGGAATCAGCCGGCTCGGTTGACCGGGCAGGCTGGAGGGATTGCAAGTCCAGTGGGAACTGTTCCGCACCTGGACAGGGCGTCAAGCAGAAAGCACTACTTTCCAAGTACTTCCGGTGATAACCGGAACGAAAGGAAAGTGAACCCGGGCGAACGTGATTCTCGTCCATCAAGGACGGGCACGGCGCACGAAACGTGCTAAGTATTTGTTCCCCGACGGCCAGAGGCGCAAGCCAAAGCTCGTCGGTTCCACCACACGCGCCGAACTTGGACCAGATCCAAGCGGCGCGTTTTCTTTTTGTAAAAAAAGACACCCGATGTCCTCAAGTGAATAGATTCTTGGACATCGGGTGTCCTAAAGTCAAAAACAAACTCGGGGAGACTCGGTATCCTACGCTCTACATCTTAAGTTTAGCGCATAGGATACCAAGTCTCTTTTTTGTTTTCATACTTCCGTATCTTTTTCGTAATTTTGTATGGATAAAAAAATCCCCGAACTGGTCGGGGTATTTAGTTTAACAGTTTGGCCGGAGCGGCAGACGGTGGAATAACCTCCACGATATTCACCAAGAGTACACTCTCGCCATCCGAACCGGTGCTGGAGGCGAGTTTCGTTTTAAAGGTGTATCCTTCGGGGACGAAATAGTGGTCGGGCGGGCCGGGTACGTCAACATGGATGCCGTCGGGAAAGTCGGGAACTTCTGCCGGTACTATACTGTTGACCGGATCATCGGTGAGGAAAAATTCCACATAGATGACTTTTGCTCCGTCCATCTCGCCCCCACCGACGATCGCCCAGACCTTATGTCCGGAAGAATTGGTGATTATCAGTTTCACGATGGCACCTCCTTTTAGTTGCTGACGGATTTCGGCGAGATTTTGAGGAGACGGACCATGTGGCATTTGGTTCCGTCGGCCTCGTCGGTCAAAAATCCGTCTTCGCGTTTGATTTGCCAATCCGCTGGCGGGATGACGCGAACGCGGAGCATTCCCAATTCCAACTCCGGAAAATCGGTGCTACCGCAAAGCGGCAGCTCGGCAAGTTTTTTGGCGCGGCATCCGGCGGGCGGGGTAACTTCGGTCAACGATAAATCGATTCTCAAAAAGAATTTGTCATTTTGCTGTTCCGTCTCATTCGGGTAGATGGCAAAAAGTTCCATGCCGGTTTCGTTGGTGATGATTAGGCGCATCAGTTGGCTCCTTCCATATAACCGATAAAACGATACAGCCAGCCATAATCGGTTTTTCGGCTCTGCCGGTAGGTTCGGCGCGAAAGACAGACGGCAAATCTAAGTTTGGCTGACGGTTTATAAGTCATTACCATCGTTTGATGCGGATAAAGAACCTTGATGGTTCCATTTTTTCCCGGGTGCCGGTCGTGAAACTCAAAAAATAGAAAAATTTCCGTAGTGATGACTTTTCTCCCCATTCGGATGTAAATGGGCTGCGGCAGGTTATTCGCAATTCGCAGTTTTTTTGGCGCCTCATCGGACATGGTATATTCCTCCCTTGGCTCGCCGAAGCCTTGCTTGCCCGCCGAAGTTTTAACGGAGGCGGGGCGTAGGCGGCCGTGTGAAAAGAGCGTTCGGTCATATCTTTTTTACCATATATGTATCTTTCAGTCTATATCCAAGGCGGCGATAATAGGCGCGGACGCCGATGCCGGAGATGACAGCCATCTCTCTATATCCGGATTTCTTGGCGGTCTGTTCTGCTTTAATCATCATCTGTTTTCCAAATCCAGTGTGTTGAACTTGTGTCCCTGCGGGACATCCCCCGTAGGGGGACTTTTTTGTTTTCTTGCTTTCTTGCTTTAATGATACCAGCTGTCCGTAGGTGTGCACTTCGCGGATAAAAGCGGTTTTGCCAGAGGATGGGAATCGTAATCGTAAAAATGCAAAAACCACCCGCCGCCGTGCGTCTTCAAAACTCACAAAATATTCTGTTCCGCCGGAGGCGCGGTATTTGGCGATGAATAGCGTAGCTTTCCCCTCCTTACGAAGGAGGGGCGAGGGGAGGTAAATTTTTGGCGATTTACCCCTCCCAACCTCCCCTTGGTAAGGGGAGGAGATTAACTGGTGCCCAATCTCCCGACAGCGCAAGCAGCGGCAGCGGAGCCCGCGGCGTTTCAGTTCTTTTTGCAGATACTCGCGCAAATTGGTAATTTTATTTCCCGCGGCGATGGAGGGGGAGGGGATATCGCGGATGAGGCGCGAAATGCGCACATACGGCGGTGTCGCGGTTTTCATTTTTAACAATAATTCAATCAGCGTTTTATCGGAATACGGTTTAAAGCCGCCGCGTTTCCAGATTTTGTAAAGCGCAGAGCCCGGAATAACGGTGCAGGGATAAATTTTAATCATGTCCGGCCGGAAATTTTGGTCCGAAAAGATTTTTTTAAATACTTCCAAATCTTTTTTTGGCGTGGCGCCAGGCAGATTAGGCATCAGATGGTAATCAACTTTGAATCCGGCGTCTTTCAGCAATTTTGTTGCGCGGACGATTTCCGCCGCGGTATGTCCGCGGCGCACGCCGGCAAGAATCTTGTCGTCAATCGTCTGTACGCCAAGTTCCACGCGGGTGCAACCCAAGAGGCGGAGATGTTTAATTTCTTCGGGCGTGATAAAATCCGGACGGGTTTCAATCGTGAGGCCGATAATCCGGTGCTTGGCAATTTCATTCCGCTTTTGCGCGTTTTCTAATTTCCTCCCCTTGATAAGGGGAGGTGAGGAGGGGTAACTATTGCACGCCTCAAAACATCTTTTAATAAACCACTCGCGGTAAACGCGCGGGTAGGCGCTCCATGTGCCGCCTTTTACAATCAGCTCAATTTTATCCGTCGGATGGCCGTTGGCTTTTAACGTTTCAAGACGCGTTACAATTTGGCGATATGGATCAAACCGTAATTTATACGCCCGCGCCGCGGCCGGTTCGTTTTTAAGATAGCTTTTGGGCATTCCGGCTTCAGTCGGACAATAAACGCACTTACCGGGACACGGGGCCGGCTTGGTTAAAACCGTGATGATTGCCACGCCGGAGAGCGTTCGCACGGCCCGGCGGACTAAAAGCTTATCCAGGGCGGCATCTGGCTTAATTTGGCGGTTTTTGATAAGATTTAAATACGTTTCGCGCAAAGCGGAGGTTCCCGGCGGGGGAGCGCCATTTGCCGCGGAAATACGCCCCTTAAGGCGCGCAAAATCGTCGTGCGTCTTGATATGGCGGCGGATAGCGGAAATGATAATTTGTTCTAAAATTGACATACGAAATTACGAAATTTTACGAAACTAACGAAATATACGAAAAACTTTTCGTATTTTCGTAGCTTTTTCGTAATTTCGTATGGGCTATGACTCCGGAAAAAGCGCAGGAAATTTTAATTCAGACAACCGAAACCTACGAAAAGATCAGTCCGGAATTTGTTTTAACCAGAGCTGATATCTGGCCCGTTTTTAGTTATTTTAAAAAATTTTTGAAGACCGGTGATAAGGTGCTGGATGCCGGATGCGGTAGCGGCCGCCTTATTGATATATTGGCCGATTTTGATGTGAAATACACCGGCGTTGACGCAAGTAACGCGCAAATGGAGTCTTTGCGTCAAAATTACGCGTCCAAGCTCAAAACGCCGCTCGAATTGATTCAGTCATCCATTACTAACTTATCTATGCTAGGAGATGGCGTTTATGATATAGTATTTTGTCTTGCGACTCTTCATCATATCCCAAGCCGCGAGCTTCGTCAACGGGTGATAAATGAATTCTACCGCATTTTGCGCCCCGGAGGAAAGCTCATCATGGCCAATTGGAATCTGTGGAGCCGCTGGGCGACAAAAAAATATTGGCCGGAAATTCTCCGCGTTTTTTGGCCGCATAAAAATTTAGACCGCGGAGATTTATTGATACCGTGGAAATTACGAAGCGGCGAAAAAATTCTCCGGTATATTCACTGTTTTTCGCGCCGTTCGCTTAAAAAATTAATGTCAGGCGCGGGTTTTAAAATTTTGGAAAACAGATTCGCGAGTGACAGCGGCACGTCCAATATTTTTATGGGTAAAAACATTTTAACTATCGCCTCTAAATAATTGCACGAATTTTCGCGAATTACACCAACCAATTTAGTGAAATTCGCGAAAATTAGTGAAATTAGAATTTATGTTTATAGATAAGCACCAAAAGATTCATTTAATCGGTATCGGCGGCATCGGCGTTTCGGCGGTCGCCAAATTGTTAAAAGTAACCGGCCGGCAGGTCAGCGGCTCGGACATCGGTGAATCCGAAACGATAGAAGAGCTCAAGGCGCTCGGAATTAAGGTATATAAAGGCCAGGCCGCGGCCAATCTTGAAGATGGGCTTGATTTAATTGTCTACACCAGCGCCGCGCCGGAAAATAATCCCGAGCGGGTGGAGGGGAAAAAACGGGGCATTAAGGAATTGTCCTACTTTGAATTTTTGGGCGAATACAGCAAAGATAAGCAAACCGTGGCGGTTTCCGGAACACACGGAAAGAGCACCGTGACCGCGATGCTGGGACTGATGGCGGCCGAAGCCGGGCTGGATCCGACGGTGATTGTCGGCAGTAAGGTCAAAAACTTCCAATATGGAAATCTCCGCATTGGCAGGAGCGATCTTTTTATCGTTGAGGCCTGCGAGCATATGGCCAATATGCTTCATATTAATCCGCAGATTATTGTGCTCACTAATATTGAAGAGGACCACTTGGATTATTATAAAAATCTGGACAATATTATGGCCGCGTTCCGGACCTACGTTCAAAAACTTCCGGCCGATGGAAAACTGATTTTTAACGCTGATGATGAAAATGTGCGCGAAGTAGCAAAGTCTTTTTCTGGTGAGAAAATCGGTTTTGGATTTTCTTCGTCCATCCTCCCCTTACGACTCGCTTCTCAAGCGAGCGCGAGAAGCGAAGGCGAGGAGGGGTCAAAAGAAAAATTTTTGCTTGCCAAAGAAATCCGCGTGGATGACGGTTTTCAAAAATACGCCTTTGCCGGGCACGATTATATTTTGCGCGTGCCGGGTATGTATAACGCTTATAACGCTTTTGCCGCCTCCACCGCGGCCATGGCTTTGGGGGTGGAGCCCGAGGTCATCAAAAAAACCCTGGAACATTTTAAGGGAATTTGGCGGCGATTTGAAGTGCTCGGCGAGTGCGCCGGGGCCCTGATTATTTCTGATTATGGTCATCATCCGACCGCGGTTCGTGAAACGATTGCCGGTGCCCGTGGATTCTACCCCGGCCGGCGTCTGGTTTTGGCTTTTCAGCCGCATCACCGCAATCGAACACAAAATTTGTTCAAGGAATTTACCGAGTGTTTTGACGGACTTGACGTTTTGATTCTGACCGAAATTTTTGACGTTGCCGGGCGGGAACAGGGCGAAAATATTTCTTCACGCGACCTGATTCCGGAAATCGAGCGTCGCGGCACAGTCAAAGAAATCCATTTTGCCGAAAATCCCGAAGCCGCCAAAGAAAAATTATTGCAGATAATCAAGCCAAATGATATTATTATTGTAATGGGGGCAGGGGATATATATAAAGTCGCTAATCAGTTAGTAGAAAAATAGTTTAATCTTGAGAGTTCGGTTTTTGCGTTTTAGTAACCATGGGATAACCCTAATGGGCTCGAGCCCCGCTAATAACGCGAATATTCGGGTTATTCGGGTGGGCATCAGCCCATTTGCGTTATCCAAAATAATATGATGGAGACATTGAAACAATTTTTTGGTGAACGTTTTAAAGAAGGTGAGTTGTTAAAAAATCATACCACTTTTAAAATTGGCGGGCCGGCCAAGTATTTTGTGATTGCCAAAACCGCGGAGGAGATTAAAACGGCCATCGCCGCGGCAGAGAAAGAAAACATTCAGCATACCGTGATTGGTGGCGGCAGTAATCTTTTGGTGTCAGACGGCGGTTACGACGGGCTGGTGATCAAAATCTCCGGCGGAGAAATTAAATTCGGCGCGGATGAAGCCGTGGTTGATGCCGGATACGGTTTAATCCGTCTGATTTTAGAATGCGCTAAGCATAATCTTGGCGGGTTGGAGTTTGCCATCGGTATTCCGGGGACAATCGGCGGCGCGATTTTCGGCAATGCCGGCGCCGAGAACCGGGCGGTAGGGGAGTTGGTCAAATCGGTTGAGCTTTTGATGCCAAACGGTGAAATCCAGACCGTTCCGAACGAGTGGATGCAGTTTACCTACCGCGAAAGCAAATTAAAAAATATGGATGCAAAAGAGCGTCCGATTATCATCCGCGCCACTTTTTCGCTCTCGCCGGTTGACGGCGCGGCCGCGGAAGCGGTATTAAAGCAAAAAATGATTGAACGCCTTGGCAAAGAACCGAAAGCGCCCTCGGCCGGATGTTTCTTTAAAAATATTAAATTCAGCGACGCCGACCGCGAACATATTTTTAACAAACTGCAGGTGCCGGCGGACCGAAGGGAAAAATATGCCGAGCGGAATTCTGTCCCGGTCGCCTGGCTGATAGAAGATTTGGGATTCAAAGGCAAACAAATCGGCGGCGCCAAAGTGGCGGACGAGCACGCGAATTTTATTGTGAATACCGGCAACGCCACGGCCGACGAGGTGATGCAACTCGTTAGCTTCATCAAAATGCGCGCCCGCGACCATCGGGAATTTCAGTTGGAAGACGAGGTGCAATTGCTTGGTTTTTAATTAGCAGATTAAGTTTGTAAGCAGATTAAGCAGAGTAAGTAATTTAACTTAATCTGCTTAGTGCTTACTCTGCTTATTGCTTAAAAAGTATGGATATCAAAAAGCTAAAATCGACAAATTTGGAATTAACCGAGGCGATTGAAAATTACGTCCGCGAAAAAATCGGAATGCTGGAAAAATTTTTAAAGAATATCGAACTGCCGCAAAGCGCGCGGATTGAAATCGGTAAAACCTCGGAACACCATAAAAAAGGAAAAATCTTTTTTGCCGAAGTTAATCTTGAACTGCCGCACCGTTTGCTCCGCGCAACCGTTGATGCTGAAGATTTATATGAGGCGATTGACCGCGTGAAAGAAGAGCTGGAGCGCGAAATCATCAAATACACCGGCGGCGCCAAGTCCACGCGTCTTAAATCACAGAGAAAATCAAAAGATTTTATACATTTGGCGAGGTAGGTTATCGTAATCTCCCCCTTTGGAAAAGGGGGATTAAGGGGGATTTTTTTAAAAGATAATTTGCCCCCGCGAATCTTAACAAATCCACCCCTCTTCGAGCCTGAGCCTCAGAGCCGAAGGCAACCCTCCTTTTCAAAAGGAGGGAGTTTGTTTTTCGGCCGGATAAACTTGACAATATGCCAATTTTGTGCTAAGATACTATGATGTACTCTTTAATGACCAAAAACCGACCGGGAGGAAGACATGAAAACCTTGAGCGCCAAGTACTTTAAGTGTCATTTTGAGCTGAGGAGCCCGGGAGGTTGCGGCCTCGCTGCTCTGAATAGCGTGCTCATGATGATGGAGAAACGGGGAATTATTTATTCCTATTCGCCAGAGAAGGGGATTTCCCCGGCGTGGATTCTCCGCGAGCTTCGACGCGTGGGCCTCAAAGCCACGCCAAAGACCATCAGCATCCGTAATCTCAAGGGCCCTGCCATTCTCTGGTATCCGGGCCAGGATGGCGGCCACTACGTCGCGGTTTGTATGGTGCGGAATGGTAAGGCGCTGATTTGCGACAGTGAGAAGAGCCGCCTGTACTGGCTGCCGTTTCCGTACCTCAGAAAAAAGTGGTACCGCTTTACCCGCGGCCGCTGGTGCGGCTGGGTCATCGAGGTCCGTAAGGAGTAAGGCACGTCCGGAATCACCAAGGCGAGGGATTAAACCCCCTCGCCGTTTTTTATATAAAATATTTTTCCCCTCCTTACGAAGGAGGGGCGAGGGGAGGTAAATTTTTGACGATTTACCCCACCCCACCTCCCCTTAGTAAGGGGAGGAGAACGACAGCTCCTTTTTAAAAGGAGGGAGTTTTGTTTTTTCCAAAAAGAAAAGGCCGGCAACTCCGTAGAGTGCCGGCCGGCTGGCGCGTCGCAGCGCAGGGGTACGGAGAGCTCCGTACTTGAGGACCTCGCTGTCCTTTGCGTCAGAATACTGTTCCTCATGGCACGCGAACTTCGCATGCCATGTGAGAGTGTAGCGACCGGTATGCCTATCCTGGCTGCATTGCCGGTCTGATATTTTTAGTCCGTGGTACGCAGGTCCCGCTGCCCACGGCCCTCTCAACGCCCGCATCAGGAGGCGGTGATGGAGGAACTTCACCGGCACAAGGGTTTTTACTCTTGTGCCGGTGCTGGCTGGACATCAGCCAGTTCTTGCACGCTCCAATGGCTACCGGAGCGAGGCTTATGAATCGGGTTCAGGTACGGGACGGTCCTGAACCACAGTGACGCGACTCCCAAAACAACGCGTGTCCCGAGGGAGGTACAAATCCGCGGTGCGCCACACAAAGGCGCCTCCGCTAGAACGAAACTTTTGAAAAAACCTTACCCCTTCAGATCGTGACCAGGCGCCTGTTTGGCGCTTAACTGGTTCGTATCCGGACCCCTCGGAATAACCGAGGAGGGTTTACTGCAGTCCTGTGTCTCCGAACCTTGCGGCTCGGATATCTTCTCGCTCCGACGGTCATCGGAGCGGGGTTTGAAACTATGTGGATTGTTAAAAAAAAATTTACACCGCACTGACACTCTTTTCCCGGCCAATCCTCGAACTCCGGGGAGTTATCAGTGTTGCTTACATAATAGCACATATCCAAATATTTGTCAAGTGCCTGGGCCTCTAAAATCGTGATATTTAGCTGTGTTCAGCAAAATATCCTATTTTCTTTTTTGACATTTTTGAGGGTTTGGGGTAAAATAATGAAGATGAAAAATAATTTCCCCTCTTAGGATAAGAGGCACTCGTGTCCCATTAATTAACCCATAACTTAGCTTGTTTTTGGA
>Ga0265296_1003426_pt1 | contig 14725 bp, 10 predicted proteins | sample MunlanPumphouse1_FD_189073 | JGI IMG/M metagenome (GOLD analysis project Ga0265296, IMG submission 189073) | Groundwater microbial communities from a municipal landfill in Southern Ontario, Canada - Pumphouse #1 | ecosystem: Environmental > Aquatic > Deep subsurface > Groundwater | place... | reverse complement strand
AGCATCTTGGTTTGTGGTTTTGGTTAACAACAAAGCAGATGCTTTTCTCTTTTGGTTTCAGCCTATCAAGCAGGTTTTTACAAACATGTCATTGTTAAATTCATTTATAAAAATTACCGGAGTATTGCTATATTTATTGTTCCTTTTAATCCGCAGCAAGAAATGCCGACCATTGTAAAAAAGATATTGCCGTTAAACTCTTGGGATGATTTCTTCTCTTATGCCATCTCATTGCCCAATAAGGAGAAGGGTGATCTCTTTGAAATTCTCACAAAACTTATCCTCACCACAAAACCAGAATACACTTCCCAATTAAAGAAAGTATGGCTTCTGAGTGAGGGCGTGCCGACAGAAATTCGTGATAAACTTCATCTGCCGACAACTGATGAAGGCATTGATTTGGTGGCAGAAACATTCAGGGGGGAATTCTGGGCAATCCAGTGCAAATTCAAAGGGAAAAACCAACCGCCCACTTATAAGGAACTTTCCACATTCGGTCAGTTAGCCAATAATTATTGCCATAACATTTCACTCGCCCTGCTGGTGCATACGGGAGAAAAAGGTGTGCTGAAAAAACACCTTCTGGGCGAAAATTTCACACAAATAGGTCTGGAATACTGGCTGGGATTAACCGATGAAGATTGGCAAAGGATACATAAGTATATAAAGGGGCAGTCGACACGTCCAAAACCAAGAAAGCCGCGCCCACATCAAAGCAATGCCATTAATAAGGCTCAACATCATTTCCTAAAGAATGACGCCACCAGAGGTCGCCTAATAATGCCGTGTGGCACTGGCAAAAGCCTTACAGCATTTTGGATTGCCAATGCGTTGAAAGCAAAATCGGTAATTGTGGCGGTACCCAGTCTGGCACTAATAAAGCAAAGCCTTGAAGATTGGACGCGGGAATTCGTGGCATTGAATGAAAATCCATTGCCTGAATGGTTGGTGATATGTAGCGATGAATCAACAGCCAAAATAGAAAAGGACGAATTCGTTTCTGATGTTTATTCATTGGGCATTCCAACCACAACTGATATCGAAAAGATCAGCGCATTCCTAACCGAAGAGAGCAATGGACGTAAGATAGTTTTTACTACTTACCAGAGCAGCGATAAACTCGCCCAAGCCGCAAGAAACTGCAATTATTACTTTGATCTGGCGATTCTGGATGAAGCACATAAAACTGTCGGGGTAAAGTCAAAGACCTTTGCCACGTTGCTTACGGATGATAACATCAAAATATCCAGAAGAATATTTATGACTGCCACAGAACGTGTCCTGCGTGGCGAAAGCGAAGAAATATTCTCTATGGATGATCTGGATATCTATGGGGAGCAGTTCTACCAGTTGACGTTTAAAGAAGCCATCAATTCTGATCCGCCCATCATTTCCGATTATAAGATTCTCACCATTACCGTTTCAAATGAAGAAATACAGCAACTCATTGCCAAGAACAAATTAATAACCGATGATGTTAAAAAAATTCAGCAGCAGGAGTCGCAATCATTGGCGGCGGCAATCGCATTAAGGAAAGCCACGCAAAAGTATGGCATCAAGCACGCCATTTCATTTCACAGAAGCATAAGGAATGCCAGCAATTTTTCAGACCTGCATACTGAACTTAACCTGATCAAAATAGATGATGTTAATCTAAACGCCAGCCATATATCAAGCAAGAAATCTGCGGGGGAACGGGCAAGGCTGATGAAAGATTTTGCTGGTGAAGAACTTGCCCTGATGACCAATGCACGTTGTTTAAATGAGGGAGTGGATGTGCCCGCCATTGATTGCGTGTTGTTTGCTGATCCCAAGCAGAGCGTCATCGACATTGTTCAAGCGGCTGGCAGGGCGTTAAGACCATATGCTGGCAAGGAGTATGGATATATTATGTTGCCGCTTATTGTGCCCGATGGTATGGAGTTGGCGGAATTTACCGATAGTACTCCCTTTAAAGAAGTGGCAAGAATAATTGCCGCTCTATCCACACAAGACGAGCGAATTGCGGAAGAATTTAGAATTACAAGTTTTGGCAAACAATTGGGCGGCGGAAGAATCGAATTTACTGGAACGGTTCCAGTTGGAATGAAATTAGATTTAACGGATTTCGCTGCTACCATAAATGCTAAAATTTGGGAGAAAGTTGCAAAGGTTAATTGGAGATCATTTGAAGAAGCAAGAGCGTTTGTACACACTTTAAAACTTAACAGTGTTGAAGAATGGCAGAAGTATTGTTTATCAGGGACGAAACCTGATGATATCCCTGTCGCTTCAGATAGAGTATACAAAGGCTCAGGATGGTCAGGCTGGGGAGATTGGCTGGGAACTGGGACGATTGCAACTAATAAAAGAGAGTATAAGTCTTTCCAAGATGCGAGAGCGTTCGTACATAGACTTGAAATTAAAAATGGAGATGGGTGGAGGGAATATGCTAATTCTGGAAAGAAGCCCGAGGATATTCCTGCCAACCCCAGAAATGTATATTCGAAGCAGGGTTGGAAAGGAATGGGTGATTGGCTGGGTACTGGAACGATTGCTACACAACTAATAGAGTACCGTTCATTTGACGAAGCCAAAACGTTGGTTAATAAATTAAAATTACAGAATATAGATCAGTGGAGAGCGTATTGTAAATCAGGAAATAAACCTGAAGATATTCCAAATAATCCAAATATTGTATATAAAGACAAAGGGTGGTTAAATTTAGGCGATTGGCTGGGTACTGGCTCTATCGCAACTTTTCTGATAGAATATCGCCCATTTTTTGAAGCAAAAACGTATGTGCGAAGTATTGAACTAAAGAATCTGAAAGATTGGAAGAAATTTTGTCAAAGTGGTATGAAGCCAGATGATATCCCTGCTAATCCAAATCGAACATATTCAAATGAGGGCTGGAAGGGTTGGGGTGATTGGTTAGGAACGGGGACTATTGCTAATTCTAAAAAACAATACCGTTCATTTGATGAAGCACGAGAATATGTATACAAATTGAAACTTAAAAGCGGTAACGAATGGAAAGAGTTCTGTGAATCAGAAAATAAGCCAAATGATATACCTAATACTCCTAATAATGTCTATAAGCGGCAAGGCTGGAAAGGAATGGGTGACTGGTTAGGAACTGGTATTATTGCCAACAGGGATAGAAAGTATAAGTCCTTTGAAGATGCAAGAGTCTTTATGCATATGATTCACCTTAAGAGTTATCGGGAGTGGCAGGAGTATGCTAAGTCACTAAGGAAACCAGATGATATACCCAAAGAGCCTTGGAATGTATATGCCCAACAAGGCTGGAAAGGAATGGGCGACTGGCTGGGGACTGGAACAATTTCACCTCACTTAAAAGTTTACCAACCATTTAAGGAAGCAAGAGCATTCGTACAAAATCTTGGGCTTAAGAATGGAGATGATTGGAGGGAGTATACTAAGTCGGGGAAGAAGCCCGAAGATATACCTACTACCCCTGAAAGGGTATATTCAAAGCAGGGCTGGATCGGAATGGGAGATTGGTTGGGAACTGGAACGATTGCTCATCGTCTAAAAGTTTACTTGCCATTTGAGGAAGCAAGAGCATTTGTACATAAATTAGGACTTAAGAATGGAGATGAATGGCAGGAGTATTGTTTATCTGGAAAGAAACCAGATACCATTCCAAGTCGCCCAAATCAAACTTACAAGGACAAGGGGTGGTTTAATCTTGGGGATTGGTTGGGAACTGGATTTGTTGCTCCTCGTTTAATAAAGCACCGCCCGTTTAAGGAAGCACGGGCATTCGTGCAAAACCTTGGACTTAAGAATAGTGACGAATGGAGAGAGTATTGTAAGTCGGGAAAGAAGCCTGATGATATACCATCTAATCCCGCCAAGAAATACGCAAATGTAGGCTGGAAAGGTATGGGTGATTGGTTAGGAACTGGATTTGTTGCTCCTCGTTTAATAAAGCACCGCCCGTTTAAGGAAGCACGGGCATTCGTGCAAAACCTTGGACTTAAGAATAGTGACGAATGGAGAGAGTATTGTAAGTCGGGAAAGAAGCCTGATGATATACCATCTAATCCCGCCAAGAAATACGCAAATGTAGGCTGGAAAGGTATGGGTGATTGGTTAGGAACTGGAACGATTTCTTCTCAGCGAAGAGAATATCGCTCATTTGAAGAAGCCAGAGCATTCGTACACAATTTAAAACTCAAGTCTGCGAAAGAATGGATAGAGTATTGTCAGTCAGGTAAAAAGCCTGACGATATACCAAGCAAACCAGAAAAGACATACAAGAATAAAGGCTGGACAAATTGGTATGACTGGTTAGGTATAGTCTAAAGTTTAATAAGACAATGTTCAAATGACATTAAAAAGACCCAAACTTATCTACAAGTATCATAAAAACAATCAGCATCTTCTTAGCCTTCTGATAGACGGACAACTATGGTTTTCTCACCAAAATGAACTCAATGACCCATACGACTGTAAATTTGCTTTATCCGACAAATTTTTAATTTCCCTATTGAAAGAATCCTCTGACACATTATTAAAAGACCTTCAAGAAAAAATTCCTAATTTAAACAGCATTAATAAAGACAGATTTTTTGATAAAATTCTTCCGATATTAAAAAGCAATAAGTGGATGAATGAATTTTATTCTAATCTTTTTGAAAAATCTGGTTGGAGCGTTTGTTGTTTCAGCGCAAGCCCATTGAATGAAATAATGTGGGCACATTACGCGAATAATCATAAAGGAGTTTGCTTAGAATTTGACTTATCAAAGACACCAGAATTGTATGAGAAATTGCAGCCCGTTACCTATGAAGATACTTTTCCTGAAATCGACACCACTGATGACCTAATAAATGCTTTATTAAGGAAGCGAACGGCTTGGAGCCAAGAAGAAGAATGGAGAATTATAACTAATGTCAGGGGTACAAAACCATTCAATAAAGAATCACTGACCGCAATTTGTTTTGGCTGTTATGCCGATAGGTTGTTTATTGAAAATATAATAAAGACTACAAAAGAAAGTGGGTACGAAAAGATTGGCTTCAAACAAATGAACTTTCGCATTAAAGGAATAACTCTAAAACCATTATACAACCCAAAAACTTTAACGCCATAAGGATAAACTCTGCTCTCTCCCGCACGCTCTCCTCTTGGCAATGATTGGCATCATTTATTGTGGAAAGGGGGCGTGGAAAGAACGATTAAAGATGGGAATTTTTCGAAGTCGTCACAGTAAATCAATAACTTTTGATTGCATCAGGTTGTATAGACCATCTATGATGCCCCATTTTTTCGACAAATGCTTCACCGTTGTAATTTACTTCACCATTTGCACTTATTTCCATATCATAAACTGGACAAGTTCCGTAGCACATTGTGCGCTTCAAAGTAATGGTTTGAAAACCAGAAATGTTTTTACTTTTTGATGATCCCATAGAATTTAGTTATTAGGCAGTAGCATTGTTTGCAAACCACACATTAAAGTTATACTTTTATTGGTGAACATATCGTAGACGATTTACAATTATAAGCGATGGAAGAAGCAAGCAATAGGCAACTCATTCTGGGAGCCATCATTGGCGATATTATCGGTTCCGTCTTCGAGTGGAATAATGTGAAAACAACTGATTTTCAACTATTCACCGAAAGAACGGATTATACAGATGACAGCGTGCTGACATTTGCCACGATGGACAGCGTACTTAACGGCATTGATTACACCACAGCATACCAGACCTATGGCAGGAAATATCCGAATAGGGGTTACGGTGGATATTTTAACTCTTGGATTCGTGCCGAACATCCAAAGCCCTACAATAGTTATGGCAACGGATCAGCGATGCGTGTAAGTCCAGTAGGATGGGCTTATGATACACTGGAAGAAGTTCTACATCAAGCAAAAAGAAGCGCGGAAGTAACACACGATCATCCAGAAGGCATCAAAGGGGCTCAGGCAACAGCCGCCGCCATATTTATGGCAAGAAATGGTTCCAGTAAGGCTAATATCAAGCAATACGTCCAAGATGCGTTTGGATATGATCTGGAAAGACGAATTGATGATATCAGACCCATATACAAATTCAACGAAACTTGCCAAGAAACCGTTCCAGAAGCCATAATAGCCTTTCTGGAGAGCAAGGATTACGAAAGTGCTATCAGGCTTGCAATATCAATCGGTGGCGACAGCGATACGGTTGCGTGCATTACGGGCGGGATCGCTGAAGCGTTCTATAAGGAAATTCCTGAATGGATCGTGGAGAATGCGTTACGACTTTTGCCAGTAGACGTCATTAAAATGATTGAGGAATTTTCATTGAAGTATAGAAGATTTAAATAAGAATGGTAGTGGTGATATACTCACATCTTTTATACTAGCCCCTATTCTATCCCCTCTCTCCCCCCACTAAGTTATTTCTGGCTCCACAGTTCATATCGTAACCATTATAGACGCGAAGGAAGGAGGCAGAAATGAGGGAGGCGAAAATTTGTTTAATGACCTGAATATTAATATCATAAAATCAAAAGAACGATATTTGATTATGCCTTTATTATTTTTTCGATAGAAATTGGATTTATATTTCGTGCCTTCTCATACTCAATGACCTTTTTGCTAAGGATATCCATAGTTTCTTCCAAATATTTATTATAGTCTTTCTCTTTTAAATCAAATACGTTCCAATCACCAGATTTCCCGTATTTTTTTATTTCTTCAATGAGTTCGATAATCAATTTATCCGAATCATATTTATTAAACTTTTGTTCTCTATGCCTTCCATTTCTGTCCCAAATACCATAATTTACAACACAATCGGAAAATGACTTGTAAGACTCATAAACACCATCGCAAATCCAGTCAAAATACTTTATTTTAGTTGGCTTTAAATTACTCCCAAGAATTTTATATTCATACAATGGATATATATTACCCATAGAAGTTGTGTAAGTCCGACCTGTATAGACTTCTTTTACCCAATACAAATTATTTTTGCGGTATTTAATGGGTTTTAAATATTTTCGGATTTTCAAGTCCTTATCAACCATTATCCATTTTTTATTGCCATTTTTATAATCATATTCTTCCCAAGATTCAGATTCGCCGACTTGTTCAACTAATTTTATAACAGAAATTACAAACGATATCCCATCATCAGGAAAGCCTTTAAACGCTATAATTCCTTTACTATCTGCAATTTCAGCGATTGAATAACTTCCCATTACCATTGATTTGCTAACTTCTTCAAAATAATTGCATTGTGCACCAAAATGCTTTATGGTAGTTACATCACCTGCATTATTATATATTAAGTGGGTATAAAGATTATGTGTGGCACCATAACTCGTTCTATATAAGTACCCTTGGAAAATTTTCTTGACAACATATTTGATTTGTTCAACCTCTATATCCGAAAAATCAATTTCTTTAAAAGATTCAATGTCCACTATTTTATCATAGTGATAATCATTATAGACAATATAAAATTCAATTTCGGTTGCCATAATTTATAAGAATATAATATAAACGACTAATTTACAAATTTTCCAGCCGATAATAATTGGGGCGTTAAAAGGGCGGAAAGGTGGCTTGCATTGTTATTTACCGAAATCTCGCATCGTTATTTACCGTTTACACGAACAAGCCCACACATTCGCATTCTCACGTTTAAACCTTTTAAGAAGTTCTTGAATGATGTTTTATCAAATGGGCGGGGAACGTGCTCTCTTTTAACAATTGGTATTTTAATTTTGTTTCTTCCGCCTTGCTTTCATCCAATATATAAACTGTCGTCCTGCCATTATCCAGCACAACGGGATATTTCCCCTTTAAAGACCCCATTAATAATTTGTCGTCAGGAATTTTTGATCTATGTAGTGCCAGACTTAGCCTGTTATCCATCTTGTCATTCTTCATCGTGCTGGTGGTTTATAAATAAAACTAATTGTTTTCGTACAAGATACGGTTAATTATTGGTCTTTCCAGATATTCTTTGAAGTTTTATTGGTGGACAAAGACGGGCTGTTGTGTATTTAAGACTAACAATGAGCCGACAGAGTGCGTTACCACCCGCTCTTCCCCAAATGTATTCTGGCTCCATAACTATTTCAGTAACCAATTTGGACGCGAATAATGGACGGAATATGGGGGGATAAAGTGGGGTGATATAATGCTGGGAAGTTTCTTACGAATTCCAATCCAAACCACTCACTTGCATTCTTATTTACCGAAATCTTGAATTGTTATTTACCGTTTACAGGAATACCGCATTACGAGCAGATTATCAATATGTTCCACGATGGTCGGATTACCAATACGACTTTCAATCAACTGCTACTCCAAGATCACGAGATGCGGCAGTGGTGGGAGCATTATAAGATACTGGATAAGGCATTGAAGGATGAAGAATTTGTGAAGTTGTTGCGGGATTAATTATTTACCTTTACCATAATAAACAAGGAATCTTTAATGGCTGTATTACAAAAAGGCAAATCATTGTATCCATTCTGGGGAAGTTCTGTAACCCTAATCACAGGACTTGATCCATTGGGGCTCCAAGTAACGTCAGAAGCTGCATACAGTGAAATGCTGTCTGGTATTACTAACTTAACCAATAGAATCCGCTATTATGGTTTTTATTGCTGGCTGATTGACTTCTATTTTAAAAAAGAAAAGAAAGGTAATTCCACGGAGCAATACCGCTTCATCCGTAGGGCAGAATTAATGATTGCCATTTTAATGCAGAGCGAACGCAAAGAGGTACAACAAATCACAGGGAGCAATTACGCATCAAACCTATTAAACGATACCACAAGTAACTATTTTGATTTAGCAAAAGGTGCGGACAAAGACGGTTCGGAAGAGAATGTGTACTGGAAATACCCCTCTGGCGCATTTGGACAGTATTACTATGGTGCGATGCAAATCCTTTCCATTGTTATTGCAGCAGAAAATCCAGAAGGTGATGTAGTTTTCAGTATAAGTCAGCCCCATCCACGTCAAAAGGTTTCAGGAAAGCAATTGGCTGATGCTTTTGACAATACGCTGACATCACCTATCAAAGAACTATTTTACAACAATATAAAAAAAGGCAAACTCTTTAAAAAAGACATAAGCGAGTTAATTAAATACTTTGCCATTGAAGCAATAAATCCAAAAAGCGAAGAGTGGAACCTATATGTTCAAATGCTTATGGACAAAGACGAGCCAAGTCAGGAAGTTGAAGAATTAATGACCTTCCATCGAAGGGATACAATCATTTCCCTTTTAAACTTTGCCATTCAAAACAAAAAAAATTACAACTGGTATGATTTCCTTTTAGAGAGTTACAAGATAAAATTAGGATCATCATCAAATCCTGCCGACGAAACCAGTAAAGGTTGGTATTGTTATCAGTTGAATGAGTACTGGCAATATGCTTGTGGCGCAATTTTATGGGCTTTCTTACAGCAATTGAACCTATCCGTACAAGACCAGTATCTGCCAGAGTTCCTGAAATCATTTGCTGGCAAGATCACAAATGATATTTGTGCATTCCTGAAACATTCAGCGGAAAAAACCTCACCAGTTGCACAAATTTTACCATTGCTCCCTGCCAAAGACGAAGAAGAAGAAGCCATTTATGATGAAATAGACACATCCCCATCTGCTAAACCAGTTAGTGCAGCAAGAAATGGCTTTATATTGTTGTTTGTTTTGTATCGAAATAACAAAGACCAACTTCATCCTTTGAAAGAATTTATGAGCAGGAAGCAAATCATAAGAGATGGGAATGTGGCAGACGGTCTTCTGTCTATTCATAATGAGGAAAATGAATCTTTAGAGGAATTTGTTGCACAATTCATTCTGCAAAAAGTAATAAACAGGCATCAAATGGTTGCTCTTAGAAAGATGGGAAGTGGCTTTCAGGCAACACATAAATTCTTGATAGAAGAGCAATACATACGTTTCATAGATACTTTCCCCCCAAGAAATACATCTCCAAGGATGAATGCGTTGAAAAACATATTAAATGACCTGCAAATCATAGACAAAGAAGGCTCATTGTTACCTCTTCACCAAAAACTCTTAACTGTCTGATGGGATTGCAGCGGGAAAACATATTGACCCTGATTGGTAACCGAAGGTACCACTCGTGCGTTCTAACAACATTCAGTTTTGATTTCTATTTTTTCGAAATGAAAGCAATGAGATGGTTGCGTTCTTGTGGCGTCAGGAACATCAATGTGCTCATAGATGGACATTACTACGCCGAACTGATGCAGCAACCTTCTGGTGAAGAGATGAAAATTGGGGCAGGTTATTCGCTGTATCCCATCTTTCAAAGATCAATATTTCATCCCAAGATATGGATGCTCTTTGGGGAAAAGGAAGGTCTGCTGATAGTCGGCTCTGGTAATCTCACCAATTGTGGAAATGGAAACAATGATGAAATATGGGGCGCATTCCATTTTGATATTCGTGAATCAGTAAATGCACTCATTTTTTCAACTGCTTGGACTTACATTTTAGGTCTATGTTCCTCATTGAAGGGGCAGATGCACGAAAAAACGACGAGTTGGATCATTGACCATTCAAAATGGTTGAACGAATTGCCAACACCGAAGCCGTTTCAGTTCATTGAAACATCTTCTAAAGAAAAACTGGCTTACCTATTTAATTCCAGTGAAACAAATATTTGGCAAGAGCTCCTGAATCTTATTGGGAAAGAGAGAATTGCTGAGATTACAACAATTTCACCTTACTACGATATAAACGGCAAAGCATTACAGGAACTTGCTAAGTCATTTCCAAAGGCACAAATAAGGGTCGTGATTGATGAAAACGGGCTTATTCCATCATCAATGCAGGTGGGCAAGGCGTTTACGTTTTTCAATTGGTATGAAGCGGGTGTCAGTAAAAAACAATATGCAAAATCTGATAATAGCCAATCAAAACTCCACGCCAAAATTATCCATTTCAAAACTGCTGATAATAAGGAATATTGCCTATTTGGGAGCGCTAATGTTACGCCTGAAGGTTTAGGTCTTGGTAAGAATCCTAATGCTGAAGTATCTATCCTTTTCCAATCAAAAGGTAGGAAGCTGCTCAATGAATTAGGCATTAAACTTAGACCAAGTAATCGTTATAAATTATCAGAATTTGCGCCTTCCAAGCCTGTATCAATTTTTCAGACCGTTATAAGAAACAACCAATATATAATTCATATAGTGGCGGCAGAATTAGCCTATAATGAATTAATAATATATTCTGAAGGTGAGTTCATAGGCTCGTGTAATGTTGTCATTTATGATTCCAAGAGTAAAAGAATTTTCTCCGATCAGATTACAGAGTTTAAGCACGAATTAAAACTTAAAATAGACAAGCCGATAGATAACTGCCAATACATTCAAATAATTGATGACTCCAATAAGATTATTTCAAATAAACTGCTTATATCTGATTATTTCCTGATTGCCAAAACACATCCAAATCCGAAGACAGAAGATATTGAAAGGTTATATAGTGAGATACAAAGTGGGGAATTGGGGAAAGTTCTTGACTTGCTGCAATTTGCAATAAATGATGAAACTGAAAATTATGGCGAACCAAACATTTATAACAGGAGTAATCTTACGGAGATCAAAAAGGACTTAAAAAAAGAACCAGATAGACTGTACGACCTGTCGACTTATAAGCAAATAGACCATTCTTTATTAGAAAAAAACCTGCTCATAAACTCGCTAACCTACCGTGTCTTAGATGCATTAAAACTTTTATATGGTAAAAATTATTCCGCTAACAAACAAGATGACATTAGGGAAGACGAACAAGTAGATGATTTAGCATCAATAAACGGCAATGAAGAACACGAAGTAAGATCATTTCATAACTTATCGTTGCAATCGTTAGTGTCAGAAAAAAGAAAACTGATCTATTATTTCAATTATTTGTATGGATATCAGAACGCTATCTTGTTTTTGAACGAACCAAAGAAAATCAATGAACCAACTCTAACAGACCTTGTAAGGTACCTAATTGCACTTGAATTGTTATTAGAATATGGTGGGAAAACAGTAAAATATGATGAACAGGACAAACATAATTATTTTACATATCTGCCATTTTTTAAGGATTACAATAACACCAATGTAAAAGGTTGTTGTTTGAATATCATTGGTGATTTCTTGATGATGATTCGAACAGGGTTTAAAAAATACGATTTTGACTATACTAACAATAAAATAGAAGAACTTAAATATGATGCACTTATCACTACGATAGTATGCATTTTAAATAATCGCTGGAAAGAAGATGAAATTAAATATTTCGATACATTAATGCTCAATGCATTGCACTATTTAGGCTGGAAAGATGTCGATTTATTTAATGGTAGGTATAATGATTTAAAACTTAAAATAAAAGAAAAGATTTTCTTCCTGAAACATCCTGTTATCGGGATTGAAGAGAATGTTAGCAGGTTTTTTAACAAGATTTGCCCTGCTTTCAAAATATCAATATTAAAACGACAGAACAAGGAATTCGATAGTGCGGCATATAGAGATCAATACATCTATTCATCAATTTTGGGGTATTGTTATGTTTTGAATGTTCTACAAGGAAATGAATTGACTCTGGTCAGACCTGGCTTTCTTTGGGATAATGATAAGGAAGAATACATACAACACAGACCTACTAAATTTTATTCTCCAATTAAACTTCAATCGTTTATAAACATTGATATCTGATTTTTAATATATTAGACCCGTAACTTATATGAAAAGCAAGACTGACCAACTAAATGACCTGTTTGCAAAATGGGAACAGGCTGTTCCTGAATATCAAGGTATATTCGTTAAAGACGGAATTGTCAATGAGAATCTTTATGATATAGCTCCTCTTAAAATCCTTTTCATAACCAAAGAGCCAAATAATCCGAAACAAGAAGCAGGAGATTTCAGAGAATGGTGGAAGGATGAACTTGCTTTTGCATTTTCATTACGTATAGCAGAATGGAGTTACGGCTTGCTAAATGACTTCCCTCAATATGACGAAATATGGGCTCAAAAAGGCGCTGCCATTGATGCAATCCATCATATCGCGTTTATGAACATTAATAAATCTGGTGCTGGCGGGAATTCCGAATTAAAACGAATGATGGAGCACCTGAATATGAACTTCGAGTTTTTGCATCAACAAATTGACATTATTTTACCAAACATTATAATTACAGGAACATCTTGGGATGCCCTTCGAAATAGGCTATTTCCAGATGTGGAATGGAAAAACAGTGGTTATGATCTTCAAATTGGTAAGCATAAAACAGCAAAGGTCATTGACTTCTACCACCCATCTTCAAGGAATGCGCCAGCGGCTTCATACAGTTTATTGCAAAATATAGTAAATTCGGAAAAATTTAAGCAACTATAAAGGATTCTAATTTTATAACTGATTACAGATGGCAAACTCTAACATTCTGACTATTCACCAAATTTCACCCGAAATAATAAATCTTATTGAATCCAGTAAAGAATACTGCTTCTTGGTTACACCGTACTATAAGCCTTGGAAGTTGCTGGAAAGAGCACTTGATAAAGCAGCATCATTGCAGAAAAAGATCATCTTCATTTTTAGATATGATGAGCCAAATCCAAATAATAAAAGAGAACTAATGGAATTTAAAAGGATGCAAAACCTTGCCAAAGAATTAAACCAAAAAGGATTTGACATTCATTTTATTGAAAGACTCCATACAAAACTATACTGCAATGAGCGCACGGCAGTTTTGACATCAATGAACCTTTTTGATTCCTCAGCAGAAAACAACTATGAAGTCGGTTACAAATTCGATTCTATTGTCGATGCAAAAAGATTTAAAGAAACGGTCATTGAAAAGGATATTCTTGGATTAATACCAAAACTAACTTTGATCGGGCGTTATGGCGAAGAATTAAAGCGCAAAGAAGCAGAGAAAATGGAGAAGGAAAGACTGCTGGCGGCAAATAAACCGAATTATAATACTAATGGAAATACAAAACAGAACGATGGCTATTGTATCAGATGCCATACCGATATCTCCTACGACCCAAATCATCCTTATTGTTTAAAGCATTTTCAAAGTTGGAATTATCATAACGATGCCAATTTTCCTGAAAAGTATTGTCATCGCTGTGGGAAAGAGCATATAACATCAATGTCAAAACCTCTTTGCTATGATTGCTTCACAACCAAATAATTACACTTAAAAGCACGCAAGCGGGGCAAATTTCAATAACCGAACTCGGTCAATCCTTCCGCTCCTTCTTTAGCCATAAACTTAATAAAGCCCCGTTGCACAAGATTAAAATGACTTTGGGATCACTGTACGAGTATACATTCAAATTTCTTCATATAATAGCCTCTGTCGCGCGCTTTCGAATTAGTAATATCCCTTTGCTCCAATCCACGCCAAACCCCTCTTAAAGCCCTTTAAATAAGCCTTTTTTGGCACATCAGCGGTCATTTTAATTCCAGCCGATAAAATTATTGGGGCGTAATTCTGGGCGGAAAAACGGCTCGCATCCTTATTTACCGAAATCTTGCATTGCTATTTACCGTTTACAAGAATCAGCCCCCACATTCGCATTCCCGCGTTTAAGTGTATATTCCGGTCGATCCTGACCCCCCATTCCGGAGCAAGGTGACCCCCCATTCCGGTGATACTGACCCCCTCTTTTTCTGAGAACTGCAAATAATCTCCTTTGTTTTATAACTCATTGGTTATTA
>Ga0265296_1003424_pt1 | contig 14733 bp, 11 predicted proteins | sample MunlanPumphouse1_FD_189073 | JGI IMG/M metagenome (GOLD analysis project Ga0265296, IMG submission 189073) | Groundwater microbial communities from a municipal landfill in Southern Ontario, Canada - Pumphouse #1 | ecosystem: Environmental > Aquatic > Deep subsurface > Groundwater | place... | reverse complement strand
ATGGCGGTAGGCAAAAAAATAATCTGCCGGTTATTTTAAATGTTGACGAAGAGGGAAAATTCAAGCTGGAAGTTAAAAATTGGGCAGGAAAATTCGTTAAGGGAGCGGACCCTTTAATTATTAAAGATCTGGCAGAAAGAAAAATTTTATTTAAAGAAGAATTACACGAACATGATTATCCTTTTTGTTGGCGGTGCCAGGGCCCGCTTTTGTATTATGCCAAGCAAAGCTGGTTTATCGGCATGACAAAGTTAAAACATAAGTTAATCGAAAATAATGAAAAAATAAATTGGGTACCTGGTCATTTAAAAGAAGGCAGGTTTGGCGAGTGGCTGAGAGAGGTGAAGGATTGGGCTATATCCAGGGAAAGATATTGGGGAACTCCGCTCCCTATTTGGAAATGCCAAACTTGCAGCGATATTAAAGTTATTGGCGCAATAAAAGAACTGGAAAAATTAAGCGGTAAAAAAAATGACGACCCCCATAAGCCGTTTATAGATAAGATCACTTTTAAATGTGAAAAATGCGGCGGCCCTATGAAAAGAGTGCCGGAAGTGCTTGATTGCTGGTTTGATTCTGGCTCCATGCCTTTTACCTCTAACGCCGCTCCAAAATCATTTCCGGCGGATTATATTTGCGAAGGAATAGATCAAACAAGGGGGTGGTTTTACACTTTATTGGCCATTTCCACTTTTTTGGGTTTTGGAACGCCTTATAAGAATGTTATTTCCGTCGGCCATGTTTTAGATGAAAAAGGAGAGAAAATGTCAAAATCTAAAGGAAACATGGTCAATCCTTGGGATTTAATGGGAAAATACGGAGCGGACAGCGTTAGGTGGTATTTTTACACCGTCAATCAGCCGGGCGAGCCTAAGTTGTTTTCGGAAAAAGACATAGGAGATACTTTGAGAAGATTTATAATGACTCTTTGGAATTGCTATACCTTTTTGGAAATCTATGCTCCTAAAAAAGAAATCCGAAACAAGCAATCTAAAAATATTTTTGACAGGTGGATTAATTCTAAGTTAAACAGATTAATACAAGAAGTTACGGAGAGTTTGGATAGGTACGACATCATCACTGCCGCCAGGGCGATTGAGCAGTTTACAATCAGCGATTTGTCTCAATGGTATATTCAAAATTCAAGAGCAAGATTTCAAAAGCCGAAAACAAAAGAAGAATTAGGGGAGGCATCCAATAATTTAGGTTTTGTTCTTTTAACCTTAACTAAATTAATGGCGCCGTTCGTTCCTTTTATCAGCGAAGAGATTAGCCAAAAATTAGGCAATAAAAACAGCGTTCATCTAGAAAATTGGCCGAAAGCTGACGAGGGGATGATCAATAATAAATTAGAAGAAGAAATGGCAGATCGGCGCGCAATTATTGGTGAAGCGCTGGCAAAAAGAGCAGAATTGAAAATGCCGGTGCGCCAAGTCCTGGCTGGAGTAATCCTAGCTAAACCTAAATCATTTGAGATAATAGATTCAAGCGGGACAATAAGCATGATCGCTGATAAAATTAATGTTAAAAATATAGAATTTAAAGAAGGAATAGCGGGAATAGAGTACGATACTAAAATTACGCCTGAGTTGAGAGAAGAATGGATTATCAGAGAAATTATCCGCAATATTCAGGGTTTAAGAAAAGAAGCCGGGTTAAAGCCGGAAGATAAGATTTCGGTTTTATATTTCGGAGCACCAGAGTTAGAAGAAATTTTAACGAAAAATAAACAGTTAATTCTAAGCGAAGTTAAAGCGAAAGAATTAGGGATCAAGAAAACAGAAGAACATTTTGACGCAGAAAAAGAAATAACGGTCGACAACCAAAAGTTATATTTAGCAATTAGGAAAATATAAAATGGAAGACAAAAAACAAGCAAATCAGCCGATTTTTCCCGGCAAAAAATCTATTGATTCTAGCCAGACCCGGGGTGAAATTCGGAGAGACAAGAATCTGCTTTTTTCAAGATATAGCATTCGTGGCAAAGAGGCCGATGAATTAGGCAGAAAAATGACCGATCCTAAATACGGCCATTTTACAGAGCCCCAAGATATTAAAAAATTCACAAAAGATTTGAAGGATCAATTGAAAGGAAATATTGTTGATTCCCACCAAAAAGAAAAGATTAAAAGTACGATAAAATACATAGAAGATCGTTTTGGAAAAAACCTTTAATGTTTGTTCATCACCGTACAGAGGGCCTTATTTTGAAAAAAGAAGAGCGGGGGGAAGCGGATCTATTGTTCACAATTTACACGAAAGATTTCGGAAAACTGGAGGTTTTAGGCAAAGCAGTCAGAAAAATCGCTTCCAAATTAAGGCCGTCGGCCGAAGTTTTTTATTTATCGGAAATTGAGTTTATCCAGGGGAAATCCCAAAAAACATTAACAGACGCCATTTTAATTGATAAATTTTCGGAGGTAAAAAAAGAGTTAAAGAAAACAAGGATTGCCAGCAAGATCGCCGAGGTTCTGGATAGCTTGATAAGGGGCCAGGAGCCCGACGAAAAAATCTGGCAACTTTTAACTGAAACGTTCCAGAAATTAAAAACCGAGCTTCCGCTCATCGTCTATTATTATTTTTTTTGGAATTTTATTGTAATTTTAGGATATCAACCCGAACTGTATCATTGCATTCGTTGCCGGAAAAAAATAATAGCCGGGAAAAATTATTTTCTTCCAAGAGAGGGAGGGATAACTTGCGATAGTTGCGGGCCCGCCTTCCCCGACGTGACGTCGGGGGGTAAAGAAATAAGCCCTGAAACGATTAAAATTTTAAGGATAATTATTAAAAAGGATTGGCTCACTTTATTAAAATTGAAATTTAAGGCACAATACTTAGAGGAGCTATGTTTGGTTTCTAGCGATGAAGCAAGGCTTCATCTTTAAATATGCAGAAAATAACAATCTTTTTAATTGTTTTGGCGACAATAGGGGGCGGCGTCGGTTATTGGAATTATCAAAGAAACACCTATTCAAAAGATGTTTTAAAATTGGAAATTTTAGGGCCGAGCGAAGTAACGCTGGGGGAAAATTTTAAATACACGGTCAAATATAAAAACAATGGAAATTTCCGTCTTGATAATCCGGAATTGATTTTTGATCCGCCACCCCACTCTCTTTTTAATGGCAGCATTTTAGCAACCCAGATTTTAGGCAGGGATAAATTGGGCGATGCGATTTATCCCGGGGAAGAGAAGGTGTTTACTTTTTCCATGCAGCTTTTAGGCAAAGAAGGAGAAATAAGAACGGCTAAAGCCACAATGTCTTATCAGCCGAAAGACCTAAAGGCGAGATACGAATCTTCTACTACCTTTACTACCGGTGTAAAATCGGTTCCTTTGACTTTGGAATTTGATCTGCCGACCAAAATTGAATCCGGCCAGGATTTTACCTTCAGAATAAATTATTTTTCTAATATAGGTTCTCTTTTAACGGATTTGAGGGTTCAGCTGGATTATCCCTCCGATTTTGAGTTTTTGGAATCTACCCCGAAATCCCTGGATAAAACCGAATGGGATATTCCGGTTTTAAATAAATCCCAAGGAGGGAGGATTGAGGTTTCAGGCAAGGTTTCCGGGCCTGTGGGTTCGGCTAAAATTTTTAAAGCCACATTGGGTATCTGGAAAAATGGAGAATTCGTGTCCTTGAAAGAAAGCGAGGGAGGAACAGAGATTACCAAGGCCTCAATTTTTCTGCGCCAGGAAGTTAATGGTAATCCTAAATATGTAGCTCCCCCCGGCGACTGGCTGCATTACGAGATTTTTTTCAAAAACATCGGAGATGACGCTCTGACTAATTTATTTATTATTAATAAGCTGAATGGCGACGCATTTGACTTTAATACGATTAAGTCCGATTCCGGGATTTTTAAATCAGGCGACAGTTCAATTGTTTTTGACTGGAAAAGGGTTCAAGAGCTTCAGTATTTGGCCCCGACCCAGGAAGGCAAGGTGGAATTTTGGATAAAAGTGAAAGACGATTTGGGGAATGTTAAAAATCCGTCCCTAAGCAATAAAGTTTTTGCCTCGCAGGTAGAAGAGGAATTTATCACTAAAATCGGTTCTAAAATTGAAGCGGTCCAAAAAGGATATTATCAGGACGAGGTTTTTGGTAATTCGGGGCCGATACCTCCGAGAGCAGGAGAAGTTACCACCTATACCATATTCTGGCAGGCGAAAAATTATTATTCCAATATTAGGGACGTTAAAATTAAAGCCACTTTGCCCTCAGGCGTTGAGCTTACCGGAAAAATTTTCCCGGAAGAAGAGGCGCAAAAATTTACTTTTGATTCCGAATCCCGGGAAATTGTCTGGTCTTTGGGTGACTTAGACCGCGGCAGAGGGGTTTTGAATGCTCCGCCCAATCTTTCCTTTCAAGTTGCTTTTACTCCGACAGAATCTCAAAGGGGCCAAACGCCGAATATTATCGGTAAGTCCCAGATTTCAGGGGAAGACACTTGGACGGAATCTACTTTAGAAGCTACGGCTCCGGCCATTAATACCACTATGCCCGATGACAAAACAATCACTCCGGCATTTGGAGTGGTCCAGTAAAATTTTAAAACCATGGAAAACTTAATGGAAAAAATCGTATCACTTTGCAAGAGGCGGGGGTTTATTTTTCCCGGTTCGGAGATTTACGGCGGATTGGCTAATTCGTGGGATTACGGTCCCTTGGGGACGGAATTGAAAAATAATATCAAGCAGCTTTGGTGGAAAAAATTCGTTCAAAACCGTGACGATATGGTAGGGCTTGATGCTTCGCTTATTATGAATCCCAAGGTTTGGGAAGCATCGGGGCATTTAAAAGAGTTTTCCGACCCGCTTATTGAGTGTAAAAATTGCCATAAGCGATTTCGTTTCGACGAAATCGTAAATCCGAAATCCGAAATCCGAAATCCGAAATGTCCTGAATGCGGAGGAGAGACTACTCTTCCTCGGCAGTTCAACTTAATGTTTAAAACATTTATCGGGCCCTCGGAAGAGAAAAATAATATTGCTTATTTTCGTCCCGAAACCGCCCAGGCGATGTTCGTTGATTTTAAAAATGTTTTAGATACCTCCCGCAAGACCTTGCCCTTTGGCATTGCCCAAATAGGCAAAGCGTTCAGAAACGAAATTACGCCCGGCAATTTTATTTTTAGGACCAGAGAATTTGAGCAAATGGAAATAGAATATTTTATCCGCAAAGAGGACTGGGAGAAATATTTTGAATATTGGAGAAAGGAAATGATCGAGTGGATTAAAGAGCTCGGAGTTGATATTAAAAATATCCACGAAAATGAAATCCCGGATAAAGAAAGGGCCCATTATTCCAAGCGGACCATAGATTTCGATTACGATTTTCCTTTTGGCCGGAAAGAATTATACGGCTTGGCTTACCGGACCGATTTTGATTTGAAAAATCACTTCAAAGAACCACCGTATAAAGAGGAGGGTGTCGATGCATTCTACCCGCATGTTATTGAGCCGACATGGGGAGTTGATCGTTCAGTTTTAGTCGTACTCTTGGAAGCCTACAGGGAAGAGAAAGAAAGGGTTGTTCTGCGACTCCCGATGAAGTTGGCCCCGTACAAAGCCGCTGTTTTTCCGCTTTTGGCAAATAAGCCCGAACTCGTAAAGTTAGCCAGGAAAATTTATGATGATTTGCGAAAAGATATGATGGTTGCCTGGGATGACAGAGGCAACATCGGCAAGCGCTACTATTCACAGGACGAAATCGGCACGCCATATTGCATTACCGTTGATTTTGACAGCTTAGAAAAAAACGATGTTACCATCCGCGATCGCGACACCATGAAGCAAGAAAGAGTGAAAATTAGCGAGCTGGCGACGATATTAAGAAATAAGCTTAACTAAAAAACATGAGAGTTGGAGATCTGAGAGTTGGAGATCGGATCTCCAACTTTTATTTTAAAAAACTGAATTTTCTGATACAATGAAACAATATGTTTCATAAAACTACGCTGAAAAACGGATTGAGAATTATTACCGTGCCACAGAAAAATACGGAAACGGTGACGGTTTTGGTTTTGGCGGGAACGGGCTCAAAATACGAAACAAAAAATATAAACGGCATTTCTCACTTTTTGGAGCACCTCTTTTTTAAGGGAACAAAAAAACGGCCGACGGCTTTAAGCGTGGCTGAAACTTTAGACAAGGTCGGCGGCGTTTACAATGCTTTCACCTCCCAAGAATGCACGGGATTTTACGCTAAAGTAGAATCATCGCACCTTGAATTGTCTCTGGATTGGGTTTCGGATATTTTTTTAAATTCCACTCTGCCCGAAAAAGAAATTGAAAAAGAGAAAGGAGTGATTATTGAAGAAATAAATATGTATTACGATCATCCGATGAGCTATGTGCAAACTTTATGGCCAAAGCTTTTATATGGCGATCAGCCATCGGGCTGGGATATTGCCGGAACAAAAGAGACGGTTTCCGGTATTTCTCGCCGGGATTTAATTAACTATATGGGCAGCCAATACAGGGCTTCCAATGCTGTTATTTGCGTAGCCGGAAAAATAGACGAGGATTTTGTCCTAGTTATGATTAAAAAATATTTTGCTAAAATTAAATCGGGCCAAACAAAAAAAGTATTAAAAGTGATTGATACTTCGGTAAGCTCAGTATCAATCCTGAGCGATAATCGAAGGATTGAGAGACAAGTAAATCCCCAGTGCCTGCTTCATTATAGAAAAACCGACCAAACCCATTTTTGTTTGGGAGTTAGGGGGTATAATCTTTTCCATCCTCAAAAATACAGCCAAGAACTGCTGGCAACAATTCTGGGGGCAAGCGGGATGATGAGTAACCGGCTTTTTACCGAAGTCAGGGAAAAATTGGGGCTGGCTTACTATATTAGGACAGAAGCCGACGCTAACCCGGATACAGGATTTTTAGTTACCAGCGCGGGCGTGGACAATGCGAGAGTGGAAAAAAGCATTTCCACTATTTTAAAAGAATATAAAAAGATTTCCCAAATAAAGGTTCCGTTAGCGGAACTAAAAAAAGCCAAAGATAATATCAAAGGGAAAATGGCTATTTATCTGGAAACATCCGATTCCCAGTCGTCTTTTTACGGGTTGCAGGAGCTTTTAGAGAGGAAGATTTTAACTCCAAAAGAGCTCTTTAAAGAAATTGATAAAGTTTCCCAAAATGATATTCTGAAAGTAGCCAAAGATATTTTCCGGCCGGAGAAATTAAATTTGGCTCTTATAGGGCCGTTCGAGGACAAGGCGAGGTTTAAAAAAATATTAAAAATTTAAGTAGGCGATTATGGTATTAGATATTTCTTGGAAAACAATTTTTAAAATCGTTTTGACGGGTTTTTCCCTTTATCTTATATTTTTACTAAGGGATATTTTGGTTTTAGTAGTATTCGCCCTGATCATTTCTATTTTATTTAATCCTGCTATTGAGTTCTTGCAAAGATACAAAATTCCCAGAATTTTAGCCGTTATTTTAATTTATATTGGAATATTCGGCATTTTAGGTCTTTTTGTTTATTTGACTATTCCGGTTTTTGTTAACGAGCTCAAACAATTTTCTCAATTTTTCCCCCAGTATTTTGAAAAATTAGCTCCGCCTTTAAAGGGATTGGGGCTTGAATCGTTTAGCAGTTTTGATACCTTTATTAACAGCCTGGGCGATCTGGCCGTGAAAGCGTCTTCCGGCATATTTTCCGCTATTTCCATTATTTTCGGCGGTATTTTTTCCACTATTACTATTTTTACAATTGCCATTTTCCTTTCTTTTGAAGAAAAAGCCGTTGAGAAAATGGTGGGCATATTCTCTCCTAAAAAATACGAGGCCTATATTTTGGACCTTTGGAAAAGGTCCCAAACAAAGGTCTCCGGTTGGTTTGGTTCAAAAATTTTTACCTCTCTGTTTATAGGATTGCTTACTTTTGCCGCTTGTAAAATTTTAGCGGTCAAATACGCCATTTCTTTTGCCTTTCTCGCCGGCATCTTGAATATCATTCCGATTATAGGCCCAATTGTCACCGGAATTATTATATTCATCTTTACCGGTTTGGATTCTTGGTCAAAGGCCATTTTTATCCTGATTGTTTCTGCTATCTTACAGCAGATTGAAGGCAATATTATAACTCCGATTTTGACCAGGAAATTTGTTGGAATACCGGCGGCTTTAGTGCTGGTTGCCCTATTAGTCGGCAGCCAACTTTGGGGAATTTTGGGGGCAATTTTGGCAATACCTTTGGCCGGCGTAATTTTTGAATTTTTAAGGGACTTTTTAAGAAAGAGAAAGGAGGAAAAACCGGCAGTGATGTAAAATGGCTATCTTATATATTATTGCAACCCCCATTGGCAATCTCCAAGACATAACTCTCCGAGCTATTGAAACCCTTAAAGGGGTTGATTTAATTTTGTGCGAAGATACGAGAGTAACCCAAAAATTGCTTAACCATTACGAAATCAGAACGCCGACTCTAAGCTATCATCAGCACAGCAAATTAAATAAAGTAGAGCATATTTTAGGGCTTTTAGGGCAGGGTAAGAATTTGGCTTTGGTTTCCGATGCCGGCACCCCAGGTATTTCTGATCCCGGGGGTAAATTAGTTCAAAGAGCGATTGAGTCATTAAGTAGTTCAGTTAAAATAGTGCCAATTCCCGGTTCTTGCGCAGTGACGGCCTCGGCCTCAATTTCGGGGTTTCCCGTAGATAGGTTTTTATTTCTCGGTTTTCCGCCCTTAAAAAACAAAAGAAAAAAATTTTTTGAAGAAGTTGCCGGCTCAAAATATCCGGTAATTTTTTACGAGTCAACTTATAGAATCATAAAAACACTTAAAGAGCTGAACTCCTTAGTCGGAGAACGAGAGATTGTTGTTTGCCGAGAGTTGACTAAAAAATTCGAAACAATTTATCGTGGCAAGATTACCCAAGTGATTAAAGAAATAGAGGGAGGAGAAATTAGGGGGGAATTTGCGGTTATCGTAGGAAAATTAAAATAGCCAGAAACAATATTAAAACTTGGGTGGATATCCTCCAAAACAAGGGGATTTTTATTTTAGAATTATTGAACCAGTGCGTTTTCTCATGAAATTTACTCAAAAGATGCAGCGGTTTTATTTTTGGGAAAATAAAATAGAGAAAAGTCAGAATGTCTGGCAGAATAGCGGAAAGGCCGCCCAGAAATGCTAAAAAATAATTTCCCTGGAAAATTATTATAAGAAAAAAACCGATAAGAATATCTAAAAATATCTTAAGAAAATCTTTGAAAGAATTTTTCCACTTCCCTTCTTTGATATTCTGGATGCTGTATTCCCGATGGGGTATTGCGTCTATAAAATAATGAGAGAGAAAGGCAAATAAGAACCCTAAAATTGGGCTTCCGGTTTTTGTAGCAACGATTGATCCGATTAGAATATGAACGGTTAAAATCATGAAAATTAAAAAAATATGCTAAAATAGGAATAATATTAAGATTATATCATGAAAAATAGGTTTTATATCGCGACCAGCATAGCTTACGTTAATGCTCCGGCGCACATCGGATTCGGCTTGGAGTTGGTGCAGGCAGATGTTTTAGCCCGTTATCACCGAATTTTAGGCGAAGATGTTTTATTTTTGACCGGCACGGATGAACACGGAGTAAAAATAGCCAAAGCGGCAAAAGAAGCCGGGAAAAGCCCGGAAGATTTTGTTAATGAGGTTTCCTCTAAATTCAGGGACTTAACAAAGGTTTTAAATATCTCTAATGATGATTTTATTAGAACCACAGACAAGGATAGGCACTGGCCCGTGGTTCAGAAATTATGGCTGAAATTGAAGGAAAACGGCGATATTTATAAAAAAAAATATCAAGGCCTTTATTGCGTTGGTTGCGAATCGTTCATCACTAAAAAGGATTTAATAAACGGAAAATGCGCCATTCACCAAAAAGAGCCGGAAAAAATTGACGAAGAAAATTATTTTTTTAAACTTTCAAGGTATTCAAAAGAAATCGAAGAACTTATCAGTAAGGATGAGGTTAGAATTATTCCCGACCAAAGAAAAAATGAAATGTTAAATTTTATTAGACAAGGACTAGAGGATGTCAGCTTTTCTCGGACGAGGAAAGATTTAAAATGGGGAATACAAGTTCCCGGAGACGAAACCCAGACTGTTTACGTGTGGGCTGACGCTCTTTTAAATTATATTTCGGCGCTGGATTACCCTAGCGCTAAGTTTAAAAAATTCTGGCCTGCCGATGTTCATTGCCTGGGAAAAGATATTTTAAGATTTCACGCCACTATTTTTCTCGGGATGCTCTTGTCTCTAAAGCTGGCATTGCCAAAAGTTATTTTTGTCCACGGATTTATTACCGTTGCCGGCCAAAAAATATCCAAGTCCTTGGGGAACGTGATTGACCCGCTTGAACTGGTTAAAAAATATGGGGCAGATGCGGTTAGATACTTTCTTTTACGCGAGATTCCGCCGACAGGGGACGGAGATTTTACTTATGAGAAATTTGACCAGAGATACGACTCGGATTTAGCCAGCGGGCTAGGAAATCTTGTGGCGAGAGTTGTTACTCTCGCTAATAAATCCGAAGCACGAAGCACGAAATCCGAAACAAATTCAAATTTCCAAATATTAAAAATTAAAAAAAGAGTAAACAAGGCGACAGAGGAGTTTAGGTTTAACGATGCTTTAATTGCGATTTGGGAGTTGATAGGTTTTTGTGATGAATATGTTGAAAAACAAAGGCCCTGGGAAGAAAGCAAAAACCAAAAAAAGGTTATAGGTTATTTATTATCAACTATTGGTAGCATCGCAGAGATGCTTGAGCCGTTTTTGCCGGAGACGTCAGGTAAGATATTGAAACAATTAAAAATATTAGAAAGCGAGGCGTTATTCCCGCGTTTGACAATAATTTAACTATTTGCCATAATATTGTCGCCAAGGGAAATTTTATGCATTCCTTGGGGCACTTTCCAAAACAAAAGGAGGTTTGCAATGCAGATTTTTATGCAACCCGGTGCGACCCAGGGGCAGGTCCAGTCGATTATCAATCATCTCAAAATAATTGGGGCTGGATCCGTGAGTGTTTCGAGAGAAAACGGGGCCGAAGTGATCCACACCAATGATCAAGAGTGGGCGACCTTTCAATCCATTCGTTTAATGCAGGGAATCCGTAGGATCACAAAAGGAACAAAACCCCTTGAGGATGCAAATGTGATGGAGGTCATTCGCCTCGATCCCCCCAGTGACTATAAAAAGAGATTGCCTGTTTCAGACGAAGTCAAGAAAACGGTGCTCTGTAGTAGGCAGGAAATCGAGGCAATCCTGACAGGAAAAGACCTACGCTTCATCATAATCCTCGGCCCGTGCTCCATATACGACCCGATCGGGGGGCTGGAATACGCAAAGAAACTCGCACCGCTTGCAAGGAAGTATCGGGACCGTCTGCTGATAGTGATGCGTTCTTATTTTGAAAAACCGCGCACTACAGTAGGATGGGAAGGTCTTATCCAAGACCCAAATCTCGACGAGAGTTTAGATATGCAGCTTGGGCTACAAAAAGCACGCGAGTTTCTTCTGCGGGTGCTCAAGGTAGGGCTTCCTACCGCAACTGAGTTCACGGATCCCATCACTCCCCAGTACATCGCGGATTTGGTTTGCTGGGGCGCCATAGGAGCTCGAAGCGCAGAGGCGCCCGCCTATCGGCGTATGGCAAGCGGATTGAGTATGCCAGTCGGCTTTAAAAACGGCACTGGCGGCAGTATCCAGCTTGCGGTTGACGGAGTGGTGAGGGCGGCAGCGCCGAGCGTATTTCTGGGAGTCGATCAGGAAGAAGGCCGCGCCTCGGTGGTGAGAACTACAGGCAACGCTTCTTGCCATATTGTGCTTCGGGGAAGCAGCAGGGGACCCAACTATGATGAGCCCTCTGTAAAAGCGGCAATCCAACTACTCGAAAGGGCAGGGGCTATTCCCCGTCTCCTGATTGATTGCTCTCACGACAACAGCGGGAAGGATTACACCAGGCAGCCATTGGTATTCCGCGATGTGTTGCGCCAGCGGACAGAGGGAAATATGCGTATTGTTGGCGTGATGCTGGAGAGTAACCTTCATGAAGGGAAACAAACCATTAACGGCGGGCCAGCAACTCTCAAATACGGCGTTTCAATTACTGACGCCTGCATTAGCCTAGAAGAAACAGAGCTTCTTTTAAGAGAAGCAGATAAGTCCTTAGGGTGATATCGTGGGGCGGAGAGGTAGCATTTTTTATGCGATTTCCGCCCTCTTTTTTATTACTGAAATTTTGATAAAATTCAGATATGCTAATTGACACCCATAGCCACGTAAATTTTAACGCTTACAAAGATGATGCGGACGAAGTGATTTGCCGGTCTCTTGATAATGATATTTGGATGATAAATGTCGGTTCTCAATACGGCACTTCAAAAAGAGCGGTGGAGATGGCTGAAAAATATCCCCAAGGCGTGTACGCCGCCGTTGGGCTTCATCCGATCCATTCGGAGGAAGAATTTGATCCAATAAAATATAAAGAATTAGCTAAATCAAAGCGGGTGGTGGCCATCGGTGAAATCGGATTAGATTATAAGTCGGAGTACATCTTATTTAAAGAAAAGCAAAAAGAAGTTTTGCTAAGACAATTGGACTTGGCGAAAGAATTAAATTTGCCGGTAATTTTTCATTGCCGCATGGCGCATGCCGACTTAATAAAAGAGATCCGATCTCGCAACGAGATCGGATCTCCTAAAATAACTGGCGTAATCCACTGCTTTACCGGCACTTGGGAAGACGCGCAGAAATATCTGGAAATGGGATTTTATCTTGGTTTTAACGGGATTATATTTAAATTAAACCTAGACGAAGTGATTAAAAATACGCCGTTAGAAAGGATTTTAATTGAAACTGATTGCCCTTATTTAACGCCCTTGCCTATGGCGGGTAGGAACGAGCCCTTGTATGTGAAATATGTCACAGAAAAAATCGCTCAATTAAAAAATTTAACTCTTGAAAAAGTAGCTGAAACCACTACTCAAAATGCCAAAAAATTATTTAGAATTTAATCTCACGAGAACCGTTCTCGTAATATTATAAGTTGAAAAGGGCGATTTTTTGTGATAGAAATAAGATATTATGGGTTATAATCCTCAAAAAATAGAGGCAAAATGGCGGAAATATTGGGAGAAAAATAAAACTTTTCAAGTTGATTTGAAAAGGGCTAAAAATCCTTTTTATAACCTGATGATGTTTCCTTATCCTTCGGCCGAAGGCCTGCACGTGGGCAATGTTTATGCCTTTACCGGCTCTGATATTTACGGGAGATTTCAAAAAATGAAGGGTTTTGATGTTTTTGAGCCAATAGGTTTTGACGCTTTTGGCATTCACTCGGAAAATTTTGCCATTAAAAAAGGGATCCACCCTAAAATTTTAATTAAAAAAAATACTGACAATTTCCGGGAGCAATTAAAAAATTTGGGTTGCCTTTTTGACTGGAAGCACGAAGTAGATACCACAAAGCCGGATTACTACAAGTGGACTCAGTGGCTGTTTTTACAGCTATTTGCGGTTGGCTTAGCTTACCGCAAAAAAGCGCCGGTTGACTGGTGCCCTTCCTGTAAAACTGTTCTGGCCGACGAGCAGGTGATTCAAGGCAAATGCGAAAGGTGCGATTCTGGAGTTATCCAAAAAGAAACCGAACAGTGGTTTTTAAAAATCACCAAATACGCCGAGAAATTATTGAAAAATCTGGATACGATTGACTGGTCGGAAAGGACAAAAATAGTCCAAAGAAACTGGATAGGAAAATCAGAAGGAGCGTCACTGAAATTCCAAATTCCAAATTCCAAATTACAAATTGAAGTGTTTACGACTAGGCCGGATACGCTTTTTGGGGCGACCTATATGGTTTTATCTCCCGAGCATCCAATAATTGAAAATTTAAAATTAAAAATTGGAAATTGGGACGAAGTCCAAAAATATCGCGAAGAAGCAAAAAAGAAAAGCGAACTGGAACGAATAGAATTAGTCAAAGATAAAATTGGAGTGGAATTAAGAGGAATCGGGGCGATTAATCCGGCTAATAACGAAGAGATTCCTGTTTTTGTGGCCGATTATGTTTTTGCTTCTTACGGCACGGGCGCCATTATGGCAGTTCCCGCTCACGACCAGAGGGATTTTGAATTCGCGAAAAAATATAATTTGCCGATAAAAATGGTTATTTGTCCGAATTATCCTAAACCTATCTGTCCGGTTTTAGATAGGGCGTTTGAGGGTGAAGGTTATTTGGTAGGTTCCGGAAAATTTGACGGAATGAAATCAAAAATTGCCAAAGAAGAAATTACAAAATTTGTTGGCGGAAAAAAAACCGTTAATTACCATCTCCGCGATTGGCTGATTTCCAGACAGAGATATTGGGGGCCGCCCATACCGATTATTTATTGTAAAAAATGTGGGACTGTGCCCGTACCGGAAAAGGATTTGCCGGTTTTTTTGCCTTTTATTAAAAATTTCAGGCCAAAAGGCACAGGGGAATCGCCCTTGGCTTCTGTTTCAAGTTTTGTTAAAACAAAATGTCCTAAGTGCAGTGGTCCTGCACAAAGGGAAACAGACGTGTCCGACACTTTTTTGGACTCTTCCTGGTATTTTTTCCGCTACCCTTCGACAAGCTCTAGCCAAGTTCCTTTTAATAAAATTATTACTAAGAAGTGGCTTCCGGTTGACACTTATATCGGCGGGCAAGAGCATGCGGTATTA
>Ga0265296_1003422_pt1 | contig 14742 bp, 16 predicted proteins | sample MunlanPumphouse1_FD_189073 | JGI IMG/M metagenome (GOLD analysis project Ga0265296, IMG submission 189073) | Groundwater microbial communities from a municipal landfill in Southern Ontario, Canada - Pumphouse #1 | ecosystem: Environmental > Aquatic > Deep subsurface > Groundwater | place... | reverse complement strand
GCGACTTCCTTGACGCGGGCTTCGAGCTTCTCGTTCAGCTCCGCGACGGGAATGGTGACCGCGAACACGCGGCTGAGGCCTTCGTTCGACTTTTCGACGACTTGCATGGTCGGGATTTCTGACGCTCTGGGGCGCATGGACCGTCGAGACGGCCGGCGCGGAATGGATAAAGCAAGAAGGCCGCCCCGTTGGGAGCGGCGCCTCGAAGCCCGCCCTTATGTCGAGAAGGGCTCCAAAGGTCAACGTGAGCGTGGCCTCGGACGGTGGTTTCGCGCCGCATCGGGGGTTATGTTGGCCGAATGAGCCAGCCCGCCTCCCCCATCGGCGTCTTCGTCACGCCCGTCACCCCGCTTCAGCAGAACTGCACCACCGTCTGGTGCACCGCGACGAACAAGGCCGCCGTGATCGATCCGGGCGGCGCGGTCGATGCGGTTCTGGGCGAGGTTGAGCGGCGGGGGCTGACCCTCGATCAGATCTGGATCACCCACGGCCACCTGGACCACGCCGGCGGCGCGGCCGAGATGCAGGAGAAGACCGGGGTCCAGATCACTGGGCCTCAGAAAGCCGACCAGTTCTGGATCGACCGGATCGTGGAAAGCGGCCGGATGTACGGCCTGCCGGACGCCCGGCCCTTCACGCCCGACCGCTGGCTGGAGGACGGCGACACGGTCAGCCTGGGCGAGACGACCTGGGAGGTGCGGCATTGCCCCGGCCATACGCCGGGCCATGTGATCTTCTTCAATCGCGCGGCGCGATTCGCCCAGGTGGGCGACGTTCTGTTCAAGGGATCCGTCGGCCGCACCGACTTTCCGATGAGCGATCCGCCCGCCCTGATCCGCGCCGTGGTCGAGAAGCTGTGGCCGCTGGGCGACGACGTGACCTTCGTGCCGGGGCACGGGCCGATCTCGACCTTCGGCGAGGAGCGCCGGACCAATCCCTTCGTGTCGGATGCGGCGCTGCAAAGGGCGCCGATCCAGCGGGAACCGGTGGGGCCGGCCTAGATCAGCGGCGCAGAAGCATGCCGATGATCACGCCGACGCCCAGGGCGTAGAGGGTGGTCTTCATCGGTTCATCGCGGATGCCGTCGCGGGCGGTTTCGACCCGGCCGACAACCTTGCTGCGGATCAGTTCGGCGTCGTCGCGCAGGGCCTGACGCAGGGACGTCGTGTCTTCGAAGCTGCGGCGTTCGCCTTCGGCCAGGATGGCGTCGGCCTGACGGTCCAGGCGCTGGGTCAGGGTGTCGTCTTCCAGGACGATGTCGTCGGGCGATGCGGGGGTGATGGGGGTCTGGGTCATGGGGATCTCCGGGGTTCGGACACTGAACCGGCGCGCCCCGATCCAGTTCCAACCCGGCCGTGAACATTGCGGGTCGCGTGGCGTTCTTTCAGCACCAAAGGAGAAGACCATGACCTATGTCGAACCTACGCTCCCCGGAACGCCGCAACCCGAGACCCAGCCGGAGCCGACGCCCCAGCCCGAAATCGATCCGTCCGACACGCCCGACGAAATGCCGCCGATGGAGCCCGGCGGCGGCGGCGAAGGCGATTCCCGCCCCTACGGAGCCGATTGAAGTCAAACCACAAAGACGTTCAGAGGCGGGACAGTAAAACGAAGTTCCGCACGGAACCGTCACCGAGTCACAGGGTTCACTTCGGCAAGCGCAACCGCAGCACTGAAAGGAACACCGATGGACAGCCAACCCACGCGACCCTCCGGCGTTTCCAAGCGAGGCTTCGCCTCGATGGATCCGGAACGGCAGCGCGAGATCGCGCGCAAAGGGGGCGCCAGCGTCCCCAGCGAAAAGAGAAGCTTCTCCCAGGATCGCAGTCTGGCCGCCCAGGCCGGACGCAAGGGCGGCGAGGCCTCGCACGGGCCGAAGAAGGACGCGGCTTCGAACGAAGCCGAGTGATACGGCTTCCGTGAGAGTCTGCAGGGCGGCGCGTCGAAGATGCGCCGCCCTTTTTCTAATCGCCGTCATCCTCGGGACAGGCCAGGAAAAGACCAGGACACCCCGACACCGGCAAAGTGCCGGACGGCGCCGTCGCCTAAAGCGGACGTGGCGTTCGTCTCTTTGGGGTGGAAAGCGGACATTCACATCTGCATGCGATCTCTCCGATTATGCCTGATCATTAGGGGAACAGGTGAAGGAAGCGAAACAGATGTTCGGTCTCAAGTTCCTCGCGCCGATTCTAACGCTGCTTTTGCTTTCCGCGTGCACCAGTGAGGTCGAGGAGCCTGTCTATGGCGATCCCCTCCCAGAGCTGGTCCCGCCTGCCCCTCAGGCCTTCGAACCCTACCTTGCCGATGCAGCTATTGCTCTTGCCCCAGAAGATGCCAGTGCGATTTGTCGAGCAGCGGTCGGCCTTGAGCTTGGCGTCTCGCCTAGCGAGGGTCGAGTATCATTCAACAATGCCAACTTCGTCGACGTCACCGTCGCTGGGCAAACGCGCAACTGCGTGGTCGGAAGCAACGGGATAGGTAGGCATCATCCTCAACTGACCAACGGTATGCACGGCGACATCACCGACGTCAGAATGTTCGCTTACCAGCTGACGTCTGATCGAGTAGTCATCATTAGGGAAACTGACCGAGGCATGATCAGTTCGACGATCCTCAAGAGCGCACTGCTACGATCGCCTTAACTCGGGCTAAAAGCCGATCTGACCAGTGTCTGCAACGGGTCGCAAACCGAAATAGACCCGCCGTCAGAAAGCCGACCTTCAGATCGCGACTGCAGGAAACTGTCGTCCTGGGTCAACGCTCGCCCGAGGTGACGGGCGTGGGGGTGTACGCCCCCACAGGGTCTCAACCTCGCAGCAAGGCCAGGGCCACGCGGGGTTCGGGCGAAACCTCGAAACCGGCCATGGACCAGCCGGACTCCTTGGCCAGTGCGGCGACCGAATCCTGCGTGAACTTGCGCGAGCTTTCGGTGTGGATGGTCTCTCCGGCCATGAAGTTGAAGGCCCTGTCGCCGACGCGGGCGGCGGTTTGGCGCGCGGCCTGGAGGTGCATCTCCATTCTGGACTGATCCGGGTTCCAGACGGCGCGGTGTGCGAAGGCGTCGAGGTCGAAATCGGCGTCCAGTTCGGCGTTGGCGCGGACAAGGAGGTTCAGGTTGAAGGCGGCGGTGACGCCCTGGCTGTCGTCATAGGCGGCGACGAGCGTGGCGGGATCCTTGACCAGATCGACGCCCAGAATGAACAGCGCCCCCTCCCCCAGCATCCGGCGCGCCGAGGCCAGGAACCGCACCGCCTCCTCGGGCTCCAGATTGCCGATGGTCGATCCGGGGAAGAAACCGATGCGCCGTCCGTGCGGCAGATCGTCCGGCAAGGGCGACAGATGTTCGAAATCGCCCAGGACCGGCTGGACCCGCAGACGGGGGTAGTCGGCGCGGATACGGGCGGCGGCGTCCAGCAGGGCCGACTCGCTGATGTCCAGCGGCACATAGGCGCCGAGGTCGGGCGCGGCGTCCAGCAGGATGCGGGTCTTTTCGCTGGCCCCCGATCCGAACTCGACCAGGACGGCGTCGGGGCCGAAGTCGGCGGTCAGGGCGGCGGCGCGGTCGCGCAGCAGGGCCGTCTCCTGACGGGTCGGATAATATTCCGGCAGGGCGGTGATGTCCTCGAACAGGCGCGAGCCCTCGGCGTCGTAGAACCATTTGGGCGGCACGGCCTTCTGGCCGCGCGACAGGCCCTGGACCAGGTCACGCCGGAAGGCGGCGGTCTGGGTGTCGTCGATGGAGTGCCTGCGCTCGCGCGGGGCGTCTTCGGCCAGTCTCAGACCCATGAAGGCCCACCTCTGTTGGGGGTAGAAGAAGTTGCGATAGGTGATGCGGGCATGGCCGGGCGGCGTGGCGAAGGCGCCGCCGCGCAGGACCATCTGATTGGCCATGAACTTGCCGTTGTACTCGGCCGCCGTGCCCGGCGTCGGCTGGAAGCCGGGGTATGGGGCGTAGGCGCTGGACGTCCACTGCCAGACCTCACCCGACAGGTTGGAGAAGGCGTCGGGGGCCGTGGTGGCGGCGTGCTCCCATTCCGCCTCGGACGGCAGGCGTTTGCCGGCCCAGCGGGCGTAGGCGTCGGCCTCGTAGAAGCTGACATGACGCACCGGGGCGGAGGGATCGACGGAAACGCGGCCGGTCAGGCTCATGACCGTCCAGTCGTCGCCGTCGCGGCGCCAATAGAGAGGCGCGGTCCATGCCTCGGCCTTGACCGTGGCCCAGCCGTCGGACAGCCACAGCTCGGGTCGGGCGTAGCCGCCATCGGCGATGAAGCCCAGCCAGTCGCCATTGGTCACGAGGTCGGCGGCCAGGGCGAAGGGCTCCAGCCAGACGCGGTGCGACGGGCCCTCGTTGTCGAAGGCGAAACCGGCGCCGTCGTGGCCGATCGAGACCAGGCCGCCGTCGAAGGCGACGACGCCGCCGCGCGGGGCCTCCAGCGGCGCCTGACGCGGCTCAACCCCATAGGCGGCTGGGTCCAGCGGCGAGCGGGACATCAGGTTCAGCAGGTCCATCAGGAACAGCTCCTGATGCTGCTGGTCGTGGTGCAGGCCCAGCTCGAACAGATAGAGTTGCTGACCGCTGGACGGACCCGAGGCCAGCCAGGCGGCCATGCGGCGATCGATCTCGCGCCGATAGGCCAGGACCTCGTCCACCGAGGGACGGGTCATCAGACCGCGCTGGGGCCGGGGCACCCGTTCGCCCAGGGCCTCGTAGTAGGAGTTGAACAGTTGCTGGAAGCGCGGATCGACCGGCGCGTAGTCCGGGTCGGCCGACAGGATCATCGCCTCGAAGAACCAGCTGGTGTGGGCCAGATGCCATTTGCCGGGACTGCAGTCGGGCATGGACTGGGCCGACAGGTCCTCGGGCGAAAGGCCGTCGGCCAGGGCGGGCATGGCGGCCCGGGTCTCCCTGAAACGCGCCACATCCGACGCCGCCCGCGTATCGGGCTCGAAGCGAGCATTCATGTCAGCCGTTCCGTCCCGCCTCAGCCCCGAAGCCCCGGCGGGCGTCGCGTCGTCCAAGCAGAACGAACGTCACGCCTCAGCCGGAGTTCCCCTGATCTAGGAAGCGTAACGGTGAATTCAACGCACCGGCTTGCCGCCGTGTTTGGCGTATTCCAGCCGGGCGATGCTGCGGTTGTGAACCTCGTCCGGGCCGTCGGCGATCCGCAGGGTGCGCACCGTCGCATAGAGTTCGGCCAGGGGCGTGTCGCCCGAGACGCCGGCGCCGCCGAAGGCCTGGATGGCGTCGTCGATGACCTGAAGCGCCATGCGGGGGGCGGCGACCTTGATCTGGGCGATTTCGGAGCGGGCGTTCTTGGCCCCCGCCTCGTCCATCATCCAGGCGGCCTTCAGCACTAGCAGGCGGCACATCTCGATATTGGTGCGGGCGTCGGCGACCCGCTGCTCCCAGACCGAATGTTCGGCCAGCTGTTTCCTGAAGGCGGTGCGGTTCAAGAGGCGCTTCACCATCAACTCCAGCGCCCGCTCGGCCGCGCCGATCACGCGCATGCAGTGGTGGATACGGCCGGGGCCGAGGCGGCCTTGCGCGATCTCGAACCCCCGGCCCTCGCCGGCGATCAGGTTCGAGGCGGGGACGCGGACGTTCTCCAGCACCACCTCGGCGTGGCCGATGGGGCGTTCGTCATAACCGAAGACCGACAGCATCCGCTCGACGCGGAAGCCGGGCGTGTCGACGGGGACGATGATCTGGGACTGCTGGGCGTGGGTCGCGGCGTCGGGGTCGGTCTTGCCCATGACGATGGTCACGGCGACGTTCGGATGGGCCATATTGGTCGACCACCATTTGCGGCCGTTGATGACATAGTGGTCGCCGTCGCGCTCGATCCGGGTCTGGATATTGGTGGCGTCGGACGAGGCGACCTCGGGCTCGGTCATCAGGAAGGCCGAGCGGATCTCGCCGGCCATCAGCGGCTTCAGCCAGCGGTCCTGCTGGGCGGCGTCGCCGTACATGTGCAGGACTTCCATATTGCCGGTGTCGGGGGCGTTGCAGTTGAACACCTCCGACGACCACAGATGGGCGCCCATCATCTCGGCCAGCGGCGCGTAGTCGAGGTTGGTCAGGCCGGCGCCATGCTCGCCCGGCAGGAACATGTTCCACAGGCCCGCCTCGCGCGCGGCGGCCTTCATCGCCTCCATGGCCGGGGGCTGGCGGTTCGGATTCTCGCGCACCTGGGCGAAATATTCGGCCTCGCGCGGGATGACCTGTTCGTCGAGGAAACGGCGCACGCGGGCGTGCCAGTCCAGGGCGCGGTCGGAATGTCTGAAGTCCATGTCGTTTCCTCGTTTTTCGTTCGCGTCTCTGACGGGCGCTGAAGACGAAAACGGCGCGGCCCCGAGGGGAGCCGCGCCGCAATCAACTGTTGCTCAGCCTGCCATCAGCGCTTCAGCAGCGGGGCCAGTTTCTGGGCGATCATCATATCGCCGGCGATCTTCAGCTTGCCCTGCATGAAGGCCATCATCGGATCCAGCTTGCCTTCCGACAGGGCCATGAAGTCATCCCATTTCATCGAGATGGTGGCGTCGGCGGGCTTGTCTTCGTTGGTGACGGTGTTCGGCGCCGAGGCGCCGTCGATGAAGATCTTGCCCTCGTCGCCGAGGTCGAGCTTCACGGTCTTGCCGAGGCCGGAGTTGTCGCCGACGGCGCCGCGGATGTGTTCTGTGACTTGTGCGAGATCAGGCATTGGAGGCGTCTCCCTTGGACGTTGGAACACATGCCGTAACCCGCATCGCGCAGGGCGCCAAGATCACGTCGGGTAAAGCTGTCGTCACTTGTCGTCGGACGAGCGCGAATACAGACCGGCCAGGGCCAGCGCGGCCATGAAGAAGACGAAGGCCGCGACGATAGCGGCGACGAATGGGACTGCGTCCTGGGGCATGCGAAATCTCCTCCGCCCACGATTGCGCCGTCAGACAGGGTTCGCCTTGATCCGGATCAAACCGTCACGCTTCGGGATCGCCGTTCCGGAAGCGCCATTTCATCGCCAGGACCCCCGAAGCCATGACCAGGGCGCATGAGTTGGCGATGGTCACCGGCCAGGCCTGGGTCATGACGCCATAGACGACCCACAGGGCGAAACAGGTCACGGTCAGGGAATAGGTCTTCAGACTGACCGACGAGGCGTCGCGTTCCTTCCAGATCTTGACCGCCTGGGGCGCGAAACTGGTCACGGAGCAGACCGCTGCGGCCGAGCCGACGATATTGGCGATCAGGTCGCTCATGCCGCATCCCCTGCGGCCGCGACCGCCCGATGTCAGGGCCGGGATACAGGCGGCGGCCGCCGCGCCTGCGTCGCCTGTTCGAAGGCGTAACCAAGGGAAAGGATGCGCGCGTCATCCCATTTTCCACCGATAAAGCTGAGACCTACGGGCATATTCTGATCAAACCCCATCGGCACGGTCAGGTGGGGATAGCCGGCGACGGCGGCCAGACGGCTGGCGGCGCCCTGCATGTCGTCGTCGTCCTTGGGGTCATTGGTCCAGGCGCGCGAGGTGGTGGGGGCGACCAGGGCGGACAGGCTGTGAGCCCGCATCAGCCGGTCGATCCCCTCCTCCCCCGCCAGTCGCAGCGAGGTGGCGCGGGCCTGGATATAGTCGGGGTCGTCCAGTCCGCCCAAGGCCTGGGCCTGTTCGAAGATGTCCTGGCCGAACAGCACGGTCTCGCGCGGCTCGGCGGCGTTGAAGGCGATGACCTGGGCCAGGGTGCGTGTCCCGACCTGGGTCGGGTCGGTCGAGGCCAGATAGGCGTTCAGATCGTGCTTCAGTTCGTACAGCAGCACCTTGAACTCGGCCTCGCCCAGGGTGCGGCCGTCAGGCCCCTCCGGCAGATCGACCAGGACGGCTCCGGCGTCGCGCAGGGCCTGCAGGTTCTGTTCGAACACCGCCTGGGTCTCGGGCGAATAGCCCTGCAGGAACCGCATCACCCCGATCCGCGCACCGCGCAGCGATCCGGCGTCCAGGGCGGCGACATAGTCGGTCTTGCGCGCATCCGCCTCGACCGTGGCGGCGTCGGCAGGGTCCGAACCGGCGATGACGGTCAGCACCCGCGCGGCGTCGCGAACGGTCGCCGCCATCGGGCCTGCGGTGTCCTGGGAATGGCTGATCGGCACGATGTGGGTGCGCGAGACCAGGCCGACCGTGGGCTTGAACCCGACGATCCCGTTGACCGAGGCCGGACAGGTGATGGAGCCGTCCGTCTCGGTGCCTATGGCCGCAGGCGTCAGGCCCAGGGCCACCGCCGCACCGCTGCCGGACGAGGAGCCGCAGGGGGTGCGGGCGGGATCATAGGGGTTCAGGGTCTGGCCGCCGACCGCGCTCCAGCCGCTGATCGAGTCCGACGAGCGGATATTGGCCCATTCCGACAGATTGGTCTTGCCGACGATGACCGCGCCACCGGCGCGCAGACGGGCGACTAGGGGCGCGTCGCGGCCCGGCGCATTGTTCGCCAGAGCCAGAGACCCGGCCGTGGTCGGCATGTCCGTCGTCTCGATATTGTCCTTCAGCAGGATCGGCATTCCGGACACGGCGGACACGCCGCGGCCGGTCGGCGAAGAGTCGCTCCAGCGCAGGACGGCGTGGGCGCTGTCGTTCAGGCGGCCGGCCACAACCACCGCTGCGGCGGACGGATATTCCCCGGCCTGACCGCCCGCCCCGGTCGCGCATCCCGCCAGGGACAGCGCGACCGCAGCCGCGAGGATCAGTCGGCGGCCGGTTCCGCCCGCTTGCCGATCGTGCGGTCCAGGAAGTCGAGGTAGGTGCGCCATTGCTGAAGTTGCCTCGGTTCGCCGCGGACGCCGTGTCTCTGGCCGGGATAGAGCATCATCTCGAACGGCGTGCTCTTGGCCTGAAGGGCGTCGATCACGCGGGTGGCGTTGCCGAAGATGACATTGTCGTCGGCCATGCCGTGCAGGATCAGCAGCCGGCCGGTCAGGTCGTCGAGGCGCGGCAGGACGTCGGTGGCCGCATAGCCGTCCGGATTGTCCTGCGGCGTGGACATGTAGCGTTCGGTATAATGGGTGTCGTACAGGCTCCATTCCGTCGGCGCCGCGCCCGCCAGGGCGGCCGCCAGATCCGCATCCTTGTCGGTCAGGGTCAGCAGGCTGAGGAAGCCGCCGAAGCTCCAGCCCATGACCGCGATATGGTCAGGATCGACATAGGGCAGCGTCTTCAACCACTTGGCGGCCAAAGCCTGATCCTCGACCGCAGGAAGGCCCAGGCGGCGATAAATGCTGGTCTCGAAGGCCTGGGACCGGTCGCCCTCGCCGCGGTTATCGACGCGGAAGACGATATAGCCGGCCTCGGTCAGCAGCTGGCTGGTCAGGGGCTGCCAGCTCTTCTGCACACCCGCGCCGGTGCCGGGACCGCCATAGACCTGCATCACCACCGGATATTTCTTGGACGGATCGAAGTCGGGCGGGGTGGTCATGCGCCAGACCAGGGTTTCGCCGTGGCTCTGCATCGTGCCGAACTCGGGCGTGCGAAGACGCGAGACATAGGGGGCGAAGGCGTGGTCGGCGTCGAGCTTGTTCTCCTCGATCCAGCGCACGCGGGTGCCGTCGATCCGGTACAGGGCCGATTGCGGCGGGGTCCTGGGATCGGAATAGTTGCCGACATAGGCGGTCGCCGGCCCGTTGACCGACACGTTCCACCAGCCGCCGGCCGGGGTCACCGCCACCGGATCGACGGTGCGGTTCAGGCTGGCGCGGAACATCTGCTGTTCAATCGGCAGTTCCTTGCCGTCGCGCATCGAGGCGGTGAAATAGACCTCGCCGGTCTGTTCGTTGACGCCGTCCAGATGTTTGACCGGATAGTCGCCGCGCGTGATGGCGCGCAGGCGCCGACCGTTGCGGTCGTACAGATACAGATGGCGCCAGCCGCTGTCCTCGTTCGACCAGATGAACCGGCCGTCCGCCAGGACGTGGAAGTCGTTGTTCAGATCGACCCAGGCCTGGGCCTTCTGGCTGAGGATGACGCGCGCGGCGCCGGTGGTCGGATCGACGCTGAGCAGGTCCAGCGTCTTCTGGTCGCGCGACTGGCGCTGGACATACAGGGTCTTGCCGTCGTCGGCCCAGTCGACCCGCGCCAGATAGATGTCGGTGTTCGCCCCCAGGTCCACCTTGACCCGCGCGCCGGTCTGCAGGTCGCGGACATAGAGTTCGACCACGGCGTTGGGACGGCCGGCGCGGGGATAGCGCTGCTCGACCATGGTGGCGCCGGCGCCGGTGATCTCGAAGCGGGGGACGATGTCCACCGGGCTCTCGTCCACGCGGGTCAGGGCGATGTAGCGTTCGTCGGGGCTCCACCAGTAGCCGGTGTCGCGGTCCATCTCTTCTTGGGCGATGAACTCGGCCGTGGCCCAGGTGATCAGGCCGGCGCCGTCGTCGGTGATCGGGGTCTCCTGGCCGGTCGCCAGATCATAGATCACCAGGTTCTGATCGCGGACCCAGGAGACATAATTGCCCTTGGGCGAGACCTTGGCGTCGATCTCGTCGGCGGCGGTCTCGGTCAGGCGGCGCACCTTGCCGTCGGCGCGGCTGGCCAGGAAGATGTCGCCCTCCAGCGGCGCCAGGATGTAGCGGCCCTGCTGGTCCCAGGAATAGTCGACCACGCCGCGGGCGCTGATCCGCATCCTCTCGCGCCGGGCCTTCTCGGCCTCGGACAGTTCGCCGGCGTCGGGCACCAGGGCGCGGGCGTCGATCAGCTTGTATGGTTCGCCCTCGCCGGTCGGGGCGGCCCACAGGTCCTGGACGTCCACATTGTCCTCGCGCGAGCGCAGGAAGGCCACCAGCTGGCCGTCGGGCGACAGGCTGACCCCCTTGGCCACCGGGCCGTTCAGGCTGGGGCTGGAGAAGACCCGCTCGGGCGTCAGGATGTTGGAGGGCGACTCCTGGGCGACCGCTGAACCGGCCGAGAGGAGGATGGTCGAGGCAAGAAGAATTGTGCGCATGGTCGGCGACGCTAGCGGCGCTTCTGCAAGCCGTCACGAGGAAAAGTCGCCGTTGGGACGATGGCTTTTCCTTCCCTGCGAGCGGGTCTCAGATTAGAGAGGCGTACGATGACCGACGCCGCCCTCTCCCACGCTCCCGTCAAAGCCAGCCCGTTCAACGAACTGGAGGTTCTGTGGGTCCGCCACTGGACCGACAGCCTGTTCAGCTTCGGCGTGAAACGGCCCGAGGATTTCCGCTTCCGCTCGGGCGAGTTCGTGATGATCGGCCTGCCGGGCGAAGACGGCGGCAAGCCCGTCCTGCGCGCCTATTCCATCGCCAGCCCCTGCTGGGCCGAAGAGCTGGAGTTCTTCTCGATCAAGGTCGCGGACGGCCCCCTGACCTCGCGGCTGCAAAAGATCGTCGCTGGCGACACTGTGCTGATGGGCAAGAAGCCGACGGGCACCCTGGTGCTGGACGCCCTGACCGGCGGCGAGCGGCTGTTCCTGATCGGCACGGGCACGGGCCTGGCCCCCTGGCTGAGCGTGGCGCGCGATCCCGAGACCTATTCCCGCTTCGGCCATGTCTATGTGATCCACACGGTGCGCAGCGTCGCGGACCTGGCCTATCGCGACTTCTTCACCCGCGAGATCCACGACGATCCGCTGATCGGCGACGAGGCCAAGGCGCAGCTGACCTATTATCCGACGGTCACGCGCGAGGAATTCCAGACCCCCGGCCGGATCACCGACCGGATCAAGGCGGGCGACTTCTTCCGCGACCTGGGCCTGCCCGAAGGCTTCGATCCGGCCAAGGACCGCGTCATGCTGTGCGGCTCCATGGCCATGATCAAGGAAGCCGGCGAACTGCTGGAGACCTATGGGCTCAAGGAGGGCTCGAACGCCGAGCCCGCCGACTATGTGCTGGAACGCGCCTTCGTCGGCTGACGTCTTGGCTTGGGCGGCTTGAGCGGCTAACCCCACGACCATGCACCACCCTGCCCTTGTCGCCGTCGACGCCCGCGTCGATCCCGCCGAATGCCAGTCGATGGCCGAGGTCCGTCAGGGCGTCGACGCCCTGGACCGCGCCCTGGTCGCCCTGCTGGCCGAACGCCAGCGCTATATGGAGGCGGCCGCCCGCATCAAGCCCGACCGCGACGCCGTCTTCGACCAGGCCCGCATCGACGACGTCGTGGCCAAGGTCCTGACCGCCGCCGAAGCCCACGACCTGGCGCCCGAGATCGCCGAACCGGTCTGGCGCCTGCTGATCGACCGCTGCATCGCCCACGAGTTCGCGGTCTACGACCGGACTCGGAGCTAACGCCTTACAGTGGTATTCTCCTGACATGGCGCATCAGGAACCTTCTATCTTCAGCCAGCCTGACCCCGAGGCGGACGCCCGATCCCTGGAAGAGGCGGAGGCCGCTTTCGCGGCCGGCCGGGTCGTCCCGCATGAAGAGGTCGCAAAGTGGCTTCTGACCTGGGGCACACCTGAGGAAGGCCCGCCGCCGGAGTCTTGGGGCCTGGATGACTAGGGTGGTTTGGACGATCAGGTCCGTTCGGAGCCTCCGGTCGATCCAAGCCTATATTTCCCACTTCAACCCGCTGGCCAGTCAGCGCATAGCCATTCGGCTCAAGGCCGCCGGCGATAGTCTGGCTGATTTCCCCGAACGTGGAGCGCCGATAGGCGGCGGTCGCCGCCAGTTGACGCATGTCCCACCCTATTTGCTGCGTTACCGCGTAGTGGGAGACATGGTGGTGATACTCGACATCAGACATTCCGCCCAGGACCTCGACTAGCCTCGCAGCCCTCGCAGCATCAGCTCGTGGCGATAGGCCGCCACGTCGGCCAAGGCGGCGTCCAACGCCGTCCGCACCCGGTCCAGCGCCGGCGCCGCCAGGGCCTGTTCCGCCGCTTCCGCCTCGGCGCAGATCGACGCCAGGTCGCCGGCCCCGATCCCTGCCGCCGCGCCCCGAATGGTGTGCACCCCGTCGCGCCAACCGTCGGCCTTGGGGTTCAGCAGGGCGGACCAGAGGGCGGCCTGTTCGACGAACAGGCCCAGCACCTCTTCTGAAATCGACGCGTCGCCGCCGGTCATGCCCTCCAGCACGCTGAAGTCGACGGCGCCGGTCAGGTCGCGGCGCGCCATCAGGCGGCTTCTTCCTCACCCTTGGCCAGGCGCGAGTTCTTCGACGACCACAGCAGATAGATGGCCACGCCGATCAGGTTCCAGACGACGAAGCCCACCTGGGTGACGGGTTTCAGGCTCAGGAAGAAGACGATGCAGCCGATCACGCTGATCGCGCCGACCAGGGGCCACAGCGGCGCCTTGAACACCCGTTTGCGATTCGGCTCGCGAATCCGCAGCACGATCAGGCACACCCCCACCGAACAGAAGGCCGCCAGGGTGCCGGCGTTGGCCAGCGAGGCCAGTTCATCCAGCGGCAGCAGGCCGGCCAGGATCGCCACCACCACAGCCGTAAAGACCGTCACCACCGCCGGCACGCCGCGCGCCGACACCTTGGCCAGGCGGCGCGGCAGCAGGCCGTCGCGCGCCATGCCCAGGAAGATGCGGCTCTGGCCGAACAGGAAGGCCAGCAGCACGGTCGGAAGCGCGATCACCGCCGCCGCCGCGATCCACTGGGCCGCCGTCCCCTGCCCCATCTGGCGCAGGATCAGGGCCAGGGGCTCGGGGCTGTCGGCGAAGTCCGCCACCGGTCGGGCGCCGATGGCGGCGGCCGCGACCACCAGATACAGGGCCGTGCAGACCAGCATGGAGCCGACGATGCCGATGGCCAGGTCGCGCTCGGGCTTCTTGGTCTCCTCGGCCGCCGTCGAAATGGCGTCGAACCCATAGAAGGCGAAGAAGATGATGGCCGCCGCCGCCATCACCCCGGTCTGGACGAAGGGGGCGCCGAAGCCGTTGGGCATGAAGGGGGTGAAGTTCTCGGGCTTGAAGGCCGGCAGGGCGATGGCGACGAAGACCACCAGGGCGGCGATCTTGATCACCACCAGCACGGCGTTCAGCGTCGCGCTCTCCTTGGTGCCCAGCAGCAGCAGGCCCGTCACCACCCCGATGATGGCCACGGCCGGCAGGTTGATGATCCCGCCGGCGTGGGGCCCGGCGACCAGGGCGGCCGGCAGATCGACGCCCAGACCGCTGAGGAAGCCGACCGCGTAACCGGACCAGCCCACCGCAACGGCGCTGACCACCAGCGAATATTCCAGGATCAGACTCCAGCCCACCACCCAGGCGATCATCTCGCCCAGGACGGCGTAGGAATAGGTATAGGCGCTGCCCGCCGCCGGCATCATGGTCGACAGTTCGGCATAGGCCAGGGCGGCGCAGGCGCAGACCAGGCCGGCCAGACCGAAGCTGATCAGCACCGCAGGCCCCGCCAGCCCCGCCCCGACCCCGATCAGGGTCAGAATGCCGGTGCCGACGATGGCGCCCACGCCCAGGGCCAGCAGGTGCGGCCAGCTGAGCGTTGGCTTCAGGCGTGGTCCGTCGTGCGGCGCCGTCATGACGTCGATCGAACGACGCCGGTTCCAGAAGGCCATGATGCTTGCTCCCCCGCCGCCCCACGCGACCGATTCCGTGCGGACCATGCCCGTCAAAGAAAGTTTGCGAAAGCGCTTGCCAACCCCCCAAGGGCTGGGTAGTAGGAGCGCCCTTCGGCAAGGCCTCTCGCCCCCGAAGACGAAGACGACCGGTCGGGTGATTAGCTCAGTTGGTAGAGCAGCTGACTCTTAATCAGCGGGTCGTAGGTTCGAACCCTACATCACCCACCATCGTCTT
>Ga0265296_1003421_pt1 | contig 14747 bp, 14 predicted proteins | sample MunlanPumphouse1_FD_189073 | JGI IMG/M metagenome (GOLD analysis project Ga0265296, IMG submission 189073) | Groundwater microbial communities from a municipal landfill in Southern Ontario, Canada - Pumphouse #1 | ecosystem: Environmental > Aquatic > Deep subsurface > Groundwater | place... | reverse complement strand
AAGGAATCAGCAATGGGTCTCTTATTAAATTGGTGACAGCAGCCAGAGCAGCACAAGCAGTTGGGTTGTTTACTACCTACCAAACAGCTCGTGACCAAATTAAGACCGGCGAAGTTACCGGCCCAGAGGTTGGCCAATTAATGGATACCGTCAACTCTGTTTCTAATAGCGAAGGCTGGACGAGCGTAATGAGCAACTCCAAAGAAAGTGCCAAGGCAGAATCAAGCTTTGTGGCCTCTAAAAATAAGCAAGAATATTGTAGCCCCGAGCACCAAACAGAAATACAAGACCCCAGTAACCATAGTGCCGCCGAAAAAGAATTTGCCTATTTATGCGGAGACAAACAAATCGGTGGCAGCAGCAACGCCACAACAATCACTACATGGTGGACCTCTACGTTTGGCAGTACTTTAAGTAATATCTTTAGCTTTTACAGACATTCTGGCCTTGATACACTTATGGGCATAATCAACAAGGCGACTGGCTGGCTAACTGATTATTTTGTCTCGCCTATCGTTAATTTTGCACTCAAAGTTACAGGCCTCACAGATGATGTAGACAGTTTATTTGGCTGGCTGACATCTCAAATAGTAACCAACCTGGGCGCCGGCCCAATGCTTAGTGGTACAGAGCCTAGTGGGGTATTTATGAATACTCTGATTCAGGGTTCGGCTTATTCTGGCGAGGCTTCGGCCCGCGCACAAGGGGCAGCCAAAACCAACAAGCAAACAGCCGCCTTGGCTCGATCAAATACCGAGGCATATCTTAAAGAAACTGACAAAAATCAAAGCATTTTTAATAAATATGCATCTTTGGGTAACCCAGATTCCGCTTTGTCAAAATCGCTATTTGCTACCATCCAAGATTCTAGTGTAAACAATGTCGTTTCTGTAATCGGCAGTATTTTTAAAAGGCTCGCCATGGCGCCAATTAATTTAATCACTGCCCGTAGCGTTAGAGCTACAACCGATGATCCTTATGCTGCGGCTAATTTTGCCGGGATTGATACATATGATTTTCCTAAACAGTGTTATGATTTAGACCCCTTAACAATGCAGCCTGCAGATGCAACCAATGCCGATGACATGGGCATAATCCCAGCCAACGAACTAACGTGGGATCTACTAAACAACAACACCGAATTTTATAAACTGGTATACGAAAAAATAGGCAACAAGAGCAACGCTGACGAAATTGGCATGCAAGTATATGATTGTGGCGCACTAGATACCGCGGTAAGGGGTGGCCTAGGCGCTATGTATGGCTACACCAAAGACAACGGACTGGACGGCTACGAAGCAAGCGGGGTCACTAATTAGTGAATTGCAAAATGGCTAAAATAATTAAAAACGCACTTATGATAAAATCTATATCCCGATCTTTGTTTGTATTGCTTATTTCTATTTTCTTACTAAGCACGTTACTAACCCCAGCCGCTCAAGCTATAAACCAGAGTGATATAAAATCTATCTTAAGCGAAACCACCTTTTACGACCCCAATACCGGCTGCGTCGACTCTACGGGTAGTGCTGTTGATATCACTGGGGCAGAGCAAGAGAAGAACGCAGCCCAAGTATGGAATTATCTTATCAGCAAAGGTTTTGCCCCCATGGCAGCAGCTGGTGTTTTGGGCAATATGCAAGCCGAATCCGGCATAGACCCGGCCAAAGAAGAGTATGTTAATCATATCGGATACGGCTTGGCCCAGTGGTCGTATGGGAGAAGGATTAATTTAGAAAATTTTGCCCGGGCACAAAATAAACCAGTCAGTGACCTGGGTCTTCAACTTGATTTTTTGTGGCACGAATTGAACACAACCGAAAATGCAACCTTAATAGCCATGACAAAGCCCGGGCCTAGTTCTGTTCTGGCAGCAACCACCATCTGGCTGCAAAAATTCGAAAGAGCCGGCGACAGCAGCGCCCAAGCTGCACAAAACAGAAACCAATATAGCGAAAAATGGTACCAAAAATTTAACGGCTCCATCACAGATAACTGCGATGGCTCTTCTGCTACCTTAAGTGGCCCCATCAATGAAAGGGTGGTGCAAGTTGCCAAAGAGGAGCTCAAAAAGAATGGTGGCATACCAGAATATGGAGGCACTATTTTAGAATATACAGATGGCCACCAAGAAGCCTGGTGTGCTGATTTTGTAAGCTGGGTACTAAACAAGGCCGGGGCGCCATTTACCGGTGGCGCAAGCGGCGGGTGGAGACTGGCTAATGTTGGCCAGGTTATTGCATATGCTCAAAGTAAAGACCGCTATAGAGATGGCCAAAACTACACCCCTCAGCCGGGAGACATAAGAATCGAACCTGGTGTACATGTAAATATAGTGATTAGTGTTAATCCTTCTAACCACACAATGGTAATTATTGGCGGCAATCAAAGCGACACTGTGTCATCTTATTCTGAAGATTATACAAAATATCATTTTTATCAGGTTGGGGGGAACTAATGAAGAAGGTTACATATATTTTTATAACAGTTGTAGTTGCTGTTATTGCCTTAATGGTTGCATACAACATCTACAACCTACTTGTCTTTAGAATCACATCTACTAACCCCAAAAACCATTCAACAGTACCTAGTGTTATTATTAAAGCCGATATCTCATTCTCGCAAAAAATTAAAAAAATTAGTGATATTAATAACCATATTACTGGCGACACCCAAACCATACAGGGCTTTACTCAATCAGATAAAAAACTAACCGTCTACTTTAATACCCTTGATATTGATAAAAGCTATACTTTTACAATAAAAAACATCGAGTCCACTAATGGTAAAAAACTTAAAGACTCCCCATATACGTTTAAAACTAAATATGTAGAAGCAAACAAACTTTCCAAAGGGTTACAAGCAGAGTTAAATAGCCAAACCGATGCTATATTAGAACAGCAGCAGCGACAATATCCTCTGTTAAAAAAACTTCCAATAGACACATTGCCCTTATATAAAATTACTGGCGGGCAATCTAAAAAATACCCAAATGACAAAACAAAAGTTGCTATATATATAATTTCAGATAGTCCGGCCGATACTCAAAATGCGCTAGATTATATACGCGGGCTGGGGTTTGACCCATCAGACTACGAGTTCGTTTTCCAAAAAATAAATGGTGAGGGGCAATAATGAATTATGGCTCTAAGGTAATCAGTAAAAAAATAATTATAGTTGCTATTTTTTGCTTAGCCCTAATAATTGGCGGCGGATTTTGGTGGCAATATTATAATTCGTTTACAGAAGTAACTATTATACCGAACAATGACACAACAATTACCGTCGGCACATCTACCGATAATCAACTTGCCATACAAAAGCCCAATATAAAAACTAATCAATTATTAACAAAAAAAATAAAAAAGGGTAATTATCAGGTTTTATATAGCCAACCCGGCTACCAAGACAAAATCGTATCAGTTAGCATTAATAAAAATACTACCATCAAAAGTATGGATTTAGATTATACTCCCGAACGTTTAAATCAGATTTTAAACCAAGATAAAAATATAATTCAAACCACAGTACTCTCAACAGTCACAACTGGATATTCGATCATAAAAGAAGATATATACAAAAAAGGTGATTGGTACAGCGCGGTCTTGATGCCAAATTCTTGGTACAGAACAGATCTACCAGCTGATTACCACCCAAAACAACCAAATCCTAACAATACATTGTATATTCTCAGAGTTGTCTTACATAAAGATAATGGGGGCTGGAGGGTAGCGGCGGGGCCTTCTATCGTCTTATCTATAGGAGACTATCCAAGCATTCCTCAAGAAATTATCCGAACAGTAAATAACAAAGACCTATTCCAATGATATTAAGTTGGTTGATTGGGCAAAGTCTTTTTGTATAACATCGGCATCAGTAGTGGTTATAACAACCTGATAATCTTCTAGGTAGCGAGTTAGGGCTTGGCGCCGAGCGCCATCTAATTCGCTAAATACATCATCTAGCAACACCAAGGGCTTCTGTTCGCGTTTTTGTTCTAATATCTTAATTTCTAAAAGTTTAAGACCCAAAACCAAAGTCCTAGTTTCGCCCCTGGAGGCAATGGCATCAGCGGTAGAATTATTAATATTAATAATAAAGTCTTCGCGGTGAGGGCCATAAGCCGTAAAACCACGCAACATATCCTTTTCTAGTGATTCATCTAAAATTTTAATCAATGATGACTCATATGTATTCAAATTTAAAACAGAGCTATAGTCGATTGTTACTTTGGTGTTTTTGTTGGCAATTTGGCTATAAATATCACCAATACATTTGTTAAGTTCTTTAATTAAAGATAGCCGTTGCTCAACAATCTTACCAGCCAGCTCTCCTAAGCGAATATTCCATGCAAAAATCTGCTGGCTAATATTTTGATTATTCTTTTTTAACAAATGATTACGTTGCGCTAGTGTGCGTTTGTAGTGGTTTTGAATAGAGCGAAATCCCGGCTGTATTTCGCTAATAATATCATCAAAAAAGTCCCGCCTTAAATTAGGCGAACCAGTAAGCAAACGCATATTTTCGGGCTCAAATAAAACACTAGGGATTATTTCTTTAGCAGGTAAGCGCTTGTAGGGTCTTTGGTTCACAATATATGACTTATCAAATAGGCCGGCATTATTTTTTAGTTTTACAACTCTATCGCCATTACCACTTAGTGCATCAACCCTCGCCCAATCTTGTTCTTGCATAATTAGTTTGTCGTAACCATTACGATAAGAAGGTGAGCCGCAGATCACTAGTAGCGATTCAAGCAAGTTAGTTTTACCGCTAGCATTTGGACCAACTACAATATTAACGCCAGGGTTTAGCTCTACAGCAAAATCACTATAAGATCTAAAATTTTGCAATCTTAAAGTAGTAAAAACTGTCTGTATCATTTACTTGTTATTATAACTGTTAGCTTTTAAGCGGCATTATTAAATAGGTGTGGTCAGGCGCTTCGCTACTAGTTAAAACACAGGGTTCTAACTTGCCGCTAAAACTAAAAGTTACCTGCTTAACATTTAGGGCATTTAGAGCATCTATTAAATAGCGCGAATTAAGTGTCACTTCGCCGCCGCCCTCTACTTTAGCTGTTGCCGTAGAGGTGTTTTCGCCCAATTGTGTGGCAATCGAGGCAATGCTTATTTTGCCATCTTCTTGGTCGGCTTTAACGGTTATACTGCCGGCACTTTCGCGGGCAAATAGGCTAGAAACTTTAGTGATAGCCATAAACTCGTCGCGATCTAACGTAGCAGTAGTAGAAAATTTACTAGGGATTAATTTTTTATAGTCTGGGTAGGTAGCATCAATTAAGCGAGTTACAAGTTCGACATCTTTTGCTTTAAATAATACCTGTTGACTATCGGCAAAAACCTCTACCTCTTCTGTTTGTTCTGGTAATATTCTAATTAACTCTTGCAGGGCAGTAGCTGGAACAAGTAGAGCAATTTTTTGGTTTGTTTTAATAAGTTTGCGCTCAGCTAAACGGTAACTGTCGGTAGCGGCAGCATATAAATTACCATTAGTAGTTTGTAAAAATACCCCTGTTAGTACAGGCCTAGTTTCGTCACCAGAAGCAGCAAACACTACCTGAGCCAAACCCTTAACTTCTTTAGCTGGGATCGTCCATTTAACTCCGTCACTAATTTCTGGCACTATTGGAAACTCGTCGGCAATGACACCGTTAATGGTTGATTGATATTGCTCGGTACTAATATGTAATTTGTGTTCTTCTAGCTCTAAATCCAAAACTCCACTAGGTAAGCTAGTAACATATTCTTGCATTAAGCGAGCAGGAACGGTTATTGCCCCGGTAGCATGAACTTTAGAGCCAATCTTTTCAGTAATAGCGATCTCTAGGTTGGTTGCCGATAAGCTTAGTCGATTATCAATAGTTTTAAGTAGAACATTGTTAAGTATAGGTAGAGGGTTTTTGCTAGACATAGCAACCTTAGCTACATTATTAAGAGCCTTAGCTAAATTCTCCTGCGTCACCTGAAGTTTCATGGTTATACAATACTCCTTTTATATTATATGTAATACGTAGTTGTTGTTATAGGCTTTGTGGAAAGTGTGTACAAATACGCAATTTAAAGTGATAAATAAACCAAAAAAGTTGTGCAAAGCTGTAATGGATTGGTGTGTGATAAAAGCGAATAATTTGTGCAAATTTTGTAACCCATTTTTTATACACAAAACAAAACACAGCTTATAAACAGCATTTTCACAGCTTAAATCACACACTCAAACGCTCCTTGATTTCACTAACATGTTCTTTTAAAAGTGAATCAAAATGTAGTTCTTTCTCGATTTTTTCAACCGAATGGATCGCCGTGGTGTGGTCTTTGCGGCCTAACTCCCTAGCTATTTTAGGAAAGCTCAAATGAAGCTCGCTGCGCAATAAATACATAGCCACCTGCCTTGGCACTACAATATCTTTGTCGCGCTTAGCGCTTAATATCTCATCTACATTAATTTGAAAATGCTTGGCTGTGCGCTCGATGATTTGTTTAGCCGAAATGTGTCTAGGGCGGGTTCTTTGAGTTCCCAACAAACCTGTGGCAATACTAATATCTGGCGACAGGCCGCGCATTTCACAAAAAGCTAACAGTTGATTTAAAACACCCTCTAATTCACGGATATTGCTTTGCACATAATTAGCTAAAAATTCTATCACCGATTGATCTAGGGTGATATCGTGCTGGCTGGCTTTGTTTTGCAAAATCGCACAGCGAGTTTCAAAATCTGGTGAACCAATGTCTACAATCATGCCCCATTCAAAACGCGACCGCAGACGCTCCTCTAGTGTGGGTATTGATTTGGGGGGTTTGTCACTAGAAATAATAATTTGTTTATTGGCTTGATGTAAGGCATTAAAAGTGTGAAAAAACTCTTCTTGAGTTTTTTCTTTGCCGGCAATAAATTGCATATCGTCGACTATTAAAACATCGGCACTGCGGTAGTGGCCGGCAAAGTCGGTAATTTTTTTATATCTAATAGCATCCAAAAATTCCTGAACAAATTGTTCGCTAGTAATATAAACCACTCTGGCTTTGTGATTTTTGGCAAGTATCTCGTTGCCTATGGCTTGTATTAGGTGAGTTTTACCCAACCCCGCGCCGCCATAAACAAACAGGGGATTATATTTAGTACCTGGGTTGCTGGCAATAGCCTGGCTGGCAGCATAGGCTAGCTCGCAGTTGGAGCCAACAATAAATGATTCAAAAGTATATTTTTCGTTTAAACCTTGGCGATACGAGTGTGACACGCTAGGGGCGCCGCTGCTGGTAGAGTTTTGTTGTTCTTGTCTGACTGGCTGTGAAAGAATAATAACCTCGGTATTGTCTTTGATTTTTTTGGGTGCGTTAACAACCGAATTAACCTTAAACTCGACACTAAGATTGGTGGCCCCATTCTTTTTAAGCAGTTCTAGAATCATAGGTTTGTACTTAAGCTCAAGCTGTTGCTTGGCAAAAATATTAGCTACGCCAATAATCATGCAGCTGCTGTCTTGTCGCAAGACGCGGGTGTTTTTAAACCAGGTAATATAGCTGCCGCGTGACACGCTTAGCTCAATTTCTCCTAGCACTGTTTGCCAGAGAGTCTCATCACTCATTGTATTTTAGAACCCTCCCGAACACTTTTTATCAAACCGCCGTTACCAATAAATATACTAGAAAACGCACGAGTTTTCCACAGATTATTGCTTTTTAATTTAAATTGTATCAAAACTACCGTCATAGATATAAATTTATACACAATCTAAAACGGTACCTATTAAACAGTGGACAAATATCGATGATTTGTGGATAAAAGCAGTGCATTACTCAAAAATAAGTGTGTTTTTTACAATTAATAATCCAAATTGCAGGGCCAGTCGGCTTGCTTTATCAGCCACCTCTGTGGTAATATTTATGATCGTATTATGCCAAAGAGAACATATCAACCAAAAAAACGACAACGCAAACGAGAGCATGGCTTTTTTAAGCGTATGCAAACCAAAGCCGGCCGGCTGGTGCTAAAGCGCCGCCGCCAAAAAGGCCGAGTTCGCCTAACCCATTAGTACCACTTAAAATACTATCTCGGGTTACAATAGAAGTTGTTAATATTTAAAAACTTATACAAGGTATTTTTTGTGTTATCTAAAACTCATCGATTTCATGGGCTGGGCAGCCTTAATCATGTTTATCGCAAAGGGGCAACCCTGCGTAGCCCATATTGTGCTATTCGATTTTACCCGGGCAAGCAAGATGAATATCGTGTAGCGGTGGTGGTGAGTAAAAAAGTGGCAAAATCGGCGCCAGACCGTAATCGAATCAGAAGGCGGGTTTACGAGGCCGTCCGTCACAACGATAAGCTACTAACCAACCAAGATCTAGTTATTACTATTTTTGATAATCGTTTTTTAGATATGCCGTATGCCGAATTAGAAGATTCGATCAAGCGCCAACTTAAGCAAATAACTCGCCGAACGTGATACACTAATACTCAAGTTTATGTTTCATGCTATAGGACAAATCTTTAATGCTGTTATCGCTCAGCCAATTTTTAACCTGCTGATTCTGATAATCGCTTTTATACCTAGCCACAACTTTGGTTTGGCCATTATTATCTTTACGATAATTGTGCGCATAGCTATGTATCCGCTACTGCGCAAACAGCTTCATCACGCCATGGCCATGAAGAAGCTGCAGCCAGAGCTAAAGCGTATAAAAAAAGAGGCCGCTGGTGATCGCCAAAAAGAATCTCAATTAATGATGGCGCTTTACAAAGAGCGCGAGATTAACCCTTTTGCTTCTTTTGGTATCATTTTTATTCAATTGCCTATTTTAATTGGTTTGTATTCTGGCATAACCAAGGTGGTAAAAGACCCGCACGCTATGCTAGATTTAGCTTACTCTTGGTTACAGCACTTACCTTATTTAGAAAAGTTGGCGCAAAATATCCGTTCGTTCGATGCTAGTTTTTTGGGTTTTATAGATCTAACTAAAATTCCAATAGGCAAGGGTGGTGTATATTGGCCAGCTATGATTTTGGTACTTTTAAGTGTTGTTATTCAGTATTTGCAAAGCCGGCAATTGCTAATGACCGACAAAAATACTCGTGGTTTGCGCCAAATTTTAAAAGATACGGCCTCTGGTAAGCAGGTAGATCAGTCAGAAGTCCAGGCTGCTACTGGTAAATTTACATTGTTTTTTATACCGGGCATGATCTTTTTTGTTTCGGTTAGCTTGCCAGCGGCCCTATCGCTTTATTGGCTAATTGGTGGTTTAGTAGCTTATTTACAACAAACCTATATTCTTAAAAAAGACGTAAACGAGATGGAGGCAGAGGTCGACGAAGTGCCCGTTACGGCCGAAATTTTGCCTCCAACAAACAAAAACAAACCAAAAAAATCATCTGCCAAAAAACACGCTAAAACAAAGCGTAAAAGGAGATGAAATGGAAGAATCAATTATTTATGCCAAAAAATATCTAGAAGACTTATTGTCTTTCTTTGGCCTCAACACTACTGTTTATGCCACTTGCGAGGAGGAGGTGATAGCTCTATCGGTGCCATCGACCCACATGAACGGTTTTTTGATTGGCCAGCGGGGCGAAACGGTGCGTGCTTTGCAATATTTGGTAAGCACCGCGCTTAAAAACAATAATTACGAATGTAATCGAGTGAACGTAGATGTGGCCGATTATAAAAAGAATCGCCTTAATCGTTTAGCACAAAACGCTCTGCCGTGGATAGAAAAGGTTAAAAGCACTGGCCAGCCTATGGAACTGCAACCAATGAACCCAGCCGATAGGCGTATGATCCACAAAGTTGCCGATGAGCACAGGCTTACGACCGAATCGATAGGCTATGGCCATGACAGACACGTTATTATTAAACCGGCTGGTAGCGAAACCGCCAAACCAGCCAAGGTCGAAGATGCCAAACCAGCAGACCAAGAAGCCGAAGAGTCTAAACCCGATTCTGACGAGCAAGAATCTTAAATTTTATTAAAGCCATCGAACTCCACAAAAACAAAATAGTTATTGCAATAATTGCTAACTGTTTATAGATATTGCTAGGTTTGCTAGAGGTATAGGGCTTGGCATTTTCGACACCAGCAACAGAGGTGTAGGGTTGGGATGATGCTGAGCTGCTAATATCTGTATTTATGGCGTTTGCGCCGGTGTCACTAGGGGTGGTGGCGCTCTGTGTGTTTACCGCTGCAGTGGGCTTATTAAGATTGGCGTAGTATTGGTTGGCTAGTTCCAACAGCCAGGCGGGGTTAGATTCGCCGAGTGGAATGTTTTTAAGAGTTTGCGCCGGTATGTCTATTTGTAGCGGTTGGCTCTCGCCGGCTTTATTGGTGGCGGTAACCAGTAGCAAAAAAGCCTCTAGTGGTATATTCTGAATCGTTATATCGCTACCGACTGGCTGGGTGGCCAGTGCATTATTGTCTTTGTCTTTAACTATAATTACTTCGCCTAATGTGTAGCTGTTGGATACTTTAAGTACTAGGTCGTTAATATAGCGCTCAAAGGTTACTTGGGGTGTTGGCGGTGGTAATAACTTTGCTGGGATGGTTAGTGTTACGGGTTCACTCCAGCCGGCTGAGTTACCAGCCGATAACTGTATCATGGTTGCTTCGGCGGGCAAATCTGTTATTTCGAAACTGTCGTTGCCAGCGGCGTAACCCAAAACATTACCGCTCGCATCTGTTATTTTAACTACTGTATCGCTATCATAAGCGTTACTCCAGTTAATGGTAGCGCTATCTGTAACTCGTGGTACTGTGGTTGAGGCAATTGGGGTATTAGGAACAGGTGTAGTAGGGGAATTTTGGTTCGAAACGGCCATATTTAATATGGCTTTGGCGCTGCCACCGTCGGCCGAGCTAACTTCTAATACCACAAAACCGTTGTAAGATTGACTATAACTGTATTCTGCCAGTGGGGAAGAGGTTGTAGTGTCCCAGATGCCATCATTATTAAAATCCCATTTATATTGAGTTATCACACTATCTGGATCGTAAGAATCGCCGCCACTAAAATAAACTGGTTGACCAACAACTCCTTCGCTATCTCCATTTATTAAAGCAATGGGGGCCAACTCCATTTTTGTGATTGTATTCGTCACATATTCGAACCTGTAATCTCGGGCGCCCTCGGTAATCACCCCATTTGTTGATATGGCTATATCTTTTACGCTGTTGGCAAAGTTATCTTCGACCTGTTGTATTACTTCTGTTGTGTAGGGCCATGGTTGAGCGCGTGGTAGAGCAGATAAAGAAATTATGACTGGGTCTAGCTCTAAGGCTCGTTGTTTAACTTGAGCTTTTGTCCAATGCTCTGGTCCTGGGTCTGGATCTTTGGCTACGGCATCTGTGATTAAAAGTATTTTTTTCTGTGCCCCTACTCTCCAATTAAGATTGTTCATGGCTGTCATTAGCCCCGAATATGTTGCTTCTGCGTCGTCTCCGCCCCCACCCACCCTAAGATCGTTTAGGCTAGTTTTTATGACATCCTTATTGGTAGTAAAATCTAAGATTAGTTTAGAATAATAGCTTGGGGTGCCATAAGGGTATCCACCACCACCTGGGACAACATCGTTAAATGTCACTAGCCCAACTCTAGTATCCCAATACGAGCCAAAAAGGGCGCTTATGAATGCGGATAAATTATTTTTAATGGGGTTTGTAATGCTACTCATACTGCCGGTTGTATCTAAAACCACCGCTAAATCAAGCTGGTACATTTTATCGTTTTTGTTTATCCAGGGTGTTGTCTGTACTCGACTAGCCAAAATAGGATTTGTCTGTTTTGCTATATATACTATATCGTTCGCGCCTTGGGGTATCCATTTGTTTTGATAAATATTGTTGTGGGTTCTGTCACCAAAAGCATCTATCAAGACATTAACCCCGGTAAATTGAAAAATGCCAAAGTTGGCGCAAATTGGGTCAGAGAAATCGCACCAACTTTTTACTCGGCCATACATATCATCTGGGATATAGTTATTGCGTGGCAATAATATGCCATTTTGTGTGGCCAAAACATTGCCACTTGCCCAGGGGCCGGTTTTAATTGGTATAGTGCTGGTTCGTGGGTTAAATTTGGGGTCGCCATAAAGAGCCACAAAACCGATACGTGCCCTTAGGTTTGGTTTTATTTTGTACAGAGCATCACCAATGACATGTGCGCCCTGCGAGTAGCCACCCAAAATAATTTGCTGGAACGGGCAAGAGGTCATTTTATCTTCTAGATACCAGGCGAGTTCTTCGGCCCCATCGGCCACGCTCTCGTAATATCTGTTGGGTACATCACTGCGATGAGTGGGCCTGTGAGCAAAACCATCTACAACACCAACGGCTTGATAGCCGTATTGATTATATTTGCCATCAAAATTATGCAGCGATTTATATTCGATCGATAAACCTTTTACTCTTTTGCCTATCTCGTCAAAAAACGCTTTGGAGTGATACTCTTGGACCCTGAGGTCCGAGTCTGGGTATGAGCTATCAATAACACCACTGTTTTGGCCAGACCCCCTAGCAAACAAAACCAATAAGTCTAAACAGACAGCACTCTCACCTTTTGTCTTTAGTGGGGATATGGGGGCGGCGACAATAAAAAGAGTAGAAAATAGAATGAACAGTATTCTATTTGAGGCCGATGCCATTTTTTTGACCAAGCAAAATGGTTAGTGATTTTTGGTGGTTTTCGGATGTGGCACCTATTGATAAAACTAGTGCATAGTTATTTTTTGAGGCCGTTAATTTACATGAATACTGGATTGCATCATCCTTGCAGCTATCGTTATTATCGGTTTGCACATCATAACCAAGATCTCTAGCAATTGAATACAATATGTCTAGATCTATATCCGGGCTTTTTGTTTCTACGGTCTCATATTGGGTGCTAATACTAGGGCAGGCAGAATTATCGATCTCCCAACAAATATACCCCAGCGCTCCTTTGTCGTCACTTCTATTAATCAACTGCCAATCGGTGGGAATGGTAATCTTGCGGTATTCTCTCTCTAAATCTCGGTAATTTGGGCGATTAATAAAATATTGCCAAACAAAAAATAAAGTAACGAGCCCCAAAACAAACAGAACAACAATAATGCTGCGCTTAAAAAACAAACCTCTTTGCTCTTGTTTAACTGCCCCCATACTGTTGTCAATTATGAACATTTTTTGCTATCAATCAATAGCAACACTGTTTTTGATATTTCTTGTAGTCTGATGCCCTATCTATTATTTAATTTAACGGTGGTGTTTTTTGTTTTTTCGCTTTGTTTTGTTTTTAGATTTTGTGGGTGTTTCGGCAACGGGCTCTAGTACGACATTTGTATTTGGCGGAGTACCTGGCTTTTTGATCAAGCCAAAAACCAGTGTAGACACCCCTGCTGCAAACAAAAATATTCCAAAATACAGGGCAAACATATACCCACTATTAGATTTTTTGGTAGAACTTTTTGTAAAAGGCGGTGCCGAGCCGGAATCTACACTAACGATGGCGTTAGAATCTTGCACCAACAAGCTAGCGCTACCTGCAACTTGGCCGTTGCTAGAACTTGGCTGCTGGTTGCTGGCAGGGTTTTGGTAATAGCTGCTGTTATTGACGCTATATAACCCGCCGGCACCGGCATTATTATTAACCGGGCTTTGGGCGCCGACCATGCTAGGCCAAAAGACTAGGGCTCCTGTAAAACTTATTATTACTGCCAAGCGTTTAAACATTAATAATAATTATGAGGCAATTAGGCCTAACAAAGCAATCTTAAAGATGAAAGATTTTTTACAGACCCGCCAAGATTTTTGTATTAGTTTAGTGGTGTAATACTTTTGCCAAAGCAGGCGGCTTTTGGGCAATCAGTTTATAAGTATTAACAATTCAACAAACAACTGAACCTCTAATAAAGATTTCTAAAAGCTAAAAGATATTAGTGTTTTTGGCGGGCTGGCAATGCCTTGCGGGGGTAAAATGGTTGGACATATCACACTAAGTACCGGCAATGTTGCTGAATTTGTTAAAAAATACTCGTTTTATTTTGTCTTGTTGATAGCGGCGGCTATTTTATTTATAGCTGCCGTTTATTTATCTAGCTTACTTAGCCTGCACGGTCGTCAAAATATTATTGGCGAATCTGGGGCAGTAGAGTTAAAAAATAATGCTTCTATAGACGTTAATACAGGTGGTTTGGGAGCAAATAGTATTGGCGAAAATAACGGTGCTAACAACCCGCAACCAGCCCAACCCGATAGTGTGGCTAGCGATGTGCAGCTGACGGTTAACGGCCAAGAAATACCCCTGCCAGATAGCGGCACTGTAAGCCAAAATATCTCTAGCAACGGCGACAATACCCTAGTAGAGGTTACAGTTAATCGCGAAACTAGTGGTAGCACTAAAAATACCAGTGGCTCGACCATACGAATCCAATCCGACACCCATTCTACTACCAGATATACGAATCTTGATACCCAAAAGGAGGTAAGCAGATGAGCTATTTTATAGCGCCTTGCCTGCTCGCTCAGCCGCCTTAACTGCCCTGAGCGAGCGTTTTGTAATTTAAGCCATTAATTTTTAAAGGGGCAACGTAATGAAAAAGCAATTAATCAGGCTCGGGACGGCATCGACAATGGCCGGCTTGATTTTGGGCACAGCAGCGGTCGCGGGAGCAAGTACAGCATCTATCGATACCACGGGGCCAGATTCTCACAACTCGGTAGAGTGGAAGAACAAGCTATCGTTTGACTTACGTAACGATAACG
>Ga0265296_1003420_pt1 | contig 14747 bp, 15 predicted proteins | sample MunlanPumphouse1_FD_189073 | JGI IMG/M metagenome (GOLD analysis project Ga0265296, IMG submission 189073) | Groundwater microbial communities from a municipal landfill in Southern Ontario, Canada - Pumphouse #1 | ecosystem: Environmental > Aquatic > Deep subsurface > Groundwater | place... | reverse complement strand
CGATTGATCGTGCCGGCAAAAGGGATGATCGAGAAGAAGCCAAAGATTTTTTCTACGAACCAAAGGATCACGCCAGACAGACGCGAGACGACGAGGAATAGGATGATGAAGATGATGATCCTGGCCGCGCTACCGCCACCCAAGAGAAATCCAAACGCATCAAACGTGGGCTCAACAAAATGACTGGCGACGATGATTCCCAGAATCGTGCCTAGCAGGGAGCCAATCGTGTGCACGAGTCCGAAAAATAAACCGAAGAAGACAAATGCGCCGACGATGACCAGAAGAACGATGTCGATGAAAACCATAGGGACGCCCCTGCCAACCGTCGCTGAAGCTTTGGTTGGTCGTTGAAAGGGGCTTTGAATTTAGATTCACAGGGCCTTCAGGCCCGTTCATCGCGACGAGGGAAAAGAGAATCTCCAACCAAAATAATTTTACCATAGCGGTGGAGAATTTCCTCGCTGGTCTGTGGAAGAATCGGAGACAGTGCGCGGGCGATAAAGCGAATCATCTCGGCTAACTGACACAGGACGGCCTTTGCCGCGGCCTCGTCTTCTTTGATGAGTTTGAACGGAGATTTTTTGTCGACGAGATCGTTCGCCTCTGCCACCACAGCGAACACTTCATCGAGATAGGCTTTGAAGTCGTAGCGCTCCATGGCGCCAGCAAGAGTCTGATCGCGGAGAGACCAATCCAGAGTTACAGAGTCGAGTGCGCCAGCAAAATACTTCTGCGCCATCGCGGCCACGCGACTCACGAGGTTGCCAAGCTGGTTGGCGAGTTCGGCGTAGCGTTCCTCCATGCGCGCGCGAGAAAAGTCGCCGTCCTCGCTTGAGGGAATCTCACGAAGCAAATAGTAGCGCAACGCATCCGTGCCGTACTCCTTCACTTCATCAAACGGATCCACAACGTTGCCAAGACTTTTGCTCATTTTCTGACCAGCGGCTGTGATGAAGCCGTGAATGAAAATCTGTTTGGAGGGAACAATACCCGCGGACATCAACATCGCCTGCCACATGGCGGACTGCTGGCGAAGATTATCTTTTCCTGCGACTTGAACACCTGGCCAAAACGCAAACTCCCCTTTTTCATCAAGTTTACCCGCCGACCTGTCCACCGTCTTGTCCTCCACAGCTTTAGCGAAGGAGGAAGCTTCAGCGGAGGCGGGCCAGCCGAGCGTCGAAATATAATTCACGAGCGCATCAAACCATACGTACATCACGTGTTCATCATCGCCTGGGACAGACACGCCCCATGGCATTTTTTCTCGCAGGCGAGAAATACTAAAGTCGTTCAAGCCTGCTGAAACGAACGTCCTGATCTCGCGGAGACGGTGATCTGGCATAACAAAATCTGGACGCGCCGCGTAGAGGGCGAGAAGTTTCTCCTGATACTTCGACCAGCGGAAAAAATAGTTCTCCTCATCGCGCAACTCCAGCTCAAGATTTGGATGGTGAGGACAGTGTCCGTCCGCAAGCTCTGAATCGGTCTTTTCCAGCTCACACCCAACGCAGTACTTCACTTGATAACGGCTCTTGTAAATGTCACCTTGCTTTTCACACAGTGTCCAAAACTCTTGCGCAGCTTTTTTGTGAGCCGGATCGCTGGTGCGGATGAAGTGCGTGTAGGTGAGATTGAGCGCAAGCTTGAGCGCATCGAACTTCGCCGCGTACTCATCCACATACGCCTGTGGATCTTTTCCTTCCGCAACCGCGCGCTCGTAAATTTTCTGCCCATGTTCATCCGTGCCTGTGTTGAAGATCACCTCGTCGCCTTTTAAGCTATGATAGCGAGCTAAAACATCCGCTTGAACAATCTCAAGAGCAAAACCGATATGCGGTTTGGCATTCACGTACGGAAGCGTGGTTGTGATGTAGTAACGACTCATAGCGGTGAGACAACGATAACAAACTCTCCTTTGATGCTACTTGATTCAAGCTTTGCTGTCACCTCCGTGGCGGTGCCACGATAAATCGTCTCGAACATCTTTGTAAGCTCGCGACAGACGATGAGTCTTCTCTCTGGCATGCGGGCATGAAGCTCTCCAAGCGTTTTCAAGATCCTGTGCGTGCTCTCGTAAAAAACGACCGTTGAGTGCGTGAGATGGATGCGTTCAAAAAAAGACTGTCGTCCTCTCTTGTGCGGAGGGAATCCGAGAAAAACAAACTCATCGGCTGGAACACCGGCAATCGAGAGAGCGGCGACGAGCGCGCACGCTCCCGGAATCGGCGTGATCGTGAGTCTGCCGCCAAAGTGAGCGATGAGTTCCTCAATAAGTTTTCCGCCTGGATCAGAAATGCCAGGCGTTCCCGCGTCGGTCACGAGCGCAAGATTTCCGGCCTGAAGGCCGGACCCGGCTCCGCCGGGTTTTCCTCCTTCCAGCAGTGCAATGATCTTGTCCGTCTTGGACGCTCCTGAATGTTGATGGTACGACAGGGTCGGTACATGAATATCAAATGTGTTCAAGAGCTTGGACGTCACGCGAGTGTCTTCGCACAGAATCACGTCAACACCAGCCAGTGTGGTTTTCGCACGCTCGCTCAAGTCTGAAAGATTTCCAATCGGTGTCCCGATGACGTAGAGGGTTGGCATAGGGTACATAAGTGGTGAGGTGGATAGGTGGGTAGGTCATTCTGAATCCGAAAATACCTTACCACCTAACCCCATATCCACCTGACTTAATTTCAGTATCAGGGTACGCACTCGCCCAGGCAAACCAATAGGCTGGCCGCAAGATTCGATCATCGTTCAGCTCTTGAATATAATCAGCAGGATACGCGACCGCGACTCCATTCTCTTGGTAGCCATAGACGATCGTCTTTGCTGGAAGTCGCGCGTCTTCATGCGAGAGCGGAAACCAGACGGCCGCAGAGTCGTAGTACCCTTCCTGGTCGTACGGGTCTTGTGTGTAATCGCGATCAGCGCCGGTCTCACGAGACAGGACATCGCCATACGGATAGTCTATTTTGAATGTCGACCATGACATTGTCACAGACGTGAGTCGCGTGAGACTCAATCCAACAAGCTCACCTTGAACGCTCTGCCCTTTCAGTTGACTCCATAGAGACTCGGTCTTCGTGTCGTACACAAGCGTGTTGCTGTCCATAAGTTTTCCAGAGACACCGAATGAGAAAACCTCCTCGCCAAACGTGCGCTCATACACGGCTGGAGAAAAAGTCAGGGGGCTATACGTGACGAGGATCTCCTTTGCGCGAAAGGTATCGTTGACGACTTCGTGCCAGACAAGAATCTGGAACGGATAAAATCGAGCGTAGCCTTTTTCCACAATAACAATCCCCAACCCTTCATTCTCAAGATACACATCAGCCTGCGCCACTGATTCAAAAACAGGGTGCTGGATCGCTGGGATCCCGTCCTTCAACAGACCACCCTCTACGATCGCAGGCACAGACTCCTGCGGCGTAGAGACTGGCGTGCGATGAGCGCGATATTCGAGATAAAAAACGCCGGAAATCAAAACAGTGGCAAAAAGCATGACAAGAGCAGATCGATGTTGCGTCATAGGGAGAGGTTCGCTACTATGATAGCTCATCAATCACTTTCTCACACCCTATGGACAATCACGCCCCTCAAATTGCTCGCGTTTCAAAACCTGCTCCGCATTTTGATCTAGAGACTGTTGTCGCAGGCGGCGCGTTTGCAAACGCGAAATCATCCGACTACAAAGGCAAGTGGCTCGTCCTCTTTTTCTATCCGCTCGATTTTACCTTTGTCTGTCCAACAGAGATCACCGGCTTTTCAAAACGGTTTGATGAGTTCAAGGCGTTGAACGCTGATGTACTCGGAGGATCCACAGACTCCGTCCACTCACATCGAGCATGGCTCAAAGAACTCGGCGATCTTAACTTCCCGCTCTTCTCTGACATGAACCGCACGACCAGCGCAGACTACGGCGTACTGCTCGAGGAAAAAGGAATCGCCCTGCGCGGAACATTCATCATCGATCCCGATGGCATTTTGCGCTACGCGCTCTATCACGATCTAGGCGTCGGTCGTTCTGTAACCGAGACCCTGCGCGTGCTCAAGGCTCTGCAAACTGGCGAGCTGTGTCCAGTCGAGTGGAGCGCCGGAGGGCAAACACTGGGGAAGGCCTAGATGTCATGCATGGACATCTCCAATCACATAGAGTAGGTTCTCTTCATAATAAAATGCCTCTTAAAACTCACAGGACAAGTCGTGCGGAGCGCTTCCAAAAGGGCGCTTGCCATCGTAAAGTCGGTGGGATCCAGTATCCGGATCGGCGTTGTTCAAAATCCAACAAAGGGACGTCGTCATGTTTCCACTTCATGTGCTACTCGTCTTGTCTGCAAACACTGTCAACGCAAAAACCAAAGAGATTACGGTCGCGGATGCGTGCGATAGCATTACGTACAGTTACGACGGTTCTCTGTTCCAGCCTGACCAAGCGGCATTTATGGTAACGCTCGTGACCAGGATGGATGTCGTTTATGAAGTTGGTGGGCCGTGGCTGATGACCGAAATCGAACGGTGCGACGCATCTGGACCGTACACCGGCGCATGTGTAGCATGCTCGAATCTTACGTTGAAGCAGAAGCTAAGTAAGGAACATCCCGAGTGCTCCAAAGTAAGTTCAATATTGCGTGAATCGTGGTTCCTTACGAATGCTGAAGTGAACCTATCGATGAATCGCGCGATCCTCGAGAAGGCGCGCGCAGTCTCGCCGCCTTCGGAAATTCAGTTGCTCTACTCCGACAAAGTGGCGGAAGTGACTGCGGATGTCTGGACACAAGAACACGCACTCGGCTACCTGCGCTCGCGCGATGTCAAGCAACTTCACTTGTTCGATGAGCAGGAACCTAAGACATGTAGCGCGGAAATCGCAGGTGTCGCAACGGCCTCCAGCGAGGAAGTGATGTGGAAAGCGCTCAAGTTTGCATGGCATAATTGCGCATTCAGTGCATTGCACCCTGGAGTAGACTTGCAAAGATTGTGTGGACCATCGTCCGCGACCGAACGAGGTCAACTACATACGTGTATCAACGATGAGTACATTGATCGTTCTTACCCCGACCAGGCACTGCATCAGTTTAGAACGAAGTACCTGAAACTAGTGCGATCTAAGAATATCGGGTGTGATTGAACTTCAGTGACGTCGTACCACCGTGACATCAGCGATCGACGATTCCTCGGACTACGACTCCGGGGATTTTTATTTGAGCCATCGACACGATCCTGAATCCATGCTACCTTTGTGCCTGCATCTTGAGGTTCACCGTGGCGTCCATTGGCTGGCAGGATATCTCAATCGCTGTAACCGCCGTTCTCATAGTTGGTTGTGGAGGACTCCTCTTGTTCACTCGCGAGTTTGCACAGCAGACGGTTGTGCAACCTAAGAGCGAACCCATAGAGCATAGACGCATTGTCGTGCATTCATTTCCAAGTCTCCACGAAGACGCAAGCGAACTTGTCGATCTGGACACGGGACAGGATCTGGAAGCAACGATCTTTCTGCTACTGGTAAGTCAAGCAATGGGCGAGGGGCTTACGCAAGTGAGCATCATCGAGGAGCTTGATCCAGACGAGTGCGGATGTCAGCCTCCACGCTATGATAGAGCCTACCTTCTGAAGGCTCACGAGTGTTCAGCCATCTGTGCGTGCGTCAACGAAAACGACCCGAGGATTTCTCCAAGGGTCGAACTCTTCCCGGCGGAATAATTCCGACGGGCCTGCCCACCGTAGCTTTCCTGTCCGCCATAGCCTTGGCGACGGTGGAAGCGAAGGTGGGATTTTTTTGTAGAGGATCAAACAGCCACCAACTTCACCATCTCTGGAATATCTTGTTCGCTCACTTGCGAGAGCCAGATATTGTCTGGTTGAATTACAACGGTGATGCCAGCGGAGCAGTTACCCAAGCATGAAGACTTCACCACGCGCGTCGTCGGATCGCACGCGGCCACTGCCAGTTTGAGTTTGGAGTGAAGATCAACCGCGCCTTTTTGCGCGCAACATCCGCGGCCTTCCTGGCGTTCGTTGGTGCAGACAAGGACGAGTTTGCGAAACGCTTTATCGGCTGGTCGCATAGACGAGTTATTTGTCATCCCGAGGAGTCAGCGACGAGGGATCCCATTATGACAGATTAGTTAGAAGTTTCTTAGAAGCTGCACGAGTGTCCTCACACCATGCCCCGTTGCGCCTTTGTGGGTATAAGGATCAATCTCGCGTTCGGCGAACGCTGGGCCTGCAATATCCAAGTGCGCCCACGGTGTCTTGTCAACGAACTCCTCGAGAAATAATCCAGCCGTGAGAGCGCCGCCCCATTTGTTTCCAATGTTCTGCAAGTCGGCGACCTGTGACTTGATCACTTTCTTGTAATTTTTTTCCAGAGGTAAGCGCCACATTTTTTCTCCCGCAGTGCGAGCGGCCTCAAGTATCTGCGCGGCGACTTTGTCATCGTTTGCCATGACTCCGGTGATCTCCTCGCCCAATGCGACCACGCAGGCTCCCGTCAGTGTCGCGAGGTCTACGATGAACGACGGCTTCAGCTTCACCGCGTAGGAAAGTGTATCAGCTAAAGTCAGTCGCCCCTCCGCGTCTGTATTCAAAACTTCCATCGTCTTTTTATTCATGGCGGTGAGGACGTCACCAGGACGGATCGCGCCGCCGGAAGGCATGTTCTCCACAGCACCAAAAATGCCGTGCACCTCTACGTTTGGCGCGAGCTGTGCGATCACGCTAAACGCTCCCAACACCGCGGCCGCGCCAGCCATGTCACACTTCATCGTCATCATGTAGTCCGCAGGCTTGAGCGAAAGCCCGCCAGAATCAAACGTCACAGCCTTACCCACAAGGGCGATGGACTTTTTTGACTTCTTCGCGGGCTTGTACGTCATGTGCACAAGATACGGCGGATGATCTGATCCTTGAGCTACACCAAGCAAACCACCAGCACCCATTCGCTTGAGAGCCTCACGATCAAAAACGCGAACCTTGATTGACGACTTCCCCTTGGCAATGGACTTGGCAACATCCACGAGCGTCTCTGGATGCATGTCATGAGCTGGAGTGTTCACGAGGTCACGCGCAAAGATCGTGCCGCGCCCAGCAAGCTCACCAATCTCTAATCCTTTTTCAGCCGATCGAACATCGCGCGCATCCTTTGCGACGATCGCAAAAAGTTTTGGAGATTTGTGCGACGGCTTTTTGTACTTGTTGAAACTGTAATCTGCCAGCCGCGCTCCCTCAACCATAGCCTGCGCGCAATCGCTGGCCTTGAGCTCGCCATGCAGGTTCAGCTCCGAGACAATCTTTTTAGCGCCACATTCCTTTGCCACATTCACCGACACGGCCGCGGCTTGACGCACAACCTCAAGATCAACGTCCTCTTTTTTTCCAAGCCCCACAACCAAAATACGCTTGGCAGGAATTTCACCGTTCACATGCGTAACAAACGTCGACGCAAGTTTCGCTTTGAACCCATCTTCCTTCATGAGTTTAGACAACCGACCACCCATTGCCTTGTCAAGCATTGCAAGAGAGCCTGACAGAACTTTGGCATCTGAAACATGCCCAACAACCAAAAGATCAGCTTTTTCTTTGGTAAGATCCCCTTTATAAACCCTCATTTCCATAGTTAAAACAATAAAGACTTAGCAGAAGCCAGTCTACGACGGAACGAGGTTTTTCTCAACTTCCCAATTGGGGAATTGGGGTCAGGTCGTGAATCGTGAATTTGAACTTTTTACTTCGGAACCAAGCGACACAATTTGCTTATCGTCGACCTATCGAGATCTAAATGCCTACCAATTTCAGTAAGCAAGTACCCACATCGTCCATGCGCAAACGCGACAATATCATTACGTTCTTGCTTTGTTCTCACATCCTCAAATAGTTCCTCCAGGCTAGGTCGCCCAACGATTCGTTCGTCTCGCGGGTGTTCCTTCAGCTCCTCTGATCCATTTGTCTTCTCCCAAATCCAACTTACAAATTGAGGACTCCCCAGAAGAAACCCATTCGTTACTTCTGCGTATGGATCCTTGGCACCAACTCCTTCCTCAATAAACTTTCTGTACGCTTTTTGGGCATCGCGTCTTTGTTTTGAAAAGTTTGCGAGTATCCAATCTACGTGCAACCACTCTGGTACTCGTAGAGTCCCCGCGGTTGCACGGTAACTGCTCCACTTCCAATCTTGCGGACGATCAACCAAACCTGCCCGAACAGCATTGAGCACAATGTAACGAGCTACTGCCAACAAATAGCTCTCTTTTTCGATAACAAACGCCTTATACCTTCCTTGCAAAAGATGACCAACGCGGTCGTGGATGATGTTGAACCATTGAGAGTAATTCCCATTGAGGTCTCGCATGGCAACCGACAAATTTGCATCCAGCGTCTCCAGGAGGAGATGGTAATGGTTGTCCATCAGGCAGTATGCATGACAGAGGATGTTGTGAGTCGCACATGTGTCCTGGAGCCACGCCAAAAACTTACGACGATCGCGATCTTCAAGGAAAATATTTTGCTTGGCATTACCACGAGCTATGACGTGATACAACGCCCCAGGATATTCAACACGTAAGGGTCGAGACATAGTGTTGCCAGTATACCAAAATTCACGATTCACGACCTGACCCCAATTCCTATCACCAAAATTCACGATTCACGACCTGACCCCAATTCCTATCAACGGGAATCGTTTTGTTAGTGTTACTCCATCTCGTGGGGCGAGAAAATACCCACCGAAAATTGGATACTCTGAATGGGCGCATGTTCGGGGATCAGAGATATGATTTCCTGCATCGTCGGTTTCTTTTACAGGATGCCATCCATTTTTATGGCTCCAAAACCCGTCATCATCTTTTCGATACCAATGGAAATCATATTCATTCATAGCGAAAAAAAGAGCAGACAAATAATATCCAGGTCTTTCCACAGGTTCCTCAACATGAATAAGACTATCCTTCATCGCACCCTGGATCATATGTTTATGAAAATCCTCTTGAGAAAACCCCGAAAAAAAAGCATTGAAACTTACAAAATACTTTTCCGCTCGAGTTTTTACGAAACCTTCACCAGGGACAGACCAGTAGTAGTCAGGACGATCTAAAACATAAGAATAACAATTCACACCACTTTCGCAGGTTTGCCAATCGTTCTGTGTACACGCGTGCCACTTTTTTGGCTCGAAGGTAATCTTGTTCATACACACGTCAAGTTCATCAGTCGTGGCGCAATCCAACTGGTAAATATTCTCAACTCACCGCAAACCCGTACACAAACGGCAGAGTCATGAGCAAGAAGATCACGATGGACGTCACGAAAAACCAGAACACGCGGTCGCGCCAGTGGGAGACGTCTTTTCCATGCCAGACAAACGCGGCGAGTAAAAACGCGACGAAGAACGCACCAAGCGTGTCTACGTAGAGGCCGCTGATTGGACCGATGTCTGGATTGAGTGTTATGAACTCGCGGAAGATCGGACTACGTGTGATGAGCAAATTATCAATCCACGCAACATGAAGAGCAATCGCTCCAGCAAAGAGAGCGGCGAGGGCGAGAGACTCGTGGATGCGATGGCGAAATAAGTTGAACATAGCGATAACCCCCTGTGGTCCCCCTTCCGCCTTCGCCGAGGCTTCCCCCTTCGTTAAAACTTCCCCCTTCGTTAAAACTTCGGGGGACAGGTCGGGGGACAGGTCGGTGGACAGGTGAAAATGGGGACGGACAAAATTAGATCATGGACTCAAATGCGATTGCAAGGAGGGCGGCGAAGCTGATGGCTGTGGAGACCGTGAGGGCTGTGCGGTACAGGACGGCGTGGCGATCCGCGATGCGTTCGCCGTAGACGTTCAAGATCATGAGGCTCACGATCGTGAGCAGGATCGGCAACTGGAACAGAAGCCAACGATGTGTGGAGAGCGCTTCGGAAAGCGAAGCGAATTCGCCAAACGTGTACGACGGTGTGGCGGCCGCAGAGAATTCAAGAGCGACCGTTCCCAGCAGGAGGAACAAAATGATGAGCAAGACGCCCGTGAGCGGCTTTGCCACTGACGGCTTCGCGCCGATGAGCAAGCAAAGCGTGATCGCAGAGGCGAAGAGGATCAGCGTCGCGGTAAACAAAATCATGCCAGGCGAGATGAGCTGGAGAAGGGGGACGCTTTGAGCAAGAACGGTATCCATAGTCGAGATCTATTTTACCGCGTTTGACGAAATCCTGCGAAGACGTTATCCTCATCACACTATGCCTGGAAAAAGAAAACAAGTTCGAACAGCTTGGAAATTGGATCGAAAAGTTCAGCTCGCCAGCAACAGGAGGAAAAAAGCAATCCGACTGTCCAAAGCCAGTAAAGCCGCGGCCTAACGCCACGGTTTTTTTATTGCGCATTCACGGAAATACGGTGGCCTCGCACAAAGACGTTGCGCAGGAGGATCTCGCCGTTGGGGGAATGTTTCGTTGTGTAGGCACCCGCTAGATCTGGATCAACTCCCAGACCGTAGCGCACAAAGCTCACAGCGGGATTTACACTCCACGCTTGTTCATCGCCACCGTCCTCATCCACAGGCGAGACGTACTCTGGCAGGACGCGGCCACTTCCCTGCTCCTCATTGAAGCTCCACCAACGCGTGAGTGGATAGTGCCAATCGGCATTTCCATACTTGAGGCGCGCGCCGGCGTTGATCCCGTCGAGATACGGCCAGTCGGTTCCGTTTTGATAATCGTACGGCGTGAAGCCGTCGTAGAGTGGCCATGCGTTCACTACGCCCCAGTCGCCGTAGGGAATCTCGTCGTTGCGCGCGGACTCGAGCGTCAACAGACTCTCGAACAGACGATCACGATTTTGCGGCCAAACCACTTCGTAGAGAATCGCGAGCGCTGACTCGTTGGTGACGCGCTCAACACAGACTTCTTTATAACAACTTTCAAAATAGGTTCCGTCCTCGTCATTCCAAAATAAACGGTTGATCTGAAAACGAACGAGCAAGGATTGACGATGAAATGCCTTCGCGTGAGTCGGTTTATTCATGAGCGTTGAAATCTCCACAAGATTGCGCAGAGCTCGATAATACAACACCTGATTCGATAAAACTTCTCCACTGCGTGGAATGCTGTCAAGCCAATCTTGCAAAGAGTTTTCTGGCTTCTCTGGCAGGAGATCACCGTCGGTGTCGCGTGTGGAAAGATAGCTCAACACATCCTCCATGGCCGCAAAAATCGTTCGTCCATTCACGCGCTCACTCAAAATAGACGTGTCTCCAGTCCAGCGAACGTAGTCGTACACCAGCATGTCAAAATACGGACCAGAGTCTAAATGATCCTCCCACAGTGACAGCCGATAGCCATCTTGGTCCACAGGAGTCGCACTAGGAACACTTCCGTCTATTTCTATCCCTTTCGCCAACAATAAAATCTGGTCACGCACAACGTAGGGTTCGATCATGAGAATCATCCCAGAAGCCCAGTACGAGTCGCGATAGTACACGCGTGGAACGTCGTCGTATTTTGGCCCGGCTGAAATGTAGCGCGTGCCGTCATCGGTTTGTTCAATCGCGCTCAAAGCAACTTCAACGGAGTCAGCGAAGAGACCGTCCAGGACAGGATCAAGACTGGTAAGGCTGGGCGTGTTGAGCGTGGTGTCTAGCGAGACGATCGGCGCCTTCTTAAGCGCCCCCTCTGAAGCGATCGCGACAATGAGCGAGTTAGTGGCACGCAACACGTCTGCCCACTCATTGCCAACTTTCACACCAGCACTTCCATTGCTATTCAAGAAGTTTTTTCCTGCAATGAGAAACATCGAGCGACACCCTCCATCCTCCCAACCGGTACACACCAAGGAGGCATTGAATGAATCAACAACAGGATCTAAAAAATCTATCTGTTCAGCTTGTGCCCAGAAAGGAAGCAACAAAAGAAACCAAAACAAAACTGTCCACAATAGTTTGATATGACTCACTACAGAACGATGCATACTATGCTAGTCTATCAGAAACCTTTATGAAATTCATCTCTTTTACTGTCCTCACAGCGAGTCTTGTACTATCTGGCTGCTCTTTTCCTGGCAGACAGGACGATCCGTACGCAACCAGTGACTTTCAACCGACCAACACGGGAGTCAGCGTGGTTGAGGTGGGCGATGAACGCCCGCTGAACTCCACAATCACGACAGCCATCTCACAAGACGGGCTCACATTTACGTCCACGGGTGATTGGACAACGGATCAAGCGCATCTGCCTGACGCAGTCATCGACGACAAGGGTCGTATCTTTCTGTACTACAATGGATGGATCGTGGGCAATGAACTTGATCGCCCAGCCGTGGCCATCTCACAGGACGACGGCAAGACATGGGTCTACAAAAAACTCACCGTCACAGGAGGCAACACGTATTCTTCCCCACGCTATAACGACATTGTCCTACTTGATGACGGAACCTTTCGTCTCTACTACACCGCCCATGCCCTTAATTTTGTGGAAGGAATTCACTACGCAGAAAGTCAAGATGGATTGAACTTTGAATACAAAGGAAAAATTTTCGTTCCACAAGGATACGAGGCGTTGAATTCCACCACGTTTCAAATCGGTGAGACGTGGCACATGTATGCCTTGTCAGAGGAAGGCTCACAGGGCATCTGGCACCTCACAAGTGAGGACGGCATCGCGTTTAGTTTCTACGCCAAAACAAGTTTCCCCATGGACGGCGAGTCTGTGATGCCCAACAACGGACTCTGGGTTGGAGATAAATTTTATCTGTTCGTCACAACCTCCAAAGGAGAAATCAAATCATGGTCAACAAAAAACGGGTACGACTGGTACCCGGATGCTGGAGTGCGACTCTCTCCACAAAATGGCCACGCGCTCGTTAAAGACCCAACGATCGTGAGTCTCAAAAATGGCCGTCAGCTGATGATCTACGTGACCGACATTATCGATTAGCGAAAGCTCCCCTCGAGGATGTGTTCCTTTGTCGTAGATGGTGAAGATGTGTTTCCAAGAGTGAGAACAAAAAAATTGTACTCGGAGAGATCCGTAGTGGAAGTGAAGACGATCGCGTAACCGGTTTCTGTTTTTATCGCAGTGCCTGCGTCCACAATCGCCATAGCTGACCCGCGCTTCACGAGCCACCCTTGATACGAAAAGGACTCTGAAGGCTCTGTAAGATTTCCGATGTCAGCCACAACGGTGTACTTCCTATTTTCAAATGTGGCGTGCGCCAATCCGTAAGAACCTCCACCAGTCACATCCGCAAGCGCGGCCGAAGACCAATCTTTCATGTCGTCGTACAGATACGACGCGAGTCCTGTCGGGTTTGTCGCGCCTTCAACACTGACTGGCTCCAAACTCGACATCACCGCCACTTCGCTTTCAGACATAATCAAGCCGTTCTCACGAGCCTCAAACAAAATCGCATTGCGATCGATCTCAACAGTCCCAGACGAGGCTGTTTCTTCGGTCTTTTTTCCAAAACAACCACCACCAGCGAGAACCAAGGCCAGAAGAGCAAAAGCAAGTGTCCTTTTCATATCGTCGACGAGTATAGCATAGCGTACAGAGGACTCAAGCAAATCCGGATGGGGTCACGCTTGAACAGCCAATAGAAAAATGCTCAAGCAGAACGCCGCTGAAAGTAAGCACCATGTGCAAAGTTTGCGCAGTCTGACCACTTGGATGAACGTCAGGTATGCAGAGAAGAGCAGGGCGATAAATGAGATCGCCAAAAGCGGTGCGGCGATGAGCTCTGTGGCAACTGGGAATCCAACGCGCACAGCGTAGGCAATGGCGATGAGCAGATAATAAACCGTTCCCAAGACTTCAACGGGTAGACCAAAAAACTTCGCATAGGGACTATGAATCACCTCTGTGCAGTTACCTTTCAGTGGGCACACAAAGACATCACTCTTGTGAGCCTTCTTCCACCTCAAATACAACGACAGAAAAAATCCAGACAGCCCGAGCAGAACAATAACGATCGATTCAATCATAGTTCGATTGCCTAACTACATGTAGGCTTTTATTCTATCAGATGCCCTTGCCTTGACGAAATCGCAATTTCGGACTAGTCTTAGCCGTTGCCATAAGGAGGCGCGATGCGTACAGGACTTGCCATTCTCTCTGTTCTCACGTTCATCGCAGTCGCTGTGCTCAACCTGATGGGATCTGTCCCAGACATCCAGACCAACATGGTCGTCGATGTCGTTGATGTGGCTCGCGAGCTTCCCCTTCCAGGCTATCCTGGATGTGTGGCGCGTGTGGATCAGCTAGCGCCTGTCGCCATGAAGTTCGATCATGAGGATCCAAGGCTGGAGGAGGATCGCGTCATCGTGATCTTGAAGGGTGAGCGACGGCTCATGCTCTTCTCAAACGGCGCGATTCGCCGTGATCGAGAAGGTGCAGAACCAGACTGCTGGAAAATCGGCCTAGGATGGCTAGACGACGGACAGGATGCTGGCGTGTTCGACAAGCACGTGGAGGGCGACCGCAGAACACCAGAAGGTTGGTTTCTTACCAGCGACCGACCGACGTCCAGCTACGAGAATGCGATCATCATTCACTACCCAGACGAACGGCACGCCAAAGCCGCCATCGCTCGTGGCTCAATCACGAGGTCGCAGTACGACCAGATCGCACGCGCTCAAAAACGCGGAACCGTTCCACCACAAAACACCAGCCTCGGCGGAAATATCCTCATCCATGGCGGAGGTTCTTCCTCCGACTGGACACTGGGATGCGTGGCCTTGGACGACTGGGCTCGCGACGAACTCCGCAATGC
>Ga0265296_1003419_pt1 | contig 14749 bp, 8 predicted proteins | sample MunlanPumphouse1_FD_189073 | JGI IMG/M metagenome (GOLD analysis project Ga0265296, IMG submission 189073) | Groundwater microbial communities from a municipal landfill in Southern Ontario, Canada - Pumphouse #1 | ecosystem: Environmental > Aquatic > Deep subsurface > Groundwater | place: Canada... | reverse complement strand
TCGCGGTTTTTGAGATATTTGTACAAAAACGACTGGCCCTCGTCAAACGGCGTTTTCAAACTCAGCGCCAAGCCTTCGCCCGGATGAAAAACCAACCGGTCTTTGTTGACATTGAATTTGGACGAGAGAAACGGCACGAAGACGATCGGAAAATCCAGACCTTTCGACGCATGAACCGTCATGATCGTCACGGCGTCTCCGGTTTCCGACGACAAATTCGCTTCTCCCTCGCGCACTTCAATCGACCGATAAATACCGATTCTCCGGATAAAATCGATTGGTGAGATGTTACCCGCATCGCTCCACTCCAAAGCTAATCCGCAGAGTTTTTGAACATTGGCGACCGCCTGATCGCCATCGGCCAACGAACCAACGATTGTCAGATAATCGGTCACCGAAATGATCTTCGTCAGGATTTCCGCCGTCGTCATGCCGGAAAGGCTTTTCTGAAGATCGGAATAGACGGAAAAAAACCTGTCCAAAAGGGCTTTTTCTTCCGATTCCAGATGAACCGGTTTGGACAACGTTCCCGAAAAATACTGCCGGATTCCTTCAAACAATCCCGATTCGGAATTGAGTTTCGTCAGCGTGAAATCGCTGACGCCAAACATCGGTGACCGCAGGATGGCGATCAGCGCGACTTCATCGTAATAATTCAGCATAACTTTAAGGAAATTGACGATGTCCTGCACTTCCCGGCGGTCGTAAAATCCGATTCCGCTGGCGACGTAGAACGGGATTCCAAATTTCCGAAACATGGATTCGATTTCTAATTGGTGCGTTCGGGAACGCAATAAAACGACCATATCGCCGAATTTCGCATCGCGCCGTGGCTCCGCTTTGATTTTCACTACCGGTTTGCCGATTAACTCGCGGATTTTTCCCGCGACGAACGTTGCTTCCGAAAGTTCAGATGTAAATGCGTCGGCGGAGACAATCGCGTCTTCCGTTTCTTCCTCGTTTCCCGAGGCTTCGTCATCTTTGACGATCAGAAATTCAACGGGAATCAAATCGGCGCGTTCAGTAAAATACGGATCGATCGGAACAGGATAATTCGCCTCAAAGGTTTCCTTCGGCCGGTCTTTTCCCAGAACGAACGGAAAAAAGTCGTTGAAAAATGCCATCAGCCCGGGAACGCTTCGGAAATTGAGGTCGAGTCTCAGCGGCGTTTGTTCGTTTTTCAGACGGTTGAAAATTTCCACCTCCGACCCGCGAAACCGGTAGATCGACTGTTTTTCGTCGCCGACAAAAAAAGTGACGATCTTCGGATTCAATTCGCAGATCAGTTCGATGATGCGGTGCTGAATGGGGTTGATGTCCTGAAATTCATCGACCAGCAAATGGCTGAATCGCGAAATGTACCGTCGGATTTGTTCGCTTTTTCCGGAGAGCAGACGAACCGCCTCCGTCTCCAGGCTTCCAAAGTCGATCCGCCCGGACACGAACATAGTTTGTCGATAGGAGGCAATATAAAGGTTGGCAAGCATAACGAAATTTTTCAACAGGCGGATGTGCGCTCGCTCTGTTTCCTCGACTAAGTCGAACAGGTTTTTTTCGATGGCTTTCCAGCGCTCGCCCAACTGCGACCGCAAACTCCGAACTGTTTCGAGATCGCCCGACCAATTTTTTTCATTGCCCTTGGTCCGTCCGTCGAATGCCGCTTTCAAGTCCTGTTTCAGAGAATCGATTGACACTTTGTCGGTTGCCCATTCCGACTCCATCTTGAAAATCAAATCGAGACAATCCTGAAGTTTGTCGCTGTTCTTTGGGCGGGAGAGCGCTCGCAATTGAGCAATGGCTTTTTTGTTCTCCGGGTCATCGAAAAATTCCGAAAGTATCTGATGCGTGATCTTTTGGTAAAGAATTTCCATTTCCTGCATGAGTGCGTCGTCAGAAGTTGTACGAATGTGCTCCATCAGTCCGGCGCATTCCGCGCGCTTGTTCCAAACCGCATTCAGCAGAACGTCGATCTGAGACAGTTCCATGACTTCCAGCAAGGCGGGAATTTGAGAACGATCAGACTTCAGACTGTCGTTCAAGAATCTCTCCGTAAAATCGGCGCGTTGTATCTTTTCTTCGGTCTCGTCTGAGATCGTAAACAGCGGATCGAGTCCCAGCAGGAAAACATTATCGCGAAGCATTCTTCCGCAGAAAGCGTGGACGGTGGAAATCGGCGCGAGATTGACCTGATCGATCAAATTGCTTCGAAGTTCCTGCGTGCAGACAAATTCCGGTTTGGACAACTCGGTTCGAATACGTTCCTTCATCTCGTTGGCGGCTTTTTCGGTAAAAGTGATCGCCGCGATCCGGTCGATTCCCGCCGCGCGATTATGAAGAATTTCCAGATAGCGATTGACCAGCACGGTGGTTTTTCCCGTTCCGGCGGCGGCACACACGATCAGCGATTCATCGATCGCCAATGCCGCTTTCTGATAATCACTATGATTCGTTTCGATTCCCTTTTCATTCATTCCGGATACCTTCAAACATCTTGGAAAAACTTACAAATTTCGATAAAATAGCCCGACTTAAAATATGAGGATAAAGTGCCGTTATATCAACCTTTCAGTTCCCGACTATTCGGGATCACTTTCTGTCTGTTTCTGGTCGTGATCCTGAGTTTTGTTGCGCTTAGCGAAGTCATTCGGAAGCGATTCCGGGTCTCAGGCGAACACACTCGACAGATCGTCCATATTGGCGTCGGGCTAATGGTTATTTTGAGTCCCGTTTTATTTCTGTCCCAGACTCCGCCCGCCGTTCTGGCGCTCATTTTTATCGTTTTGAACGCGGTGGCGCTGAAACGGGGCGAAATGAAGGGAATGCACACGACGGCGCGCATTTCATGGGGAACGGTTTTTTTTCCGGTTTCGTTTCTCGTCCTGATTCTCCTGTACTGGAAATCTGACCCGATTATCTTGATCGTCAGCATGTTGATCATGACAATTTCCGATCCGCTGGCGTCGATCATTGGAACAAGCGGTAAAAAATCCACCGAGTTTCGCCTCTGGCAAGATAAAAAATCCGTCAAAGGCTCGGTTACCGTTTTCATCAGCACGTTTCTCATATCAACAATCGTCCTTTCGGTTGCCAGAGCGATCGCCGGCGAGCCGGTTCCGGGAACGCTCAACCTGATTTTGATCGGCGCGACCGTTGGGATCGTCGCAACGCTTTCCGAAGCCATTTCGTTCGCCGGTTCCGATAACCTGACGTTGCCGCTTTTCAGCGCATTGCTCCTGGACATCATGCAAAAGCACACATTGACCGGTCAGTTTATGGTTCTCGGCTGGATTTTTTTCTCGTTCTTCCTGGCCTACGCCGCCCTGAAGCTCAAAGCTCTGACGCTGGGCGGAGCCGCGGGCGCAATGTTGCTGGGCTCCATCGTTTTTTCCATCGGCGGAATCAACTGGGTGATCCCAATGGCGACGTTCTTCGTGTTATCCTCTATTTTGTCAAAGATCGGTAAAATCAAAAAAACGCTTCTCAAAGGCATGGTCGAAAAAGGGAGCAACCGCGACATCATGCAGGTTTACGCGAATGGTGGCGTTTCGCTCGTCATGGCAGTGCTCTATTTCTTCACGTCGCAAAACCTTTTTTACCTTATGTTTCTCGGCTCGCTTGCGGCGGCAACCGCCGATACATGGGGAACCGAGATCGGTATCTTTTCAAAAAAACTGCCGCGCCACATTTTGAACTTTTCGAAAGTCCAACCGGGAACTTCCGGCGGCATTACGGCGCTCGGAACTTCCGGGTTCTTCGCAGGCGCAGGCATATTGACATTGAGCGGTATTTTTCCACTCAATGAATCGGTCAGCGCCGCTTTCCTCATCATCACGATCAGCGGAATTCTCGGCGCCTTCATCGACTCCATTCTCGGCGCAACCGTTCAGGCGCAGTACAGATGTCCGCATTGCCAAAAAACGACGGAAAAAACCGTCCACTGCCGTAAATACGAAACGCTTCTCGTTTCAGGCAACCGTTGGATCGATAACGACGTCGTCAATCTCGCCTGCACGACTTCCGGCGCCTTGCTCGTATGGCTCCTTTATTCGCTCTTCATTTAAAAAAACAATAAACGTCGTTTACTCTTCGACCGATACCGTTTTCCGAATCCGGCAGAGGTCGAAGTATTCGCAGACGCCGACCTTGCACCGCTTCACATCGGACGGTAAAAGATCGAAATTCCCCTGAAATATTTGATTCAACAAAACGTTAATTTTCACGAGAGTCTGTTCGAGGAGAGATTCTAATTCATCAGATTTGATGACGGAAGAACGTTGCGACATCTTTTCCGTTAGCGTCGGCTTGAACCGTTTTCCATCCCGAAAAACATACGTGTAGGCGCCGGTTACGGATTCCATATTCAGCATTTGGCGTGCCGCGATTAAATAGAGCGCCAGCTGGAAATAGACGCCTTTTTCGACGCCATCTTTCATCGAAAAAGCAGACGCGGTGGTCCGTTTGTACTCGACGACCTCCAGCGAATTCCGTTCCCGATTGACGTCGATCCGATCGATCTTCCCGGAAAATGCGACATCTTTCCGACAACCATTCGATTCGACGGAAAAGGCCGTATCTTTCAGGTCAAACGTCTTTTCCAGTTCCACCGGACGATAGTTCGTCTCCGAAAACTGCAGTTCCGAGCGTACAAACGCCCGCAAACCGCTTTTCAACGTCTCCATTTGGTTCCGCCAGACGATATCCGTCAAAAACCGGAATTTCGGTCGATAAGTACGGTCGATCCGCAAAATGATTTCCTCGATCAATTTTTCAGAATCCGATTCGAGAAACTCAGCATAGCTTTTCGTCCCGTTCAAATAAGTCCGCAGGAGCAATTCCAGCGCAGAGTGAATGAGATGTCCGTCAACCAGCGGCGTCACATCCATCGACGGTTCTTCCGGCGAGAAGATTTTCCAGACATTTTTGCATAAAAAATAGAACGGACAGCGGGCGAATTCCTGAATCCGCGTGACGGAAAATTGATCGTGAATCAAGTCCCAAAACGGCGCATAATTCGCCAGATGACCGCTCCACTCGTTCTGTATGTGTTCCTGCCGATTTTTCTCGATGGTCATCATTTCACCGATCAGTCGAATATTGTCTGATTTTCCAATTTTTCCGGCCAGCGTGAACCGATCGTTTTCCGGAAAATCCGGTGAAAACATCGCCGCTTTGACATCGTCAACCGAAGCAAACTCATCCGGTTTTGGCAGAACCTTATTCGCCGGAATCGTCTCAAACCGTCTGCACTCTTCAGGAAGCACTAACAGCAGGTCAGATAAAAACGGAGACGCAGGAAGTTGTTTCCCGCCGAAACCGGACAACGGAAACGTGAGGAGCAATTTCTCCGCGGCAGTCGAAATTGTAAGGAAAAACAGCCATTTTTCCTCGTCGATATTGAGCAACATTTCCGGTAAAATGATTCCGCCAGCGACTGAATTCAGTTTTCTGCGGGTTTCGTTGGTCAGCATTGGATTTTCGTGGCGCACCTGCGGAAACTCGCCGTCGGTCATTCCCAGAACGATCAATCCATCGAAATTCTTTCCGCGCGCATCCATAACGCTCGAATAATAAAGTCCGGTCTGATTTTCATCGCCGGAAGCGACCGCCGGTTCTGACTCAAAAAACCTGCGCATCGCCTGAGAATAATCGACGAGAGTTATTTTGTTGTCTCCACCGGCGATTTTGCCCATCAAACCAAGCAATGCAGAAATCTGTTTGACCCAATCGGCTATCGGTTTGTTTCCAGACTCCGGAAAAAATTCCCGAAGCATTTTTCCGAACGACTCACTGAACTCCGACCACATCGCCGATGATGGGACGGAAATATCTTCTAAAAAACGTTCGAGAACGGACTGGCGGGATTCCATTTTTTCAGCGAGATCGTCTTGCGAAACGCGATCGAACTCATCGGATTCGGCTTTGATCGTCGCCCGCCACCGGACAAATTCCAGCCGGTTTTTGTATTGCGCAAGCCACTCATGCTTGCCAAACGGAACGCCCAGTTCTGCTGTCAGTCGCTCCAGATCGTTGATCGCCTCTTTCCCGTAGCGATTCTGAACGGCCTCATGCCGAAAAATGTCCAGCACTTCGGACCGGATAAACCGCTTTTCGTTTACCGTGGCGATCCTCAAAAGTAATTCCGCCGGGCTGGTCTGAATTACGCGCCGATCCGCGCTTTTCACCGGTATTCCAAACCGTGGAAAAATGAGCGTAATCAATCCGGAATAATCGTACGAACCACGAAATACGACGCCGATCTTTTCGCTTCTCATACCGTCGCAAATCCAGCGTTTGACCGTCCGGGCGGCGGTTTCGACTTCCCGCCAGCGCGTGGGACATTGAACGACCTTCAGATCGTTGTCTTTCCAGTCGTTCACCCAACTCACCGGTTTCCCGAGAGTTGTCGCGCCGACGCCATCGAAAAACGATCCCGTTCGGATGGATTCCAAAATCGGAGATACGACCGCCTCTCTCTGTGTTTCGATCGTATTACTGCCCGGAAACAGACCAGTTTGATTCCGAACGTAGCCATAAACCGCGCGTTCGTTGTCAGATGGAAACGTGATGAACGTCTGAGAAAATCGATCCGCCAGCCGATTTACCATTTTCTTCTGAATAGGCGTGAACTCATAAAATCCGTCGATCAGGAACAGATCGCCATTCGGAACGCCGGTACGGTCGTTCAGCATTTCCCACGCGCATAAAATTTGCTCGTCGGAACTCAATCTTAGGCTGTTTCGGGTTCTCCGACGGATTTTTTCGTACAAATCCATCCACTCGGTCAGCGATGGCTCATTCAGTGATCGAATCAGCGACCTGAGTTCTTCGTTTGTCAATCCCGCGTTCCTGATCTCGGAAAACGTTTTTTGTAAAAGCGCAACCGTTCCCGCATGACAATCAGAACCGGATGTAAGGCTCAGTTCCGTGCGGAGATTCAACCAATCTTCGGCATTGCCGATCTGTCGATAGACAAAACCGGTCTCATCTAAAATCCGGTCGGCGAGCGAAACGAACGTCCCGATAAATAATTGTCCCGGCAATGTTCGCCGAACTTCTGCCAGAATTTGATCTTTGAAAAATCGGATATGATGCACCGACGGTAGAAGACACGTAACTGTTTTCCCGGAATTGAGCGCCTCGATTGAAAGCCGGATGACACGAGCAGTCTTTCCCGAGTGAAGCGGTCCGACGATACTGGTTATTCCCAACATGACGAGGAAATATAGAAGATAATTCATGAACAATCAAGATGATTTCCATACCGGAATTCCGCTTCCTTCAGGTTATTTGAAAGATAAAAATGGTTGGGACATGGAGCGAATATTGGTAATTTACACATAGAAGTTGACATTTGATTTTCACCCTCACCTTTCGGAGAAAAATGAACGTAGAAATCAAAATTGTGAAAAGCCGGAACGATCTGACGACTTTTGTGAAGTTGCCGTGGGCGATTCACCGCGGGCATGAGAAATGGGTGCCGCCGATTCTACACGATGAATTTCGGTCTTTCGACATAGCAACCAATCCCGCTTTTTCTGAAAACGATACCGTTTTAGCGCTCGCGTGGCAAAACAATCGACCGATCGGGCGAATCGCCGGGATCGTTCACCGCCGGTACAACGAATCGACCGGAGAAAAGACTGCGCGCTTCAGCTATCTGGAATGTGAAGAGAACATCGAAATCGCGAAAGCCCTGCTGGATTTTGTCGGGAATTGGGCAAAAGATCGCGGCATGGCGAAACTCATCGGTCCGAAAGGATTTTCCAATCAGGATCCGAAGGGATTTCTTATCGAAGGATTCGAGAACGAACCCTCGACGGAGGCTTTTTACAACTTTGAGTACGTCGTCCGCTTTCTGAACGAACTGGATTACGTGAAAGAAGTTGATTATGTGGTCTATAAAATTCAAACACCGGAAAAACCGCTGGAGTTTTACCGAAAAGTTACCGACCGGATTTCCAGACGAACGGATTTTCAGGTCGTGGAGTTTACCCGGAAAAAGGAGTTGCGGCCGTTCATCATTCCGGTTTTCCGGTTGATGAACGAAACTTACCAGCATCTGCCGGGTTACGTCATCCTCAGCGAACAGGAAATGCTGACGCTCACCAAGCGATTTCTGCCGATTATCGACCCGCGGTTCGTCAAATTGGTGACGTTTCAGAAACAACTTGTCGCCTTTATTATCGGTATTCCGAATATGAACGCAGGACTCCGGCGAGCCAACGGTCGTCTTTTTCCATTCGGACTTTTTCATATTTTGCATTCGCGAAAAACCAGCCGCCAGCTGGACTTGATGCTCGGAGCCGTGAAACCGGAATTCCGAGGCAAGGGCCTCGACGCGCTGATGGGAGCCGCCACGGTGCGCTCGGCTCATGACGCCGGTTTCGAATATCTCGACACGAACCATGAACTGGAAGGCAACATTCAGGTTCGTTCGGAAATGGAACGCGTCGGAGGTGTGATCTATAAACGCTACCGAATTTTTCAAAAATCTTTATAAATAAATACAATTTTGGCAGGTTGTAATGAATATATAATTGCGAATTCGGAGACGCTTCGACGGGAGTCCGACGAAATATCTATTGGAAACGAAAATATTTTATTTTAATATAAGCCGTTCTTTGAAATGGCTGGCGAAATATTACGGACATATACTATAAACACTCAACAACATCCTTAAGCGAAAACGCTTGAAGGATTCTCTCATGTGTTAAGTAATGTTGTATTGCAAGGGGTGTGAGTTGCTATTTTGCTTTTACCTCCCAAAAAGAAACATTATGGCGCAATGAGAACCGAAAAAGGAGATTAGAATGCAAGGTAGCAAACTTTATGTAGGAAATCTGAAGTATTCCGTGACCAACGAATCGTTGGAAGCAATTTTCGCCAAATATGGTGAAGTTAAAAATGTAAATATTATCGAAGGCAAAGGCTTCGGATTTGTCGAAATGGGCACACCCGAAGAAGCCGAAAAGGCCAAAGAGGGATTAAACGGACAGGAATTCGACGGTCGCACACTGCGCATCGACGAGGCTCGTCCGCCCAAACCGAGACCCAAAAGAGAATTCTCGAATAACTAAACAAACCAAAACCCGATAAGTATATTTGCCAGCCATTTCCGGGAATTTTTAATACTTCTTCCCAGAACATTAAATAAACATCTATTCCGGAATCAGGAGTTTTTTCGCGTCAGTTCCTCGGCCGTTTTTCTGATGGCGATTACTTTTGATCTGGAGATTTTATAAACGAATGGTTTATCCGCCGACTTGATGAAATAGCTTTCACCGACTTTCCACCCGATCAGTATCGTTCCGATCTCATTTCCGCGTTCAAAAAGCGAAACGATCACCTGCGGCTGGTCGAGCCCATATGGATCGAGCAATCCGGGTGAATAACTAACGAGTTCGTCGGCAGTCAGTTCGGCGATTCCATTCAGCCACCGCTCCATTAGCTTTTCATCTGCTTCGGCATTACCCAGAGAAACGAGTTTCCAGTTAACCGAATCCGATTTCTCACAAACATAGGATTTGTCGTCAAATTTCCAGATGACCTTGTCAATTTTCCTTCGATCCCGAACATTCGGGACGATATTTTTATCCTGCAGATCGAATGAACTTTTATGCAGATTATCTGTCAACCAATTCTCGACAGTAAAAACCGGATCACGGAATCTTTCTTTCGCAAAGGACGCGCCAGATTCGTCTGCCGGATTCTTCGCGCCGAGAGAAAAAGTAGATTGAGCCGGCGATCCGCCGCCGAACAAATGGATTGTCAGCGATGGTAACGACAGACCATATTTCGCCAGATTGATCGGCTTTTCGTTCTCAAACGACTTCGCTTTGGTATTTTGAAGTCTGTTCAAAAGCGACTGAACTTCATTGTTGTCAGCCCGGACAGTGACCGGCGAGACAATATTCCAGACATCGCCGGTTTTTTCCAGCGTTGTTTTGCCTTTGGTTTTTGAGATGATTTCGATCCGGCGAACATCCGCGGCGACAATGTGCATGATTTTTTTATCACGAAAATCGAACGATTTTTTCTGAACAAAGGTCATCAGAGACTTGTTGGTGGTGAAAATATCCGGCTTGTCGGGATATTTGACATAAACCGAAGTACCGGTTGGATTCTCGTCGCCGATTAGCAGTTGCTGTGGAGCGGCGCCTTTTCCTGTCAAGGTCACTTCGGCGCGCGGCGAGTCCAATCCGAACGGTTCCAGCGCCGTCAGAGTGTCCAGAATTTTCCGGTCGATTGTAGATTCCAGAATCGAGGTGAGATTCACTGAGAGAACCGTTGTATCACAACCTGCACTGATCGGTTTGACGATTGACCAGACATTATCCGTTTTCTCGCAGACGATCGTATCCGATTCCGATCGAATTTCCAGACGTACGACGTCATCTTTGGAAACCGAAAACAGAAGAGTGTCGCTTCGTTTCTTCGATTCGCGCTTCTCGCCGCCCTTGATTTCAATAAAATAAATCAGTACGAATAGCAGAACGAAAATACCAGTCAAACCAGCCAGATTCTTCCATTTCACGGTTATTTCCTCCTGATAAAAACCATGATCCCGATTCCGAACGCGATTGCCGGTAAAATGATGACTGTCAGCCAAAAAACGGTTTTCGTCTGAGCGGGACTCATCTCGACGAGGCGAATATCCGGCGCTTTCGGTCGGATCGAAATGAGGTCTTCGTCGGATAACAGCCAGCTGACAATGTTCATGAACAGGTCACCATTGCCCTGACTCGGGAAATAAGCATTCGAGGCAAAATCCGAGTCGCCGACCGTTACGATGCGCGCTTTGGTCTGGCCGTTCGTTCCCGGCGTTTTGAGTTCGACCGTTGTCGCGCAAATCACCGGAATCGAGCCTTTCACGCTTGCCGATTTAATATCGACTCGTCCGCTTTTGAGAACCTGATCGACGTTGGAAACGCCGTAGCTGTTCGCGCCTGTCAATGCAATTTCTTCAACGGAAATGCCGGTCGCGCCTTCCGTGTTCATCGCATTGATCGACCGCACCATCGGGAAGAAGGACATGATTCCTTTCATTTCCTTCACGATTGGATGGCTCGTGTAATTGGAGACCAGCGGAATTTCCGGGCCGGCGCCAAAGAGCCGTCCGATCCCGCTGATATCGATCAGCAGATTGTCACCGACTTCGACATACCAATTTTTCATATAATCGATCAGGCCGGTGGAAGGTCGCGGATCGAGGAGAAACAGCGCGCCGCCGCCATTGTTGATATGTTTGGTCAGCAGGGCGAGTTCCGAATCGAAAAAGTCTTTTTTCGGACCGGCGACGATGAGAACGGAAACGTCCGCCGGGATCGAGTCGGCGCCCGCCAACTGAATCTCGGAAACATCGTAATTCTGTTCGGTAATTGCCTCTTTCGCTTTGGCAAAACCGTCGCGCTCCGACGAATTGATGTCACATTCGCCGTGTCCGGTGACGAACGCGATTTTCTTGTTGCCTTCGCGGGTGACTTTGATAATGGCGTTAGTGATCGATTCTTCGGAAGCGCTGGGAATCTGCTCTTCCTTGCCTTCACAAAGAATGACAAGATAACCGTAATCTTTCACCTTGTATTTTTTCGCGATCGTCGGCTTTTCGTCCGGATCGACAACTTCCCACTTCAGCCGTTTGGTGTAATGGGAATATTCCTTCAACCGGTCTTCCACGGAATTTTTATTCAGGTCTTTCGCGAAGGCGTAAATTTCGATTTCTCTATTCAAGCCTTTCAGCACTTTGATGGTCTGATCGGACAGGCTGAACGTTCCCGTCGTCGTGGAATCGACGCGCCAGGTATGACGGACGAGGAAGAAATTCACGAGAATCAAAATCGCGATCGTGACGATAATGACGAACGCCATGTTACCACTGTAAATCAACCGGCGGTCTTTGAAAAATTTCCGCACATCCAGCCGGATCAACGCATAGACGCTTCCCGCCAGTCCGATACCGATCAGCGTCAGCGATTTCCAGTTCCAAACATTGACGATGGAAAAGAGAATCAATCCGAAGAGCAGAAGCGCGATTCCGGCGGTTAAAATCCATTTATTGAGTTTTAGATTGTCGATTTTCATCATTAACCTCTCCACTTAGAAGATTCGACGGATTGGTATGTGCAGAACAGCATCAGAAAGGTCAGCGACAGATAAAATACGAGATGGCTTGTATCGAACACGCCTTTGGAAAAGTCTTCAAAATGCTGAACGATGGAAATGTACCCGAAAAAGGGACCGAATATCTTCCCGGCGAAATCGGCGGCAAATCCGATGACCCAGAGAAACATCGTGCCCGCAAATGTTCCGACTGCCGCCACGATCTGGTTTTCCGTCAACGACGAGATGAAATTTCCGAGCGCGACCAATGCGGCGCCCATCAGCAGCAAACCGAGATAACCGATAAGAACCGGCATCAACTGCGGTTTTCCCCAGATAAAGAGGAAAATCATGAATAGGAACGTCACCAGCGTCATCACGACGAACAGAAAATAAGTCGCGAAGAATTTGCCGAGAATAATTTGCCAGTTTGTCAACGGCGAGGTCAGCAGAAGTTCCATCGTTCCGCTTTTTTTGTCCTCAGAGAACGATCGCATGGTGATCATCGGAATCATGAACAGGATGATGACGCATGTGTTCAACAGGAACGGCCGGATCATCATCAGGTTGACGTTCAGCGGAACGTTCTGGCGTTGCATCATCGCCGCGTAGCTGTATTGAAGGAAACTGGTCAGCATCAGATAGAAAAATATGCCGGTGACGGCGAGAAAGAGCCCGATAACCACATAAGCGATCGGCGAAGAAAAATAAGACCGGACATCCCGTTTGAAAATCGTAAACATGTTTCCCATTTTAGTTCACCTCTTCTTCTTTAGTCGTCAGTCGGAGGAAGATTTCTTCCAGACTCAGCCCGGACGTCTTCATTTCCAAAAGTCCCCAACCGTTTTTCACGATGCGAGCCGCCAATTCTTTCCGAACATCGAAACCGACGGTCGATTCGACAACATATTGAGCCGTATCCGGAATCGCGAGCGGCTGAACGGCGACAGATAGGACATTCGGCGTTCTTTCGAGTTCGTTCTGAACGTCCTGAATCGCGCCTTCGATTTCCAGCAAAATCGATTCACTGCCTTTGAGCCGCGCAGTCAGATTGTCCGGCGTGTCCATCGCGACAACCTTTCCTTCGTTGATGATGACGACGCGGTTGCACGTCATGCTGACTTCCGGAAGAATGTGCGTAGAAAGAATGACCGTATGTTCGTGAGCGAGACTTTTGATCAACTCGCGTACTTCGATGATCTGCTTCGGGTCTAAACCGATGGTTGGTTCGTCGAGAACCAACAGCGGCGGGTTGTTCAACAGCGCCTGCGCAAATCCGACGCGCTGTTTGTATCCTTTGGAAAGTTTGGAGATATGTTTTTCCAGAGCGTCGGTAATGGACATCCGTTCGGCGACGCGATGAACTTCGACGTCGATCGTTTTCTTGTCAACGCCTTTGATCGCGGCGACAAACCGCAGATAGTCCACAACGCGCATATCGGAATAGAGCGGCGGATTCTCCGGCAGATAACCGATCCGTTTTTTGACTTCAAGTCCCTGATCGAACACATCGAAACCGGCGACTTTGACCGTTCCGGATGAGGCAGGCATAAAACCCGTGATGATTCGCATGGTCGTCGTTTTACCGGCGGCGTTGGGTCCGAGAAAACCCAATATTTCGCCTTTTTCGACGGTAAACGAGATGTCGTCCACCGCGCGGACGCTCCCATAGTGTTTCACCAGATTTTTAACTTCAATCACTCGTTCCTCCTGTTAGAAAGTACTCACGTTTCGTTTTATCGACAAATTTCCATGCGCTGTTCCAAACCGACGGAATCCGATCGGCAGCCGGAATTTGGCGAGCGAATTTGATGACGTCCAATTCCTGAAACAATGCATTGACTTCCGCTCGCGTTGCTTCGTCGGAGTCCGTTTCGCATAGCGCGATGATAATCTCGGTCGTTGTCAATTCCAACGCCCGAATAAAGTATCTTCGTTCGATATATTCACGGATGATTTGCGAAATCTCGAAATAGTACAGCGTCTGTTTTTCGACAGTCGTAAAAGATTTTTCTTTCAGTTGCTCCAATTTCCGGAAAGCCGCGACATGCGGCGCTTCGAGAAACCGTTCGTCGAGCGCCACCTGTGGATGCTCTCGCTTCCACTTTTGGTAATACCGCCAAGCGCCATAACCCAACCCCGCCAGAATGATCAGAAAAACGAGCAATTTCAGCGGTAGAGCCCGGCGGATCGGAAACGGCGGTTTGATGTCTTTCAGGTTGGTTTCTCCGGCTGGTAATACGGAAATGACGCGAATTTTCTGCGGATCGGTCGTAAACGTCATGACGGCGGTTGTGTCCGACGGTGACTGTGCGCGAATCTCAAGCGGCGGGATCGTCACGATCCCGGTGTCGAAAACCGCCAGTTCCAGCGTCCACGTCTGCGTCAAACCGCCAGCAATTTTCTCCGGTTCCGAGAAACGGTTTCCGACGACTTCCGTCTCGCCCAGTGTTTTTTCGATGAACGGAAATTGAAACCGCGTTCCTTCCGGATACGATAGACGAACCGTCATCTGAATCCGGTCGCCGATCGTAGCGATTGTCGTATCGGTTCGCACCTGCACGGTGATCGGGATCGCTTCGGAAAAACCGGCGACGACGAGCACGAAAACCGATAAAACTACGAGAACGATTTTCATGTCGTTCAATCT